>Ga0318553_10000794_pt1 | contig 10628 bp, 7 predicted proteins | sample GRESIP082b2f21_FD_203686 | JGI IMG/M metagenome (GOLD analysis project Ga0318553, IMG submission 203686) | Tropical soil microbial communities from Luquillo Experimental Forest, Puerto Rico - GRE.SIPMG.082b2f21 | ecosystem: Environmental > Terrestrial > Soil > Tropical forest > Bulk soil...
CGACCCGGGTGGCCATCGGGGCGAGCGCGGCGCTGATCTGCTGATCGTGCTCGGCTCGGACGGTCACCACCACGAGCAGCCGGTCGCCGGACATGTGACGGCCGAGGTAGTGAATGAACTCGGCGGTCGATTGCCCCGCGTACTGCAGGTCGTCCACGACGAGCAGGACGGGCGCGCGTTCGGCCAGGCCGGCCAGGAACGCGGTCACCGCCTGGAAGGACCGGCCCCGTTCCATGTCCGGGCTGCCCCGCCAGGCCGGCGGCGGCCCGAGCAGCGCGGCCACCTCGGGCAGCAGGGCCGCGGCGGCCGGTCCGTGCTCACCGAGCATCTGCTGGAGCACGCTCGCGGTCGTCCGGGCCGCGACCGGCGCCATGGCCTCCACGATCGGCTGCAGGAACAGCGAGCGCTCGGCCTCGTAACAGCGGGTGCGCAGCACGGTCGCGCCGGTCTCATCCGCCTCCGCCGCGAGATCCTCGGCGAGGGTCGTCTTACCGATCCCGGCCTCCCCGATGATCACGATCAGCCCGGGATCCCCGGCGACGGCACGACCCCAGGCGTCGCGCAGGACCGCGGTCTCCGCTTCGCGTCCCACCAGGGTCGGCTGCTTCAGTCGAGGCGTCTGAGGTGACTGGGATGGTCGGAACGGCTGGGGTAGATGAGACGGGTGCCGCCGCAGGACGGCCAGGTGCAGCTCCTGAGTCTGCGGCGCCGGGTCCACGCCCAGCTCGTCGGCAAGTCGCTCGCGCAGTGCCGCGTAGACCACCAGAGCCTTGGCGGGCTCACCGGCCGCGGCGCAGGCCGACATGTACCACCGGTGAGCCGTCTCGTCGAGCGGGTCAGCCGTCGCGGCGGCTTCGGCGTAGCGGACCGCTGCGCGGGCGTCTCCGGTCGCCAGCGCCGCCTCGGCGGCGGCCAGCTGAGCCCGGCGAAGTAGCGTACGCAGCTCATCGCGGGCCGGGTCCACCCAGGACGAGTACGGCTCGTCGGCCAGCGCGGTGCCCGCGGACAGCAGGGCGAGGGCCTGCTCGGCGGCGGCCAGGGCGATCGCGGGCGAGGCCGCCAGTTTCCGCTCCGCGTGTTCGCAGTACCGGGCGGCCAGATCGAGGTCGACGCTGACCTCGGGGGAGTCGGCGAGTCGGTAACCCGGCCGGCCGCCCAGGATCACGCCGGAACCCAGCACTCCGCGCAGCCTGCTGACCAGGGAGGCGATGTTCTGCTCGGCGGCCGCCGGGGGCTGGCCGGTCCACAGCACGTCGATGATCCGCTGCACCGGGACCAGGCCCGGCCGTTCCACCGCGAGCAGCTTCAGCAACGTCCGGGACTTGCGGCTGCCCAGCTCGCCGTCCGAAAGCACGGCGCCATCACGGATGACGCCGAACGCACCCGCCAGACGCAGCTCGACCCGCGAGGCAGCGGCCGGTCCCGCGGGCTTGTCCCTCCCCACAAGCACTTCTTACCGCTGGTCAGCGCGATCCGGCAAGGCCCGCCTGTTCCCGGGAGCACCACCAGGTGGAGCGGCCGCCGACGGTGCCGTGCACCATTTCCGCGCCGCAGCGCGGGCAGCTGCCGCCCGGGCGGCGGGCCGCGATGACGTCGCCGGTGTGCGCACCACCGCCTGTCGCCAGCGCGGCGGCCAGCACTGACCGCAGCGCGCGGTACAGTCGGTCGACGTCCTTTCGCTGCAGGCGATTGACCGGGGTGCCGGGTGAGATCTTGGCCTGCCACAGGATTTCGTCGGCCAGCAGGTTTCCGATTCCGGCGATCTTGGACTGGTCCAGCAGACGTGCCTTGACCGCGATCGTCCCCTTGCTGATCAGCGCCCGGAACTGAGCCGGGGTAACCTCAGCCGCGTCCGGGCCGAGCGCGTCGATATCGGGGTTGAGCACGATGCGCCCGAGGCGGCGCTTGTCGAACAGGGCCAGCCGGCCCCCGTCGGCGAACTCGAGCGTGAAGCGATCCCACTCGGCCCGGCGCGGCTGCGCGTCCCGGCCGGGCGGATCACCGCCCTCGGCCACCCAGCCGTCTTTGGCGGTGACCACGATGCGGCCGCTCATACCGAGGTGAATGCCGAGGTCCGGGCCACGGGGTCCACGGGGTCCGGGTCCGGCCGAGCCGTCCGTACCTGAGGTCTCGCACCATATCGTCTTGCCGCGCCGGTACGCCGCGGTGAGTATGCGCCCGGTCAGCGCGGCGCGCAGTTCGCCGGGGGAGTGCGGTCGGCAGACGAACGTGTCGGCGTCGTCCACGCCGACGATGCGGCGGCCCAGGGCCAGATCGGCGATCAGGCGGCGGGCGATCTCGACCTCAGGTAGCTCTGGCATCTAGCCCCCGTCCCCGCGCCTGGTATCAGCCTGCCCCGGGTCAGGCTGCAGCGCTGCGAACCGGTCGGCGGCCCGGTCGAGCTGGGCCAGGATGTGCTCCTTGGCCAGGGCGTCCAGGGGCGTGTCCGGCCGGGCTATGACCTCGCGCAGGACCGGGACCAGCGGCGCGTATTTGTCAGCCAGCCGGTGCAGCCGGGGCCCGGTGGTGTGGATGAGGCCGACGCCGTTGTCGGTGAAGTCCGAGGCCTTGATCACCCGGGCCCACGGGTTGTCCCGCAGGCTGTCGGCGACGTGCTCCCGGTACTGCTCGTGCTCGTCGCGGTCTGGCGCGTACGGCGGGTTCGTCACCGCGCCGACCAGCCCGGCCACCCGCGGGCCGAACTCCGCCGCCAGCACCGCGAGCGCGGCCGGCTGCCCAGCGCCGCTCCCGGCCAGTTCGGCCCCGCCGCCACCGGCGGCCAAGTCGGCCCCGCCGCCACCGGCGGCCAAGTCGGCAGCGTGATCTTCCACGGCGTCGTGCAGCAGCGCGGCGCAGACCACGTCGGCGTCGCGGACGCGGTAATGCGACATGATCCTGATCGCCACCCGCAGCAGGTGGTTGACGTACGGCTCCCGGTCCCGGCGGTCATCGGCGTGCAGCCGCGAGGCCAGCTCCAGCGCCCGGTCCATCCTGCGCCGGTCCGCTTCTGGCCAGGACGCGATCTCGACCGCGAACCGGTCGCGCAATCCTGCCTCGCCGTAGGTCGAGGTGATCGCGTGCAGCGGCATCGTGGCCAGCAGCCGCTGCTGATCGGCGTCCATGGCCTAGAAGTAGCACATCGTCAGCCCGGCATGTCGGCCATGTCCGCAGGCTCGGGCAGCAGGGTCAGGTAGATAGTGAACCTGGTCCGGCCCGGTCGGCTGGTCACGGTGATACTGCCGCCGTGCGCGGCCACCACAGCGTCCACGATGGCCAGGCCCAGACCCGTGCTCTTGCCCGCGGCGTCCAGGTCGCGAGCCCGCGACGTGTCGGCCCGGGTAAAGCGCTCGAACAGCTCGGGCAGCAGTTCAGGCGGGATGCCGGGGCCGTCGTCGGTGATGCTGAGCTCGACCCGTGGTGCGGCGGGCCGGACGCCGCGCTCCACCATCCCGCCTTCCGGCGCCGACCTTGAGTCGCGTTCGGGCCCGGGAGCCTCGTCGAGGCGCAAGGCGACGCTGACCGTCGAGCCGGGCGGAGTGTGCTTGCCCGCGTTGCTCATCAGGTTGGCCAACACCTGGTGCAGCCGGTGCTCGTCGCCGCGGACCAGGATCGGGTCGCTGGGCAGGTCCAGGCGCCAATGGTGGTCCCGGCGGGCGACCCGGGCGTCGCTGGTCACGTCGATGGCCAGCCGGGACAGGTCGACCGGCTCCCGTTCCAGCGGGCGGCCCGCGTCCAGCCGGGCCAGCAGCAGCAGGTCGTCGACCAGTACGCCCATCCGGGTCGACTCCGACTGGACCCGGGTCAGCGCGTGGGTCACGTCCTCGGGCACCGGGCCGTGGTGCCGCAGGCCGAGTTCGGCGTAGCCGCGGATCGCGGACAGCGGAGTGCGTAGCTCATGCGAGGCATCGGCGGCGAACCGGCGCAGCCGCGCCTCGCTGGCCGCGCGGCGGCCCAGGGCCCGCTCGACGTGCAGGAGCATCCGGTTGAACGCGGCGCCGACCTGGCCGACCTCGGTCCGCGGGTCGGTGTCGGGGACGCCGGCCGGCAGCGTCACCTCGCCGGAGTCCAGCGGCAGCTCGGTCACCTTGGTCGCGGTGGCCGCGACCCGACGCAGCGGCCGCAGCGAGAACTGGATCAGGGCCGTGCCGAGCACGCCGGCCAGCAGCAACACGCTGGGGAAGACGATCAGCTCGGCCAGTGCTACCTGGCCCAGCGTGCTGTTCACGCTGTTCATCGGGAGCCCGGTGATCAAGATGTCGCCATCGTGTCCCGCCACCGCCGTCATCCGGTAGCCCGTGTCAAGCGACGTGAGGTCCACGCTGTAAGCGGTATTCGACCAGGGCGACTGCTGGTAAGGCCCCGGCGGGTGGTACACGGGCAGCGCCATGAGCGCCTTCTCGTCGACCGCCGACAAGTGCGGGCACGGTTGATTGTTCATGCCGCTGACCACACTGCAGTTCGTGATCAGGCCGTTCTTGATCCGCACCCCGAGCATCCCCTGCGGCTGTCCTTGGCTGCAGTTGTTGTTGTTGGGCGGCGGCTGGTAGCCGTCCGCATCGCCCCCGGACGGAACCGGAGAGCCGCCCTGGCCGGTAGCGTCCTCGTGGGTGGCCTCGATGCACGAGGCATAGGTGCCGCTGGCGCTACGCAGCTGCCCGTCGAGCGCGGAGACCATCGAGCCGCGGACGGCCAGGTAGGTGACCAGGCCGATGACGGCGCACGCACCAACAAGCAGCAGCAAGACGCCGGTTATCAGGCGCGCGCTGAGCGTCCGGCCTGCTAGCCAGCGCCCTCGCGGGCGCTGTTGGCCGGCGGGCATTTAGCTCGCCGGCTTCAGCACGTAACCGACGCCGCGGACGGTGTGGATGAGCGGCGTGCGGCCGGCGTCGACTTTCTTGCGCAGGTAGCTGATGTACAGCTCGACAACGTGCGCCTGCCCGCCGAAGTCGTAGTTCCACACCCGGTCCAGGATCTGCGCTTTGGACAGCACCCGTCTCGGGTTACGCATGAGGAACCTGAGCAGTTCGAACTCTGTCGCGGTCAGTTCGATGAGGTCGCCGTCGCGGCGAACCTCGCGCGCGTCCTCGTCCATGGTCAGGTCGCCGACCGCGAGCAGCCCTTCGATGTGCGCGCGGGTCAGGTGGGCCCGGCGCAGCAGGCCGCGCAGCCGGGCCAGCACTTCCTCGAGGCTGAACGGCTTGGTCACGTAGTCGTCGCCGCCGGCGGTGATGCCCGCCACCCGGTCCTCCACCGCGTCCCGCGCGGTCAGGAACAACACGCACACCTGCGGTATCTCGGCCCGGAGCCGACGCATGACCTCCAGGCCGCTGAAGTCGGGGAGCATAATGTCGAGCACCACGGCGTCGGGGCGGAACTCACGCGCGGTCCGGACGGCGTCGGCACCGTTGCCCGCGGTCCGGACCGTCCAGCCCTCGTACCGCAGCACGCTGGCCAGGAGTTCGGCCAGACTCGGCTCGTCGTCCACGACGAGCACCCGTACCGGTGTCCCGTCCGCCCGCTGGAGGGCGCCATCGTTGCTGCTAGCAGCGACGCCGCTGGCCTGCGCCGACACTCCCGGTCCGGGGGATCCGGCGACCGGGCTGTAGTTTTCCATGTTCCTCAGACTCACTTATAAAGATCAGATCTGTGCCTAGTATGCCCGCGCGGGCCGGGTCCTTGGTCCAAATTTCTCACCACGTGCGACCCTATGGTTCTCAGTAAATTTGAATAGCCTGACCGACAGGTCAGAACCCGCCATGAATAACCTCTGAGAGTTGGTCGGGAAACCCGACGAGCGATGAGAGCCGTACTGAGCGGACGCTTTAGGCCAGCGTGGTGGCCTGAGATGCCCGACGCTGCTCCGCCGCCCAGTATCGGCCAGCGCTCGGCCCTGTAGAGGTCGTTCTTTTCCTGGACAGGGCCCGAGCTCCGGGGCGAATATGGCAGCTATCAGGAAGCACGGACAGGCAAGATCAGCCAAATCGAGGTGTCCAGGCTTTCAGGCGAACCCCGCCAGGCGTGCCATACACGACAACGGCGGTAAGGACGAAACCATGAGACGCCTCACCATCTACAGGGTCATCATCGTGGTCGGCCTGCTAGCACCGGCCGGTTGTAACGCCGGTGCCGGCTCCAGCTCAGCCCCAAGCCCCGCCGCCAGCGGCAAGGTATCGAACAGCGTGCTGACCATTTCCAACGCGAGCGGCGCTCTCTGGACATGCGACTTCAACCCGTTCAACCCCAACGACAACGCCCAGTCGGTCGGCTTCAACTACGAGCCGTTGGTCTACGTGAACCCGCTGCTGAACGGCAAGACCACACCGATGCTCGCCACCTCCTGGAGCTGGGGAGCGGGTAACAAGTCGCTCACGTTCACGATCCACCGGGGCGTCAAGTGGAGCGACGGCACGCACATGAGCGCGGCCGACGTGGCGTACACCTTCAACCTGATCAAGAAGTACCCGGCTCTGGACCTGACCGGGATCTGGTCGGTGCTGTCCAGCGTCACGGCGACCGGTAATCGGGTCACCATGGACTTCAGCAGCGTGGCCGTGCCCTACTTCTACTACATCGCGGACCTGACGCCGATCGTGCCCGAGCACATCTGGTCGAAGATCGCCAACCCGGCCACCGCGCCTGTCAACGCTCCGGTCGGCACCGGTCCATACCTCATGAGCAACTGCAGCCCGTCGAACATCACCTACACCGCCAACCCGCGCTACTGGCAGCCGGGTCTGCCGAAGATCAGCAAGCTCGAGTACCCGGCCTTCACCAGCAACGCCGCGGCCAATGAGATGCTGGCCAGCGGCCGGGCCCAGTGGGGCGCCCAGTACATCCCGGACATCGAGTCCTACTACGCCTCCAAGAGCCCGGACAACCACTACTGGTTCCCGCCGACCGTGAATATCGCGCTGATCCCGAACCTGACCAACTCCTTGCTGAGTAACGTCAAGGTCCGCGAGGCGATGTCGTACGCGATCAACAGGGAGCAGGTTTCCACCATCGGCGAGTCCGGCTATGAGCTGCCTGCCAACCAGACGGGCGTCGTCGTGCCGACGTTCTCCAGCTCGCTGGATAACTCGGCCCTCGCGAGCTGGGGCAACGGCTATGATCCGGCCAAGGCGAAGGCGCTGCTGGAATCGGCCGGCTTCCACCTCGGCTCCGACGGCATCATGACGAACGCGACCGGAGACAAGCTGCAGTTCACCGTCATCAACGTCGGCGATTACTCCGACTGGGTCGCTTCGATGCAGGTGATCCAGCAGGCTCTCAGAGCCATCGGTATCGCGATCAGCCCTGACAACCTGTCTTTCAATGACTTCGAGGCGGATCTGAGCTACGGCAAGTACCAGCTCGCCTACTGCGCCCAGCCGACCTTCGGCCCTGGCGTCTACTACGAGCTGGACAACTGGCTCAACTCTGCGAACACGGCGCCGGTCGGCAAGTCAGCGGCGACCAACGTGGAGCGCTACACCGACTCATCCACCGACGCCCTGCTCAAGCAGTACTCGACCACCACGGACCCGGCCACGCAGCAAACGATCCTGAACCAGCTTCAGCAGGTCATGCTGACCCAGGTGCCGATCATCCCGGTGGTGGAGGGCGTCGACTGGTACCAGTACAGCACCGCGTCGTTCACCGGGTGGCCCACGGCCAGTAACCCCTACGCTCGGCCTCCGGTGTGGGCCTACCCCGACAACGAGCAGGTGCTGCTTCATCTATCGCCGAAGTGAGCAACCGCTCGTGTCCGGCTGCTCAGCCGGTGCCGAGCAGTCGCCCGAGCTTGGATGCGGACGCCGACGGTTGCGCCCCAGCCTGACGCAGGGCCTGGCCGGCCGCCTCCAGCACGCCTCCTACCCGGGCGCCCTCAGCGGCCTCGACCTCAATTTCGCGCCATCTCATCGGCTCCGCACCCGGTTCGTCGAGCCGGGTGGCGGTCACGAGGTCGTCGGCGACTTCGGCCAGCGGCTCGCCGGCCTTACCGGTCAGTGTCACCACGGTCCGTTCGGTATCCAGAATGGCGATCGGGTGCAGGGGCCGGCCTGCGGTGACGTCCTGAACCTGAGCGGCCAGCCGCGCCGGCACCATCCCGGTGTCGCCCTCGGACAGCGGCGTGCGGACCTCCTGCCTGGTGTCCTGGCGCACCGGCAGCTTGAGGTGCCAGCCCTCGTCGGGCCCACCGACGCGGCGGCGCAGCGTGATCCGGTTCTTGATGAGGTCGAGTTCCTCGGTGTCGAAGTAGGTGGCGCTCAGGAAGTACCGCTGCCGTCCTGCCGCCTTGGTTCGTCCCTCCAGGCCGCTGAGATCGGGCAGGATGAAGTCGGCGGCGGCGTCGTACTTCTGCTCGGTTTCGAGGTGCTTGCCCGTGGTGTCCGTCACGCCTCACAGGCTAGTCGTGGTACACGGCGAACCGCATGCCGGGTCGCTCCATGATCAGGGCATCCGCGATGCGGCGGGGGTCGTCTGCGGAAGACCTTGGATAGGCGTCGACGTGCAGGTCAGCGATGCCTTGCTGGCCTGCGTCGCCCCAGGCCCGGACGTGCGCCGCGAGGTCGGCGGCGAGCCGCGCCGCGTCCGGGCCGAAGCCCGCGGCGTCCACCGTGACCAGGCCTGATCGGTCGGGTTCGGCGGAGGAGGCGAGGATCGCGAGGCCGCCGGCGTCGAGCAGCCCGAGGGTGGTACGCCAGCCCGGGCCGCGCAGCGGCGCCCCGCTGAGCCACCCGCCGGTCGAGCGTTCCTCGCCCAGCCGGCACGACCGGGGCTCGTGGGCCGCGAGCCACAGGCCCAGCCCCCAGAACACCTGCGCCGGGCTGGCCCGGACGCCGGTCGGGTGCGGCACGGACGGCCAGGCCAGCAGAGCGGCCAGCGCAGCACCGTCACCATCGGGGCCGTTCAGGTCCGGGTCACCGGGCAGTATCCCGTCGGGCAGCAGCAGGGACAGGCCGGGTGCGAGCGCCACGACGCGTTCGGGCCCGGCCAGCGAGCCGCGCATCCGCATGAACCCGCACGGCGCGAGCGACCGGCTCGTCCACGGCCCGCTGGGGTGGGCCGGGTCGGCGGGCTCGAACGCGACGGACAGCTGGGTCCCGCGCACGTCGAGCGGCACCACGATCCGGGCCTGCGGGACGGCCTGCTCCAGCCACGCCGGAGCCAGGTCGCTGACGCCGACGGTGGCGATGACACGGTCGTAGGGCGCCCGCTCCGGGTAGCCCCCGGCGCCGTCCCCGCAGACCACGGTGACGTCACCGAAACCGGCACCGACCAGGTGCTCGCGGGCGCGCCCGACCAGCTCGGGATCGATGTCGACGCTGGTCACTTCGCCTGACGGACCCACCACGTGACTGATCAGGGCGGCGTTGTAGCCGGTTCCGGCACCGATCTCGAGCACCCGCTGGCCGGGGGCCAGGTCCAGCTGGTCCAGCATGATGGCCATGATCGTGGGCTGGGAGGAGGAGCTGATCGGCTGCCCGGTCTCGTCCCGCTTGGTTACGATGGCGTCGTTCTGGTAGGCCACCTCCGGGCGCTGCTCGGGCAGGAACAGGTGCCGCGGCACGGCGTGCAGCGCGGCGGCGACGCGCTCGCTGCCGATCCGGGTGTCGGCGACGACCCGGGTGGCCAGCCGTTCCCGCAGCTGCTCGAGCTCATCGGTCAAGCCGGTGCCCTACGAGATCTCACCCGGAACGCGGCCACGCACAGGGCGCCCAGCCCGACCAGCCCGGCCAGCACGAAACTGTTGCCCGCCAGCAACTGCAGGCCATGCCAGTGGAACTCGTGGTACCAGGGCTGGTCGCCGGTCGCGAAGTAGGTCGCGGGCCCGTACCAGAACAGCCCGGCCGGAGTCAGTCCGGCCTGGGACAGATCCCAGAACTGCGGCCAGGCGCCGAACACCAGCACCAGCCCGCCGGCCGCTATCCACCACGCGGCCCGGGCGAGGCCGCGCGCCCGGGCACCCTGGTGGGCCAGCAGCGCGAGGCCCGGCGCCACCCAGACCCAGTGATGATCCCAGCTCAGCGGCGAGACCAGCAGGCCGGTCAGCGCGCAGGCCAGCATCCCGGGCACCGGCTGCCCGGCGCGGTACAGGACGGCCGCGGCGGCCAGGCCCACGATCAACACCAGAATCGCGGCCGCGATCCAGGGTGCGGTGCCCGACGTCACGCTGCCGGCCAGCCGGGTGAGCACGCCGCGCAGCGATTGGTTGCCCCGGGCGCCGAGGAACACGATCCGGTTGGCCTTGAGGAACAAGCCGTGCACCCAGTAGGTGACCGAGTCCTTGGGCAGGATCGCGTAGCCGAGCGCCACGGTAGCCGCGAACACCCCCGTGGCCACTGCGGCCTGCCGGTACCTGCGGATGAGCAGCAGGTACGGGATGAAGATCAGCGGGGTCAGCTTCACCCCGGCCGCCAAGCCGATCCCGATCCCGTGCCACCAGCGCGTACGGCCGTCGAGCGCCGTCAGCAGATCGACGATAACCAGCAGCATGAGCAGCAGATTGACCTGGCCGAGGGCCAGCGTCTGCTGGACCGGCTCGGTGAGCAGGGCCAGTGCGGAGACCCCGAGCGTGGCGCCGAGCCGTACCTCTCGGCGACCCGCGTAGCCCAGCGCACCGAACACCAGCCACAGCGACAGCC
>Ga0318553_10000795_pt1 | contig 10626 bp, 10 predicted proteins | sample GRESIP082b2f21_FD_203686 | JGI IMG/M metagenome (GOLD analysis project Ga0318553, IMG submission 203686) | Tropical soil microbial communities from Luquillo Experimental Forest, Puerto Rico - GRE.SIPMG.082b2f21 | ecosystem: Environmental > Terrestrial > Soil > Tropical forest > Bulk soil...
GCGAGCAGGCAGTCCCGGGCGATGATCGCCTCCTCAGCGACCGCTGGCCAGCCGGCCAGGCCGAGCCGCCCGGAGGCGACCCCCTCGTTCATCTGCGCGCCCTCGGTGAGCCTGGGCTCCTGGGCGTGCTGCGCGATGACCCCGTCGAAGGCCTTGACGTACTCCAGCGCCCGGCGCATGAGCACGGCGTCGGACACGCAGCGCCCGTCGTCGGAGAACACCCGCACCCGGGCCGCGGACTCGGCCATCGCGCCGAACTCGGCGAGCCTTGACCCGGCGAGCCCGACCGTGACGGCCCCGACGGGCTGCACGTCGCAGTGGCCGGCCGCCCGGCCGAGCCGCCAGATCTGCTCGGCGACCCCGGCGGTGTCAGCGACCGGGTCGGTGTTGGCCATCGCATGCACGGCGGTGAACCCGCCCAGCGCGGCGGCCAGGGTGCCGGTCTCGATGGTCTCGGCGTCCTCCCGGCCCGGCTCGCGCAGGTGGGTGTGCAGGTCCACGAGCCCGGGCAGGGCGATCAGGCCGCCCGCGTCGAGCACGTGCGCGCCCGGCGCCGCGGCGCCCGCCTCGACGGCGGTGATCGTCTCATCGGTCACGGTGATGTCGGCGGGCTCGCCGCCCAGCGGCCGCGCTCCCCTGATCACCCAGTTCGTGGTCGTCATTGCGCCGCCTCCAGCCCGCCGAGCAGCAGGTACAGCACGGCCATCCGGACGCTGACGCCGTTGGCGACCTGTTCGACGATGGTGGACCGGGGCGAGTCGGCGACCTCGGCCGCGATTTCGACGCCCCGGTTCATCGGGCCGGGGTGCATCACGATGGCGTCCTCGGGAAGCTGCCGCAGCCGGACGGTGTCCAGCCCGTAGCGGCGGCTGTACTCCCGCACGCTGGGGAAGTAGGCGGCGTTCATCCGTTCCTGCTGGATCCGCAGCATCATCACCACGTCGCTCTTGGGCACCGCCGCGTCCAGGTCGTAGCTCACCGAGCAGGGCCAGCCGTCGATCGCCACGGGCAGCAGGGTGGGCGGTGCGACCAGCGCGACCTCCGCCCCGAGTTCGCGCAGCAGCCACACGTTGGACCGGGCGACCCGGCTGTGCAGCACGTCGCCCACGATCGTGACCCGCAGCCCGTCCAGCGCCTCGCCGCTGCCGCGGCCGAACCGGCGGCGGATCGTGAACGCGTCCAGCAGCGCCTGGGTCGGGTGCTCGTGGGCACCGTCGCCGGCGTTGATCACGCTGCCCCGCAGCCAGCCCGCCAGCCGCTGCGGCGCGCCCGAGGCGCCGTGCCGGACGACCACCGCGTCGGCGCCCATCGCCTCCAGGGTGAGGGCGGTGTCCTTGAGGCTCTCCCCCTTGGCCACGCTCGAGCCCTTGACGGCAAAGTTGATCACATCGGCGGACAGCCGCTTAGCCGCGGCCTCGAACGAGATCCGGGTCCTGGTGGAGTCCTCGAAGAAGAGGTTGACGACGGTGCGCCCGCGCAGGGTGGGCAGCTTCTTAATGGGCCGGTCCGCCACCTGGGCGAGTTCCTCGGCGGTATCCAGGATCAGCAGGGCGTCCTGCTTGCTCAGGTCGGCGGCTGAGATGAGGTGGCGGTTCATCGTCTCCTCCCGGTGACCCCGCCGCGGCGGGGCTGCGCCGCGGCACCGACCGGCTCAAGCAGGACCGCGTCCTCGCCGTCGGTCTCGGTGAGCAGCACGCGGACCACCTCCTGCTGCGAGGTCGGCAGGTTCTTGCCCACGTAGTCGGCCCGGATCGGCAGCTCGCGGTGCCCGCGGTCGACCAGCACGGCCAGTTGCACGGCGAGCGGGCGGCCGAGGTCGTTGAGCGCGTCAAGGGCGGCCCGCGCGGTGCGCCCGGAGTACAGCACATCGTCCACCAGGACCACGGTCTGGCCGTCGATGCCCTCGGCGGGCACCTGGGTGGGACCGAGCCGCCGCGCGGGCCGCAGCCGCAGGTCGTCCCGGTACATCGTGATGTCGAGGGAGCCGTGCGGCACCGCCCGGCCCTCGACCTGGCTGATCCGGTCGGCCAGGCGGCCGGCCAGCGGGACGCCCCGGGTCGGGATGCCCAGGAGCACGACCTGCTCGGCTCCCCGGGTCCGCTCGATGATCTCGTGCGCGATCCGGGTCAGCGCGCGGTTGATCTCCGCCGCTTCCAGGACGGTTTTGGGATGGGCCTGCGGGCCGCGATCCGGCGGGCCGCCGGTCGGAGTGGGATTGGTGACGCTGTCACCGGTGGTGCCGGGCTGACCGCCGGCCGGGTGCGCGGCATGTGCCACGAGGACCTCCTTTCCCGCCTCACGGGACGGGCCTTTAAAGGACGCCAGTTCCGACCTACCGTACCAGCCGGGCGGTCCGCGATCGCGGACGCCGCACCGGTGCCCAGGTGGGTATCCGGGCAGGCCGGGCAGCCGCGTGTGGCGCCGCCGGGCCGCGCGGCCGCGCGTTACGGCATGTGACCTAGGTCACATAAGGGCACCAACTTTTTGCCATTTGGCTTGACCTGGTCGTAGTTGCGGCCTACCGTCACTGTCCGTAACCATCACTCATAGCGACGACTGGTCAGGGAGCCGAGGCCATGCCATCTGAGTACGCCAAGACGCTCGGGGCGCGGCTGCGCGCCATCCGTACCCAGCAAGGGCTCTCCCTTCACGGCGTCGAGGAGAAGTCCCGGGGCCGGTGGAAGGCCGTGGTGGTGGGCTCCTACGAGCGCGGCGACCGTTCCGTGACCGTGCAGAAACTGGCCGAGCTTGCCGACTTCTACGGGGTGCCGGTCTCCGAACTGCTGCCCGGCGACGCGGCGCCCACGGCGATGGCGCCGTCGCCGAAGCTCGTCATCGACCTTGAGCGCATGTCCCAGCTGCCCCGCGAGAAGGCCGGCCCGCTCGCCCGCTACGTGGCCACCATCCAGAGCCAGCGCGGCGACTACAACGGCCGGGTCCTGTCCATCCGGCAGGAAGACCTGCGCTCGCTTGCCGTCATCTATGACAAGTCACCGGGCGACCTCACCGAGGAACTGATCGGCTGGGGCGTGCTCGACTCGGAGGCCCGCAGCGCAGTAGAGGCGTTCTAGCGCCGCCCTGGCCGCGTTCAGGCGGCACGTTCCAGGCAACGGCCCCAGGCGGCCCCAGGCGGGCGGCCCCAGGCGGGCGGCCCCCGGCGGGCGGCCTCCGGCCGGGCGGCCCCAGGCGGGCGGCCCCAGCCAGGCGGCCCCCGGCCGGGCGGCCCCAGGCGGGCGGCGCTCTTAGGCAGCGGCGCTCCGGGCAGCGCGTAGCGGTGCCGGCGGCTCCCGGCACCTGAGCGGCCCAGACCTACCGGACCACCCGCGCGGCGGCCGCAGGCCGTCGCAATCGCGCGGGCCGCGCTGCCCGGCCCCGCTCAACTGCCCGAACGCCCGGCCCGCGCTGCCCGCATAGCCCCAAGCCCGGCCCGCGCCGCTGAGCGTGGGGCGGGCCGGCACGCAGCCGCTCGCGCCGGCCCGCCTTGCTCGCCGTGCCCGGGCGCTAGCCAACACTCCTGAGCGGCAGCACCGGATGAACGGTCACTCCCAGCGCATCCTCCGCCAGTGACAGGAACGTCTCCGCGTCCCTGAGCAGGTCATCGGCCTCGGCGCGGGACACGGCCCGGGTCAGGCCCGCCTCGGCGGCGGCCCGTTTGCGCGCACCGGCCGCGAAGAAGGCGGCCCACTCCGCCAGGGCGGGCTCCACGCGGGGCAGGAGTTCCCACACGCTCTTCGGCGCCTTCCGGCGCGGGCCCGTCCCGGCCTCCGGCCGGGCGGCCACGACCGCAGCCGCTGCCCGCAGCGCCGCGAGGTGGGCGGCCACGTACCGCGAGCCGGCGCCGCCTTCTTCCGCCGCTCCGGCCAGGCCCTGCCTGGCCGATTGCAGCAGCGCGAGCGCGGCAGGCGCGACCCGGCACCGGGCCCGGCCCGGCCGCACCTGGCTGCGCGAGTCCATGGCTGCTCCTCCTTCCGCGAAGCCCAGGGCCGGGCGGGGCGCGTCCCTTGCTCCCGCCCGGCCCGGACCCGGCAGTGGGGCAACTGCCGGGCGGCCTCACTGGCATCTATTCGAACATAAGTTCGGCTAGCTGTCTACCGTTTTCAGATCTGAGTTCGAAGGTACCGCCAGGCTCTGACAAAACACGTTCCGGCCCCGGGCTGCCGCCCACGGTCGGGGTACGCTACGCGCGTGCAGCCCGGAGTCGCCCTGGCCGATCTCGACGGCAATCAGTTCCTGGCGAACCTGGAGGCGTGCGCGGGCGTCTACGCGGCGGCGATGAACCCGCCGGAGGAACAACTGCCGGGCCGGCACACCATCATGGAGCGCCACGCGGGTTACGCCGCGTTCCGCGCCGTCGCGGCGATCCTGATCCCAGGTGACGATCCGCCGGCCTTGGGCGCACCAGCGACCGGCGCGGCGGCGGATGGCGGGCCCGCGGCCCGTGGCCGGTCAGCCGGCCGGGCCGGGACCGGTGCCGCGCCGCGGATTGTCGGGTTCGCCTACGGCTTCCGCTGCGCGGCCGGGCAGTGGTGGCATGACCTGGTCAGCCGGGCGGCGGCCAGCACCCTCGGCACCCGCGCTGCCGCGGCCTGGTTCGACGACTCGCTGGAGATCGCCGAGGTGCACGTGCTGCCCGGCCACCAGGGCAGGGGAACCGGGCTGGCGATGATTCTCCGGCTGACGGCCGGCCGGCCGGAACGAGCGGCCGTGCTCTCCACCATGGACGCGCAAACGCGGGCCCGGCGGCTATATCGCGGGCTCGGCTTCATCGACCTGCTGACCGGGTTCGAGTTCCCCGGCACGGACCTGCCCTACGCGATCATGGGGGCGCCGCTGCCGCTGCCCGGTGCCTCGGCCCGGCCGGGCAGGCCGAGCCGCTGGTAGATGTCCAGCGTCGCGCGGGAACCGTTCAGCGTGCAGAAGTGCAGGCCGGGGGCCTGTTCCGCGAGCAGCCGCTCGCACAGGGCGGCGGCGTAGTCCACCCCGATCTCGCGCACCGCGGCCTTGTCCCCGGCCGCCGCGTTCAGCTGTTCCACGAGGCCGGGCGGGACCTTGGCACCGGAAAGCAGCACGATCCGCTCCAGCGTGGCCATGCTCGTGACCGGCATGACCCCGGGGATGATCGGCACATCACACCCGGCCGCCGCCACCCGGTCCCGCAGCCGCAGGTAGTCCTCGGCGTGGAAGAACATCTGGGTGATCGCGAGGTCCGCGCCGGCGCGGCACTTCCGCACGAAGTACTTCAGATCGGACTCCGGGTCGGGGGACCGGGGATGCCCTTCGGGGAAGGCCGCCACGGCCACGCAGAAGTCACCCGAGGCCTTGATCAGGCGGACCAGTTCTTCCGCATGCCCAACGCCATCCGGGTGGGCGCGCCATTCGGCGTTCGGGTCGCCCGGCGGGTCACCGCGCAGGGCCACCATGTTCCGTACCCCGACGGCCGCATACGACCCGATCAGGCGCCGCAGCTCGGCGACCGAGTGGTCCACCGCGGTGATGTGCCCGGCCGGGGTCAGCGTGGTCTCGGCGGCGATCCGCCCGGTGACCCTGACCGTCCGTTCCCTGGTGGAACCGCCAGCCCCGTATGTCACCGAGACGAACGTCGGCCGCAGCGGCTCCAGCCGCCGGATCGCCCGCCACAGCTGGCGCTCGCCCACCTCGGTCCTGGGCGGCATGAACTCAAACGAGAACGACCGCCCGCGCCCGGCCAGCAGGTCGCGGATGGCTGGCGCTCGGTGGTCAGGGCCCGGCGGCATGGGCCCCACGTTACCGGCTCCGCCGGCGGCGCCCGGGGCCTCAGGGATCATCTAGTCTCGCCCCATGACATCCGGCTCCGCGGCACTGGGTCACGTCCGTGACCGGGTGGACCGCGCGCTGCAGGCGTTCCTCGGCGAGCAGCGCGAGGCGCTCCTCGCCGGGGGGCCGGACCTGCTGCCGGTGGCCGAGTCGATCTCCGGGCTGCTGGCCGGGGGGAAGCGGCTGCGCCCCGCCTTCTGCTACTGGGGCTGGCGCGGCGCGGGCGGCCCGGACTGCCCGGAGATCTTCCATGCCGCGGCATCGCTGGAGCTGCTGCACGCCGGCGCGCTCATCCACGATGACCTCATGGACGCCAGCGACACCAGGCGCGGCCAGCCCTCGCTGCACCGGCAGTTCGAGGCGCGCCACGCCCGCAGCCAGTGGCACGGCTCCCCGGCGGCGTTCGGCACGGGCGCCGCCATCCTCATGGGCGACCTGCTGCTCTGCTGGACCGACGAGATGTTCCACGCCAGCGGCCTGCCCAGCGAGGCGCTGCGCCGGGGGCGGCCGGTGCTGGACCGGATGCGCACCGAGGTGTTCGCCGGGCAGTACCTCGACCTGCTGGGGCAGGTGTCCGGCGAGGAGACGCTGGAGAGCGCGCTGCGCGTGGTGGAGCTCAAGACGGCCAAGTACACCATCGAGCGGCCGCTGCACCTTGGTGCCGCCCTGGCAGGCGGGCACGCGGGGCGGCACGGGTGTGACGACAGCCTGGCCGCCGCCTACACCTCCTACGGCCTTCCGCTGGGGGTGGCGTTCCAGCTCCGCGACGACATCCTCGGGGTGTTCGGTGATCCGGCGCAGACCGGAAAGCCCGCCGGGGATGACGTCAGGGAGGGCAAGCGCACGGTCCTGCTGGCGATCGCCCGGGGCCGGGCCACGCCAGGCCAGGCCGAGGTCATCGACAGGTACCTGGGCGACCCGATGCTCGATCCGGCCGGCACGGCGGAGGTCCGCGCGGCGATCACCGGCACCGGGGCCGTGGCCGAGTGCGAGCGAATGATCGGCCGTCACGTCAGCGAGGCGATCGCCGCGCTGGCAGGCGCCCCCATCGCCGCCGGGGCCCGGGAGGCGCTGGCCGAGCTGGCCGTCGCCGCCACCGCCCGGGACGGCTGACCAGCCCTCAGCCCTTCGCGACCACCGCAGCGGTCATGATCATGGTCGTTCGACCGAACAGATCCCCGCGATCATGAGCCGGGACCGGACCCGATGGGTCGCGGGCCTAGAGTTCGGCCTGGCCGTGGACGCAGGTGACCGTGCCGCCCGCCACCCAGATGGTGCCGTCGGCGTCGCCGGAGACATGCACCCGGCCCGCGCGGCCCAGGGCCGTGCCCTGGCTCACCACGTAGGGGGCCTGGGCCCGGCCGGTGCGCAGCAGCCAGGGCGCCAGGGCGGCGTTCAGGCTCCCGGTCACCGGATCCTCGGTGATGGCCCCGTCCTTGGGGAAGAACGCCCGGACCTCAAACGCCTCCGGCGATCCCGGCGGGTACGGCCCGACCAGGCCGAGATCCAGGTCGGTGACCCCCGGCTTGACCGCCAGCACAGCCTCCGCGCTGGCAAGCAGCACCGCCACCCAGCCGGGGCCGTTGTCCGCCCAGGACGCGTCGACGATGTCGGCCCTGCCTATCCCCAGGACCGAGGCGATCCGGCCGAGCAGTTCCTCCTCGACCGGGCCGTCACGCAGCACCGGCGGGGCGGCGAAGGCCAGGCCGTCCCCCGTCTGGCGCAGGGTCACCAGCCCGGCCCCGCACTGCTGCACCACGGTCCCGGCATGCCGGGGCGTCCCGCCGGCCTCCAGCCACGCATGGCAGGTGCCCAGCGTGGGGTGGCCGGCGAAGGGCAGCTCGGCGACCGGCGTGAAGATCCGCACCTGGTAGTCCGCGGCCGAGGCGGAGGGCGGGAGCACGAACGTCGTCTCCGACAGGTTCATCCAGTGCGCGAAGCGCTGCATCTGCGCGGTGGAGAGCCCCGCGCCGTCGAGCACCACGGCGACCGGGTTTCCCCGGTAGGGCTCGGCGGTGAAGACATCGACCTGGGACAGAGCGCGCGCCACACGGCCAGGATGTCACAGCTGGCGGCCAGGCCCGCCGGTCACCCGGCCAGCGCCCGGCGCTCAGAACGCCAGTGCCTGCGCCCGCCTGTTCACCTCGGTGCCACGGTGCTCCGCGATGGCCTGGATGGGGGTACCGGGGAGCGTCTCGTCGGCCGTGAACAGCCAGCGGACCGCCTCCGGCTCATCGAAGCCGCAGTCGAACAGGAGCGTGAGCGTACCGTGCAGCCCCTTGATGATCTGGTGGCCGTCCAGGAACGCGACGGGCACGCCGAGCGTGCCGTCCGGCTGCCGGACCGCTACCAACTTGCGGTCGCGGAGCAGTTGCTTGATCCGGCCGCGCGGGATGCCGAGGCGATCAGCGCACTCGGGCAGGCTGAGACAGTTGCCGACTAGTGAGTCAGGCAGGAGGTCGTTCTGTGCCACACCCCCGATTTTGCCACCTGCGCACCCCGCCAAACCTGGAAGGATCGCCCCGGCGCGCCCGGTGAGGTCCTCAGCCGGCCGTGGCGTCGCGGAGCGCGACGGCCGGATCGGCCAGGAGCCCGGGATCCACGGGGGCGCCGGATGCGATCAGCCGGCGGCCCTGGAGCAGGTCCCGCGGCCGCGACACGGCGAGCACCGCGGTCAGCCGCTCCCCGGCGAGCCAGCATGCCGCCCACTCACGGCCGCTGGTATCGCCGCGCCAGAGCAGCTGGTCGGTGCGTGAGTGCTGCCCGCAGTACTGGACCATCCGCCCGAACTGCTCCGACCAGAAGTAGGGCACCGGGTCATACCGCTCGTCGCCGCCCAAGATGTTGGCGGCCACGACCGCCGGGGCGTGGATGGCCGAATCCCAGTGCTCAACCCGGAGCCGGCGCCCGAAACGTCGCGATACGAACGCGGCGCAGTCACCGGCGGCGAAGACGCCGGGCACCGAGGCGCGCAGTCCCTCGTCCACCGCCACCCCGTTGTCGAGCAGCACCCCGGAGCCTGCCAGCCAGCCCACCTCCGGCCGCACGCCGACCGCGGTGACCACCTCGTCGGCGGCCAGCCAGCCGCCGCCGGGCAGGGCCAGCCCGCCCGCTTCCACGGCTTCCACCGGCTGGCCCAGCCGCAGGTCCACTCCGGCGGCCGCGTACCACGGCACGGTCTGGGAACCGGCCTCGGTGCCGAGCGCGCCGGCCAGCGGGGCGGGCGCCGCTTCCACCACGGTGACCTGGCAGCCCCGCTTGGCGGCGCTGGTGGCAAGCTCGGCGCCGATCCAGCCGGCGCCGATCACCGCCAGCTTGAGCCCGGGCCGCAGCGCCGAGCGCAGCGCGGCGGCGTGGTCGAAGGTGCGCAGCACGCGCTGCGGGCCCTGGCCGGGCAGCCGCACCGGTGTGGCCCCGGTGGCCGCCACCAGGGCACCGAACGAGTATTCGGCCTGGTCCGTGCGAAGCACGCCGTCGCCAAGGCCGGTAGCCGTCTCACCCAGCCGCAGGTCCATGCCGAGCGCGGCCGGGTCGGCCCGCAGCGAAGTGTCGTCGATCTCGCCCGTCATGAACTTCTTGGTCAGCGGGGGGCGGTCGTAGGGCGGCCGGTGCTCCGCGCCAATCATGGTGATGCCGCCCTGATACCCGCGAGACCGCAGTTCCTCCGCCGTCCGCAGCCCGGCCAGGCCCGCGCCGGCTATCACCACCCGCCGGATGTGCATAGGCCCCAAGGGTAGGAGTGCGTCGCGGCCCGGACCACTGGCCCAGGTCCCCCCAGGGAGAGGGCCTGAGGCCACCGGGGCGTTCCGCGGGGTCGCTCCCCCCGGGCAACGCCGTCACCGGCTGTGGCCGGCCCGTCGCCTTCGTGCTGTTCCCGGGCTGAAACCTGGCGTCACCTTTAGAATCGTCGCAATGGATACGACCCTGGCCCGCGTGCCCGTCGGCCAGCTCCTCGATGGCCGGTACCGGGTGGAGGCTCATCTCGCGCAGGGTGGGATGGCCACCGTCTACCTGGGCACCGACACCCGGCTCGACCGCACGGTCGCACTGAAGATCATGCACGCGGAGCTGGCCAGCGACGAGGATTTCGTCCGGCGGTTCGTTGCCGAGGCCAGGTCAGTCGCCCGGCTGTCCCACCCGAACGTGGTCGCCGTCTACGACCAGGGCGCCGATGGGCCCACCCTGTACCTGGCCATGGAGTACGTGCCCGGCAGGACCCTGCGGGGCCTGCTGCACGAGCGCACGGCGCTGCGCCCGCGCGAGGCACTCGACATCATCGAGGGCGTCCTGTCCGGGCTGGCCGCCGCGCACGCGGCCGGGATCGCGCACCGGGACGTCAAGCCGGAAATCGTGCTCCTCGGCACCGCCCAGGCGGTCAAGGTCGCCGACTTCGGGCTGGCCAGGCTGCTCTCCGACGTGTCGCACACCAAGAGTGGCCTGCTGATCGGCACCGCCGCCTACCTCGCCCCCGAGCAGGTGTCCGGCGGCAGGGCCGACTTCCGCACCGATGTGTACGCGGCCGGGATCATGCTTTTCGAGCTGCTCACCGGCAGGCAGCCGTTCACCGGGGATACCCCGCTCGAGGTGGCGTACCGGCACGTCAACGAGGTTGTCCCGGCGCCGTCCAGCCTTGTCCCCGGGCTGCCACCGGCACTGGACTCGCTGGTGGCCCTGGCCACGAGCCGGGACCCGGGGCTGCGCCCGGCCGACGCCGGGCAGTTCCTGCATGCCGTCACCAGCGCCCGGCACGGCCTGCCGCTCGACGTTCCGCCCGCCGCGCCGCCCAGCGCCCCGTCCGGGCCTGTCCCCCAGCCCGGCGCCTTCCCCGTGATC
>Ga0318553_10000800_pt1 | contig 10607 bp, 9 predicted proteins | sample GRESIP082b2f21_FD_203686 | JGI IMG/M metagenome (GOLD analysis project Ga0318553, IMG submission 203686) | Tropical soil microbial communities from Luquillo Experimental Forest, Puerto Rico - GRE.SIPMG.082b2f21 | ecosystem: Environmental > Terrestrial > Soil > Tropical forest > Bulk soil...
GATTTCCGATCCGTCCCAGCTCGAGCCCCTGCTCGATGAGAAGGCCTACCAGGCGATGATTGCGTGAAACGTTCCGCCGCAATCAAGCTCGAACTACGCTCCAAAAAAGGTGAAGACGATGTTTGCTAAAGACTCCGCCGCCGATTTTGATCCGAGCGATTTTTCGCGTCGTCACATCGGGCCGTCACCTGCGGACATGGGGGCAATGCTCTCGACTATCGGAGCGGCGGACATTGGCGAACTCATTTCACAGACGGTACCCGATGCGATCCGACAAGCCGCCCCGCTCGCGCTCCCGGCAGGAATTTCGGAAACCGACGCGCTGCAGAAGCTCCGCATCATCGCCGACAAGAATAAGATTTTCACGTCGCTGATTGGTCAGGGGTACTACGGAACGATTCTGCCGCCGGTAATCCAGCGCAACGTTCTTGAGAATCCGGCCTGGTACACCGCCTACACGCCTTACCAGCCCGAGATCAGCCAGGGGCGGCTCGAAGCTCTGTTGAACTTCCAACCATGATCTCCGAGCTCTGCATGCTCGACATCGCAAATGCTTCGCTGCTCGATGAGGCGACCGCGGCGGCGGAAGCCATGGCGATGGCACGCCGCGTCGTGAAATCGAGCGCGAACGCGTTTTTCGTCGACGCCGAGTGCCACCCGCAAACGATTGCGGTGGTACGCACGCGCGCCGAACCGCTCGGTTGGACCATCAAAGTCGGCGATCCGATGAAGGACCTCGAACCAGCGGCGGTGTTCGGCGCTCTGCTGCAATATCCTGGAACTTCAGGCGACATTCGGGATTTCCGCGCGGTTATCTCGGCGTTGCACGCGGCCGGCGCGCTCGCTGCCATGGCGACCGACCCGCTTGCGCTGACCCTGCTGACGCCGCCCGGGGAATTGGGCGCGGACATCGCGATCGGATCCACCCAGCGTTTCGGCATGCCGATGGGCTATGGCGGTCCGCATGCCGCCTTTATCGCAACCAAAGATGCTTATAAGCGCGCGCTTCCGGGCCGCATCGTTGGCGTTTCGGTCGATTGCCGCGGCCAGCCGGCTTACCGCCTCGCGCTGCAAACCCGCGAGCAGCACATCCGCCGCGAGAAGGCGACCTCCAACATCTGCACTGCGCAAGTTCTACCGGCGGTGATCGCGGCGATGTATGCGGTCTATCACGGCCCGGACGGTCTCAGGCACATCGCGCACAAGATCCATCGCACCACCGGGACGTTGGTCAAGGGATTGGCGGCGCTCGGCTGGCATGTGCAGCAAACGGCCTTCTTCGACACCGTCACGGTCGCGGTGGGTGCGCGTCAATCCGAAATTCTTGAAAACGCCGCATCGAACGCGATCAACCTCCGCAAGATCGGCGCCGGCGCGCAGGCCCGCATCGGCATCAGTTGCGACGAAACCACCACGCCGGCCGTAGTCGAGGCAGTGTGGCGAGCATTCGGGTCCCAAGCCAAAGCCCAGGTTCCCGCGCCGTCGTTTGAAAAGTTGAGCGCGCAAACGGCCACCACGATCCCCACGCAGCTTGCCCGTCGCAGTGACTTCCTGACTCACCCTGTCTTCCATCTCTATCGCTCGGAAACGGAAATGATGCGCTACATGCGGCGGCTTTCCGATCGCGACCTCGCCCTCGACCGCAGCATGATTCCGCTTGGGTCCTGCACGATGAAGCTCAACGCGACCGCTGAAATGATCCCTATTATCTGGCCGGAATTCGCCGATATCCATCCCTTCGCGCCGGCCGACCAAGCCCGAGGCTATGCCGAGCTGATCGCGGATCTGTCCGCGAAGCTTTGCGCGATTACCGGCTATGATGCGATCTCGCTGCAACCAAATTCCGGCGCACAGGGCGAATATGCCGGCTTGCTCGTCATCCGTGCCTATCACGTCAGCCGCGGCGAGCCGCAGCGCACCGTGTGCTTGATCCCGTCATCGGCCCACGGCACCAATCCGGCATCCGCGCAAATGGCCGGAATGAACGTCGTTGTCGTCAATTGCGACAGTGACGGCAACGTCGACCTCGCCGATTTGCGCAAGAAGGCCGAGCAATATTCCAGCCACCTCGCCGCAGTCATGGTCACTTATCCCTCCACGCATGGCGTTTTCGAAGCCGCGATTCGCGAGATTTGCAGCGTCGTTCATGCCCACGGCGGACAGGTCTATCTCGACGGCGCCAACCTCAACGCGCAAGTCGGCCTAGCACAGCCGGGCGCATATGGCGCCGATATCGGGCATCTCAATCTTCACAAGACCTTTTGCATCCCGCATGGTGGGGGTGGCCCCGGCATGGGCCCAATCGGCGTGAAGAAGCATCTTACGCCGTTCCTGCCCGGTCATCCGGAATGGCCGAGCGAACCCGCACAAGTGGGGGCTATCAGCGGCGCACCGTTCAGCTCGGCTTCGATCTTGCCGATTTCGTGGGCCTACATCGTCATGATGGGCGGCAATGGCCTGCTCGCCGCAACGCAAGCCGCCATCTTGAACGCCAATTACGTTGCAAAACGGCTCGAGGGCCACTACGCGCTGCTTTACAAGGGGCCGCATGGCCGCGTCGCGCATGAATGCATCATCGACACGCGGCCGTTCAAGGACACCGCCGGAGTCTCGGTCGAAGACATCGCGAAGCGGCTGATCGACTACGGATTCCACGCGCCGACCATGAGTTTTCCGGTGGCCGGCACGCTGATGATCGAACCTACGGAATCCGAGTCGAAGGCGGAACTCGACCGCTTCTGCGACGCCATGATTTCAATTCGATCAGAGATTGCTGCGGTCGAGAAAAAGGCAATGGATCGCGAAAACAACGTCCTCAAGAACGCACCGCATACCGTTTTCGATCTCACCGATGAAAACTGGGATCGCCCTTATGCACGCGCGCTGGCGTGCTTCCCGGTCAAAAGGCTGTTGCGCGACAAATACTGGTGCCCGGTCAACCGGGTGGACAACATCTACGGCGACCGGCATCTCGTCTGCTCGTGCCCACCGATGGAAAGCTACCAGTCGGCGGCGGAATGATGCGAGCCGCCACCCGAGAAGAAACACCCGCGACGCCTGGGGTCGGACTCTGATCGTCGTTCTCCTGCTGCCGCAGCGGAAAGTCTGACATTTCAGCCCAAGCTTTGATCCACGCAGTCTTCGTATGTCGGCATGCGAGAAATAAATCCACCTGACAGCAGGCTTTCACCAAGCCGAGTGAATCCCTGCCTCGACATATCAGGAGTGCGAGCCCAAATCCCCGCTTGGCCGTAACGCCGCAGCGAACTCACCAGAATGTTGCGCGCGATGTCGGGGAAGAAAGGCGCGGTGAGTTCGGCCAATTCTTCCGCATCGTGTTGGCTGAGCCAGCCCTGCATGCGTCGAATAGCGCGCGTCATGCCCGTAAACGCATCGCGGTGGCGCTCGATTCCGCTCTTCGTGGCGACGAACGTCGTATAAACCGTTGGTCCTCGCGCGCTGGCCGCATAGAGAATGTGGCCCGCGCCCAACTGTAAGGCCATTGATGCGTAGGGTTCGAAGAGCTGCACCACATCGAGTTGCCCGTTGCACAGCGCTTCGAGGTTACTGGCCATCGATCGATCAGGCGCCCGCTCGAGCCCAGAGGGATCGATACCTTGCTCGCGCAGGTCGTGCTGAAGGCACATCCAAGGCGTGGGCACTTCGGAAACCCTCGCAAATCTCAGTGGCGCCAAGTCCCGGAGCTGAAATTCGGGACGATGATGCCTGCCCACGAGATAGAACGGATCGCGTGCGACGACTTCGCAAAAGCACACGAGCAGCGAGCTCGGCTGCAGGTCGTGGGCCTTCATGACCCGCATCGGCCCACCCCACGTGATGTCGACCGTGTCATTGAGGAGAGCCAATACGCCGTCACCGGGATTGGACGAGGTGACCAACTCGACCTCGACACCTTCTCCGGCATAAAAGCCGAGCGACTGGGCGGCGTAGAACGGCGCGTAAAACACGGCGCGGAAGTTTTCAGCGAACCTGATGGGCATGACGGGGATCGATTAATGCTTGCAAATGGTTCCGGTTGTTACGGTCGACGGTCAATCCATCGAGACTCCGCTGGCCTTGATCGGCCCGGCCCATTTTTTAATCTCGGTCTCGACGAATCTTTGCAGATATTCAGGCGAGCTGCGCTCGCGCGGCACGAGATCGGCGCCGATCTCCTGCATGCGCGTCTTCACGGCGGGGGTGTCGATGGTCGCGAGCGTGGCGACATGAAACTTGTCGACAACCGCCGCGGATGTTCCCTTGGGCAAGAAGGAGGCAAACCAGTTCGAGGCGTCGAAATTGGTCAACCCTTGCTCATGCGCGGACGCCTGCGCGGGCAGGCTCGGCGAGCGATCGCGCGTGAGGATCGCGATCGCCTTGACCATCTTGCTCTGAATCTGGGGAATCGCGATCGGCGTGTCAGGGCATTGGTAGTCGATCCGGCCGGCGATCAAGTCCTGCATCGCCGGAGCGGCACCGCGATAGGGAACGTGTGTGACATTAATCCCGATGGCCGCATTCAACAGCACACAAGCAAGATGGCTGGCGGAACCCGCTCCGCCCGAGCCGTACTGCATGCTTGCTTGGTTGACCTTCGCATAGGCGATGAATTCCTTGAGATTGTCGGCCGGTAAATTTTTGCGCGCGAGCAGGACCAGCGGCGTCTGCGCGATCAGCATGACGGGCGCGAAATCCGTCGCGGCATTGTAGAGCGGAGTTTTATAGAACGTCTGATTGGCGGCATGGGTGCCGACATTGCCGAGCACGAACTGATAGCCGTCGGGCGCCGCCTTCGCTACCCGGGAGCTCCCGGTCATGCCGCCGGAGCCGCCGACGTTTTCGATGATGACCTGCTGGCCCAGAAGCTCGGAAAGGCCGGGGGCGAGGATGCGTCCGACCGTGTCTGCCGGACCGCCGGCGGCGAACGGAACGACCATGGTCATCGGCCGGGTCGGCCAGTCCTGTGATAGCGCCGGCCCGATGCATTGGAGGCTGGCGACGAGCGCAACAGCTACGAAACCGGGTAGCCGTCCCATTCAATCCTCCAAGCCAAATGGATGAACAGAATAACAGCTACTCGGACGTTGGATAGTCCAGAGCGCAATTCGGCGACCCATCGAAAAATGGATATGTGCCCCGCCCGCGGGCCCCAGCCCGCCCGGCGGCTCGCAAGCGCATCGGCTTCCCGGTAAATTCAAACGTGATATCAATTTGCGCGCGGCTTGTGGATTGGCCGATGTTCGACGCAACTGCGTGTCGCAAAATGAACTTGACTGCAGCGGCGCGCGCGACGCTCGAACCGCGCCTCAACGCGCTTGTGGCCGTCGAGGATCGCCTTCGATTGGCATGCACGCGTCCCAGGTGTGATCGCTGACGGCGTGACCGAGGTGACGGAGCTTTGAGAAAAGGGGGCATCGATGCCGCATCTGACCACCGACGACAAGGTGAAGCTTTACTACGAGGACAGCGGATCAGGCATTCCGATCGTCTTCGTGCATGAATTTGCCGGCGACTATCGCTCATGGGAATCGCAGGTACGCTATTTTGCCCGCTGCTATCGGTGCATCACCTACAACGCGCGGGGTTATCCGCCTTCGGACGTGCCGGCGGATGGCGAGCGTTATTCGCAAGATCGCGCGCGCGACGACATTCGTGCCGTGCTCGACGCGCTGAAAATCGACAAAGCTCACATCGTCGGGCTTTCCATGGGCGGCTTCGCGGCGCTCCATTTCGGCTTCACTTATCCGCAGCGCGCGCGGTCGCTGGTGGTGGCGGGCTGCGGCTATGGGGCCGCGCCCAACCAGCGTCAGCAATTCGCAGCGGAAGCGGAGGCGGCAGCAAGGAAGTTCGAGGAGGCCAGCATGGCGAAGGCAGCGGAGGCCTATGCGCTCGGACCGACGCGCGTGCAGTTTCAAAATAAAGACCCGCGCGGCTGGAAGGAATTCGTCGACCAGCTCACCGAGCACTCGAGCGAAGGCTCGGCGCGCACCATGCGCGGCGTCCAGAGACGGCGACCGTCCCTGTTCGATCTCGTCGACAAGATGAAGACGATCACGGTCCCGACCCTCATCATGACCGGTGACGAGGACTGGCCGTGCCTCGAACCCGCCCTGCTCATGAAGCGGACGGTCCCGACGGCGGGGCTCGTGGTGATGCCCAATGCCGGCCACACCATTAACCTCGAAGAGCCGGCCGCGTTCAATCAGCACCTCGCCAACTTCTTCCAGGCGGTCGATGCCGGCGCTTGGCGCCATCGTGATCCGCGGGCGATGAAAGAAGCGATATTGGGACGGTGAGAAGGTCGCTGCACCCCTTCGGGCGGCCGTATATCCGTCGCTCGCGCAACGCGCGCCGTCGCGCTCAAAGCAATCGCGTTTCAAAGCGCCATCCGCTGGGCTGCGCTACGGCCGAGATAGGCTTGGCGCACGCGATCATCGTTGCGCAGCGTCGCACAGGGCCCGCTGGCGATGATCGATCCCGTCTGCAGCACGTAACCGCGGCTCGCAGTCTCGAGCGCATAGCGCGCGTTCTGCTCGACCAGGAGGACACTCGTGCCGGCGGCATTGATCGCCTTGATCGTGCGGAAAATGTCTTGGACGACCATCGGCGCAAGTCCGAGCGAAGGCTCGTCGAGACAAATGAGGTGCGGTTCGGACATGATCGCGCGCCCAAGTGCGAGCATCTGTTGCTCACCGCCGGACAGCGTGCCGGCGTTCTGGCTCCTGCGCTCGCGCAGCCGCGGGAACATGTCGAGGACCTTGTCCATGAGGCCGCGCACCTTCGCGCTCTCTTTGCGGTACTTGAAGGCGCCGAGCTCGAGATTTTCGCGCACCGTGAGGAACGGGAACACGCGCCTTCCCTCGGGAACGAGCGAGATCCCGAGCTTGGTGCGCTCATACGATGGCAGGCGCGTGATGTCATGCCCGCGAAAACGGATGGAGCCGGCACGCGGCAGAAGTGCGCCAGCGACCGCGCGCAGCGTCGTCGATTTGCCGGCACCGTTCGCGCCAATCAGCGTGACAATCTCGCCCTGCCCCACATGCAAGCTGACATCGCGGCAGGCAGAGATCTCGCCATAAGCCAGTTGAAGTCCCTCGGCTTCAAGAAGCGCGGTCACGTCATTACCCCGAGATAAGCTGCAATCACGCTCGGATTGGCTTGGACCTCGGCGGGCGTGCCCTCGAAAAGATGCTGCCCGTAATCCATGACCAGCACCCGATCCGAGAGCTTCATCACGAGATCCATGTTGTGCTCGACAACGATGATGGTCATGCCGCCCCCGCGAAGGCGGCGAATGCGGTCAAGCAACCGCTCAACTTCTGCCGCGTTGAGGCCGGCGGCGGGCTCGTCGAGCATGAGCAGGCGAGGCGAGGTAGCGAGTGCGCGGGCGAGCTCGAGCATGCGTTGCTCGCCGTAGGCCAGCGAAGCCGCCTGCGCCGATGCGCGGCCTTCAAGCCCGACGAAGCGGAGGAGCTTGATCGCCTCCCCGCGGCAGCGGGCATGGTCGCGCCCGAACGCGGCCCCGTGGACGACGTATTGCCAGGCTGGGATATCGTGATGGATGTGAGAGGCCGCGATGACGTTGCCGAGCACTGATAGCTGCTTAAAAAGCCGCAATTTCTGGAATGTGCGCGCAAGGCCGAGGCGTACCCGTTTGTGCGCCGGCAAGCCTACGAGGTCGACGCCGTCGAAGATCATCCGGCCCGCATCCGGCTGATAGAGCCCGCTCATCAGGTTGAGGAGCGTCGACTTGCCGGCACCGTTCGGGCCGATGATCGCAAACACGCTGCCACGCGGGACGTTGAGCGAAATGTCGCGAACCGCCTGCACGCCGCCGAACCTTTTGTGCAAGCCTTCTCCGCAAAAGAGGGCAGCCGCGGTCGCAGGACGCGCTTGCGCCGCCGCAGCGGGGCCCGAAGCGATCATCGGTGCATTCCAGCGTCGGTGGCGGTTGGTAGCCGGCTAAACCGCGCGCGGAAGAGCTGCGCTGCTTGCACGATGCCGCCTGGCATGAACAGCACGACGAGGGTGAGCGCAGCGCCATAGAGGACGAGACGCAGATCGCCGACTCCGCGCAAGAGCTCGGGCAAGATCGTCAGCAGGATCGCGCCCCAGACCGGGCCGATCAGCGTCCCCATGCCGCCGACAATGACCATGGCGAGGATGGTGAAGGACTCGGTGATGATAAAGGCGTCCGGAACCAACGTGCCGACGAAGCTCGCATAGAAGGCGCCAGCCGCGCCGGCGAGCGCCGAGCCGACGCCGAAGGCGAACACCTTCCAGGCCATGCAATTGATGCCGAACGAAGAAGCCGAAACCTCGTCCTCTCTGATCGCGGTGAGCGTCTCCCCGACCGGCGAGCGGACAAGCTGGTCGAGCAGAAGGTAGAACAGGAATGCGAAGCCTGCGACCAGATAGAACATGTTCGCGGTGTTGCTGAACGAGATGACCGGCAGCCCCGGCAGCGCAACGTCTGGCGGCGGCTTGATGGCGTAGATGCCGAGCGGGCCTTGCGTCAGGCTGATCCAGTTCAGCAGCACCTGATGCACGATGACGGCAAAGCCGAGTGAGGCGATCGCAAGGTAATGGCCCCGCAGGCGAACCGCGAAAATCGACAACGCCATACCGGCAGCGCCGGACAATACCATGGCGAAGACGAACGCCGCCCAGAACGGCACGCCAAGCTTCATGATGAGCAGCGTGGAGGCATAGGCGCCGATGCCGTAGAACGCCGAGTGACCAAGGTTGAGCTGACCGGCATAGCCGAGAATGAAGTCAAGGCCGATGGCGAGCATGATATTGATCGCGCAGACGATCAGGTTCGTGCGCCAATAGGAATCCTGAAATACCAACGGCAAGACCGCGACGATGATCGCGGCGACAAGGAGCCACCAACGCCGGTTACCGGATTGGCCGGCAAGCGTCCGGTGGGCCTCGCTAGACATTCTCTTCACGCTTTTCGGCGATCAGCCCGGTCGGACGGAATGCGAGCATCAGCAGCAGCAGCGTGAAGACGACGAGGTCGGTCAGGCCCGGATTCACGAGCTGGGTCGTGAAGCTTTCGATCAAGCCGACCACAAGCCCCGCGATGATCGTCCCCTCGACGTTGCCAAATCCGCCGATGATGACGATGGCGAACGCCTTCACGATTACGCTTGTGCCGGCAAAGGGCGTCAACACGAGGACCGGCCCAAGCATGGCGCCGCCCATGCCGGCGAGCGCGGAGGCAATCACGAAGGTCAGCATGATGAGCTGGTTGGGATTGATGCCCATGAGGCCCGCGGTCTCACGGTCTTGTGAGACCGCGCGCAGCGCCTTTCCCATGAAGGTGAACTTCATGAACGCGTAGAGCAGCGCGATGGTGAGCGTGGATACAAAGATGATGATGAGGTTCTGCCAGGTGATGAATGTGCCGCCCCAGAGCCGGATGACTTTATTGCTATAGGGGCTATCGAAGGCATACGGGATCGGCCCGAACCAAAGCAGCATCGCGTTCTGCAACAGGATGGACACGCCGATGGTCGCGATCAGCGGCAACAATTCGCTGCCGCGCTCGCGCAGCGGCGCGAAGATCGCTGCGTTCACGAGCCAGCCGAGCGCCGCGCCGACCACAAGCGCGACGCCGATGCTGATGAGATAGTTGCCACCGAAGGCGAACGTGAAGAAATAGGCCGCGAACGCGCCGATGGTCACGACGTCCGCGTGCGCGAAATTGATCTGCACGAGAACGCCGTAGATGAGGGTGAGCCCCAATGCCACGAGGACATAGAGACTGCCGAAGACTATGCCATTGATTCCCTGTTGGAGGGCGACGGTCAGCATGACCGCTCAGTTCCAGCCGAGCGCCTTCCACGACAGATCCGGCAAGGTCTCCATATAGTGGATCGTGTCCATCTTGATGTTTTGATTGGTCTTATCGAATTCGACGCTGCCGGTCACACCGGAAAAGCCCTTTGTCGTGGCCATGATATCGCGGATCGACTGCGAGTCCGTGGCACCGCGGCGAACGACGTCAGCGATGACCAGAATCTGGTCGAAAGCGTGGGCATTGATGTGCGTCGGCTCCTGACTGTATTTGGCCTTGAAGGAGCGAATGAAGTTCTGCACCACCTCGCGCTTGTCGGTCGGATCGAATTGGACGATGCGGACGTAGCCGAGCGCCGCCTTGCCCGCCTTCTGCTCGAAACCGAAGGGCAACCAGATCGTGCCGAGCTGAATCGATTGTCCGCCGCCACCCCTGGTGACGCCGGCCTGCGCCAGCGCTTGCGTGATGCGTAGGCCCTGGCCCTCGAGCGTGTAGGTCGGGATCACATCCACCTTGCCGAGACCGGCTATGCGCGTCGCGATCGCGGTGAAGTCGTTCACGTCGCGGCCGAAGCCGATATCGGCAAGGATTTGCCCGCCGAGCGACTTGAATGTGTCGCCGAACACCTTCGCGTTGCCGATCCCGGCATTGGTGTTCTCATAGAGCAGCACCGCCGTGCGTGCGTTAAGGCGCTTATGGGCATTGGTGGCGATGTCGACGCCCTGCATCACCTCGTTGGGCATGATGCGAAACGTCCACGGGTTGCCGGGATCGGTGATCTTGATCGAGGACGAGCCCGCGT
>Ga0318553_10000803_pt1 | contig 10602 bp, 7 predicted proteins | sample GRESIP082b2f21_FD_203686 | JGI IMG/M metagenome (GOLD analysis project Ga0318553, IMG submission 203686) | Tropical soil microbial communities from Luquillo Experimental Forest, Puerto Rico - GRE.SIPMG.082b2f21 | ecosystem: Environmental > Terrestrial > Soil > Tropical forest > Bulk soil...
GGACGAAGCAGCGCGTAAAAGCGCCGAAGGCGCAAGCGCGCGCAGTCCCTGCCCGACCGCGCCCCACAAACAGACAGAGCATTAAACAAGGAGGCATTCATGGTTCAGAATTACGACGCCACAGCGCAGTCAGTGCCGATCGCGTCGCCGGGGGCCACGCTCGGGACCGACTGGGAGCAGCGGGTCGATTTTGCCCGGCTGAGGAGCGAGCGCGCGGGCAAAGTCCAGGACGCGCTGGCCCGTTCTGAAATAGGCTCTTTGATCTTGTTCGACATGAACAACATCCGGTATGTGACGGCTACTCATATCGGGAACTGGGCGCGGGACAAGCTGTTCCGGTGCTGCCTGGTGATGCGCGGGCAGCAGCCGATCCTGTGGGATATCGGGTCGGCGGCGCGCACGCATAAGGCGTTCGCGCCGTGGAACGCCAGGGAGAACTGGCGGGCCGGCATTTCCAGCTGGCGCGGATCCATTCCCGAGGAGGTCGGCGTGGAGCGCGGCAACGCCCGGCGGCTGGCCGGCATCCTGCGCGACCACGGCCTGGACGGCGCGCCGGTCGGGGTGGATGTGGTAGAGCTCCCGGTGCTGCGGGCACTGGAGGCGGAAGGCCTGGACATCACCGACGGGCACGGGTTCATGCAGGACATCCGGGCCATCAAGACGGCCGACGAGATCGCCCTGCTCGACCATTCCGCCGCGCTGGTGGATGGCGCGTACGACGAGCTGTACCGGTACCTGCGGGCGGGCGTCCGGGAGAACGCCTGCGTCGCGCTGGTGACCCGTTACCTTTACGAGAATGGTTCGGAGGAGGTCGAGGCGGTCAACTCGATTTCCGGCGAGCGGTGCAGCCCGCACCCGCATGTGTTCTCCGACCGGCTGATCCGGCCCGGCGACACCGCCTACTTCGACATCATCCATTCGTTCAACGGGTACCGGACCTGCTATTACCGGACGCTCAACGTCGGCGGCGCCGACCGGCAGCAGCGCGCGGCGTACCGGCGGGCCCGCGAGTTCATGGACAACGCTATCGCCGAGATCCGCCCCGGCGCCACGTCCGCCGACGTGGTTCGCCATTTCCCGGCCGCCACGGAATTCGGTTTCGCCGACGAGGAAGAGGCCTTCGGCCTGCAGTACTGCCACGGTCTGGGCCTGTCGAACTGGGAACGGCCGCTGATGAGCCGCTACCACTCGTTCGAGCATCCGGTGGAGCTGAAAGAGGGCATGGTGTTCGCGATCGAGACGTACTGGCCGACCCCCGACGGCTCGGCGGCGGCCAGGATCGAGGAGGAGGTGGTCGTCATCCAGGACGGCTGCCAGTTGCTGACCCGGTTTCCCGCCGACCAGTTGTACGTCGCTGGCACCCGGCTGTTCACCGGCGCTGACCTGGCGGGCGCGGGCCGGCCGGGCATGGACCTGCCGGGCGCCGGGCTGCCCGGCGGGGCCGGCGCATGACGGGCACGATCGGCTGGCTGGGCACCGGCAGGATGGGGACGGCCATGGCGGGCCGGCTGCTCGATGCCGGGCGCCCGGTCACCGTCTGGAACCGGACCGCGGCCAAGACCGCGCCGCTGGCCGCCCGCGGTGCGAAGGTCGCCGCCGGCATAGCCGGCCTGGGCGCCTGTGACGTGGTGTTCGTCATGGTCACCGGTTCCGCGGACCTGGAGCAGGTCAGCACCGGTGCCGGCGGGCTGCTCACCGCGGACGCCAAGCCCGCCATCCTGGTGGACTGCTCGACGGTGTCGCCGGAGGCCTCGGCCCGGGTCCGGGCGGCGGCCACCGCGGCGGGCGTGGCATTCCTGGCCGCGCCCGTCTGCGGCAACCCGGAGGTTTTCGCCGAGGGGCTGGGGTCGTTCATCGTGTCCGGTCCGGTGGCGGTGTTCAACGAGGTCCGGCCGGACCTGGAGCGGATAGCCCGGACCGTGGTCCACGTCGGTGAGCGGGAGCAGGCCCGGCTGGTGAAGCTTGCGCACAACCTCTATCTCGGCATGATGGTGCAGTCGCTGGCCGAGGTGGTGACCCTGGCCGAGAAGGCGGGCACCAGCCGGGCCGCGTTCCTGGAGTTCTTCAACGGATCGGCGCTCACCTCCCCCTGGATCCGGCGCCGCTCGGCCGAACTGGCCCGCCGTGACTGGCATCTGACCTTCACCAACGAGCTGCTGCGCAAGGATTTCGACCTCGGCCTGGGCGCGGCCAGGGAACTGGAGGTCCCGATGCCGGCCGCGTCCGCCGTCTACCAGATCATCCAGACGGCCATCGGGCACGGGCTGCGTGATGAGGACTTCCTGTCGCTGTACGAACTGCAGGCCGCCGCGGCGGGCCTGCCCCCCGGCGGTCAGGAGCCGGGCGGCAGGTAGACGGCGCCGTGCTCGACCGTCTGGTAGATGTCCATGGCGAGCGGCCGGCGCCGTTCCTCGGCCAGTTGCCCGAGCAGGCCGGCCGCCCGGGCCAGCAGCGCGAACCCGCGCAGCAGGTCGGGCGGCAGGCCGAGGTCGGCGAGGGCGGCGCCGCATGTTCCCGCCCCGTTCAGCGGCAGGGTGCGGCCCAGGACCTGCGGGTGGACCCGGCCGACCGCCTCGAACAGGCGCAGGTGCGGGCCGTGGGTGCCCTCCTCCTCCGCGATCTTGATCAGCGCCGGGGTGCGCGGGTCGGTGACCTTGTGCACCGGATGCCCGAGGCCGGGGATCAGCCGCCGCTGCTCGCGCGCCGCCCGCACCGCGGCCAGCGCGAGGGCATCGAACGCCGCGTCGTCCGCGGGCGGCGGCTCACCAGCCCCGGCGAGGGTGCTGGCCAGGAACCGCCCGGCGTCCTCGGTGACGCCGAGGAACCGGGAGCCGCCGCCGAGCAGGCCCGCGGCCAGGGCGCCCTGGACGGAGTCGGGCGCGCTGAGGTAGGTGAGCCGGGCCGCGATCGCCGTCGGGGTGAAGCCGTGGTCGGCCAGCGCCACCAGGACGGCCTCGAACACCCGGACCTGGGCCCGGGTGGGGCGTTGCTGGGTGACCAGCCACAGCGCCAGCTCGCCGAAACCGACCTTGCCCATCAGATCGGTGGCGAGGTCCTGGCCGAGCAGGGTGATGCTGTCGGCGTCCGAGGTGCCCAGCGAGGTGGGGAACCGGGGCGCCGGGGCCGGTGCGGTCATGGGCTCGTCCCTCTCTGCTCTGCTCCACCGCGCCACGGCACCGGGCCGGTCGGGGCGGCGAGCCAGGCGCGGATCTGGTCGCCGTGCTGGTCCAGGGCCGGCGGGGGCAGCGGGTAGCTCGGCGGCGTCGCGGAGAAGTCAACCGGGTGCCGGACGGTGGGCACGCCGTCGGCACCCTCGCCCGCGGTGGCCACCGGCCGCAGGCCGATGCCGCGGGCGAGCTCGACCCCGGCGTCCACCGTGTTGATCGGCCCGCAGGGCACGCCCGCGGCGATCAGCAGGTCGAACCATTCCGCCGACGGCCGGGCCGCCAGCGCCTCGACCAGCAGCGGCCGAAGTTGCGCCCGGTGGGCGGTGCGGTCGCCGGTGGTGGCGAACCTCGGGTCGTCGGCTAGCTGCGGTGCCGCGATCACCTCGCACAGGCGGCGGAACTGGCGGTCGTTGCCGGCCGTGACGATGAGTTCCCCGTCCGCGGTGGGCAGCGGCTCGTAGGGGGTGAGGCTGGGATGGGAGTTGCCCATCCGGAACGGGACCACCCCCCCGGCGACGTAGGCGCTGGTCTGGTTCACCATCCCGGACAGCGCCGAGCCGAGCAGGGTCGACTCGACGTGCTGTCCCTCGCCGGTGGCCGACCGATGGTGCAGCGCGGCCAGGATTGCGATGGCCGTATGCAGGCCGGTCATCACGTCAATCACGGAGATGCCCGCGCGCTGCGGCGGGCCGTCCGCCTCGCCGGTCAGGCTCATCAGGCCGGACACGGCCTGCGCCATCAGGTCGTACCCCGGCAGATGGGCCCCGCCGGTGGTGCCGAAGCCGGTGATGGAGGCGTAGATGATGGCAGGGTTGGCCGCGCGGACCGCGTCGTAGTCCAAGCCGTACCGCACCAGCCCGCCGGGCTTGAAGTTCTGCACCATGATGTCGGCCCGGCGGGCGAGTTCGGCGGCAGCGGCGCGGCCCGCCGGGTCCCTCAGGTCGAGCACCACCGACCGCTTGTTCCGGTTGATCGCGAGGTAATAGGTAGCCACCCCGTCCCGGGTGGGCGGGACCCAGCCGCGGGTGTCGTCCCCACCGGGGCTCTCCACCTTGATCACGTCCGCGCCCAGGTCGGCCAGGAGCATCGTGCAGTACGGGCCGGCCAGGACCCGGGAGAAGTCGGCCACCAGCAGTCCGTCCAGCGGGCCGGGCCGCGTGTCCAGCTCAGCCATGCCTAGGTCGGCCGGTAGTAAAGGACGTCGCCGCGGTGGTCGGTGGCCACGCAGAAGGTCGGGCTCGCACAGCTAAGAGTATTGATGGCGGCACCGTCTATCACGGTCACCGGTGACCACGTCCCGCCCTGGTAGACCACCGCCCCGCCGGCGATGTTGGTGGCCACGCAGAACCCCCGGACCGGGCAGGACACGGTGAGCACGGTGCCGGTCATGGGGCTCACGTGCCACGTCCCACGGTTGAGCACCGCGGCGTTGCCCGAGTTGTCCACGGCCACGCAGAACGTGGCCGTCGCGCAGGACACCGCCGTGAACGAATGCCCGACGTCGATCGCCGCGACAGGCGTCCATGAGGTGCCGTGGTAGGTGTACACGCCGCCGCCGTTGTCCACGGCCGCGCAGAAGCTGGCGTTCGCGCAGGACACGCCGGTCAGGCCGCCGCCGCTGGTGTCCACGGAGAACTGCTGCCATCCGGTCGCGGTGCTGGCGAACGCCGTGCCGCCGCTGTCAACGGCCATGCAGAACGCCGCGGTGGGACAGGACAGCCCGGTGAATTTCCCGGTGCCGGCGTCCACCATGGCCGGGGGGCTCCAGGTCTTGTTGCTGAGCGTGACCGCGTGGCCGGAGCGGTCGAGCGCGACGCACGTGGTGTCGGTGGCGCAGGAGATTGCCACCAGCCTGCCCGAGGGATCGGTGAATGCCTTCCGCCAGCCGGCCGGCGGGGTGGACGACAGCACCGTGCCGCTGTTGTCCGTCGCGAAGCACGCCGCGGTGCTGGGGCAGGAAACGCCGGTGATAACGGCGCTGTCGCGCAGTGGCTGCACGGCGATGGGGGCGGTCCAGCCTGGCTGCCGGGCCGACTGGGACGGAGTGACGGACGGCGCCGGGGATGTCGATCCTGCCGAGGAGGCCGGGCTGGCCGGGCCGGTGGACCCGGTGTGGGCGGCCGGTGCGGCCGGGCCGCCCGGCGCGGTGAGCCGGGCCGCGTAGTGCTGGTGCAGGGCCAGGGCGCCGATGGTGGCGCCGGCGACGGCCGCGATCGTCAGCAGGGCGAAGCTGGTCACCCGGGCGCGGCGGAAGCGCGTTGGCTCAGGTTCTGGCTCTTGCCCGGGTTCTTCGGCCGGGCGGGGTTCGTCGTCATGGTGCACGCCCCCGTCGGGGCCGGCCGGGTCTCGCGGTTTGGTGCTGCTCAGCCAGGTGCGGGGCGGATCCTTGGCCAGCGAGAACCGCAGGTCGGGCGGCAGCGCGGTGACCGGATGAGCCGCGCCGCCGTTCGCCGCCGGCGGAGCCGCCTTGGGCACGGACGGGACGGTTTTGGGTGGTGCCGGGGGCGTCGTCGGTGCGGGCTGCGCCGCCACCGGCGCGGGGGTCCGCTTCTCCCAGACGGAGAAGGGAGCGCTCTGCGGCGCAGCGGCCGGCTGCGGTTCCGGCCCGGCCGTCGGCTCCGGCCCAGCCGTCGGCTCCGGCGTCAGCTCCGGTTCTGGCGTCGGCGCCGGCTCGGCCAGCGATCCCAGCGTGGTCGACGGTTCCGGCTCGGGCGGCGGCTCCGACGCAGCCTCCGGCCCGGGGACCGGTTCGGGCTCCGCCTCCAGGACCTGGGCCGGCTCCGCTTCCAGGACCTGGTCCGGCTCCGGCTCCAGGACCTGGGCCGTCCCCGGCATCGTGCCGGGCTCGGCGAACCCCCGGGACGCTTCCGCCTCCGCGGGACGGGGTCCGGGGACGAGGTCCGCCGGCGGCTCCGCCAGGGCCACGGCCGCCTCCGGCACGCCGAGCCCCGGCCCGTATGTCCCGTCGGCCTGCTCGCCGAGACCGGCGATGACGTCGGCGAACGACCCGCTGCTGTAGTCCATTACGGGCGAGGCCGCGGGAGCCATTGCGGGCTGCCCGGCCGAGAATGGCAGCAGCTCACCGCATGTGTCGCAAAAGAGCCCGCCCGCCCCGCTCACATGACCCTGGCTGCAGTAACGCCTCAGGTCGTCACCGCAGACCTCACAGGTTTTCATTCCGGGGGAAACGGAATGCCCCAGCGCGCAACTCGACACCGTGTCGCCCTCGCTCACCACGTCAACGGTTGAAAATGCTAGGGCAGATACAGCTGGCCGGCGGCGCGGTTCGGCAAGGAGACCGGAGCCGGGACGGCCCGGGGGCCTCGGCGCCGGTCATGGCGCCGCGGGCGCCCCCCGGGCCCACAGCGCCGGCTCGTCCCAGGCTCCGACCACCGCCTTGTCCGGGTTCTGGTGACGGAGCAGGGCGAAGTTTTCGGCGAGCAGCTGGAGCCGCACCGTCATGGGGACCTGCGCCAGCAGCGGCGCTAGGCCACCGCCACCGTCGGGTGCCGCGAGCACGGACACCGGCAGCCCCTCCGCACGGGCTGCGTCGGCGACGGCGCCGGTGAGGCCATCCGGGTCCGCCCCGGGCTCCAGCACCAGGAGCCCGTCCGCCGCGGTGCAGGGCACGGCACCGCCGTGCAGCAGCCGGTCGGTGTCAAAACCCTCGGCGAGCATCCGGGCCGCTTCCCGGATCTTCAGCGCACCCTCCCGCGCGGTGACCGACCAGGGCCCGCAGCCGGCGATCGCCAGGCTGCGCGCGGGCACGGCGACCGCCGCGCGGTCCGGGCCCGGATCCGCGCAGGCACGGCGGACCTGCGCCGCGGCCAGGGCCAGCTGATCGGGGGAACCCTCGGGTGAGCCCAGCTCGTGGGCGAGCCGGGCGAGCACCGCGAGCGTGGCGGTGTAGCTCACCGAGTAGGTATGCGATTCGTCCGGGGCGACGGTCTCGACCGCCTCGGGCCAGCCCCGCCCGGCCCCGGTGACGGAGACCACGGGCACGCCGGCGGCAAGCGCGTCCGCCCGGGCCCGGGCCGCGTAGGCGGTCTCCGCCGTGTGCGTGATCACGCAGACCGCGTCCGTCGCGCGTGGCCCGGTCCCCCACCGGGCCCAGGTGGCCGCCGGGTAGGCGTACGCGTCGCAGCCCGCCCTCGCGAGCATCATCGCGCCGAGTTCCGCCGCGTGCAGGCTCGTGCCGGTGCCGACCAGCACGATCCGGCGCGCCCGGGCGAGCACCTCCGCGGGCCCGGCCAGGTCCAGGCCGGCGATGCGTTCCAGCGCGTCGCCCTGGGAGTTGATCATGCGCAGCAGCGCGGTTGTCATGCCCGGTCCTCCATCGTTCGGCATCGCTGGGACAACGATGACAAAAGAGCGTGATGGTTGCGGCAACCATCACAAAGCACCACCGGGCGCCTCAGCACTCGATGACGTTGACGGCCAGGCCGCCGCGGGCGGTCTCCTTGTACTTGTCCTTCATGTCGGCGCCGGTTTCCCGCAGGGTCTTGATCGCCTTGTCCAGCGACACATGATGCGTGCCGTCGCCGCGGACCGCCATCCGGGCCGCGGTGATGGCCTTGACCGAGGCGATGGCGTTGCGCTCGATGCACGGGATCTGGACCAGCCCGCCCACCGGGTCGCAGGTAAGGCCCAGGTTGTGCTCGATGCCGATCTCGGCCGCGTTCTCGACCTGTTCCGGCGACCCGCCGAGCACCTCGGCGAGGCCGCCCGCGGCCATCGAGCAGGCCGAGCCGACCTCGCCCTGGCAGCCCACCTCGGCACCGGAGATGGAGGCGTTCTGCTTGAACAGCGCCCCGATCGCAGCGGCGGTGAGCAGAAAGGCGACCACGCCGTCGTCGCTGGCACCGGGGACGAACGTGACGTAGTAGTGCAGCACCGCCGGGATAATTCCCGCCGCGCCGTTGGTGGGGGCGGTGACCACCCGCCCGCCCGACGCGTTCTGCTCGTTGACGGCGAGCGCGTAGAGCGTCACCCACTCCATCGCATACAGCGGGTCGGCCGGGTCGCCGGTGCGTTCCAGCGTCTCGTGCAGGCCCCGTGCCCTGCGGCGGACCTTCAGCCCGCCGGGCAGCACCCCGTCCGCCCGGCATCCGGCCTCGACGCACTCCTGCATGACCCCCCAGATGCGCAGCAGGCCGGCCCGGACCGCCGCCTCGTCCCGGCGGACCTTTTCGTTGGCCATCATCACGCCGCTGATGGTCAGGCCCGTCCGCTCGGTGTGGGCGAGCAGGTCCGCCCCGGTGTCGAAGGGGAACGGCACCGGAGTCGCGTCCGGCTCGATCCGCGGCGCGCCATGTTCGTCCTCGCCGAGAACGAAGCCGCCGCCGATGGAGTAGTAGGTGCGTTCGAGAACGCATTCCCCCCGGTCGTCCACGGCGGCGAAGAGCATGGCGTTGGAGTGGAACGGCAGGCGCTTGCGGCGGTGCAGGACGATGTCCTCATCGGGCTCGAAGGCGATCTCGCGCCCGCCCGGCAGGGTCAGCCGGCCGGTCTCGCGGACCTGGTCCACCCGTGGCCCGGCGGCCACCGGGTCCACGGTCTCCGGGTGCTCCCCGCTGAGGCCGAGGACGACGGCCTTCACGCTGCCGTGGCCATGCCCGGTGGCGCCGAGCGAGCCGAACAGTTCCACGCGCAGCCCGGCGACCTGGGGCATCAGGCCTTCGGCGGCGAGCGAATCGGTGAACATGCCGGCCGCCCGCATCGGCCCGACGGTATGCGAGCTGGACGGGCCAATCCCGATCTTGAACAGGTCGAACGCGCTGATCGTCATGACCCGGCTCCTCTCTGCCATACCGCGCCGGTGGTACCCACGTCCGTCCCGCCCGCGCTACCTGCACCGGCACTTGCGCGCTAGGGCGCCGCGCCGCGTACCCGTTCTCCGGCCGGGTCGAACGGCGGGCGCAGCGACACCGTCACCGGCCGGATCTCACCACCCACATTTACCTCGTATGACCCGGTTTGCACGAATTCCCGTGTCACCGCGTCGCCGGCCGGGTCCCAGATGTAGGCCAGCCCGGCCGTGGCGCCGAGCGCCGCGCCCCAGGCGGCCGAGATCACCTGGCCCGCAGCCACCCCGTCACGGAGCACCAGCTCGCCGCCCCACATCATCGTGTCCGGGTCGGCGGCGGTGAACGAGACCAGCCGCCGCCGCGGGCCGTCGGCCCGGACCTTTTCCACGGCTTCCCGGCCCAGGAAGCTGATGTCGGTCCGCAGCTTGCAGGCGAAGCCCAGCCCGGCCTCCACTGGCCCGTAGTCCGGGGTCAGCTCCCGGCCGTAGGCCCGGTAGCCCTTCTCCAGCCGCATCGACTCGATGGCGTAGTAGCCCGCGTTGACCAGCCCGAACTCGCGCCCGGCGCGGGTCAGCAGGTCGAACACGCCGACCGCGAACTCAGCCGGCACATACAGCTCCCAGCCGAGCTCGCCGACGTAGGTGATCCGGGTCGCCCGGACGGTGAAGTAGCCGAGGCTGATCTGCCTGCTGGCCCGGAACGGGAAGGCCTCGTCGGACAGGTCGGCGTCGGACAGCGAGGCGAGCAGGTCGCGCGACCGCGGCCCCATGACGCCGAACACCGCATAGGCCGAGGTCACATCCACCAGGGCGGCGCGGGCGCCGGCGGGCATCCGGGAGGTGATGTGGTGCTTGTCCCGCTCGGTGGTCGCCGCGCTGCTGATCAGCAGGAAGTCCAGCTCGGAAACCCGGGTCACGGTCAGGTCGGACTCGTAGGTGCCGCGCTCGTTCAGCATGCCGGTGTAGACCGTCCACCCGGGCGCCACGGCCACATCCGCGGTGCACAGCCATTGCAGCGCCTGCTCGGCGTCCGGCCCGGTGAGCAGGTACTTGGAGAACGAGGTCTGGTCGAACAGCGCCACGTCGCGGCGGGCGGCCCGCTGCTCGGCGGAGCAGGCGGGCAGCCAGTTCTGCGCGCCCCAGGAGTACTCGATGATGGGCTCGTCCCCGGGCGGCGCGAAGAAGTTCGGCCGCTCCCAGCCATTCCGGCTGCCGAAGCAGGCACCGGCCGCCGCCAGCAGGTGGTGCACGGGAGAGCGGCGGAAGGGGCGGGCGGTGGCCAGTTCCCGGTTGGGCCAGGGCGGCGCGTAGTGCAGGCCGAGGATCTCGCCGACCCGGTCGCGCAGCCACCGGTTGTTGCCGTGGAACGGCCCGAACCGCCGGATGTCGCTGGCGGTGAGGTCGATGCCGGGGTCGCCGGTGAGGATCCACTGGGCCAGCGCCTGGCCGGCCCCGCCCGCGGACGCGATGCCGACCGAGTTGAACCCGGCCGCGACGAAGAAGTTGCGGCACTCCGGCGCCTCGCCGATGAGGAACTGGTTGTCCGGGGTGAAGCTCTCCGGGCCGTTGTACATCTTCTTGATCCCCGTGGTGCGCAGCGCGGGGACCCGCAACTGGGCCTCATCGGCC
>Ga0318553_10000805_pt1 | contig 10599 bp, 8 predicted proteins | sample GRESIP082b2f21_FD_203686 | JGI IMG/M metagenome (GOLD analysis project Ga0318553, IMG submission 203686) | Tropical soil microbial communities from Luquillo Experimental Forest, Puerto Rico - GRE.SIPMG.082b2f21 | ecosystem: Environmental > Terrestrial > Soil > Tropical forest > Bulk soil...
GCGCGGGCGGCGTTGTTATGCGCGCGCGGCGCTCGCGCACCGCACGGTCCCGCACCGCGCCGTCCCGCCCCGCAACGCGTGCTATTCTGCGGCCATGGCCGGCAGACGCCTGGTGATCCTCGGGGGCGGCTTCGGCGGGTTGGACGTGGCCCGCGCGATCGGCCGTTCGCGCGCGGCGCGTGAATACTGGGACACGGTTCTCATCGACAAGGAGAACTTCTTCCAGTTCAACCCGCTGCTCCCGGCCGTCGCGGTGGGCGCGGTCGAAACCCGCCACATCGTCTACCCGCTGCGCGAGATGGCACGCCACCGGCACATTCGCTTCTACAAGAACAAGGCGATCACGATCGACCTCGCGCGGCGCACGGTCCAGCTCCACAACGACCGCCTCGAGCCGTTCGACACGCTCGTGATCGCGGTCGGCAGCGTCACGAATTACTACGGCGTGCCGGGCGCGGCCGACTACACACGCCCGTTCAAGACCGTCGCCGATGCGATGACGCTGCGCGCGCGCGTCGTCGAGCTGTTCGAGATGGCCGAGCAGGCCGAGACCGACGCGCAGCGGCGCCGCCTGCTCTCGTTCGTGATCGTCGGCGGCGGCGTGACCGGCGTCGAGGTGGCGGCCGAGCTGATGGACATGGCAAGCGAGACGCTGCTCCCGCGCTATCCCAGCCTCGATCGCTCGCACCTCTCGATCACCGTGCTCGAGGGCGGGGACCGCGTCGTGCCGAGCGCCCGGCCCGCGCACTCGGCATACGTGCAGCGCTTCCTCGAACGCCGCGGCGTGACTGTGCGCCTCGGTGCGAGAGTGACGCGCGTCGAGCAGCACAACGTATGGCTCGAAGGCGGCGCGTGCGTTCCGGGCACGACCATGCTGTGGACCGCGGGCGTCTGCCCGCCGCCCGTCGTCCAGCAGCTGCCGGTGCTGCACGAGCGCGACGGCCGCGTGAAGGTGGACGAATGGCTGCGCCCGCTCGATCCGGCTGCCCATCCGATCGAGGGCGTGTACGTGATCGGGGATTGCGCGGCGAGTCTGCGCGCGGACGGCAAGCTCCAGCCCGCGCTTTCGCAGACCGCGATCGCGATGGGTTCGCACGTCGGGCGGCAGCTGGTCGGCGTCGCGACCCGAAGCTCCACGCCGCCGTTCCAGTTCCACGACGTGGGCTACATCATCTCGCTCGGCCAGCACAGCTCCGTGCTCGACCTGTTCGGCATCCCGTTGTCGGGACAGCTCGCGTGGCTCGCCTGGGCCGCGGCGTACCTCGTGAAGATGGTGGGGTTCAGGAAGCAGCTCGAGGTCGGGATCGATCACCTCACGCACCTCTTCTTCACTCACGATTCCTCGCAGATCCTCAATCGCCGTGCGGTGCTGAGCGACGAGGAGCTCAACATGTCGCTCGGCGCGCCGGACCCGCCGGCTGGCATCGAGGAGCGGGAGCCCCTAAGCTCGGCGCGCAGCGGGTCGTGACGACACGCGGGCACGCGTGGCGGCGCCGGGGCGCGCGGCGGCTCCGCGGGAGGCCACTCCGGAATCATGAGCAACTCCGCACATCTCGAGCTCGAGACGATCGAGCACGGGCTGCGCTTCGCGGTGACCGCGGGAAGCGGACAGCACACCACGACCGACAGCGGCAAGGAGATGCAGGCGCCGAGTCCGATCGAGCTGCTGCTGATTGCGCTCGCCGCGTGCCACGCGATGGACGTGATCGAGATCCTGCGCAAGAAGCGCCAGCGCGTCACCGCCTATGCGGTGGACATCAGCGGCGAGCGGCGCGCCGAGCACCCGCGCTCGTTCACGAGCATCGAGGTCGTGCATCGGCTGCGCGGCCACGAGATCAGCGCCATCGCGGTGGAATCCGCGATCCGGCTGAGCGAGACGAAATACTGCTCCGTGCACGCTTCCCTGGACCCGAAGATCGCGATGACCAGCCGATTCGAGATCCTGCCGGCATGAGCGGCGAGCGCCCGTCCGCCGCGGCCGCGCCCGCGGTTTCGGCGCGGCACGGGCTCTCCGAGCTGATCCTGCGCGTCGCGGATGTGCCGCGCTCGGTCGCGTTCTACCGCGACGTCGTCGGACTCGCGCTCGAGAGCGAGCCCACCCCGAGCTGGGCGTGGTTTTACACCGGCGCGCGCGGCGAGCGCCCGCGCCTCGGACTCACGAGCCGGCCGCTCTCGTACGGCGCGGCGCACTGCGGCGGGCCGGCGCATTTCGCGATCGCGGTGGCGCGGCGCGCGATTCCCGCCGAGAAGGCGCGGCTGGAATCGCTCGGCCTCGACGTCGAGGGGCCCGTGACGTTCGAGTTCTGGCAGGCGGATTCCATCTACTTCAGCGATCCGGACGGTCATCGGGTCGAACTGTGCGGGTTCGAATCGCTCGATCGAGCGTGAAGGAGCGCGGGGAATGGAGTACCGAACGGAAAAGGACAGTCTCGGTGAGATGAAGGTGCCGGCCACGGCGCTCTACGGCCCGCAGACGCAGCGCGCGGTGGAGAATTTTCCGGTCGCCGGCGAGCCGCTGCCCGCGCCGTTCATCCATGCGCTGGGCGTGATCAAGCGCGCCGCCGCGCGCGTGAATCTCGCACTCGGTCTGATCGAAAAGGACGTCGCGGGCGCGATCGAGCAGGCGGCGGCCGAGGTCGCGGACGGAAAGTGGGACGCGGAGTTTCCGATCACGGTGTTCCAGACCGGGAGTGGCACCAGCTCGAACATGAACGCGAACGAGGTGATCGCGCACCGCGCGTCCGCGATCCTGAAGCGCCCGGTCCATCCGAACGATCAGGTGAATTTCGGCCAGAGCAGCAACGACGTGATCCCGACCGCGCTCCACGTCACGGCGGTGCTCGTGATCGAGCGCGAGCTGCTGCCCGCGCTCGAGACGCTCGCGCAGGCGCTCGCCACGAAGGCGCGCGAGTTCGATTCCGTGATCAAGACCGGGCGCACGCACCTCATGGACGCGACGCCGATCCGGCTCGGGCAGGAGTTCTCGGGCTACGCCTCGCAGGTCGAGCACGGGATCGCGCGCGTGCACGCGGTGCTGCCCGACCTGCGCGAGCTCGCGATCGGCGGCACCGCGGTCGGCACCGGGCTCAACACGCATCCCGAGTTCGGGCGGCGCATGGCGGCCGAGATCCAGGCGCTCACCGGCTGCGAGTTCCGCGAGGCGAAGAATCACTTCGAGGCGCAGGGCGCGCAGGACGCGCCGGTGTGGGCGAGCGGCGCGCTGAACACCGTGGCGGCGGGCCTGATGAAGATCGCGAACGACGTCCGGCTCATGAACAGCGGCCCGCGCTGCGGGCTCGGCGAGATCGCGCTGCCGGCGATCCAGCCGGGCTCCAGCATCATGCCAGGCAAGGTGAACCCGGTGATCTGCGAGGCGGTGATCCAGATCGGCGCGCAGGTCATGGGCCAGCACGTCGCGATCACGGTGGGCGCGCAGTGGGGCCAGCTCGAGCTCAACACCATGCTGCCGATGATGGGGAAGAACCTGTTCTCGAGCATCCGGCTGCTCGCGGCCGCCGCGCGCATGCTGGCCGAAAAGGCGATCGCGGGGATCGTTGCGAACGAGGAGACGTGCCGCGGCTACGTCGAGATCTCGCCGAGCATGGCGACCGCGCTGAACCCGCTGATCGGCTACGACAAAGCGGCGGAGATCGCGAAGCGCTCGTTCAAGGAACGACGTCCGGTGCGCGAGCTGGCCCGCGAGATGACGAAGCTCGACCAGAAGGAGATCGACCGCGCGCTGGATCCGCGCCGCCAGACCGAGCCCGGACTCGACCTCGGAGGCTCGGGCGGCGGATGAGCGCGCCGGCGGTCGAATTCGATCTCTCGCACGAGGCGATGGCGGCGCGGCTCGCCGCGGCGCGCAGCCGCCTCGCGGGCGTCGCGCGGCGCACCCCGGCGCTCACGTGCCGCACGCTCGACGATCTCACGCACGCGCGCGTGGTGCTCAAGTGCGAGAACTTCCAGCGCATGGGCGCGTTCAAGTTCCGCGGCGCCTGGAACACGATGTCGCAGATCCCCGCGAACGTGCGCAGCCGCGGCGTCGCGGCGTTCTCATCCGGCAATCACGCGCAGGCTGTGGCGCTCGCGGCGCGCGAGATGGGCATCCCGGCGCTGATCGTGATGCCGAGCTGGGCGCCGGCTGCCAAGCTCGCGGCGACGCGCGGCTACGGCGCCGAGGTCGTGTTCTACGACCAGGTCGGCGAGGCGCGCGACGGGCTCACGGAGCGGCTCGCGCGCGAGCGCGGGCTCGCGCTCGTCCCGCCGTTCAACCATCCCGAGATCATCGCCGGCCAGGCCACCGCGGCGGACGAGCTGTTCGAGGAGATCGGCGCACTCGACAAGCTGCTGGTGCCGCTCGGCGGCGGCGGGCTGCTCTCGGGCTCGGCGCTCGCCGCGCGCGTGCGCTGCCCGGCGTGCCACGTGATCGGCGTCGAGCCCGAAGCGGGCGACGACGGGGCGCGCTCGTTCCGGAGCGGGCGGCTCGAGCGGGTCGAGGATCCCCAGACCATCGCGGACGGCGCGCGCACGCCCTCGCTCGGCCCCATCACTTTCGAGATGATCCGCCGTTATGCATCCGACGTCGTGACCGTTCCGGATCGGGCCCTGATCGAAGCGATGCGGTTCGCGCTCACGCGCATGAAGATCGTGATCGAGCCGACCGGCGCGCTCGCGCTCGCGGCGCTCATGAGCGGCGCCGTGCCGGTGCGCGGCGAGCGCGTCGGCGTGATGATCTCGGGCGGCAACGTCGACGTGGCGAGCCTCGCGGGCTGGATCCGCTAGCGCTCAGACCTTGACGCGCGAGTCGAGCGCCGCGATCAGCTCGTCGAGCGCGGCGCCGATCCCGGCGCCGAGATGGAGCCGCACGACGCGCCGGCCGCGGCGCTCGAGCACCTGATAGTCGCCCGCCGCCTGCGCCTGCCGCAGCGTCGCAAACCCGTAGCGCTCGCCCGGAATCGGCACATCGTCGCCCTCGTCGGCGGTGAGCTGCAGGAACATGGCGGTGTCCGGGCCGCCCTTGTGGAGCTGCCCCGTCGAGTGCTGGAAGCGCGGCCCGTAGCCGAGCGTGGTGGCGAGCCGCGTCGAGTCGCGGATCGCGACGCGCAGCCGCTCGAGCCGCTCGTGATGCTCGCTGGTGCGATGCTGGTAGGCGAGCAGCGCGACGTAATCGCCGGCGTGCGCGAGCCCGAGCGCGGCCGCGGCGACCGCGAACGGGCCGGCGCCGAACGCGGGGCGGAGCCGCGCGGACAGCGCCGCGGGCGCGAACACCTGCACGTCGCCGGTGCGCGCGAGCACCGGCGGGGAGTCGAACCGCCCGCTCTCGAGCCAGCGCTGCAGCACCGCCTGCGTGGCCTGCTTCGCCTCGGCGACGTTCGGCTCGTCGAACGGATCGACTGCGAGCACCGCGCCCGCGGTCGCGGTCGCGATCTCCCAGCGCAGGAACTCGGCGCCCAGCGTGGCGGCGAGCGCCGCCGGATCGACCGCGGCGGTGCGCGAACCCGCCGCGGCGCGCGCGAGCCGCAGCAAGGGCTGCCCGGATTGATCGAGCGCCGCGAGCTTCCCCGCCGGGTCGCGCTCCAGCGCCTGCGATTCGATCGCGACGAACAGGCGATCGCGTCCGTAAACCTCGGGCCCGGCGAGCGGCTCGCCGATCACCGGAACGATCCCGCGCCCGTCCTTGCCGGTGCTCTCCGCGATCAGCTGCTCGATCCACGCGCCGAGCGGCGCGAGCGCCTCGGGCAGGACGAGCGTGAGCTTGTTGCGGCCGGCGAGCGCGGACTCGCCGAGCGCCGCGCCGAGCAGCACGGCCGGATTCTCCTCCGCGCGCACCGCGGGGCCCGACGCGGCCGCCTCCGCGCGCGCGCCGTCCAGCAGCGCGGTGAGGTCGGCGCCGATCAGCGCCGCCGGCACGGCGCCGAAGAGCGAGAGCGCCGAGTAGCGCCCGCCGATGTCGGGAGGATTCAGGAACGTCTCGCGGTAACCGCGGGATTGCGCGAGCTGCTCGAGCGCCGTGCCGGGGTCCGTGATCGCGACGAACGCGCGCCCGGTGGATTCGCCGCGCGCCGCGCGCGCCCATTCGAAGAAGTACTTCTCGAACGACGTGACCTCGAGCGTCCCGCCCGACTTGGACGACACGACGAACAGCGTGCGATGCGGGTCGTGCGATCCGGCGACGTCGCGCACCGCCGCGGGCGAGGTGTCGTCGAGCACCGTGAGATCGAGCGCGTGCGGCGCGACGCCGAGGACCGAGCGCAGCACCTCGGGCGCGAGGCTCGAGCCGCCCATCCCGAGCAGCACCGCGTGCGTGAATCCCTCGCTCGCGACCTCGGCGGCGAACCCGCGCAAGCGCATCACCGCCGCACGGGTTTCGGCCTCGACGGCGAGCCAGCCGAGCCGGTTCGCGGCGACCGCGCGATGGGCGGGATCCGCGCTCCACAGCGAGTCGTCGCGCTGCCACAGACGCGCGACGAAGCCGGCCTGGTCGAGGTGGCGGCAGCGCGCGTCGATCGCCGGCGTGCGAGAGGCCGGCGAGAGCTCGATCACTGTCCGGCGCGCCCCGCGAGCGCGAGGCGGCGCTTCTCGAGCGCGTCGAGCAGCGCGTCGTACGACTGGCTGAACGCCTGGACGCCCTCCGGCTCGAGCTGGGCGATCAGCGTGTCGATCGGAACGCTGAGCTCGGGGAGGCGCTCGAACAGGCGGCGCGCAGCGTCGAGATCGCGCCCGATGCGCAGCTCGAGCGAGCCATGCTCGTTGTAGGCGGTGAGCGTCGCGAGCGGCATCGTGTTCACGCTGTCCGGCCCGACCAGCTCGTCCACGTAGAGCGTGTCGGGATACGCGGGATTCTTCGTGCTGGTCGAAGCCCACAGCGGCCGCTGCACGTGCGCGCCGGCCGCGGAGAGCTTCCCGAAGCGTGGGGCGCCGAAGATCTCCTGGAAGCGCGCGTACGCGAGCCGCGCGTTCGCGACCGCCGCCTTGCCGCGCAGCGCGGCGAGCTCCGCCGCCTCGGGCGATCCCGTCGGGCGCGCCTGGATCGCGGTTTCGATCGCTGCGTCCACTTTCGTGTCCACGCGCGAGACGAAGAACGACGCGACCGAGAACAGCTGATCGAGCGCCGCGCCGGCTGCGAGACGCCGCTCGAGGCCGACGAGATAGGCCTCCATCACCTGCTCGTAACGCGAGCGCGAGAAGATCAGCGTGACGTTGACGCAGATGCCTTCGGCGGTGAGCGTGGTGATCGCCGGGAGCCCGGCCGCGGTGGCCGGCACCTTGACCATCACGTTCGGACGTCCGACCTCGCGATGCAGGCGGCGCGCCTCCTCGATCGTGCCCGCGGTGTCGCCGGCGAGTCGCGGATTGACCTCGATGCTCGCGCGGCCGTCGAGCCCGTGCGTGCGCGCGTGCACGGGCGCGAGCAGATCGCAGACGCGCCGGATATCCTCGACCGCGAGCGATTCGAACAGCACGGGCCCGGAGCGCCCGTCGGCCGCGCCACGCGCGATCGCGTCGTCGTAGTCCCCGCTGTTCGCGATCGCGTGCTGGAAGATCGTGGGGTTCGACGTGACGCCGACCACGCCCTGGTCCCTGACCAGCGCGGAGAACTCCCCCGAGGCGAGGTGGCCGCGGCGGATGAAGTCGAGCCAGACGCTCTGGCCGAGGGCGTGGAGCGATTCCGCGCGCACGGGCATGGTCATTTCCTCTGCTGCGCGAGCTGGACGGCGCGCCCTTCGGGATCGCGCAGCATCGCGACGCGATGTCCCCACGGCGTGTCGGCCGGTCCGCGCTCGAACGTGAGCCCCTTCGCGACCAGCTCGCGATGCGCGCGGTCCACGTCCTCGACCATGAGATAGATCGTGGGCTCGCGCGGCGGTTGCCATTGCTCCGGCGGCCCGGGGCGCGGCGGCATGAACCCGAGGCTCGAGCTGGGCCCGGTCTGGATCGCGAGGTAGGGGCCCTCCGGCATGTAGCGGAATCCACTGAAGCCGAGCAGCTCGGTGTAGAAGTGCTTCACGCCTTCGAGATTGTGCGTCGTGTAGTCCATGTGCTGGCTCAGGAATCCGACCTGGTTCGGCGGCACGGACGGCGGCGCCGCGCTGCGGCGCGCGGTGGCAGCAGCACGGCGCGGCGCCGGTTTCGCGGCGCGGGTCGTGCGCGCGCGGCGCGGGCGCGCTGCGGTGCGGCTGCGGGCCTTCGCGCCGCGCTTCGCGGGCGCGCTGCGCTTCGCTTTGCGGGGGGGCATGCGGTGAACCTCCTTCGAGGATGAACGTCGGAACGTCGCTCTTGCGTGCCGGTTTCGTTCCAAGATGCGCCCGCGCGGGCCGGCGCGCAAGGCCGGGTTGCGGCGGCCGCGCAATCCGGTAGACTGTCAGTCATTCTGCGCGTCCCAGCCCTCGATGTGCTGGTCGCGCGCGACCGGCGACCCCCGAACGAAGGTCCAACGCATGAGCCGACACGCCGCACTCGATTCCTGGGTCAAGGAGATCGCCACGCTCACCCAGCCGGAGCGGGTGGTCTGGTGCGACGGATCCGAGCGCGAATACGCGGACATGGTGCGCAACATGGTGATGAGCGGGACCGCGCTGCGGCTGAACCCGGCGAAGCGGCCGAACAGCATCTTCGTGCGCTCCGATCCCGCCGACGTCGCGCGCGTCGAAGAATTCACGTTTATCTGTTCCGCGCACCGCGATCAGGCGGGGCCCACGAACCACTGGCGCGCCCCGGACGAGATGAAGGCGACGCTGCGCGGGCACTTCACCGGCGCCATGAAGGGCCGGTCGATGTACGTGATCCCGTACAGCATGGGCCCGGTCGGCTCGCCGCTCGCGCGCGTCGGAATCGAGATCACCGATTCCCCGTACGTGGTGGTGAGCATGCACCTCATGGCGCGCGTCGGTCCGCGTGCGCTCGAAGCGCTCGGCACGACCGGCGAGTTCGTGCGCGGCGTGCACTCGGTGGGCGCGCCGCTCGGCGCGAGCCAACCCGACGCGCCGTGGCCCTGCAACGCCGAGACGAAGCTCATCTGCCATTTCCCGGAGACCCGCGAGATCTGGTCGTATGGCTCCGGCTACGGCGGCAACGCGTTGCTCGGCAAGAAGTGCCATGCGCTCCGCATCGCGTCCGCGCAGGCGCGCGACGAGGGCTGGATGGCCGAGCACATGCTGATCCTCGGCGTCACGAATCCCGAGGGCCAGCGCATCTTCCTCGCCGCCGCGTTCCCGTCGGCGTGCGGCAAGACGAACCTCGCGATGATGAATCCGACGCTGCCGGGCTGGAAGGTCGAGACCGTCGGGGACGACATCGCGTGGATGAAGTTCGGCGCGGACGGCCGGCTGTACGCGATCAATCCGGAGGCCGGATTCTTCGGTGTCGCGCCCGGCACCAGCATGCACAGCAATCCGAACGCGATGCTGACCGCGAAGGAGAACTCGATCTTCACGAACTGCGCGCTCACCTCCGAGGGCGACATCTGGTGGGAGGACATGACCGAGGCGCCGCCCGCCGACCTCAGCGACTGGCTACGCCGCCCGTGGACGCCGGCGAGCGGGCGCAAGGCCGCGCACCCGAACGCGCGCTTCACGACGCCCGCGCGCCAGTGCCCGGTGATCTCGCCGGACTGGGAGAAGCCCGAGGGCGTGCCGATTTCCGCGATCCTGTTCGGCGGCCGCCGCGCGAGCGTGATCCCGCTCGTGAACGAGGCGCTCTCGTGGCGGCACGCGACGTTCCTCGGCTCGATCATGAGCAGCGAGACCACCGCGGCCGCGGCCGGCAAGGTCGGAACGCTGCGCTTCGATCCGTTCGCGATGCTGCCGTTCTGCGGCTACCACATGGGCGACTACTTCGCGCACTGGCTCGAGATGGGCGAGCCCAAGGAGCGCAAGCTGCCGCGCATCTATCACGTGAACTGGTTCAGGAAGAACGCCGACGGGCGCTTCCTGTGGCCGGGCTACGGCGAGAACAGCCGCGTGCTGAAGTGGATCTTCGAGCGCGTCGCCGGCACGGCGAAGGCGGTGGAGACCCCGATCGGCCGCGTGCCGGCCCGCGGCGCGCTCGATCTCTCCGGGCTCGATCTTGCGGATGGGAATTTCGACGCGCTGATGCGGGTGGACGTCGACGGATGGATCGCTGAGCTGCCGGCGATCAAGAAGCATTACGAGAAGTTCGGGACCAGGCTTCCGCAGGGCCTGCGCGACGAGCTCGCCGCGCTGGAGCAGCGTCTCCTGGCCGCGAGCGTCGCTTCCGGACGTTGAGCATGCGGCTGAGAGCGGAGGCTGTGGTGCGCGCGCTGCCGCCCGCGTTGATCCTCGCCGCGCTGCTCGCGGCGCCCGCCGCGGCGACCGAGCACGGCACGTTCATCCTGCTCTCCGGCGCCGACACGATCGCGGTCGAGACGTTTCATCGCGGCCCCGACGGCTTGTCCGGCGAGCTCGTGTTCCGCGCCCAGGGTACGCGCACGCGCTTCTTCATGACGCCGCGCGCGGACGCGTCGATCTCTCACTACGAGCAGGCGGGCTGGAGCCTCGCGGCCGCCCCCGATGCCGCGCCGACCTCGCACGCCGCGATCGAATTCCAGGGCGATAGCGCGATCCGCCCGGCGCGGTGGTG
>Ga0318553_10000807_pt1 | contig 10592 bp, 6 predicted proteins | sample GRESIP082b2f21_FD_203686 | JGI IMG/M metagenome (GOLD analysis project Ga0318553, IMG submission 203686) | Tropical soil microbial communities from Luquillo Experimental Forest, Puerto Rico - GRE.SIPMG.082b2f21 | ecosystem: Environmental > Terrestrial > Soil > Tropical forest > Bulk soil...
CCTTGCATTGAACCCTCTACCCGGTACGCTATGCTGAGAGAGTTCAATACGTCAACCCTTAAGGACGGGGAGCCGTGCGGCAGACAAGCTTCGCCCAGATGGCCTGCTCGATGGCCCGCAGCCTGGAGCTGATCGGCGACTGGTGGACGCCGCTGATCATCCGCGACCTGCACCTCGGCGTGGACCGCTTCGACGCCCTGGCCGAAAACCTCGGCATCTCCCGCAACCTGCTCGCCGCCCGGCTGGCCCATCTAGTCGAGAACGGCATCGTGGCCCGCCAGCGCTACCAGGAGCACCCGCCCCGCGACCGCTACCTGCTCACCGAGGCCGGGCAGGACCTGGTGCCCGTCCTGCTCGCCCTCACCGCCTGGGGCGACCGGTGGGCCACGCCCCAAGGCGGGCCACCGCTGGTATTCCGGCACCGCTCCTGCGGGCACACCTTCACCCCCACCGTCAGCTGCAGCGCCTGCGGCGAGCCCCTCGCCCGGGGCGAGGTAGAAGCCCGACCCGGGCCCGGCGCACGCACCGGCCCCGGCACCGCCGTCCTGGCTCAGGTGCTGGCCGGCCGCACGGGGCAGCCGTAGCCCGTGCGGTCACCGGCGGGCGTGGCGTTCGGCCATCGCGGCCTCGATGACCATGGCGGTTTGCTCCCAGTCGGCGTCGAGCATCATGTCGTGCCCGGCCGGGAGGGTCTGGGCAGTGGTGTGGTAGGCGCGGGCGGTGGCACCGAGATCTTTGGGAGGACGATCTGCGAGCGGCCACTCAACTGACCGAGGCGACCATCAGCCGCTCCAATCGCTCGGCGTGGCGTCGGCCCACGTATCCAGTCACAGTCTGTCACGAGCACTGGTTCGCGTCGTGCGCGAATAGCCGCCGCTATGCGCGCTGGTGGTGATCGGCCGGCACTCCGGTGCAGGCGTGCCGAAAGATCGTTATGGGGAGGGATGTCAAGGGCTGATTTGCTGACGTCTGGTCCAGGTATTGCGCTTCGGGCTCTCTCTTGCCCGAACTCTCAGTTCTGGGGTCGATCCGCTGCAGACTTGGGCGGCTCGTCAAGTCAGCCGGATGCCGGGCGGGCCGTGCTCGGGGCAGACCTTGGGCCGGGCCGCAGGCGGCCCGGCCCAAGGTGTTGCGCTTGGACTACTGCTGTTCGAAGAACTGCGTCACCCGGGTGCGCGTGTCGCCGTTGGCATCGGTCAGCGTCCAGGTCGCGGTGTAGGTGCCCGGCCGGAGACCGCTGACTTTCACGCCGTTCTTGGTGTTGACGTTCGGTGCCGAGAACACCGTCTTGCCGGAGCGGGTGATCTGGAGCGCGATCCTCGCGTTGTTCGGGATGATGGTGCTGCCCGGGCCCGGCAATCCCGCGCGGGCGCGGGCGGTGAAGGTGCCGGCCACATTTTCGCCGTTGAGCGGGGAGGTGCTCACGATCAGCGGCACCTCGGTCATGGTCTGGCCGCCGCTGAACTCGTCGGTTTGCGCGATCGTGCTCGCCGGCAGCCCCGCCGCGCTGCCGTTCGGTGGGCAGATCTCGCCGGTGAGGGCGATGCCGCCGGCGATCGAGCCGGCCGAGCCGTTGGTCGGCGGGGTCGTGACCGGTGGGCCGTAGTACTCGCCCGGCTGGCAGCGCCCGCCCGAGAGCACCGTCTGGTTCCCCTTGATCGCGGCCCGCAGATGGGCGACGTGCAGCGTCGTCAGCGTGCGCGAGCCGTTGGAGAGCGCGACCGTGTCTCCGCCCTTGATCGCGAGCGGCACGGACACCGTGCCCGATCCGTCGGCCATGCCGGAAGCGCTCGTGGCCGCGTCTTTCAGCGTGTAGGTCTCGCCCGGCACCAGCCCGGTGCAGGTGACGGCCTTGGCCTCGAGGTCGCCGGTGCACGCCGGGAACCCTCCCTGAGGGATGGCCAGGAAGGGGTTGAAGAACGACGACAGCGAGTCAGGCTCGCCCGCCGGAACGTTCAGGGTCACGAGCGCGCCGGTGAGGTTGGGGTTGGGATCGCCCGGGGGGGTGAACGCGCGGTCGTCGAGTGAGCTCCAGGTGACCGCCTGGGCGGGCGTGACCGGCGCCTTGAGCGGCGCGGTGGCCGCGTCGGTCATCGTGTTGCAGAAGTCCGTCGGCGACTCGGACCCGGCCACGCCGCCGACCGAAAACGCTTCCACCCCGGTCTGGAAGCACGGCTCGAGCGTGATCGTGGGCGGCGGGAAGCCCTGGAGGGTCTGCGTGTTGGTCACCAAGCTGCCGTTGTCCATGGCGACCCAGCCGGTCCAGCCGGACTCGGTGAACGGGTTGCCCCCGTTGCCGGTGAGGATCTGCTCGTGGCTCGGCGTGGGCGCGCCGGCCCCCGAGTAGTCGACTGTGATCACGTCGCGGTCGTCGCCGACCGCGTGGGTGCCCAGCGACACCGACCAGCTGCCGTCGCTGGCGGTGGTCGTGGATCGGCTCGCGACCGCGACCGGTGCGCCGGAGGCGCTCGCGCGCAGGAGGTTAACCGTGACCGAGACTCCGGCCTTGTGGTGCTCGATGTTGCCGCTGACGGTCGGTGAGAACTGGGTCAGGGAGACCTGCGGCAGCGGCAGCGGGTTGGTGGTGGTGGTGGTCGCCTGAACGCAGTCCGGGTTGTTGCCGTTGTCCCGGTTGGCCCACATCTCCTGGATCATGTACTTGTGCCCGTTGACCACCTGGTTGAAGGGAGATCCGTTGGGGGCGAACCCGAGCGGAGTGCCGAACTGGGGCCCGAACTCGCACTTGTCCCCGGTCTCGAACCCGTTCGGGTCCATGTAGCCGACTCCCTCGGGGTCGGTCATCGCCTCGTTCACCTCGTGCGCGACGATGTCGATCACGTGCTCGGCATCGGGATAACCCTCCGGATCGTTGCCGGGGTTGTTGACCCGCTGCGTTTCGACGATCGGGTCGCCGGTGTAGGCATAGATCGTCGGGCCGTGGCCGAGATTCGACACCGAGTGATAGCCGCCGAAGGCGTTGGTCTCGCAGACGCCGGGGGCGATGCATTCATCGACGCCGGGCGGCGTGAACACGTACCAGATGTCGTGCAGGCCGCGCGAGCCGTGAGTGGCATTGATGATGCGATCGATCTCGGCCTGGACCTGGGCGTCGGTGATGCATACCGCCGTGTTCTGGGGCGAGGCGCACTGCACGGACTTCGACGGGTAGGGCTGGGTGTCGATCATCGAGTCGCCCGGGGCAAATTGGACGGTGTTCGCGCCATGGGTGATGCCGCCGGGTGTCGTGCCCCATCCGAACTGGGGCTGCACGGTGAAGACGTTGCAGCGGGCGGTGGTGCAGGTCTGTCCCGACGTTCCCGTGCTGGCAGCCGCGACGTCGGTGAGGTACTGCTGGATCATGCCGATGTAGTCGTGCGGCGCCCCGGGCGGCCTTCCCTGGAACGGGTTTGTGCCGCCGGTCCAGAAGATCGTGTGTACGGTGACCCCGCCGGTCATCGTCTGCCCGCCGTGGTAGGTGAGCGGCGTCAGCGGCTGAGACGCGCTCTGGGCCGGCTGGAGCCGGCCGTTCTGGAACGTGAATGCGGGGAAGATCCCGAGCGCGGGCCCTATACGCGGGTGGAACACCGGGTTGGCTGGGGGGCCCGCCGCGGCTACAGCGCTCGGCGCGGTGAAGGCGCTTGGCGCAAGTGCCAGGCAAACCGCGCAGGCCAACAAAAAAGGCAGCAGCTTCACGCGTCCCATTACTTGCCTCTCCTCTTTGTCCGGACGCTACAATCTCTTGACGTCCTTTTTGACGTCTTTGGCCGCCGCCGGACGGCAACCTATCGCCGGGAAACCCGCACGTCAAGACGCGTTTGTTGTAAAACCTTAACTTCGATCATTCGTTATCTTTAGTTGGCGCCCCCGCAGCTGCTGGCGCGGAACGGGTCTGATCTGCACGCGCCGCAGCACGAACAGCGGCCGCAACCCAGCCGCGCGTACTCCGCGCTCGGCTCGGACGCCGCGCTCGCCGCCGGATGACGCTGGGTGGTTGGGGCTCGTCCGCGGCCGGTGCGCAAGTAGCGCCGTTACGTGCGGCTGACGGCTCCTCGGCTGTCACCAGCCAGGGCGCACAGATCGGTCCTCTGTGCACCGGGGTCGACCGGACCGGCATGAGCAGTGCGTGGTTTCGCGAATCGTTGCTGACATCTGTGCGTACCTGGGCCGGGTGGACCTCAGACCGTGCTGGGAGCGGATCGGGTGTCGCCGGGTCAGCTGAAGAATGCGGCCACCGCCGGAGTGAAACTCCGGTCGCGCGTCACCGTGATGTGGCCGCGGCCCCTGATGAGATGCAGGTGGCTGCCAGCGATGAGCTGCGCGGTCTGTCCGAACAAGGCCGCGCTGTAGAACCGGTCGTCGCGGCCGGCCACGATGAGGGTCGGCGCGGTGATCGGCACCGGGCAGCTGGCCAGATCAACGCCGTCCTCCGCCTCGATGGTGGTCGCCATGTCTGCCCAGTACCCGGGACCGCGCACCAGCCGGCGGGCGAGCAACCAGCCGGCCACGGCGGCTACGGCCTTCCCCCGCCATGGCGGCACCAGCCCCGCGGCCGCGGTCGCCGCGGCGCGCCGATACGCGCCGCGCCGGATGGAGGCCGCGATCTGGGCCTGCAGTGCTTTGCCGACCGGGCCCAGACGGCAGGCGGCGCTGATAAGCGCCAGCCGGCCAGCACCTGGATATCGACCCGGACGTCACCGTCGTGATCTGGAAGGCGTGCTCATCCTTGGCGCACGGTGACTATCGCGGCCAGTTCGCCTACCTGACGAAAGAGATTCTGAGCGAAGCGTCACCCGGCGTGGCACATGTGAAGGTGAGTGGGAACATCTTGCTTCTGACCACCGGGGTTCATGCCTCTGTCGGTATGACGAGAATCGCCTTTGACCTCTACGCCAAGCGGTCAAGTGTGCCCGCGCCCTGATCTCGCGGGATGGAGCATCTACACACGAACGCCCCGGTGGCCGGTAGCAAGCGGGGCGCGCCCTGCGCACAAACCAGCTCGGCGAAGACGAGCTGGCGCCGGAGCGCCAACCGCGCCACCGGAGTAACGCAGCGAGCCTACGGGCTAAGTCAGGCCGACCGTGTCGCACGCAACGGAGGCAAATCGAGTTCCAGAGTCTGGACCGTCGCCTGCCTCTTGTCGTTGCCGCTACATGTGTCCTGTGCCATCGGATCCGAGCCACCGGCAGGCTGCTGTTCTGGGGTGGCTCAGATTCAGTGGCGAGGCCTGGCGTAGTTGCCGGCGCTCGTCTGCTACTGAATCTGAGCCATTTCGTCGTGGTCGGCCGCTGTGCCCGGCGCGGGCGACCTAGCCGGCGACCTGCGTGAGGCGCTGGTGGACGTCCAGGGTGAGCTGCAATGCGGGGAGGGCGCTGGCGGGCTCGATGAGGTTGCTGGCCTGGCCGGTCAGGCAGGCCAGCGTATGGTCGATCACCGCCGCATACGGTGGGCCGGCGTCCGGCAGGTCGATGGGCCGTTCCCCGTCGGCGGCGACTTCGGTCAACGAGCTGGCACCTTCGCCGGTGAACCCAGCCTGCATGGCGTACTCCAGCACCGCGCCGGGGAAGGTGGCGCGCCAGCCGCCGCGCACCTGGTAGGGCTGCGGCATCAGCGACGAGCTAGTGCACCGGGCGAACGCTTGTGGATACCCGAGGAGGACCTCGGCGGCCGAGCCGCGGCCACCTGGGCCGCCAGTGCCGGTGACCTGGATGGTGCCAGGCTGGCCGAGCAGCCTGGTGACCAGGTCGAAGTCGGCGTGCATCATATCCATCGCCAAGGTGTCCAGGCCGAGGTCATACCCGGGCCACAGCAGCGCGGTGCGGCCCTCGATCTCCAGCACCCGGAGCGGCCCGTACCGCTGGCCGGCTACCGCCTGGCGCAGCTGCTGGTTGGCGGGGCTGAACCGAGAGAACATGTCAACGAACGCCTGCCGGCCGGTGGCCTGCTGGGCGGCGATGACGCGGCGGGCGTCCTCCAGCGTGGCGGCCAGCGGCAGCTCGATCAGCACGTCGCGGCCGGCCTGCATAGCCGCCACCGCGACGTCGGCGTGCAAGGCGGTGGGCAGGCAGATGTCCACCAGGTCCACCGAGTCGTCGGTGATCAGGGCGTTCAGGTCGGTGGTGGTGGCGAACCCGAACTGGCCGCTGATAGTCGCCAGCTTCGCCGCGGTGCGGCCGAAGACGACCACCTCGCCTACATCGGGGCGTTGGGCGTAGACGGCGGCGTGCGCCTGGCCGAAGCCGGTGCCTAGCAAGGCAATCTTCATCGCTGGTCACCCTCTCCCGCAACCAGGCAGGGGGGCCGGGTCTCCGCCAGTCAGGTGGTGGAGTCGGGTCGCTGGACCCCACGTTAAGTGCCGCCCAGGACAGTTCTCGTCGCGTAGTCGGGCCGGGCTGGGAAGGCGCGGTGGATGGTGTGCGTGGCTCAACTTGGATGGCAGAAACCCGCAGATGGCTCGGACATGTTGGCAGTAGCTCGGATTCGCTGGCACAGGACAACATGCATTATGTCCGTTTCGCCCGTTCTTGGTTCCTGATCTTGAACGCTGCTCCTGCCACCCTTGAACCATGATCCTTTCGCTTCGAACCATGATTCCATTCCGCTTCACACCCATGCACCATCTGATGATCATGGCCAGTTCTGTGCCCGCGTGATCTTGAAAGGAGGCAGGGTGGCGGTCGTGGCGACGCTGAGCAAGGGCTATGACCTGGACTACATCTGGCGCCAGGCCGGCGCCAGCGCGGGCAAGGAAGGCGCCGGGTATTACCTGCAGGCCGCCGAGGCGGGGGAGCCGCCGGGCCGGTGGTGGGGCCCCGGCGCCGAAGCGCTTGGCTTTACTCAGGGCCAGGTGGTGGAACGCGAGCCGTATGACCTGCTGTTCGGGCACCGGCAGGCCCCGGACGGGACCCCGTTGGGCAGGCCGCCCGGCCGGAAGCTGAAAGCCGCCGAGGCCTACGCCCAGTTGCTGGCCGCCGAGCCACACGCCACGGCGGAGCGGAAACACCAGCTGCGGATCGAGGCGGCGTCGCGGGCCCGGCAAAGCCCGCTGTATTTCGACCTGACCATCTCGCTGTCCAAGTCGATCTCGATCTTCCACGCCTCCCTCGGGGAGAACGCGGGCCTCGCCCATGAAGCAGGTGATGCGGCGGGTGAGGCGTATTGGGCGGGACTGGTCGCCGAGGTCGACCAGATGATCTGGGACGCCGTCTACGCCGGGTTCGACTACTTCCAGCGTGAAGCCGGCTACACCCGCACCGGGTCACACAACTCCCGTGTGGACGGGCGGGAGACCGGGCAGTGGCACGAGGCGGACCTGGTGGTTGCGCACTGGCTGCAGCACACCAGCCGGGACGGCGACATGCAACTGCACGTGCACTCCCAGATCGCCCACACCGCCCGCACGGCGATGGACGGGAAGTGGCGGGCGCCGGACTCACTTGGCTACAACGAGCACATCGGCGCGGTCGGCGCGGTTGTCTCCCAGTACTTGGAGGAGGCGCTGACCGGCCGGTTCGGCCTGGAATGGGCCGCGCGGGATGACGGGCACGGGTTTGAGATCAGCGGGATCTCGGGGGAGATGATGCGGCTGTTTCCTCCCGGCGCGAATCCATCACCGCCGAACTGCGTGAGCGCGCGGCAGTGTTCGAACAGCGGTACGGGCGCAAGCCGTCACAGCGGGAACTCGCGCAGCTCGCGCAAGCCTCCAACTTCGCGACGCGCGCGCCCAAAGCCGATGGCGCGCTGGACTTCGCGCAGCTGCACGCCGAGTGGGGGGACAGGCTCACCCACACACTTGGCATCAGCCTGGCGTCGGTTGCGCCGTCGGTGTGGGGTGAGGGCGGAACGCGCGCGCGTGCAGGCGCCTGTGGCCCGGAGCCTACCGGCCCCGGGCTGAGCCAGCTTAACCTCACCCGCGCGGCGCAGAAGGTGCTCGCGCTGGCGCAACAAGAAAAGAGTGCCTGGACCCGCGCGGACCTGGTGAAGTACCTGGGCCGCGTGCTGCCCCGCACGGGCATGCAGCCCGATGCCGCAGCCGCGCTGATCGAGGACCTCGCCGATCAGGCGTTGCGCTCGGAGTTCGAGCAGGTCCTCTGTCTGGAGGCGCCACAAGCGGTCGAGGTGCCGCCCAGCTTGCTGCGCGCGGATGGGCGCAGCGTGTACCAGCGGCACGGTGGCGTGCGCTACGCCACCCGCGTGCAGCTGTCGATGGAAGAGCGCCTGGTCGCGCAAGCGCGGGCGGGCGGTGCGCCGCGCATGGACCGCGCTGACGGCGCGCGGGCGCTCGGCGCCGACACCACGCAATTGGAAGCCGCGCTGGCGAGACGCGCGCAAGACACGCAAGCCGAGCGCACGCTAACCGGGCTGCGTGACGACCAGGCCGCCGCCGCGTACTCGGTGCTCACCGACGGCAGGCGAGTGTCGGTGATCAACGCCCCGGCAGGTTCGGGGAAGACCCGGGTGCTGAGCGAGGTGGCGCGGGCGTGGGAAGCCGCGGGCCGCGGGCGGGTGGTCGGCATTACCCCGTCCCAGTCGGCGCGGAACACCCTCGCCGCCGGGGTGGCCGAGTGCTACAACACCGCCCAGTTCCTGGGCCACCTGCCCGGCCACCGGGGCGCTCGCGCCCGGTCAGTCTGAATCCCGGCGATCTTGTTCTGATGGATGAGGCCTCGATGGTCAGCAACCCCGATCTTGCCGACGCCGTCAGCTGGGTCGCGGCGCACGGGGCGAAGATGGTCCTCGCGGGAGACAGCGAGCAGTTGCAGGCGGTGGAAAACGGCGGCGGCCTGTCCCTGCTCGCCAGCACCCTCGGCTATGTCCAACTCGCCGAACCAGCCCGGTTCCGCGACGCATGGGAGAAAGACGCCAGCCTGCGGTTGCGCGCCGGTGATGTCTCGGTGCTGGCCGACTACGACCAGCACGGGCGGATCATTGGCGGCGAACCCGAGCAGATGATCGACGAAGCCGCCAAGGCCTACATCGCGCTCACCCTAGAGCACAAGGACGCCCTGCTGATGGCCGCCGACCACTCCCTGCGCCGGGAGCTGTCGCGCCGGATCCGGGACGACCTCGTCCACCTCGGCGTCGTCAGCGGTGGACAAGCTGTGGAAATCGCCGAGGGCGCCAAAGCGAGCGCTGGAGACCTGATCGTTTGCACCAAGAACGACCACTCACTGGAGGCCGGTGAACCCGGCCGAACGTTGGCCAACGGCGACCTGCTGCGGATCGAGGCGGTCGCCAGCCGCGGGTTCGTCGTGCGCCGGGCCCTGGACGCCGACCCGGAAACCGGGCAGCGGCGGTGGACGGACCGGAACTTTGTGTACGGCGGCTACCAAACCGCGGAGCTGGGTTACGCGGTGACCGATCACGTCGCGCAAAGCCGCACCGTGCACACCGGCCTGACCGTCATCACCGGAACCGAAGACCGCCAGCACGCATACGTCGCCCTGTCTCGTGGCACCCACAACAACCTCGCCTACGTGTTCACCATCTCCCCAAAGATCGCCGACCCGCAGCCCGGGCCGCGGCCAGCGCCGGAACTGCCGCGCTACGACAGGATCATCGCCGAACGCGACGGGCAGCCACTCCGGCGGGCCGCGAACACGGCACGGCCGGAGGCGCTCGGCGTGCTGGCGGGGGTGCTGGAACGCGACGGCCAGGAACTGTCCGCCACCGAGATCCAGCATCGGGCCCTGTCGAACGCTGACCACCTGGCGATCCTCAACGCCATGTGGGCCGACCAAACCATCGCTGCGCGGGACCAGCACTACCGGGACATGCTCGCCGACGCGCTCCCCGAGGAGCACCGGAGCCGCCCGAGCCATCAGGCGAAGTGGCTGTGGCGGACGCTGCGCGCCGCCGAACTGGCCGGCCTCGACCCCGAACAAGTCCTGCAGGCCGCGATCAACGAGCGGACGTTGGCCGATGCCAGAGACGTGCCCAGCGTCGTTGATGCCCGCATCCGCCGCCGCATCAGCCCACTCATCCCCCAGCCAGCTGGGTCCTGGGCCGCGCAAGTGCCACAGATCCCTGACCCGGACCGGCAGCGGTTTGTCACCGAACTGGCCGCGGCGATGGATGCCCGCAAGGAGCGGATTGGCGAGCACGCCACCGAACACGCTCCCGCGTGGGCGATCAGCGGGCTGGGCCCCGTGCCCGAGCACCCGCTGGACCGGCTGGACTGGCAGCGCCGCGCCAGCTCCATCGGCGCCTACCGGGAACTCCACGGATACGACCACCCCACCGAGCCGATCGGCCCAGAACCCGGAGCCGACACCCCGGACAAGCGGGCCGCCTGGCACGAGGCCTTCGCCGCCCTCCGCCCCACCGACGGCCCCGAGATGCGTCACCTGCCAGACGGCACCTTGCTGCACATGCGCGACACCTACCCGGTCGAAACCGCCTGGGCACCTAAATGGGTCGGCGACGAACTCCGCCAAGTCCGGTCCGGAGCATGGGAAGCCCAGCTCGCCGCCGCCCGGGCTGACGCCGAAGCGCACGCCGCCCGCAGCCGCGGGCGAGACGACCTGGCCGCCCAGCACCAGACACTGGCGGCCAGCTACCAGGCCATGCACGGCGCCTACCGCGAACGCGAGGAG
>Ga0318553_10000815_pt1 | contig 10548 bp, 9 predicted proteins | sample GRESIP082b2f21_FD_203686 | JGI IMG/M metagenome (GOLD analysis project Ga0318553, IMG submission 203686) | Tropical soil microbial communities from Luquillo Experimental Forest, Puerto Rico - GRE.SIPMG.082b2f21 | ecosystem: Environmental > Terrestrial > Soil > Tropical forest > Bulk soil...
GCACGAAGCCTGGGACCTCGCCGACGCGGCGACGCGGCGCAAAGTGCGCACGTTGGCCGACCAGGTCATCGAGGTCCGCGACGGGGACGACGTCGGCTACGGCATCGTCGAGTACGGAGTCGGCAACGGCTATGCGCTGTACGAGGCGGTGCAGGCGCATCCGCCGATCTGAAGGCCGCGCCGGCGCAGCAAAGCGTCCTGCCGGCGGCCTTGCCGCCGGCGTCAGCGCCCGACGATTCCTTTGATGAACGCGGTAGTGCGCTCGGCGATCAGGTCCTTGTCGTGGTCCAGCGTCGCGACGTGGAACGAGTTCTCGAGCCAGAGCAGCTCGGCCTTGTCCTTGCCGATCAGCTCGACGATGCGCGGCCCGTTGCTCGGGTTGACGATGTGGTCGTCGCGCGACTGCATGACCAGCGTCGGGCACTTGATGCGCGGCAGCAGGTCTCGCGTCACCGCGCAGAGGACGTAGATCTGGCGCAGCGCCGCGACCGGGAGCTCGGCATACGCGAGCTCGGTGACGCCGGGCGCCTTGATGTCGGAACCGACGCCGGGAATCATCTCGGGGACGGCCGATTCGAGCGCCAGACCGGCGAGGTCGGGAATGTCGAGCTGCACCGGCGCGTTGATCGTGATCGCGCCCTTGAGCACATCGGCGTACTTGGCCGCCGAGTACAGCGTCAGCGTGCCGCCCATCGACAGGCCGGTCATGAAGACCTGCGAGCAGCTCTTGCGCAGCTCGGCCATCGCTTCGTCGACCGACGCGATCCAGTCGCTCGCCGTCGTCTTGGCCATCGCCTGCGGCGTCACGCCGTGGCCCTTGAGGCGAGGCCCGATCGTCGTGTAGCCGGCCTCGTTCAGCTTCTGGCCGAGGCCGCGCATGCTCTGCGTCGTCCCGGTGAAGCCATGGCAGACGAGCACGCCGACGTCGTTGCCCTTGAAGAAGAAGGGCTCGGCACCCTGGAGGATGGTTTCGGTGGTCATGCGTGGCTTCCTTTCGGTTTGGAAATGGTGCGGGGCGCCTTGCGGACGGGCGCGCGCGCGGGAGTCTTGCCTCGGACCGACGCCTTCTTGCCCGATGGCGCCCGCGATCCCCGAACGGCGGCGCCGTTGCCCGCGGAGGGCGGCACGGTGCGCTCGGTGTCGGCAAGCGCGAGGACCTCGTCGAGCCCTGCGCGCAGGCACTCGACGAGCAGCTCGGGCTCGGTCACCGCGGCGGCGTCGCTGTTGATGCCGATGCAGCAACGGCCGTTGTGCGAGAGCATCGTGATCATCATCCCGCAGCCCGGCGCGGGCGCGAACGGCCAGTAGTGCGTGACCTCGGCGCCGGCGAGATAGACGGTGTCGGCGATGCCCGGGATGTTGCTGATCTGCGCGTCCTGCGACTCGGTGAATCCGGCCATCAGACGAGTGACGACGGCGATCGGCAACCGCGACAGCAGCGGCGTGAGCCGGATCATCGCGTCGAGCGCCGGCTCGGCGCGTGTCTCCTTGACGAAGCGCTGGACGTGGCGGATGCGGTCGATCGGATCCTGCTCGGCGATCGGCGCGTCGTACTGCGAACCCGCGAACTTGTTGCCCCCGATCGCGTCGCTGCTGCTGCGCAGGCTGATCGGAAAGCCGATCGGCATCTCGCGCGGCGCGACCCCCATCTCCTCGTGGTAGCGGCGAAAGCCCCCCATCATCGCGGACAGGAACGTGTCGTTGATCGACGCCTCGACCGCCTTCGAGGCGGCCTTGAGCCTCGTGAGTGGCACCTCGATCGTGTCGAGCCGGCGCGTGAGGCTGCGCCGCGCGAACAGCATCGAGCCTTCGGCCGGCTTGTTGCCGAGCATGCGTTTGGCCGACGCGAGGTACTCGAGCGTCTCTAGCGACGCTTCGCGGTCGTTGGCAAGGTTGCCGAGGTGGCGAACGACTCTTGAGGCGACGTCGCTGACGCTGTGCGGCAGCGCCGCCGTCGCGCGCGCGAGCGCCTTCACGCCGAGGCTCGTCGGCGTCGCCGGGCGCACTCGGCCCTTGTCGCGCGCCGGCGGCTTCGGCCGGACGACATCGTCGCGGTCGCGTGTGAAGACGCGGCCGAGCAGCTGCATGATGCCGAGCCCGTCGGACACCGCATGGTGCAGCTTCAGCACGTAGGCGGCGCGTCCGCCTTCGAGTCCCTCGATCAGCGTCGCCTCCCACGGCGGCTTCGCGCGATCGAACGGCGTCATCGCGAGGATGCCCGCAGCGTCGAGCAGCTGGCGTTCGCTTCCCGGTGCCGGCAGCCGCTGGCGCCGCACGTGGTACTCGAGCTCAAAGTCCGGATCCTCGGTCCACGTCGGCTGGCCGACGCCGAACGCAGGCACGACGACGCGCTGGCGAAAGCGCGGCACTGCACTGGCGAGCCAGCGGTGGTCGGCGAGGAAGCGCTGCCATGGTGGCTCGTGGTCGAGGATCAGCACGGAGGTCGTCGTCGAGCGCAGCCGCGGGTCGGCTTCGCATTGCCACATCAGCGCCTCGAACGCGCTCATCTCGGCGGGGCCGCCCCAGAGGCGCAGCTCCGCGAGCACGCTGTCGTCGGCCGCCCTGGTCTTCGCGCTGGCGTTGTTCGCTTTCGGTTTCCTGCTCACGCGACTCCCCTCTCGGCCCCCGGCGCGAGCCGGCGCAGCCCGCGGAACGCCTCGACTGCGCCGCGCTCGCCGCGCACGACGGCCGCGACCTCGGCGGCGATCGGCATCTCGATGCCGTGCTGCGCCGCCAGCTCCATCACGACGCCGCTCGTCTTGATGCCTTCGGCGACCATGTTCATCGACGCGACGATCTCGGCGGTCTTCCTGCCCTGCGCGAACTGCATGCCGACCTGGCGGTTGCGCGACAGCGGGCTCATGCACGTGGTCAGCAGGTCGCCGAGCCCGGTGAGCCCGGCAAAGGTGTCGGCGCGACCGCCGAGCACGACGCCGAGCCGCGTGATCTCGGCGAGGCCGCGCGTGATCACCATCGCGCGCGTGTTCTCGCCGACGCCGAGGCCGTCGGCCATTCCGGCCGAGATCGCGATCACGTTCTTCAGCGGGCCGCCGAGCTCGCAGCCGGTGACGTCGCTGTTGGTGTAGACGCGAAACACCGCGCTCGCGAACAGCGGTCGCAGCGCGTGCGCGACCTCCTCGTCCGGCATCGCGAGCACCGCCGCCGCGGCGAGCCCCTGCAGGACCTCGCGCGCGATGTTCGGGCCGGCGAGAAGGCCCGCTGGATGCCCGGGCAGCTCTTCGTGGATGATCTGCGTCATCCGCTGCCGCGTACCCTGCTCGAGCCCCTTCGCAAGGCTGAGCACCGGCACCCACGCGCGCAGGTGCGGCGCGACGGCCTTGAGCGTCTCGCGAAAGCTGTGCGAGGGCACGCCGACGACGAGCACGTCGCACTCCGCGACGGCCTCGTCGAGCCGCGAGGTCGCTCGCAGCGCCGGGTTGAGCGCCAGGCCCTTCAAGTACGCCTCGTTGCGATGTTCGCGGGCGATCTGTTCGGCCTGCTCGGCACGGCGCGCCCAGATCACCGTCGGCGTATTGCGTGCTGCGAGCGACGCCACCGTCGTGCCCCACGAGCCGGCTCCGAGGACGGCGATTCGGACCGCGCGCGTCATCGCGCGCTCCTCGCACGCTCGCCCGGCCAATGCTCGAGCGTTTCGACGAACAGCTGGCGCACCTCCTCGACGCGCTCGTGCATCTCATCGGGATGCCAAGCCGAGACGTCGATGGGCGACAGGACCGCGACCTGCACGGAGCCGGCGCGCATCGTCTGGTCGTTGCGTCCCATCACTTCGCCGGCGTTGCGGATCACCACCGGCACCACGGGGACGCCGGCTTGGCGGGCCATATGGAACGCGCCCTTCTTGAACGGTCCGACGCGCGGCGACCACGAGCGGGTCCCTTCGGGCGCGATCGCGACGCACAGTCCCTGCTGCAACCGGTCGACCGCGGGCTTGAGCGCATCGATCGCCTTGCCGGTGTGGCTGCGGTCGATGAACGCCATGTCGGCCATCCGCATGAAGGTGCCGAACCCGGGCGTGTTCTGCGCCTCCTTCTTCGCCACTCCGGTGAAGCCGCGGCGGATCAGATACATCATCAGGAACATATCGACCTTGCTCTGATGATTGATGATGAAGACGCACGGCCGCCGGACCCAGAGGTTCTCCTCGCCGATCACCTCGACGTCGATGCCCGCGACCGCGAGCGCGGCATCGCTCGCGACCGAGGTGATGAAGTCGACGGCACGCCGCGTCCGGCCCGTCGCCCTCGCGTAGCCGAGACCGGTGAGGAAGGCGCCTGCCATCGCGCCGTAGGCGCCCGCGGTGCGCGCCATCGCCTTGGGCGTGCCGCGGTTTCGTCGCGGCCAGCGCAGGATCGGCCAACCGTCGAGTGCCGCAATCTGCTCGAGAGCGGGCTTGGGCTGCACGGCGTGCGGGTGTCCTACCGAGCGCAGGAACGCGATGTCCTCGTTGCCGTTGGCGTAGCCGAAACTGGCGCGCAGGTCGATACCGTGCGTCTTCGCGAACGCCTTGACGCCGGCGGCCTTGCCCGCGCCCCACATGGGCTTGCCGAGCAGGCCGCCCGTGAGCTTGCCGTTGCGCACGCGCGCGCGCGTGCACACGATGTGCTCGATGCCATATTCCTCGGCAATCGGCTCGATCTGGTAGACAGTCGCCGACGACGCGATCGCCACGGTGTGGCCCTTCCTCTGGTGCGCGTGCACCAGCTTCCACGCCTCGGGGAAGAGCGTCGCGCCGGTGGTCTTCGCGAACAGGCGCCGCCAGAGCGCGCGCATCTCGTCCTCGGTGAGGCCGGCCCAGTCGAGGATCCCCTTGCCGATCACCTCGGCGAATTCGGCGTCGCTGAGGTCGCCCTTGCGCATCAGCTGCACGGTGTCGACGAGCTCGCGCGCGCCCATGTCGCCGCGCTTCAGCCGATCGGTGAAGTAGGCACCCGCCGAGTAGCCGTCGATGAGCGTGCCGTCGTAGTCGAAGAAGGCGCCGACCTGCGGGCCGTCGGGGCTCGCCGCGATCGCTGCGAGCACGTCGGCGAGCGATGTCTCGGCCTCCTCGAGCCGCGTCCGCGCGTTCATGCCGCTGCTCCCAGTCGCGCGGGCATGCGTTGCTGGTCGAGCGCGTCGATCGCACCGACCGCAGCGACAAGCGCCGTCAGCTCTTGCGCGAATGCGGCGCGGCGCGCAGCGAGCTTGTCGTCGCCAGGCTTGAGCAGGTTGCGATTGGAGGCGAGCAGTATCGCGTTGCCGAACAACTCCTTCGAGATGCATTCGGGACTCTGCAGGCGTCGCTGCATCAAGTATTGCCTGCCGACGTTGACGCACTCGGCGAGGAACGCGGCTTTGTCGACCGGAGCGTCGACGGGATGTGCGGCCAGCCGATCGGCGACGACATAGTACGCCTCGATGAACGCCGTCAGCGCGCGATGCGCGACCAGGAACGGCGCCTCGAGAAGAGTGTCGTGGCGCGTCCCCCGATCGGCCGCACGGGCGCGAAAGCGCGGGTCGAGCAGCCGCATCTCTGCCTTGATCTCGTCGCGGAACGTCTCGCGATCGCTGAAGAAGAAGTCGAACTTGAGCAGGTCGCGCAACGCGAAGCTGCGCTCCCAGGCCGCGGGCAGCGGGTCGTCGGCGGGCGTGTCGAGCTCCATCGACCACGCCAGCTCGGTGATCGCGCGGTTGACGAACCAGTGGATCGCGCTGTTGCGGTAGAACGCCGCGACCAAGTGCTGCCCCGGGTTGATGCCGTACACCGGCTCCACCCCCTTTGCATAGCGTCGAACGACGCCCGACTTCGCGAGCGCGGCGAGCACGTCGCCGAGGCCGTTCTCGGTCTTGAGCACATCGAGAGTGGCCGTCGGCAACCCCCGCTGCTCCGCGTACGCGTGCAGCGGCAGCACTGATCGGTGCACCTCGCCGAGCGTCAGGCCGCGGTCGCCCACGCCAAGCAACGCCAGCGTGACGAGTGCCGGCGCGGTCACCGGCGTCACGCGATTGATGCGTGAGAAAACCTCGAAGGCGATCTTCTCGACCGTCCAGCGGCCGCCCTCGGCGTCGGCGCGCCCCAGTCCCTCCTTCAGCGACAGCGTCTCGCCGAAGCGAACGTAGGCGGTACCGATCCACTTCTGCTGCATGCGCGCATAGTCGGCGAGCCACCGCAGACCTTCCTTGGCCTTCTGCGCGCCCGCCTCCTCGGCGGCCATGACGCCGACCTCGTGCAGCTGGTCGTACGTGATCGCCACCGGTACGAGCAGCATGTCGTCGGCGACGCCGCTCTCGACGGCATCGACCAGGTAGCGCAGCAGCCCGTACTTCGGCGGCCGGAGCTTGCCGGTGCGTGAGCGGCCGCCTTCCATGTACCACTCCAGGTTGTGGCCCTGCGCGGCGAGGTAGCCGAGGTATTCGCGGACGACGAATTTGTAGACCTCGTCGTCCTGGAAGCTGCGCCGGACCAGTACCCCGCCCGAGCGGCGGATGATGGTGCCAAGGGGAAAGAAGCCGACGTTGTTGCCGCCGAGGATGTGATTGCGCGGCATGCCGGCCTCGCGCAGCGCTCTCGTCAGGATGAATGCGTCGGCGTAGCTGCGGTGCGTCGGCAGGAACACCAGCGAGTGCTCCTGATTAAGGCGTTTGAGCTTGCGCAGCCCCTCCTGGTCGACGTCGATCGTCCAGGCCCGCGTGTGCATCGGCCCGAGCCCGTGGTCGAACATCATCGCGAAAGCCGGGTGCTGCACGGTCGCGATCTCGTGCATTCCTTCGCTCGCTTCCTTGATCACCTCGTCGAGCGGCCGCTTCAACCGCTCAGCGAGCAGTGCAACGTGGCTGCGGAAGCGCTCCGTCGAGAGAACCGCGTTCGCGTTGCGCTTGCGCGAGCGCAGCATCGCGCCGACGGGCGCGCTCATGCGGCGCCCCCAGCGTTGCTGCTCGCCTCGACCGAATTAGAGCGCTCGCCCCCGCCCGCCGCCGCCTGCTCGACACGCTGCGTGACCTCTAGGATGTTTCCAGCGATGCTCGCAGGATCGTCGTACATCGGCACGTGGCCGACACCGGTCACGGTGGTCATCTCGGCACCGGCGATGCGCTCGACGAAGGGCGCGCCGTAGCGCGGGAATGGGATGACCGCGTCGCTGCCGCCCCAGGCGATGCGGATCGGCACCCTCCGGGCGTCGAGGGGCGCGACCGGGCCGTCGCGTCCCATCGTCCGCAACAGCCCGCGCAGGACGCCTGTGTTTGCCATCGCGCGCAGCATGCCGAGCAAGTCGGCTGCCGCCAAGCGTTCGCCGTGCTCCATCATCTGCCGCGTCAGCGCCTTGCGCAGCCACGTCGCGCCGCCGAGCAGCCGGGCACCCAACAGGAGCACGCCGACGATCGCGTAAAAGATGCGAAACGGCGTCGCGACCGCGCGATAGTCAGCGTCGCTGCGCCATGCCCCGGCCGGCGAGAACGCCGTCACCGAACGCGCGAAGCCGCGGCGCGCGAGCTCGACCGCGAGCCAGCCGCCAAGCGAATTGCCGGCGACGTGCGCGCTCTCGATGCCGTCGGCCCGCAAGGTTGCGATCACCTGATCGGCGAGGCCGGCGACCGTCGCGTCGCCGCTGCCGGCGTACTCGGGGCCGCCATGGTGGCCCGGAAGCGTCAACGCGATCACGCGATGGCGGGCCTCGAGCGCCGGCAGCACCGGTTTCCAGATGTGCCACGTCCCCCCCAGGCCGTGCAGGAGCACGAGCGGCGGGCCTTCTCCGGCGACGTGCGCGGCGCTCGGCGTCTCGCTCATCTCAGGCGTTCTCCAGCAGCCTGTCGGCGAGACGTCGGCGCAGCGCGGGCGAAACGGCGAGCGGGCCGCCGAGAAAGCCCTCGAGCCCGCCGTGGAGCTCCTCGACGGCGTCGAACGCGGCATCGAGATGACTGGCGTGCACGCTCCACATCACGTCGAGCGCCTCGGTCGACAGGCCGCTGGCGCGGCCCTGCTCCTGGAGGTCGGCGGGGCGGCGATACGTCTCGTTGGTGAGCAGATAGTCCTGCTCGATCGTCGCGCGGTCGACGCCGAGCGCGCCGAGCAAAAGCGCCGCGGCGATGCCGGTGCGGTCCTTGCCGGCGGCGCAGTGGAAGATGACGGCATCATCCGCATCAGCGACGACGCGCAGGAGCTCGGCGAACCGGTCGGCATGGTCGAGCAGGATGCGGCGGTATTCCTGCTGCATCAGGCCACGCATGCGCTCGCCGTCGACGGTCGTGCCGGCGGCGCGCAGCGCAGCGAGCTGGCGGCCAAGCGCCGACTCGATCGGCAGCGCCACCCGTCGCATCGCCGGCTTGCGGAAGGGCGCGCCGTCGCATTCCTTTGCTGCCCGCAAGTCGATCACGGTGCCGACGCGCAACGCCGCGAGCCGGCGCCAGTCGTCGGCGTTGAGCGCATCGAGTCGGTCGGCGCGAAAGACGCGGCGCCAGCGCACGCACTGGCCCGAGCGGGTTCGATAGCCGCCGAGATCGCGGCAGTTCGACGCACCGCCGAGGCGCAGTACGCGCTGCGCTGACTCGGCTGCGAGGTGGGCGCGGTTCCGCTCTGGTTCACGTTCGCGTTCCGGCGGCGGCGAGTTGCAGGACTCAGACATTTCCGCGAGAGGGAATCATGTTGCAGTGTACCGTATAGATGCGTACGATCCGCGCCGTGGGCTGGATCTCCGCCGTGTTCGGCGAGGACTACGGCCTGCACATGGCGATGCTGCTCGACGGACGCGGCGGCCACACCGTCTACGAGAGCCTGCGCAAAGGCTACGCGATGCACGATGGCGAGGTGCACGGGCTCGTCTCGGCGACGGTCGAGGCGCGTCATTCGCACCACTGCCCAATGACCGTGCGCATCGTCGAGACCGACGTCACCGGACGGCGGCACGAGGCGACCGGCACCGCGATCGCGGTGCACCCCTGGTACAACTACAACCCGTCGCACGGCGCGTTCCAGGCGCTGATGAAGTGGCAGACGCCCGACGGGCGCGTCGGCTACAGCGAGATGGCCGACATCTACGTTCTCGAATACCTGGCGGAGGTGCGGGCGAGCTCTGCCGCCTAGCCTTCGCGCCCGCTCGACATCTCGGCGAACAATGGCCGCGGCGCGTGCCGCAGCTCGAGGTCGACCTCGGCACGCATCGCGTCGCGCAACGGCGCCTCGATGCGCGCGACGGCTGCTTCGCCGAGCCGCTGTCCGACGGCATCGAGCCAGTCGACCCACGCCTCGATCGCGCGGTTGTTCTCGTCGCGCGCAGCGAGCAGCGCCTCGATCGGCTGCGGGGCCGCGACCGCTTTCGCCGCGACCGTCGGCGCCGGCGGCAGCCCGGCGCCCTGCGCCGCCCCGAGCTCGCGCGCCGCCGCGGCGGCGCCTTCCAGGCCGCGCACCTCCGCCTCGATCTGCTCGACGAGGAACTTCGCCGACCAATCGCCGCGCACCTTGAACGTGTTGAGCAGGTTGATCACGCCGAACACCTGGCCGCGCGCGAAGTCGTCGTCGAGCCGCGTCAGCACCTCGGCGCGCAGCGTCTCGCACATGCCGTCGATCAGGCGTGCGAACGAATTGTTCATGCGCGTCCCCCTTGGCCGTCGCCCGCGGCCTCGGCGGCGGCGATCGTCTTTTCCATCTGCTTCAGGCACGTCGCCACCTGGCTGCCCATCGCCGGCATGCGCATGTCGTGGAAGCGCCCTTCCTCGAAGCAGCGCGCCGCTGCCAGGTGCGTCGCGACCAGCTTGAGGAGCGAGAACGCCTGGTAGTAGCGCACGCTCGCCATGTCGACCGCGAAGCCGGCCTGCTCGCCGTAGCGGCGGTAGAACCATTCGGGCTCGGCGAGCCTGCCGATGTACGGCGTGCCGCCCTTGTACATCGGCAGGCTCGCCCAGCCGAGGTCCTCGTGCGGATCGCCGAGGTGCACGAGCTCCCAGTCGAGGATCGCGGTGATCCGGCCGCCCTGCTCGAGGAAGTTGCCGGTGCGGTAGTCGCCGTGCACGATCGCGACGCGGGGTGCCACCGGGCAGTTGCGCTTCAGCCAGCGGATCCCCCATTCGGCGAGCGGATGCGGCCGCAACGTCCATCGCGCGATCAACCCCTCCCAGTGCTCGACGTTGCGCCGCGCCGCGTTCTCGGCCGTGATACCGTGCGCCAGCGCCGCGATCGGCTTTTCCTGCCACGGCACGCGGTGCAACGCCGCCAACGCATCGATGAACTGCTCGCCGAGCCGACGGCGGTAGCCCTCCTCGAGCCCCGGCTCGGTCGGCGACACCCACGGCACGACGGCATCTCCCTCGACCTTCTCGCAGAACAGGAACGGCGCGCCGAAGATCGATTCGTCGTCGCCGCCCCAGTAAGCACGCGGCACGGGTACGGCCGAGCCCTCGAGCGAGCGCATCGCGAGCAGCTCCGGCTCGGCGCTGTACGGCGCGAACAATCCGTACGACGGCCCGAGGCGCAGGATCAGCTCGCGCGGACCGCCGCCGTCGAGTCCGCGCACCGGAACCGCGTAGGTGAGCCACGAGAAGCCGACCGGGAAGCGCCGC
>Ga0318553_10000817_pt1 | contig 10545 bp, 10 predicted proteins | sample GRESIP082b2f21_FD_203686 | JGI IMG/M metagenome (GOLD analysis project Ga0318553, IMG submission 203686) | Tropical soil microbial communities from Luquillo Experimental Forest, Puerto Rico - GRE.SIPMG.082b2f21 | ecosystem: Environmental > Terrestrial > Soil > Tropical forest > Bulk soil...
CTCATCGCCGCGGATGGGCTCGCCGTCATCGACGAGGATGCGCACGCGTACCCCGCGCGCCGCCGCCTTGCTCAGCGCTTCGGTGATCAACTTTCCCGACTCATCGCCGTGAAAGATGTAGTACTGCAGGTCGACTGAGCTGTGCGCGGCCGCAATGAGCTCGAGCCGCAGCAGCAGCCCGTCGACACCGGCGGCGTACATGCGGAACCCCGACTCACCCTGGTGCGCGCTTGCGGCCGCACCCGCCTGCAGCAGGGCGGGGTTAGCCGGCTCGGTTGCCGCAGGCGAAGGCGGTCGCGGATAGTCGCGGCCCGGCAGCGTGGTGCAACCGCACAGCAGCAGGGCGCAGCAGAGGGCAGTGAGGCGTGGCATCCGTGCCAGTGTCAGTGATGAGGGCTGAATCAGCTGTGAATGTAACTCTCCAGCTGCTCGATCTGTTGCTGCTGCTCAGCTATGACAGCTTTCACCAGATCGCCGATCGACACCATGCCGACCACGCGACCGCCTTCTGTCACGGGCAGGTGCCGCACGCGCCGCTCGGTCATGATCTGCATGCACTTCTCCACCGTCGTCTCGGGCTGCACGGTAAGCACCTGCGCGGTCATGATGTCGCGGACCGGAGTGTCTGCGGATGAGCGGCCCATGAGGATGACCTTGCGGGCGTAGTCGCGCTCGGAAACGATGCCGCTCAGGGTGTCGCCCTGCATCACCAACAGCGCGCCGACGTGGCGCTCCGCCATCATGCGGATCGCCTCGAGTACCGCCGCGCCGGGTGTGACGGAGAAAACCTCCCGCCCCTTGCGGTCGAGCAACTGGCGCACGTTTATCATGACTCACGCTCCCGGATGAGCCTTAGCCTAGCGCGCCGCGGGCCCCACTTCCACGCTGAGCGTGACGTCGGCGGTAACATCCAGGGTCCCGGATTCAACCGGTGTCTGCGGCGCCGCTTCCGCGTTCATGGCTCGTGCGGCACCGCCATAAACACGCATCGGCACCAGGCGCGGACTGCTTTCCTCGACGCTCAGGATGCGCAACACCTTTACACCGAGCGCGGCGGCGAGCACATCGACCTCGGCGCGCGCCCTGGTCGCAGCCTCGCGCAGGGCCTGGGCACGTACTGCGTCCTGGTCGCGCAGCGTGAACTGTATGCCCTGCACGCGGTTGGCCCCGGACTGGGTCGCCGCATCGATGACGGCTCCGATCCTGGTGAGGTCATCGAGCTGCACCTGGATCACGTTCAGCGCCGTGTAGCCTTCGATGGTCGGCTCGCCTTCCTTGGGGTGATACCGATAGTTGGGAGTGAGCGAGTAGCTGATGGTTCTGAGTACCCCGGTGGGACCTGCGGCCTTGCGCACCGCAGCGAGCACGGTTTCCACCTCACGCGCATTCTTCGACGCGGCTTCCTGCGACAGCGCTGCGCGTGTAGTGACGCCGACATCGATCTGCACCCGGTCGGGCTTGGCGGTCACCCGGGCATCGCCGGTGACGCGAATCGACGACACTGGCGGCTGCTCGGCGAAGGCCAGCCCCGCCGCGCCACAGGCGAGCCCAGTCAGCAACCATCGGCTCCAACCCAAGGTCCGCCCGGAACGCATTCGCATATTCTACGCATGCCGCGTGCGGCAGTTCATAGTTTGACCAGCCGGCCGCGCCGATGACCGCGGTGGGCAGGTATACAGTCGTCCATGGAGAGTCGCGAGATTCACGTGGCACAGGATCGCTTCGAGGTCTCGTCCGGCGAGGCGCTGCTCGTCACCGAACTGTCCTCGGCCATCGCCATCTGCCTGTACGATGCCGCCGAGGAGGCAGGCGCACTGCTGCACCTGCGCTGCATCGTGAAGAGCTCCAAGCCCGCCGACGTAACCGACACCACCCTCGCCACCGAGCTGTTGCTGCTCGATCGCTGCCTGCAGTCGCTGCGCGAGCTGGCTCCGGCCGCGCGTGATCTGCAGGCACGCATCGTCGTGCACCTGCCGGAGCCTGCGCAGGCGGGCCCGGGGTATCAAACCGTGATCTCGCTGGTGAAGCGCTTTCTCGAGGATCAGAAGGTGACGCTGCTGCCGGAGGATGTCTCCACCGGACAGCCGCGCCGACTGCGCTTTCGGCCGAGCATGGGGTGGGTACACACGCACAACTGAGGTGCGCATGCGAGCCGGACGCGAGGCGGCACTACCGCCGGCCGTCAGCGCCGCCCTCGAGCAGCTGCTCGGAGAGCGGGTCGCGCATGTCGAGGTCATAGAGCACTCCTGGTTTGCCCGGCTGCACGGAGCCTGCGCGACCACGCGCCGGCAGCGCATCTACCTGTCCGGTAGCGCCGCGGACTTCTTCGGCAACCCCTGGCTGATGTTGCACGAGTACTGCCACGTGCTGCGGCAGTGGCAGACCGGCTCACTCACCGTGCCGCGCTACCTCCTGGAGTGTCTGAGGCGCGGCTACTGGAACAACCGCTTCGAGGTCGAAGCGCGCGCGTTCGCAGACCAGAACGCACCCCGGCTGCACGCGCTGCTTGCCGGCTCGGTGGCCGCGCCACCGCAGCCGCCCGAAGCTCACCCCAGCAGCGCCTCGCGCCGGTAGAGCCGCCCGGCTGCGACGATGAGCAGCGCGGCAACGGCGAGCGTGACACCCACCGAGAGCGCAACCCAGTTCGGCGGCAACGCTTCCGCGCGCAGCAGGCTCGTGATGAGGAAGTGCTGGCTGAGCGAGGGCACCGCCATGAGGGCACGCTGCGGCCGTAGTCCCAGGAGCCCCGCGAAGGCGAGCGGTACGGTCGGCACGAGCAGCAGCAGCGCAAGCCACGTCTGCGCTTCGCGGTAGCTGCGCGTGTAGGCTGCAACCAGCGTCATGAGCGCCGCCCCGAGCGGCACCAGCGGCAGCGTGAGCAGGATGACTTTCAGCGCCACCACGGGTGCGAAGTTGACACTCATGCCGAAACGCTCGAGCCCGATGAACCGCAGCACGATCGCGAACGCGGCCACGGTGAGCGTCAGCGAGAGGATCATGTAGGCGCAGGTCGCGAGGATCTTGCCGTAGATCAGCCGCTGGCGGGGCACCGGCACGGTGAGCAGCGGCTCGAGTGAGCCGCGCTCGCGCTCGCCGGCCGTCGCGTCGATGGCGAGATACATCCCGCCCATCAACATGGTGAGCAATATCAGGTAACTGAGCGTCCCGAGGATGAGCACCGAACGGGTGGCCGGGGTGGAAACGTCGATGTCCTGCACGGCAATCGGCGCCACCACGAGCAGCGGATCGATGCCGCGTGCAGCGAGGCGCAGCCTGCCGAGGAGCGATGAGTACTGCTGGATGAGCGCCCGCGTGCGCGCGCTGTCGCCTGCGCCGGTGAGGTCCGAGGCATCTGCGAAGAGTTGCAGTGGCGCTGGCAGGCCCGCGGCAAGCCGTGCAGCAAAGTCCGCATCCACCGAGAGCACCTGCTGCTCGCGGCCGGCACGCACCGCAGCGCGCGCCGCCTGCTCGTCATAGTCGACCGCGGTGACCTTCACCCCGTGCTCGTGCAGGAAGCCGAGCAGGTTCGGGGCGCGCTCGGCATGCGCGACGGCGAGCGCGATGGGGCGCTCGTTCTCACCGACACCCCGCTCGAGGCGCAGCGTGAGTCCGCCCGCAAACAGTAGCGGCCCGAGCAGTGGACCGAGGATCAGCGCCGACAGCAGGGTGCGGCGCTCGCGCAGGTTCTCGCGGAACTCCTTGACGAAGACGGTAAGAACGGCGTGCATGGTGCCGGTTCAGCGATGGGCTGCCGCGATGAGCCGCACCAAGGCCTCCTCGAGGCTACCTGCGCCGGTGCGCAGGCGGATCTCCTCCGGGGTGCCCTGCTCGAGCACCACGCCGTGCGCGATCACCACCACTTCATCGCAGAGCGCGCTCACTTCCTGCATCACGTGGCTGGAGAAGAGCACACAGTGCCCCTCGGCGCGCAGCTGCTGCAGCAGTCGCCGTAGCGCGCGTACCGCCATGACATCGAGCCCGTTGGTCGGCTCATCGAGCACGAGGTTGCGCGGACGGTGCACGAGCGCGCGCGCCAGCGCGGTACGCAGCCGCTCGCCCTGCGAAAAGCCGCGCGCCGGGCGGTCGGCGAACTCCTCCATCTCGAGCAGCTTCAGCAGCTCGGCGGTGCGCGCTCGGCGCGCCGCGCGGCCGAGACCCTGCAGCGCCCCGAAGTAGAGAATGTTCTCGCGCGCGCTAAGGTTGGGATAGATGCCGGCGGCGTGCGGCAAGACGCCGAGGCGTGCTCGGGCCGCGAGCGGTGTGCGCACCGCGCTGTGCCCGTCGATGAGCGCATCGCCCGCGTCGGGGACCAGCACCGTGTAAAGCATGCGCAGCGTGGTCGACTTGCCGGCGCCGTTGGGACCCAGGAGCCCGGTGATGCGTCCATCGGCCGCGCGCAGGCTCACCTCGCGCACCGCCGTCACGGCGCCGAAATGTTTTTCCAGCCGCTGCGCCTCGATCACGGCGGCGGTCCGTTCAGCGAGGTGAAAAATCCCAGCGGGCGTGCGGCGCGCACGCAGCTGACATCGAGCGCCTCCACCGACGCGCGCGTCACGAACTGCGCCATCAGCTGATCCACACAGGGGGCGGTGAGCTGCCCGTGCCCAAACCCCTCGAGCACCACATCGAGGTGATGCGTAAAGGCGCGCGCGACCTCCTGCGCATAGCCGGGCGGGGTCGCCGGGTCGTCGCTTCCCGAAAGCAGCAGCGCGGGCACCTCGCTATTGAGCGGTGCCCGCAGGTCCTCGTCCACAGCTCCTCGCGGCCACACGCGGCATACCGCCTCGAGGCCGTCGAGCTGACGGGTGCCGAGGTAGGTCGCCGCGAGGCGCGTGCGGTCGATGGGGTAGTCCGGGAAGAGCGGTGCGTCCTCGGCACAGACCACGCTGTTGTGCATGCCGACGGCGATGGTCTGCGCGTAGGCACGCTCCACCATCAGGTACTGCGCCGCGAGCGGCGCGTAATCCTCGTGTACCGCGGCGGCATGCAACACGAGCGGCACCAGCGCCGCATACTCACTCGTGTAGGTCAGCAGGCGCAGCACGCTCGCCAGGTGGTCGGCTCCGAACTCGAAGGAACGGTCCTCGCCCGTCGAGGGATCGCGCACGCTGATCGGCACGGTGCTCACCCGCAGGGCCGCGCGCACCGCGTGGTAATCCGCCGCCGGATCACCGAAGCGCTCGCGGCAGGCGGCATCGCCAGCACAGCGCCTGAGGATGTTCCCGAGCGCGGACTCCGCGTCGATCGCGGTGGATGGACCCATGGGCTGGCCGACCGGGACCACCCCGTCCAGGATCACGCTGCGCACCCGTGCCGGGAAGCGGCGCAGGTAGTGCTGCGCGACGCGCGTCCCGTAGGAGGCCCCGTAGAGGTTGATGCGCTCGAGCCCCAGCGCTGCGCGCACCTGCTCCAGGTCCTGCACGGCGAGGCTGGTCGTGTACTCGGCGAGGTTCGCCCGGGGGGCGAGCGCGGCGAGGCACGACCGTGTCGCCTGCACGATCTCCGCCGTGCTGGCGTGTCCGAGAAGGTCTTCGGGCTGCGTGCACTCGAGCGGATTGGAGCCCCCGGTGCCGCGCTGATCGACGAGCACGATATCGCGCTCGCGCAGGATGCGCGCGAACGCCGGTGCCACCGAGGCATAGAAGGCGGCAGCACCTGCCCCCGGGCCGCCCGCCAGCACGAACAGTGGGTCCGGCTGTTTGCGACGGCTGATCGCGCCCACCCGCGCGACGTGCAGGCCGATCTGTCGCCCGTGGGGCTCGGCCGGATCCTCCGGCACGGTGAGCGTGCCACACTCGGCCGCAAACACCGCGAGGCGCAACGGATGCTCGAGCTCGCACGGCGCGAGGGTCAGCACCGGCGCCGCGAGCACCGCACGCGCAAGGCCGAGCGCCACGACGATGGCGCACGCGCTGGCCCTACGCGCGGGCAACGTGCACCGACTGTGATCCGGGGACGGTGACCATCGGCGGCCAAGGATAAGACAAGTCCCAGGGTTCTTGTTCGTGCCGGGTGCCGCCCTACAATACGCGTCCCGCCGGGCACGCCCGGTGATGTACCCCAACACCGTGAAGCACCCCAGCCCCAGCGCGATCTACGACGTCATCGTCATCGGCGGCGGTCACGCCGGTACCGAGGCTGCGCTCGCCGCCGCGCGCATGGGTGCGCGCACACTGCTTCTGACACAGAGCATCGAGACGCTCGGGCAGATGAGCTGCAACCCGGCTATCGGCGGGATCGGCAAGGGCCACCTCGTGCGGGAAATCGATGCGCTCGGGGGCGCCATGGCCCGCGCGGCGGACGAGGCCGGCATCCAGTTCCGTACGCTCAACGCGAGCAAGGGGCCCGCAGTGCGCGCCACTCGCGCGCAGGCCGACCGGCAGCTCTACCGGCAAGCCATCCGGCGGCGTCTCGAGAATCAGCCGAACCTGCAGCTGTTTCAGCAGGAAGCGGGCGACCTCCTGGTCGAGGGGGGTCGGGTGCGGGGTGTCGTTACCGTCACGGGCATCACCTTCGAGGCCTCCAGGGTCGTGCTCACCGTGGGTACTTTCCTTGGTGGTCGCATCCACGTCGGGCTCGACAATCACGCCGGTGGACGGGCTGGAGATGCTCCCTCGAACCGGCTGGCCGCGCGGTTGCGGGAGTTGCCACTGCGGGTCGGAAGGCTCAAGACCGGTACCCCGCCGCGGATCGATGGGCGCACGGTCGACTGGTCGCGCCTGAGTCCCCAGCCCGGGGACAGCCCGACTCCGGTCTTTTCGTTTCTGGGGCGTACCAGTGAACACCCGAGGCAGGTTAACTGTTTCATTACGAGTACAAATGAGCGTACTCACGACATCATTCGCGCAGCGACCGACCGCTCGCCCATGTTCACCGGGGCGATCGAGGGCATTGGTCCGCGTTACTGTCCCTCCGTCGAAGACAAGGTCGTACGGTTTGCTGACAAGCCCTCGCACCAGATCTTCGTCGAGCCCGAGGGCCTCACGACTCACGAGATCTATCCCAACGGCATCTCGACCAGTCTGCCCTTCGACGTCCAGTGCGAGTTCGTCCACAGCATCCGGGGTTTCGAGAACGCGCATCTGACCCGGCCCGGCTACGCCATCGAGTACGACTTCTTTGACCCGCGGGATCTGAACGGCTCGCTCGAGACGCGCGTCCTCGGGGGTCTGTATTTCGCCGGACAGATCAACGGGACGACCGGCTACGAGGAGGCCGCCGCCCAGGGTCTCATCGCCGGCATCAATGCGGCGCTCAGCCTGCGCGGCCGGGAGCCCTGGACACCGAAGCGGAGCGAGGCCTACCTCGGGGTGCTGATCGATGACCTGGTGACTCGCGGCACTCGCGAGCCCTATCGCATGTTCACCAGCCGGGCCGAACATCGGTTGCTGTTGCGCGAGGACAATGCGGACCTGCGCCTCACCCCCCTCGGCCATGAGCTCGGGCTCATCGAGCCTGAGCGCTGGGAGCTGTTCAACGCCAAGCAGCGCGCATGCACCTCGGAGATCGCGCGGCTCGAAGCGCTGCGGCTGCGCCCGGCGGAGGTGCCGGCCGAGTGGGCGGAGCGCGTGCTGCATGGGCCGCTCGCGCGCGAGGTGACTGCGCTCGAGCTGCTGCGGCGGCCGGAAGTCACCTACGAAGCGCTGCTCGAGCTCGCGGGTGAGCCGGCATGGCTTGCGGAAGCAACGCCGCCCGATGACCGGCTGCCCGCGCAGGTGCGCACCCAGCTCGAGGTTCATGCCCGCTACGCCGGCTACATCGAGCGGGCACACGAGGAGATAGCGCGCGCACGGCGCAACGAGGAAACGGCTCTGCCGGCTGACCTCGACTACACACGCCTCGCGGGCCTCTCGCACGAGGTCCGCCAGCGGCTGAGCGAGGTGCGCCCCGCAACGCTCGGGCAGGCCGCCCGCATTCCCGGCGTCACCCCTGCGGCCGTGTCGATCCTGCTCGTGCACCTGAAGAAGCGGGCGCTCGCAGCACCGCCGAAGGTCGCATGATCCCCTTCACGCAGCAGCTCGAGCGCGCCTGGAGAGAGAACGACTCGCTGGTGTGCGTCGGGCTGGATCCCGAGATCGAGCGCTTCCCGCCCCGCATTCGCGCCGAAGCCTCGCCGATCTTTCAGTTCAACCGCGCCGTCATCGATGCCACGGCCGACCTGGTCTGCGCCTACAAGCCGCAGTTCGCGCACTACGCCGCCTACGAGGCGGAAGATCAGCTCGAGCGCACCATCGAATACATCCATCGGGTGCACCCGGGAGTACCGGTGATTCTCGATGCGAAGCGGGGCGACATCGGCCACACCGCCGAGCGCTACGCCATTGAGGCCTTCGAGCGCTACGGCGCCGATGCCGTTACCGTGAATCCGTACCTGGGGGGCGATTCGCTCGAGCCGTTTCTGCGGCACACCGAGCGCGGCGTCCTTATCCTGTGCCGTACATCAAACCCCGGGGCGGGCGACCTTCAGGATCTGCGGGTCGAGGGCCGTCCGCTCTACCAGGTGGTGGCCGAGCTCGCCGCACGGCGCTGGAACGTGCACGGCAACTGCCTGCTGGTAATCGGTGCCACCTATCCGCGCGAGCTCGCCGAGGTGCGCGCACTGGTCGGTGACATGCCGCTCCTCGTGCCGGGTGTCGGCGCCCAGGGCGGTGATGTGGAGCAGGTGGTCGCGAGCGGCTGCACGCGCTCGGGGACAGGGCTGATCGTGAGCTCCTCGCGCGCCATCCTCTACGCTTCCGCGGCTGATGATTTCGCCCAGGCTGCACGCGCGGCCACCGCGAGCCTGCGCGAGAAGATCAACGCGAGTCGCCGCGGCCGCTCCGCATGAGCCGCAGGGGACCCGCGGCGGCGCGAATCCCTGTCGCCTGCGCCGCCATCGGCCTGGCGGCGCTGCTTGCCGTGGGCTGCTCGGGAGGGACCGAGCAGTACGCCAGCGGTGAGAACGCGATCCTGGTGCGCGGCGGGGGACCTGAGCCCGATTCGCTCGATCCGCAGAAAGCACGCGGCTTCGAAGCCCAGAGCATCCTGCGCGATCTGTGCGAGGGGCTCACCACGCTCGACAGCCACGGCCGCGTCGCCCCGGGAACCGCGCGCAGCTGGAACGCGAGCCTCAACGGTCTCAGTTACACCTTCGATCTGCGCCGTGATGCCCACTGGTCCAACGGCGACCGCGTGGTCGGCGCCGATTTCGTGGCGGCTCTGCAGCGGCTCGCCGATCCTGCGACCGGGTCCCCCTACGCGCAGTACATCGATGTAATCGCCAACACGGGCGACATCGTGGCCGGGCGCAAGAGCGTCAACACCCTCGGGGTGACCGCACCCGATGACTGGACGGTGGTCATTACCCTCGACACTCCCGCACCCTATCTGCCGACGCTGCTGTCGCACCCGGCCACCTGCCCGGTACACCGGCCGACGCTGCAGCAGCACGCGGAAGCGCTGGCCCGCCCCGGCACGATGGTGAGCAACGGCGCCTTCGTGCTCAAGGAATGGGTGCCGGGTGCCTATATCCTCGAGCTGCGCAATCGGCACTACTGGAACGATGCCGCGACACGGCTGGAAGGGGTGCGATGGCTGCTGATCTCGGATGAGAACGCGGAGCTCGCCCGTTACCGCGGCGGCGAGCTGCAGGTCACCTTCGTGGTGCCGCGCGGCCAATTCGACTGGATCAAGGCGAATCTCGCCGACCAGCTGCACCTGTCGCCGCAGCTCAGCACCTACTACTACGGCTTCAATCTCCGCCGCTTTCCCTTCAGGGATCAGCCGAAGCTGCGCCATGCACTGTCGCTGGTGATCGATCGGGAGAAGCTCACGCGCCTGGTGCTGCGCGTGGGCGAGCTGCCCGCGTACGGTTGGGTGCCACCGGGAGTCGACCATTACACCTCTCAGACCTTCGACTACGCCGAGCTGCCGATGGCTACGCGCATCAACGAGGCGGAGCGCCTGTACCGGGAGTCCGGTTACTCACGCGACAAGCCGCTGCGTTTCGAGCTGCGCTACAACGCCGGTGAGGTGCACACCAAGCTGGCGCTGGCCATTGCCTCCATGTGGAAGGAGACGCTCGGCGCGGAGGTCCGCCTCACGCAGGTGGAGTTCAAGTCGCTCCTGCAGGATATCGATCAGGGGGATGTGGAGATGTTTCGCTCGAGCTGGGTGGGTGACTACGACGACGCGTACACCTTCTCCCAGGTCCTCAAGAGCGACTTTGGAGTGAACCTGCCCCACTACACCAGTCCGCACTATGACGCATTGCTCGCCAGCGCAGCACGCCAGCAGGATCCGCTGCTGCGCGGTGCGCTGCTGGAAGAGGCCGAGCGGGTGATGCTGGCCGATCATCCGCTGCTGCCACTGTACTTCTACGTCAGCAAGCACCTGGTGAAGCCGGAGGTCCTCGGCTGGTACGACAACGTAATGAATGTCGTGTACAGCCGCGACCTGGCGCTCGCGCCGCGGCGGCGCTGACTGAGAGCAGCAGCCGGCAGTCAGGCGTATCGACGCCTCAGCTGCGCGTGCTCTGCGCGAGTCCGCGCCCGACCGCGCGCGCGA
>Ga0318553_10000823_pt1 | contig 10512 bp, 7 predicted proteins | sample GRESIP082b2f21_FD_203686 | JGI IMG/M metagenome (GOLD analysis project Ga0318553, IMG submission 203686) | Tropical soil microbial communities from Luquillo Experimental Forest, Puerto Rico - GRE.SIPMG.082b2f21 | ecosystem: Environmental > Terrestrial > Soil > Tropical forest > Bulk soil...
CACGAATTCACCGCCGCGCACGCCGAATGTGTGCGCGGCGAGCGACGATTCGCCCGGCATTACGTGCACGCCGGGATGATCGGCTGGGACGGGCACAAGATGTCCAAGAGCCGCGGCAACCTGGTCCTGGTGTCGGCGTTGCGCGCGCAAGGCGTTGAACCGGCCGCCATCCGGCTGGGTCTGCTGGCCGGCCACTACCGCGCGGACCGGTTCTGGAGCCAGCAGGTGCTCGACGAGGCGACCGCCCGGCTGCAGCGCTGGCGCGCCGCGACCACTCTGCCCGCCGGCCCGGACGCCACCGACGTCATCGCCCGGGTGCGGCGGTATCTGGCCGATGACCTCGATACACCGAAAGCCATTGCCGCACTTGATGGTTGGGCTACAGACGCGCTGGAGTACGGCGGCCACGACGCCGCGGCGCCCACCTTGGTGGCGAGCGCGATCGACGCGTTGCTCGGGGTGCATCTGTAGACGGCTGCGGAATGCGTTGCGCCGCATTGCATCACCAAAGTCACCAAATAGCAACGCCTTAGCGTCAATCTGCGCAACAATCTGGGTGGACCGCGTGTCATGGGCCACCATCGACGGAGCAACGCGTACGCAGCGCGTCAACCACAGAGGTGTTTGCCTGATGTTCGGTCGTTTTCGCCGCGTGGCTGCCGCGTTTGGCGCGGCCGGGATGCTGGTGGTTTCGATGAACACGGTGCACGCATCTGCCGCCAACCCCATTTGGAGCCCGAATTTGCTGGTCAACCCGGGCGCCGAGTTCGGTGATCCGTCGTTGACGGGATACAGTTCGGTCACGATCCCCGGCTGGAACGTGAACGGCACACCCACGGTGGTCAAATACGGCACCATCGGCCGTTGGCCGTCGCCGTTGTCCACTCCGGCGCCGCCCTTTCCGAAGTTCCTACAATTTCCGCGCCCTGGCGACGGCCCCCCCGACGGCGGAGCCCAGTTCTTCGGCGGTGGAAATGTGGCTCTTGCCCAACTGGGCCAAACCGTCGACCTCAGCGGCGCGGCGGCCCAGATCGACACCGGCACAGTGCCCTACACGCTGAGCGGATGGCTCGGGGGCTTCCTGGGCGACCCGTCCGAAGCGTCGGTTACCGTCCAATTCCTGGCGGCGAACCAGTCGTCCCTCGACGTTGCCAGGATCGGCCCGGTCGGTGTGGTCGAGCGCGAATTCAAGACCGTGCTTCTCCAACGCGCAAACTCTGGGTTGATTCCCGCGGGCACCCGCAGCGCGGTCGTCGTTGTGACCCTCAAGGATTGCAATCCGGCGCCGAGCCACTACAACAACGCCTACGCCGACAACTTGTCGTTCACCGTGGGTGCTCCACTGCCGCCGCCGCCGCCACCCGCGCCACCGGGGTCGAAAGTCGGCCCCCTCGATCACGTGTTCATGCTGTATTTGGAGAACCATGGCGTGAAAGACATTGTGGGCAGCCGCAATGCGGATTACATCAACGCGCTGATCAACCAGTATGGCTACGGCGCGAACTACTTCGCCCTGACCCACCCCAGCCTCCCCAACTACTACCCGATCCTCGGCGGGTCGGACTTCGGGGTTGGCTGGAACTGTCCGCAAGACTGCTTCGACCAACCCAACCTGGTCGACAACGTCGAGAAGGCGGGCAAGGGGTGGGCAGCCTACGAACAGTCCATGCCCTCACCGTGTTTCATCGGTACCGCGGGTCCCTACAGCTCCGGTGAATTGCCGTTTCTCGCCTTCCACGACATATTCGCGAACCCTGCCCGCTGCCAGGCACACGTGCTGCCGCTGACGCGAATGGCCACGGATCTCGCCTCGACCGCTACCACCCCGAACTACGTGTGGTTCGCCGCCGACGAATGTCACAACCAGGAGGGGTGCAACGACTTGCGCTTCGTCATCGGCCAACTCGCGTTGCATCAGTACCACATTCGGGCCGGCGACGAGTTCCTCGCGGCCACGCTGCCCACGATTTTGAACTCGCCCGCATTCCAGACGCAGCGCTCCGCCATCTTCATCACTTGGGACGAGGACTACAACAACCTGTACCTGGGCAACGGGAACGAGGGAAATCACGTCCCCATGATCGTGATCCCGTCGCCGAACTCCGGGATGCGCCAAGGCCATTTCGTCGCCAACAACCACAACAACCACTACAGCTTGCTGCGGACAATCGAAGAGTCCCTCGGACTGCCCCCGCTCACCAACAACGATCGATTCGCCCAACCGATGAACGAATACTGGCCCTAGTGGGCCCTGCGATCACCGGGGCGGTACGTTTTCGGCCATGACGTCGATCCAGGGCAAAGTTGTGTTCATTACCGGCGGTGCCCGGGGAATCGGGGCCGAGGTGGCGCGTCGGCTGCGCGACAGGGGCGCCAAGCTGGTGCTGACCGACCTTGACAAAGCCGAGCTGACTTCGCTGGCCGCCGAACTCGGCGAAGACCACGTGCTCACCGCCGTCGCCGACGTGCGTGATCTGCCCGCCATGCAGGGCGTCGCCGCGCAGGCTGTCGAACGCTTCGGCGGCATCGACGTCGTCGTGGCCAATGCCGGCATCGCCAGCTACGGGTCGGTTCTGCAGGTCGATCCGGAGGCATTCAAACGGGTGCTGGACGTCAACGTGCTCGGCGCCTTCCACACCGTGCGTGCCACGTTGCCGGCGGTGATCGAGCGCCGCGGCTACGTGCTGATCGTCTCGTCGCTGGCCGCATACACGGCGTGCCCGGGGCTGGCGCCGTACAACGCGTCGAAGGCCGGCGTCGAGATCCTGGCGAATGCGCTGCGGTTGGAGGTGGCCCACCGCGGCGTCAGCGTCGGCTCGGCGCACATGTCGTGGATCAACACCGCCCTCGTCCGCGACAGCGAGACGGACCTGCCCTCGTTCCGCGAACTGCTCAGCAAATTGCCGTGGCCGCTGAACAAGACCACGACCGTCGATAAGTGCGCGCACGCGTTCGTCAAGGGCATCGAGGGCCGCCGGAGCTGCATCTACTGCCCAAGCTGGGTTGGGCTGTTCCGCTGGCTCAAGCCGGTGCTGTCCACCCCGGTCGGCGAACTTCCCATCCGCAAAACCACTGACGAGCTGTTGCCCCGGATGGACGCCGAAGTCGCCGCGCTCGGCCGATCATTGTCTGCGTCCAACGTCGAGTTGTTGCGGTAAATCCGCGATTTTCCAGCCAACTAGTCGACGGTCGGTTCGTTATTTGCGCCTGCGGCGCAAATACTTTTCGAACTCCGCCGCGAGCGCGTCGCCGTCGATCTTGCCCAGGGCTTCGTTCATGTCGACCTCGGCGTCGCCTCGCTGCTCCAGCGATGCCACGTATTCGGCCAGGTCCTCGTCCTCGGCGGCCATCTCGGTGATCGCCTGCTCCCACTCCTCGGCCTGGGCCGGCAGATCGGCCAGCGGGACCTCGATGTCGAGCACGTCTTCGACGCGGCGCAGCAGCGCCACCGTCGCCTTGGGGTTCGGCGGGTTCGACACGTAGTGCGGCACCGCCGCCCAGAACGTCACCGCCGGGATACCGGCGGCCACACAGGCGTCCTGGAACACCCCGGCGATCCCGGTCGGGCCCTCGTAACGGGTTTCCTCGAGGCCGAAGCGTTTCGCCGACTCGGGGGAGTAGGCCGCACCCGAGACCGGCACCGGCCGGGTGTGCGGGGTGTCGGCCAGCAGGGCCCCAAGGATCACGACGGTGTCGACGTTGAGCTTGTCGGCGATGGCCACCAACTCGGCGCAGAAGGTGCGCCACCGCATGTTGGGCTCCACCCCGTGCATCAACACCACGTCGCGGTCGCTGCCCGGTGGGCGGCAGTGGGTGATCCGCATCGCCGGCCACACCAGCTCCCGGGTGACCCCGTCGACTTGGCGGATGACCGGGCGATTCACCTGGTAGTCGTAGTACGCCTCGTCGTCGATCTCCACGATCGGATCGGCTTCCCAGATGGCATCGAGATGCTCGAGTGCGTCGCTGGCCGCGTCGCCGGCATCGTTCCAGCCCTCGAACGCCGCAACGACAACAGTGTTGTGGAGTTCGGGCAGCGCGCTGCCATCCGGCTGGGTCACAGAAACAGGGTACGGCTTGCTGTCGCAGAGTTGGTGTTTGCATAGGCCGACTATCCTTGTGGCGTGACTGCCGCCAGGGAATACCGCTACGACACCGAAATCCTGGACATTTTGGCCCAGCGGGTGATGGTCGGCGACGGCGCGATGGGCACCCAGTTGCAGGCCGCGGACCTCGCGCTGGACGACTTCAACAACCGGCGTCGACGCGGTCGAGAAGAAATACGTTTGGCTGAAATCCGGTTAACCTTGGCGACTACGACATTGCCGACAAGATCCGGGAGCTGGCGCTCTAGGGCGCCGCGATCGCCAAACGGGTCGAGTCCAGCTAGGCGTCCAGACGTCGGGTGACGTCGTAGACTTTTCTGGTCGAGAGGCGTTGCAACGGTTCCGGGTCACTGCCGGTATCCGCCACGCTCGGCAGAGTCAAGGACGCCTTCCGCTACGGAAGGATTGCACAGTGAACGCCCCCAAGCCCGACACTTTCGCGCCCAACATCCGCCCCGACTGCACCGACGAACTGACGGCCGCTCTCGGCCAGCGGATCATGGTGATCGACGGCGCGATGGGCACGGCGATCCAGCGGGACCGGCCGGACGAGGCCGGCTATCGCGGCGACCGGTTCACGGAGTGGCCGACCGCTCTTCAGGGCAACAACGACCTGCTCAACCTGACGCAGCCGCAGATCATCGCCGGTATCCACCGCGAATACCTCGAGGCGGGCGCCGACATCCTGGAGACCAACACGTTTAACGCGAACGCGATCTCGCTCTCCGACTACGACATGGCGGACCTGAGCTACGAGTTGAACTACGCCGGCGCCGCCCTGGCCCGCAAGGCCGCCGACGAGTTCAGCACCCCGGACAAGCCCCGCTACGTGGCCGGCGCGATGGGGCCGACGACGCGCACCGCATCGATCTCGCCGGACGTCAACGACCCGGGAGCCCGCAACGTCTCCTACGACCAGCTGGTCGCCGCCTACCTCGAAGCCGCCAACGGCCTGGTCGACGGCGGTGCCGACCTCATCATCGTCGAGACGATCTTCGACTCGCTGAACGCCAAGGCGGCGGTGTTCGCCGTTGAGACGCTGTTCGAGGAGCGCGGACGCCGCTGGCCGGTGATCATCTCGGGCACCATCACCGATGCCTCCGGGCGGACGCTGTCCGGTCAGGTGACCGAGGCATTCTGGAACGCGATCAGGCACGCGAAGCCGATCGCGGTGGGCCTCAACTGCGCCCTGGGCGCGCCGGAGATGAGGCCCTACATCGCCGAGATGGCGCGGATCGCGGACACCTACGTCTCCTGCTACCCGAACGCCGGCCTGCCCAACGCCTTCGGCGAGTACGACGAGTCCCCGGAGCGTCAGGCCTCCTACATCGCCGAGTTCGCCGAGGCCGGCCTCGTCAACCTGGTCGGTGGGTGCTGCGGAACGGCGCCGCCGCACATCGCCGAGATCGCCAAGGTCGTCGAGGGCAAGCCGCCGCGCGAGCTGCCGGAGATCCTGGTGGCAACCCGACTGTCTGGCCTGGAGCCGCTCAACATCACCGACGATTCCCTGTTCGTGAACATCGGTGAGCGCACCAACATCACCGGCTCCGCCCGGTTCCGCAACCTGATCAAGGCCGAGGACTACGACACCGCCCTGTCGGTCGCCCGGCAGCAGGTCGAGGTCGGTGCCCAGGTCATCGACATCAACATGGATGAGGGCATGATCGACGGCGTCGCCGCGATGGACCGGTTTACCAAGCTGATCGCGGCCGAGCCGGATATCAGCCGCGTCCCGGTGATGATCGACTCCTCTAAGTGGGAGGTCATCGAGGCGGGCCTGAAAAACGTGCAAGGCAAGCCGATCGTCAACTCGATCTCCATGAAGGAGGGCCAGGAGAAGTTCGTCCGCGAGGCACGGCTGTGCCGCAAGTACGGCGCCGCCGTCGTCGTGATGGCCTTCGACGAGCAGGGTCAGGCCGACAACCTGGAGCGCCGCAAGGAGATCTGCGCCCGCGCCTACCGGATCCTGACCGAAGAGGTCGGCTTCCCGCCCGAGGACATCATCTTCGACCCGAACTGCTTCGCGCTGGCGACCGGTATCGAGGAGCACGCAACGTACGGGATCGACTTCATCGAGGCCTGCGCCTGGATCAAGGAGAACCTTCCCGGGGTGCACATCTCCGGCGGCATCTCGAACGTGTCGTTCTCGTTCCGGGGCAACAACCCCGTCCGCGAGGCGATCCACGCGGTGTTCCTGTACCACGCCATCAAGGCCGGCCTGGACATGGGCATCGTCAACGCCGGGGCGCTGGTGCCCTACGACTCGATCGACCCGGAGCTGCGGGACCGGATCGAGGACGTCGTCCTGAACCGTCGCGAGGACGCGGCCGAGAGGCTGCTGGAGATCGCTGAACGATTCAACAACTCAGGGAAGACCGAGGACTCGGTTGCGGCCGAGTGGCGCAACCTGCCGGTCCGCGAGCGGATCACACACGCTTTGGTCAAGGGGATCGACGCCCACGTCGACGCCGACACCGAGGAGTTGCGGGCCGAGATCGCCGAAGCGGGTGGCCGCCCGATCGAGGTGATCGAGGGTCCGCTGATGGACGGCATGAACGTCGTAGGCGACCTCTTCGGCTCGGGCAAGATGTTCCTTCCCCAGGTCGTGAAGTCGGCTCGGGTGATGAAGAAGGCCGTTGCGTACCTGCTGCCGTACATCGAGGCGGAGAAGGAAGAGTCCGGGGACTCTGCAGGTGAGGACACCAACGGCACGATCGTGATGGCGACCGTGAAGGGCGATGTCCACGACATCGGCAAGAACATCGTCGGGGTCGTCCTGCAGTGCAACAACTACTCCGTGATCGACCTCGGCGTGATGGTGCCCGCCCAGAAGATCCTGGATGCGGCGAAGGAGCACAGCGCCGACATCATCGGGCTGTCCGGGCTGATCACCCCGTCTCTGGACGAGATGGTCAACTTCGCCGTCGAGATGGAACGCGAGGGGCTGGAGATCCCGTTGCTGATCGGTGGCGCGACCACCTCACGCGCTCACACGGCAGTGAAGGTGGCGCCGCGTCGTAGCGGTCCGGTGGTCTGGGTCAAGGACGCTTCCCGCTCGGTGCCTGTCGCTGCCGCGCTCCTCGACGACAAGCAGCGTCCAGCCCTGCTGGAGGCCACCGAGAAAGACTATGCATCTCTGCGCGAACGGCACGCCCAGAAGAACGAGCGGCCGATGCTGACGCTGGAGAAGGCCCGTGCGAACCGGACGCCGATCGAGTGGGACGGCTACACACCGCCGGTGCCCGCCGTGGGTGCGGGAGTACGGGATTTTCATGACTACGACATCGCCGAGTTGCGCGAGTACATCGATTGGCAGCCGTTCTTCAACGCCTGGGAGATGAAGGGCAGATTCCCCGACATCCTCAACAACCCGGCCTCGGGTGAGGCTGCCCGTAAGCTGTACGACGACGCCCAGGAGATGCTCGACACCCTGATCAAGGAGAAGTGGCTGACCGCTAACGGGGTGATCGGGTTCTTCCCGGCAAACGCGGTTGGCGACGACATCGAGGTCTACACCGACGACACCCGGACCGAGGTGCTCACCACCCTGCACAACTTGCGCCAGCAGGGCGAGCACCGGGACGGCATCCCGAACCGGTCGCTGGGCGACTACATCGCGCCCAAGGACACCGGTCTGGCTGACTACGTCGGCGCCTTCGCCGTTACCGCGGGGCTCGGCAGCCAGGACAAGATCGCGGAGTTCAAGGCGGCCCTCGACGACTACAGCGCCATCCTGCTGGAGTCGATCGCCGACCGGCTGGCCGAGGCGTTCGCCGAACGGATGCACCAACGGGTCCGCAAGCAGTTCTGGGGATTCCAGCCGGACGAGCAGCTGGACAACGAGGCACTCATCCATGAGAAGTACGTGGGAATCCGCCCTGCCCCCGGCTACCCGGCCTGCCCGGAGCACACCGAGAAGGTGACGCTCTGGAAGTTGATGGACGTCCGGGAGCGGACCGGCATCGAGCTGACCGAGTCGATGGCGATGTGGCCCGGTGCTGCCGTCAGCGGCTGGTATTTCTCGCATCCGCAGTCGCAGTACTTCGTGGTCGGCCGGGTGGCCCAGGACCAGGTCGCCGACTATGCGAAGCGCAAGGGCTGGACCCTGCAGGAAGCCGAGCGCTGGCTCGGCCCCAACCTCGGCTACAACCCGGAGGACTGAGCCCTACGTTGGTTGAGTTCGAACTGGCCGCCGAGACGGCATCGTGCTTGGCGATCGAGGGGGCGAAACCGCCGTGACTTTGCTCGGGCGCGCGTGAAACAATCGCTGGCCGTGAAGACCTTCGAGGATCTGTTCGCCGAACTCGGCGACCGCGCCCGCACCCGGCCGGCCGGCAGCGCCACGGTCGCCGCGCTCGACGGTGGCATACATGGGCTGGGCAAGAAGATCCTCGAGGAGGCCGGCGAGGTGTGGCTGGCCGCCGAGCACGAGCCCGACGACGCGCTCGCCGGGGAGATCAGCCAGTTGCTGTACTGGACGCAGGTGCTGATGATCGCGCGCGGCCTGTCCCTCGACGACATCTATCGAAAGTTGTGAGCATGCTGCGCGTCGCGGTTCCCAACAAAGGTGCGCTCAGCGAGCCGGCCACCGAGATCCTCGCCGAGGCCGGCTACCGGCGCCGCACCGACCCCAAGGATCTGACGGTCATCGACCCCGTCAACCAGGTCGAGTTTTTCTTCTTGCGGCCCAAAGACATTGCCATCTATGTCGGTTCGGGAGAGCTCGATTTCGGCATCACCGGGCGGGATCTGGTCCTCGATTCCGATGCGCCGGTGCGTGAACGCCTGGCGCTGGGCTTCGGCTCGTCCAGCTTCCGGTACGCCGGCCCCGCCGGGAACAACTGGATGACGGCGGACTTGGCCGGAAAGCGGATTGCCACCGCGTACCCGAATCTGGTCCGAAAAGATCTGGCCGCCCGTGGTATTGAAGCAATCGTGATCCGGCTGGATGGAGCCGTGGAAATCTCGGTGCAACTCGGGGTGGCCGATGCCGTTGCCGATGTGGTGGGCTCCGGTCGCACCCTGAGCCTGCACGATCTGGTGGCCTTTGGTGAGCCGCTGTGTGATTCGGAGGCGGTGCTGATCGAGCGCGCCGATCAGCGTGGCCACCCCCAAAGCAGGGTCACCAGTGCGCGCGATCAATTGGTGGCCCGGGTGCAAGGTGTGGTGTTCGGCCAGCAATACCTGATGCTCGATTACGATTGCCCGCGCACGGTCCTGGACAAGGCGACGTCGATCACGCCGGGACTGGAGTCACCGACCATCGCGCCGCTCGCCGACCCGGACTGGGTGGCAATCCGCGCGCTGGTGCCGCGTCGGGGCGTCAACGAGATCATGGACGAGCTCGCCGCCATCGGAGCCAAAGCGATTCTGGCTTCCGACATCAGGTTCTGCCGATTCTGACAACGGAGTGCCGATGCGGCAGCTGTGTTAGCGTCCGCCCTGGGGAGACTGCCCCAGCTATCGGCGCGGGCCGTTTCCCTTAGCTCCGTTTAATAGGACCGGGCTGTTCGTCCCCTGAGGAGGGTCTCCGTGACACATGCGCTCGTTCTGTTGATGGCTTTACTGATCGGTGTCGTCGCCGGGCTGCGTTCGCTGACGGCCCCCGCGGTGGTCGCCTGGGCCGGCTTCCTCGGCTGGATCAACCTGCAGCACACCTGGGCATCCTGGATGGCCAACATCATCACGGTCGTGATCCTGAGCGTTCTCGCCGTCGGCGAACTGGTCAACGACAAGCTTCCCAAGACACCGGCGCGCACCGCGCCGCCGATCTTCGCCGCCCGGTTAATCACGGGTGGTTTTTCCGGCGCGGTCATCGGCGCCGCGTGGCACTGGACCTTCACCTCACTCGGTGCCGGCGTCATCGGCGCAGTGCTGGGCACCCTGGGCGGCTACCACGCCCGTAAGGCGCTGGTGGCCATCCGCAACGGGCAGGACCTGCCGATAGCGTTGCTCGAGGACGCGGTCGCGATCTTGGGTGGGTTCGCGATCCTCGCGGCGACGGCCAACTTGTGACGGAGCGTTTCGACGCGATCATCATCGGCGCCGGCCAGGCCGGGCCTTCGCTCGCGGGTCGGCTGACCTCTGCCGGGCAGCGCGTCGCGATCATCGAGCGCAAACTGATCGGCGGCACCTGTGTCAACACCGGATGCATCCCGACCAAGACCCTGGTGGCCAGCGCCCACGCCGCCCACCTGGCCCGTCGCGGCGCGGAATACGGTGTCGGCACCGGTTCGGTCAGCGTGGACATGGCGAAAGTCAAGGCACGCAAAGACGACGTCATGCTCAACGACCGCAAGGGCGTCGAAAGCTGGCTGGACGGCATGGACGGCTGCACCGTCTATCGTGGCCACGCCCGCTTCGGGGACCCCCACACGATCGGTGTCAACGGCGAGCTCCTGCACGG
>Ga0318553_10000824_pt1 | contig 10505 bp, 9 predicted proteins | sample GRESIP082b2f21_FD_203686 | JGI IMG/M metagenome (GOLD analysis project Ga0318553, IMG submission 203686) | Tropical soil microbial communities from Luquillo Experimental Forest, Puerto Rico - GRE.SIPMG.082b2f21 | ecosystem: Environmental > Terrestrial > Soil > Tropical forest > Bulk soil...
GCCAGCGGCGGGGTGGCGGTCACCGCCCGGGTGGTCCAGCCGTGCCAGCCGAGCACCAGCCCGGCCACCCCGGTCACCGCCAGCAGCGCGATCCCCCACCGGCCGACCGGCTCGCCGCCCAGCCGCATGTCAGCTCACCGGGCGCGGGTCAGGGCGGGACATGACGGCATGGTAGCCGAGATCACGGCGGTTCCCGGTCCGGCAGCCGGGACCGCGGGCGGGGCACGCGCCCGGACAGGCGTTCGCCCGGTGGCCTGCCAGCGGCCACCGGGCGAACGGGAGAGAGTTGGTCAGAACCCGGGCAGCGTGGTGCAATTCTTCGTATTGATCTCCGGGTTGGCCCTCACCGCGCTGATCAGCGTGCCACCATATTGCGCGATGTCGGGCGTGCCGTACTGCGTGTCCTTCCCGAAGGTGTTCGTGGTGACGCCGGCGATGGTGTTGCCGAAGTTCCACACGCAGTTCCCGGTGACGGTCAGGCCGGGGATGCCCTGCGTTTTGTTCATTGACCAGAACGGGTAGAACTTGGCACCGGTCGGCGGGACGGCGCAGCCCACGCCGGTCGTCGTGTTGCACAGGTTCTGTGAGCCGCCCGAGTCGGTCTCGAACTGGATGCTCGGGTAGGTAGCCGGGCTACTCCCGGTGAACGGCCCGATATATCGGATCGAGGTCGGGAAGTTGCTGCCGCCGTTCGGCCAGTCCGCCCGGTAGCCCAGCCCGTCGAAGTCGAGATCACCGTTCTGGAAGAAGTTCTGGTTGCAGATGGCCACCGGCGAACTCTCCGTCGCAGAGCCGTGCGAGCCGAACGTGACGGTGCGGTTGCCCTTGGGGAAGCAGGTGGCGTCGGCGAACTCGCACAGCGCGCCGCTGCCCGCGTTGTTCACCGGGCAGGCCTTCGGCCCGGTCGTGCCCTGGGTGGTGGAGTGCGAGCAGATGCCGGTTTTGAGGTTGCAGGGGCCCTCGCCCTTCGACGTGCTGCCCTCCACGCCGCCGTTGCAGTTCTGATAGGTCTTCGGGTCCGAGAACGTGCCGTCGGAGAAGGCGGCGGAGAAACCGAGCGTGTTGCTGACCGACGAGCAGGTCTCGCCGTGCCCGATCTCCTGCTCCATCAGCACGCCGCCCTCGAGCGCGGCCCACGGCACCTGGTTCTGCTTCTGGGCACTGCTGTACTCGGCGTGGAAGCTGAACGGGGTACCCGCACAGTTCGAGATGCTGGTGTGCTGGAAACCGTTCGCCGCGCTCGCCACCACGAACCCGGTCGTGCTGGTGGTGACGTCGGTGACCGAGGCTTTCAGCCCGCCCACATCCGGCGACCCCGAATCGGGCACGTCGCTGATGGACACCTTGAGCACGTCCCCGGGGTTCATCTTCAGCGTGCTGCTGTTGGTGAGGAAGGTCGCGTTGTCAGTCTTCTGCGGTGACGGCGGGCCGGTTGGCACCCCATTGGTCTGCAGGTAGGAGAAGTTGACAGGCTCGACGCAGTTGTTGTTGCAGCTGGCGAAATTGAAGGTGCACTCAAAGCTGTCGATGGTGAGCGCCGCGCACCACTTGGTGGGGTCGCAGCTCAGGGAGTCGGCGAACGGCGGGAACCCGGGCGGGTAGAACTGCAGTTCCATGAACGCCGAGCCCGCCGCGTTCGGGTCAGTGAACGACCCGGAGTTGCTGTCGCTGAGGTTGGTGCACGGCTTCTCCGGATAGGACTTCGGGTCGCAGATCGGCAGGCCGAACCACGGCGCGACGCTCAGCTCGCCGTACTTGGTCACGCTGCCGCTGGCGGTCGGCGCGGCGGCCGGGTCGACCGGCAGCTGCATGCCGTAGTTCATCTGGTTCGCGGAGCCCGCAGCGCTGGAGATGAACTTGACGCTCGGCTCGTCGTGGCCGACGTAGGCACCGGTGAGGGGATCCCGGAACCGGGACGCGTGGCCGTCATAGAACCCGTGCGGATCCGTGCACAGTCCCTTGATCAGCGTGATGTTGCAGTCCAGCAAGTTGTGGATGCTCGCGGTGGGATGCTGGGCCGGCCCGGCCGTCCGCGCCGCCGCCGGGCCCGCGAAGGCGAGCTGGCCGGCGGCCGCGAGGCACGCTACCGGAATAGCCACCTTCCAGGCCCATCCTCTGGCCCCTGCCAAGCGAAATCGCATATGCAGCCCCTCCCGGTATGGCCGGCCTGCCCCCCACCGGCAAATTGCCTGGTTGCGGCAGTAAAGCATCTCCAAAGCTGAGATGGCCGCTGAATCTAGCAACCCCCGCAGCTGGGGGTCAAGACATCAAGTGTGTGCCGAGCTCGCGGTCAGCGGCGCCCGGCCGGCCCGCGCCTCGCAGGCCGGCCGCCGGGCGCTGCAACCCCGGGGTCGGCCCAGCGCCGGATGGGGTGCGGGGAAAGGGGTGGTTGACCGGCCGGGTCGCCAGCACCACTTTGACCTGCCCGTTATAGGCAGTGAGCCATGGAGCGGCACGGGTGAAGCGCCATTGATGGGTTGGCCCGGGCCCGGCTGGCCCCACTCTGACCTGGCACGGCACCGGGCCGCGCCGTCCGCCGGCGCCCGGCTGTACCGGCCAGGACCCCAGCGAAATAACCGGTGAACCAGCCCGTTTGAAATCTGGCATTTCCGGGTGCCGCAATGCGGATAATCAGGTCACCTATGTGTAATGGCGCCGTAGCCGGATATAAATGGCTCCGCCCGGTCCCGGCGCGGCCGGGCCACCGCTCACCGACGGCCTGACCGCCGGGCCCCGGCGGCCGGTCGGGCGGCGCGCCCGGCTATGACGGTGGCCCATGACTGGCCGCACCAGGCTGACCGGCCTGACCGCTCTGGCCGGCCGGAATGGCCGGGATGGGCGGCAGCGGGGCGGCGGTCCCGGTGACCGGCGGGGTACTGCCAGCCATTGCTGGCCCGGCGAGGCGGGCTATCCCCCAGACCGCGACCGCACAGGCGGCCAGTTCGACGACGATCTGGCCGGGCCCGTCACTGAGCCGCTCGTGATAGATGAGCAGCCCCAGCAGTGACCCGGTGACCCGGTTCCAGCACCGCAAAGGCTGGCAGGAAGGCAGCCAGGGCCGCGGCGCGGTAGCCGTTTTGCTGAATCGTGAAGGCCAGCAGGCCAACGGCGATCAGCAGGTACAGCCGGACATCGGCGAACACACCCAGCAGGTGGCCGGCGGACAGCACCGTCACCGTCTTGATGACCGCGTCGGTGGTGCCGGCTGCTATCCCGCCTGCCACACCGAACAGCAGCGCCCGGCGGTGGCTGCCGAACCGGCGGGCCAGGATCGTGCACAGCCCGATCAGGGCCGCCATCGCGGCCGTGGCCAGCCCGAGCACCGCGGTGCTCGCGGTGCGCTGGCCCACCGCCAGGAAGACGGCCAGCCCGCCCACGACCGCCAGGGTGGCTGCCCATTCAGCCGGGCGCAGCGAGCGCCGGTCCCGCCGGGCGGCCAGTGCCAGCGCGAACAGCAGGCTGGTCGCCAGCACCGGCTCGATCACCACCAGCCTGCCCAGGCCGAGCGCGACGGCTTGCAGCGCAAAGCCGGCGATGACCGCGGCCATGCCCGCCAGCCAGATGGGGCGCCGGGCCAGCTTGACCAGTACCGCCAGGTCGAACGCACGCTCCGACGGTAGATGGCGGGCTACCCCATGCTGGGTCACCGTGGCGATGGCGTAGCAGCCACTCCCGGCCAGTGCCAGCCCGGCAGCCAGCAGCTGCACCTGGCTCGTCACCGCGATGCCGTCCGCAGCAGCAGCGGGCCACCGGCAGCGCGGCGGGCTTTCGCCCCCGCCCCGCGGCGCAGTGGGCTGGCCCGCGAACCGCCACCTGACGCCATGCCCTGACACCAGCCCTCACCAGCAGCCTTTGCACGCATCGTCTCCCGGGGATGAGGCCAGGACAAGGCTCCCTGCCGCACCAGCTTCACCGCTGGCCCGCGAGGGCGGCGAGCACTTCGGCGGCCGCGCGCTGGCCGGACTGGACGGCTCCGTCCATGTACCCGCTCCAGCGGGTGGCGGTCTCCGTGCCTGCCCAGTGCAGCAGGCCCACCGGCCGGCGGAGCGCGGGGCCAAACTGGGTCCAGGTCCCGGGCGGGAAGTGCGCCCCGTAGCAGCCGCGGGTCCACGGGTCACCGGTCCAGTCATGCTCGACGTACTCGGCCGGCCGGCCCGCGGCGGGCCCGAAGTAACGCCGGAATGAGGCGAGCACCTCAGCGCGGCGCTGGGCGGCGCCTGCCCGGGCAAGGCGGCGGGCTTCCGCCCCGGTCACGAAGCCGAGCAGGATGCCGGGCCGGCCCGCGGGCGGGCCGGTGTCGAAGGTGACCCGGGCGCCCGGGCCGTCCGAGGTGGCCTGGCCGTTATACCCGGCGGCGCGCCAGAACGGCTCGTCGTAGACGGCCAGGCATTTGATCACCGAGCCCATCGGGGCGGCCTGGGTGAGCTGGTCGCGGTCGGCGGGCAGCGGCGGGTCGTAGCCGATCCGCCCGGCCAGCGCGGGCGGCACCGCGACCACGGCGCGGCGCCCGGTCGCGACCAGCCCGGCCGCATGCACGGTGACCCTGGATGGCCCTTGTTCGATCCGGCTGACCGGGATGCCGAGCCGCAGGCTGCCGGGGCCGAGCTGCTCAGCCAGCCTGATCGCGACCAGCTGCGATCCGCCGGCGAACCGGTCCTGCTGCGCCGCTCCCGAGGTCTCCGCGAGCTGCCGGAACCCGCCGGCCGAGCGCAGGTAGAACAGCACATGCAGGAGCGAGACCTCACTTGGCTCGCAGGCGAGCACGCCCTGGCAGAACGCCCCGATCGCGAACCTGCCGAGCCGGGTGCTGGTGTTCCGCCGGGCCCAGTCGGCGAGGGTGCGGGCATCGGCCGCGGCGGCGCCGGTGGCCCGCCAGGGCGCCTCCACCGGGATCCGCCGGGCCATGCGGTCGAGGGAGAGCACGGCCCGGCCGGCATCGGCCAGCTGCAGCGGGCTCAGCCCTGGGACGGCCCGGTACCGGTACTGCCGGCCGCCGATTTCCAGCACCGCCCGGCCGCTCGTGAAGATCGGCTGGGTGGCCATACCCAGGTCGGCTGCCAGCGCCAGAATGTGCCGCTGCGCAGGCCCGACGAACTGGCCGCCCAGGTCGGCGACGTGGCCTGCGGCGAGGCGGTGGTTCAGCACCCGCCCGCCGACCCGGTCCCGCGCCTCAATGACCAGCACGCTGTGCCCGGCCCGCCGCAGGTCCCTGGCCGCGGCCAGCCCGGCCAGGCCGGCGCCCACCACGATGACATCGGCGTCCGCCCGGCTGGCCATGACTCGCCGCTACCCGCCGGTGTGGGCGGTGAGCATCCCGGCGGTGGCGGCGGTGCTGGCAGCCAAGGTCGCCTCCGGTTATCGCGGCGGGCGGCGTCCTGGTTCCGGGCGCCAGGCAGCATGATCTTCGATGACACCCGGATGTGTCATCCTTCCCGGCGAATGAACCTCTGCGGGCCGGTCCCGCGCGGAGGAGACTGGGCTGATGCGGGCAGGACGTTCCCTCCAGCCGGTGCGGGAGTATCGGTGACACGGCACGGGGCCACCGGGTGACAGCCTCGCCGGCGGTAACCGTGATCGGTGAGGCGCTGATCGACCTGGTGCCCGGCACGGGCGGGCGGACGTTTGTGGCCACCCCCGGCGGCAGTCCCTACAACGTGGCGATCGGCCTGGCCCGGCTGGGCATGGCGGCCCATCTGATGGCGCGGCTGGCCGACAACGCGTTCGGCCGCATCCTCCGCGGGCACGCGGTGGCGGAGGGCGTGAACCTGGCGTACGCCCCGCTGGCGAGTGAGCCGACGACGCTGGCGGTGGTCTCGCTCGACGGGCAGGCGCGGGCGAGCTACGACTTTTACACCGATGGCACCGCCGACTGGCAGTGGACGATGGCGGAGGCCGGCCGGGCGCCGGCGGACTCGGCCATCCTGCACTTCGGATCGATCGCATCCTGGACCGCGCCGGGGGACCTGCACATCCTCGGCCTTGCGTCCCGCATGCGGGGCCGGGGGAACGTCCTGGTGAGCTACGACCCCAACGTGCGGCCGCGGCTGCTGGCCGGCCCGGGCCCGGGCCGGACGGCGGTCGAGCGGGGCGTCCGCCTTGCCCATATCGTCAAGGCCAGCGAGGAGGACATCACCTGGCTCTACCCGGACCGTACGGTCACCGAGGCTGCCCGGCTATGGCTGCGGCTCGGTGCGACCCTGGTGATCGTCACCGACGGGGCGAACGGTGCCGACGTGTTCATGGCCACGGACCCGGCGCTGCACCGGCCGGCGCCCGCCGTCACCGTGGTGGACACGGTCGGCGCGGGTGACGCCTTCACCGCGGGCCTGCTCGCCTCGCTCAGCTGGCACAGCCTCCAGTCCCCCGCACAGCTCGCCCGGTGCCAGCTGGGAGATCTGGCCAGCGTGGTCGATGACGCGGCCCTGGTGGCGGCCCTGGCGTGTGAGCGGCCCGGCGCCGACCCGCCGGCGCTGGCCGAATTCACCAGCCGCCGCTCCTGACCCGGATGACCAGCCTGGGGCCGGGCTGCGGCAGCGATCGCCAGCCGCTGAGTCTCCGGCGCGCTTACCGCTGCCGGGGAGTGGTCACCCGGTTGCCGGACCCAGACGAGTGCACGAACACGCGCTGCCCGGCCGGCTGCTCGCTGGCAAGCAGCGCCAGCATGTCCTCGTCGCCGTCCTGGGCCCGCCCGACGAACCTGCGGCCGTCAGCGTCGAGCCTGCCGAGCACGAAGCCGGTGCGGGTGCCGCCCCGGCCGCGGACAACGGTATACGTCTCGACAGTGGCCCTGCCGTCCGCAGCGGCGGCCCGCTCGGGCACCGGCCCGGCATCGAGCCCAGCCTGCAGCGCGGCACTGCGCCCGGTCCGCCACGGCGCGGGGATGGTGGAGTAGACGCCGGCCGAGTACTTGCTGAGCATGCCGCCGTTGGCGCCGACGAAACCGTAGCTGCCGGGGCGGGCGCGGGCGCGCTGCACGGTCTCGGCGATGGCGTGCATCGAGTAGTTGTTGCCCGGGCCGCCGAAGAACGGCAGCCCACCGGTGACGGTGAGGCCGCGCGGATCATCGGGTGCCAGGCCGAGGCCGTCGGCGACCACCGTGACCGCGATGGGGAAGCAGGAGTACAGGTCGAACGTGGACACCTCGCCGGGCCCGATCCCGGCCACCTCCAGTGCGTGCCTGGCAGCGGCGGCCAGTGCGGGCGCCCGGCTCAGCTCCGGGCGGTCGAGCAGATCCCGCTCGCGCAGGTCAGCGTGGCCGGCCAGGAATACCCACCGCGCCTCCGGGACGCCGAGCCGGCGGGCCGCGGCGACCGGCATCAGCATCACCGCGGCTGCCTGGTTTACCTTTTCCCGTGCGACCAGGTAGCGGGTGTACGGGTCGGCGATCATCCGGTTCGCCACAGTGGGGGTGATGAGTTCCGCGGCGGTCCGCTCGACCGGCGCGCTGGCGTACGGGTTGCGGGCGGCGACCCGGGTGAAGGGCGCGAACAGCCGCCCCATGCCGAGCGCGTACTCGGCGCGGGACTGGCCGAGCCGGGCGCGGCGGGAGTTCTCCAACAGCGCATATGTCGCGGGCGCTCCCGTCAGCCCATGCGCGGCCAGTGGCGGCGAGAGCAGGCCGCCGAGCCCGTAACCGCGGTCCTCCAGGTCGCCCCCGGCGTGCTCGGACCAGTCGGGGCGGTCGCCCGCCTTCGCCAGTGCCCGGGCGGTCGAGATCGCCTCCGCGCCGCAGACCAGCGCCACCCCGGTCCCGCCCGCCGCGATCGCCGCCGCAAGTTCGGTCACCAGGTGCTGGGGGCTCTGCCCGCCAGCGACCTCCAGGATGGCCCGCCGCGGCGCGGCGCCCACCCGCCCGGTAACCGAGCGCGGGAAGTTATCCGAGCGGCCGAGCGGGGCCCGGGCACCGGGCGCGGAGTTCTCGAACTGCCGGGTAGCCGCCACCGTGTCCACCGCGGCCGTGACCGCGGCGGGGTCCGCGCCGGTGTCGGCCAGTGCCGCACGGACCGCGTCGGCCGCGAGGTCGACGGGTGAGCGCTGCCGGTAGCCGGCGCTGCCAAGTGGCTCGGAGACCTGGCCGACGCCGGCGATGACCGGGGTGCGAGGGTCGAGATGCCGGTACGGCATGTGCGGGCTCCCAGATCAGCCGCGTTCACTGACCCACACCGAAACCTGCGCGGGTTCCAGGCCGTGGGATACCACCGCGGCCAGGTCGTCGCGGACCGAGTTCAGGTCCACAGTGTCCTTCAGCCGGGCTGCGAACGCGGCGATGGTGTGGACGGCGTCATAACGGGCCCGGTTGAACCGCCGGCCCACGATCCTCTCCCCCACAGCACGGAACGCTACCGGCGGACCGTGCCGGGGACGTTACCGCCCCGGCGGCCGCCCCGGCTCCGTGCCGTGACCCTGCCCGTGCTGAAGATGGTGGAATTGGCGCCATGGGTGTGCGGCTGGCCGGCGGGCGCAACCGGGCGGGGACGGCCGCTGCCGTGGCCGGGATCATGCTTGCCGGGCTGCTCACCGCTGGCTGCACGCATGAGACGGCCAGCCAGCGGGCGGCGCTGGCATCGTGCACCAGGTTCGCCATCAGTGTCATCGAGCATCACATCACTGTCAGGTCACTGCCGGCTGCCTGTCACGGCCTGACCAGAGCCCAGGTCAACGCGGCCGCCGACATTGCCCTCGCCGAAACGGCGGGCAAAGTGCGCAGCGTGACCCGCGACCGCATCGCCAGGACCCGCCCGCTGCTGGGCTACCCGCTGGCCAGCTTCCCGGCCCAGCCGAACCCGCCGGTCACCGCGGTGTATTCTCGCCCGGCCGGCGGCCCGCCGCTGGCCCTGGTCGCCCTGGTCACCTGGCTGATGACGGTTGCGTTGGGGGGCCTGATGCTGGCCAGGTGGGCTCTCCGGGGCAGGCGCCGCCGGGCCGCCGGCGGCGAGGTGCGGTCCCTGCCGGCGATGAACGTGGCCCACTTCGGGCTGGCCCTGGCCGGCCTGGCGGCATGGATCGGCTACCTGGTGACGGGCCTGACCGGGCTGGCCTGGGCCGCCTGTGCGTTGCTGCTGCCAGTGGCTGGATTTGGCATGGTGCTGGTGAGCCGGTGGTTCCCGGAGCGCTCCACGGCGGACGTGGCAGTCTCAGCGTCACCGCCCCGTCCCGTCGCCGCGGGCGCCGTGTCCGCTCCGGCCCGTTCCGGCCCGGCACCAGGCCGGGCCGTCGCGGACCTGCGACCAGCGGTGGTCATCTCCGGCCCACCTCCGGTTCAGGCCGGTCCTGGCCAGCCGCCAGCCCGGCACCCGCCTGCCCTGATCGTGGTGACACATGTAGCCCTCGCCACGGCGACCATCCTGTTCGCGGTGCTGGCGGCTGTGGCCGCCGGGTAGGCGCACGCCCAGCGCCCTGGCCGGCGCCGGGGCGCTGCCGAGTGGCGACCCACTGGGGCCGGAGTAGCCTGTGGACCATGCGTCGGATTGCGCAAGTCGTCGGCGCCGTCTTCCTGGTTCTCGGCGTCTTCTGGACCGGGCGTGAGAGTGGACACGGCCTGACCGCCTTCTGGGAGCACTGGTGGTGCCCGATCCCGCTGGTGCTGATCCTGCTCGGCCTGGCCGCGGTACTGGTGGCCCGGCGGCCCTCCCCCACCGCGTAAGGTCAGCCGGATCGCTCAGGCCGGATCCACGGTCATGACGGTGTGCCCGATCCGCACCTTGTCGCCTCTCTTCACCCACTGGGCCGTCTGGATGCGGCGCCCGTTCAGCCAGGTGCCGTTGGTCGAATCCAGGTCCTCGACATACCAGCGGCCGTGGGCAACCTGAAAGCGCGCGTGAAAGCTGGAGGCGAACTCGTCGTTGATGGCCAGGTTGCCCTGGCGGCCGACGGTGAAGTTGGCATCGAACGTATGGCTATCATCCCCGGCCCTGATGATCAGGGCTGGGTTGCGAATCGCCTCGACGCGCGTGCCCTTGCGCCGGCCAGCGATCGCGGACGCGGCGGCCCGCCAGGCGGCCTGGTCCTGCTCGGTGATACCGTCCCACGGCGCCAACGGGGTCGGGTGGGCGGCACGGTAAGCCTCATAGGCGCTTCGTGCGAGATCGCCGGGATCGGCGCTGGCCACGCAACGATGATGCCAGGAAGCGGAGTTGGCGGGAAGCACCCGGCCGTGCACTCTGGCGCAGCGGCGGCACCCAGCTGATCATCGATAGCATCGGGCTGTGCGCAAGATCGAGACCGACTATCTGGTCGTCGGGGCAGGCGCCGCCGGCCTGGCCTTCGTCGACGCGCTGATCGCCGCCAGCGAGGCCGACGTGGTGATGGTGGACCGGCGCCACCAGCCGGGCGGCCACTGGAACGATGCCTACCCATTCGTGCGCCTGCACGGCCCGTCGGCCCTGTATGGCGTCAACTCCCGGCGGCTGGGCAGCGACGTGATTGAGCAGACCGGGCCCAACGCCGGTTACTACCCGCGCGCGACAGCGGCCGAGATCTGCGCCTACTACCAGCAGGTACTTAAT
>Ga0318553_10000829_pt1 | contig 10484 bp, 6 predicted proteins | sample GRESIP082b2f21_FD_203686 | JGI IMG/M metagenome (GOLD analysis project Ga0318553, IMG submission 203686) | Tropical soil microbial communities from Luquillo Experimental Forest, Puerto Rico - GRE.SIPMG.082b2f21 | ecosystem: Environmental > Terrestrial > Soil > Tropical forest > Bulk soil...
TCCGCTGCAGGCAAGCCAGCAGTACCTGGGAAGCCATCTGCAACAACCCGGACACTCAGACGCGCACAGCCTGACCAGCGAAACAGCCAAGCCACCGGTCAGTCACCACAAAATTGGCGTGCACCCGGCCGCAGCCGCCCCGGGCCCGCCTGTCGGTGGCCTGGGTTACTGTGACCAGGTGCTTGAGTCGTTCCATCCGGCGGTCCGGGCCTGGTTCGAACGGCGGTTCCCGGACGGGCCGACGAGACCGCAGGCCGAGGGCTGGCGGGAGATCGCGTCCGGCCGCCATACGCTGATCGCGGCGCCGACCGGCTCCGGGAAGACGCTGGCGGCGTTCCTGGTGTGCATCGACCGGATCTACCGGGCCCACGAGGCCGGCGCCGACCCCGCCGCGGGCCCGCAGGTGGTCTACGTGTCGCCGCTGAAGGCCCTGGCCGTCGACATCCACCTGAACCTGGAGCGGCCGCTGGCCGAGATCGCCGACACCGCGGCCGGGCTCGGGCTGACCGCGCCGACGATCCGGGTGGCGGTGCGGACCGGGGACACCGCCGCGGCCGAGCGCGCGGCGATGCTGAAGCGGCCGCCGGACTTCCTGATCACCACCCCGGAGTCGCTGTACCTGCTGGTGACCTCCGAGCGGGGCCGCGCGATGCTGGCCGCGACCCGCGCCGTCATCGTCGACGAGATCCACTCCGTGGCCGGGAACAAGCGCGGCTCGCACCTGGCGCTGACCCTGGAGCGGCTCGAGCACCTTGCGGGGCAGGACCAGCCGCTGCAGCGGATCGGGCTGTCGGCCACCCAGCGGCCGGTCGAGGCCGTGGCCCGGCTGCTGGTCGGCGCGGGCGACGGCCGCTCCCACGCCGACGGGTCGCCGCGGTGCGCGATCGTGGACGCCGGGCACCGCCGCGACCTTGACCTGGCCCTGGAGCTGCCCAACGACGAGCTCGGCGCGGTCGCCTCGGCCGAGCAGATGGCCGAGATCCTCGACCTGATCGCCAGGCATGTGCAGCAGCACCGGACGACCCTGGTGTTCGTGAACAACCGGCGGATGGCCGAGCGGGTGGCGCACCAGCTCGGCGAGCGGCTCGGAGACGGTCACGTCGCGGCCCATCACGGCAGCCTGTCCAAGGACCGGCGGCAGCGGGTGGAGTCCCGGCTGCGCAGCGGCGACCTGCGGGCGCTGGTGGCGACCGCGTCCCTGGAGCTCGGCATCGACATCGGGCCGGTCGAGCTGGTGTGCCAGATCGGCTCCCCGCGCAGCTTCGCCACCTTCCTGCAGCGGGTGGGCCGCTCGAACCACACCCGCACCGGGACCCCGTCGGGACGGCTGTACCCGACGTCGCGGGACGAGCTGGTGGAGTGCGCGGCGCTGCTGCGCGGGACGCGGTCCGGGCGGCTCGACGTGCTGCACGTCCCGGACGGGCCGCTGGACATCCTGGCCCAGCAGACGGTGGCGGAGTGCGCGGCCGAGGACTGGCCCGAGGACGACCTGCTGGCTCTGGTCCGGCGGGCGGCGCCGTTCGAGGGGCTGTCGCGGGAAGACTTCGACCAGGTCGCCGAGCTGGTCAGCGAGGGGATCCGCACCGGCCGCGGCCGCCGGGCCGCCTACCTGCACCGCGACCAGGTGAGCGGGCGCCTGCGCGGCCGGCGGGGAGCCAGGATCGCCGCGCTCACCTCCGGCGGCGCCATACCGGAGCTGGGCGACTACCGGGTGCTGGCCGAGCCCGACGGCACCCTGGTGGGGACCGTGAACGAGGACTGGGCGATCGAGTCCATGGCGGGCGACGTGTTCCTGCTCGGCACGCACTCGTGGCGGATCCGCCGCGTGGAGCCCGGCGTGGTCCGGGTCGTCGACGCGCTCGGCGCGCCGCCCTCGATCCCGTTCTGGCTGGGCGAGGCACCGGGCCGCACCCGGGAGCTGTCCGAGGAGGTGTGCGCGCTCCGCGCGGCGGTGGCCGACCGCCTCGCGGCCTCCGGGCCGGCCGGAGCGATCGCCTGGCTGCGCGCGGAATGCGGGATCGACGACGCCGCCGCCGAGACCATCGCGGCCTACCTCGGCGCCGGGCTGGCGCAGCTCGGGGTGCTGCCGACGATGGACACCATCGTGCTCGAGCGGTTCTTCGACGAGGCCGGCGGGATGCAGCTGGTGGGGCACGCGCCGTTCGGCGCCCGGCTGAACCGGGCCCTCGGGCTCGCGCTGCGCAAGCGCTTCTGCGTCACGTTCGACTTCGAGCTGCAGGCGGCGGCCAGCGACGACGCGATCTTGCTGTCGCTCGGGCCGCAGCACAGCTTCCCGCTGGAGCGGGTGCCGAAGTTCCTGGCCTCGGCGACTGTCGAAGGCGTGGTCCGCCAGGCCGTGCTGACCTCGCCGCTGTTCGCCGCGCGGTGGCGGTGGAACCTGAACCGGTCGCTCGCGGTGCTGCGGATGCGCGGCGGGAAGAAGAACCCGCCCGCGATCCAGCGGATGGAAGCCGACGACCTGATGGCGGCGGTGTTCCCGACGCTGGCCGCCTGCCAGGAGAATGTCGCCCCGGGCCCGATGGAGATCCCCGATCACGTGCTCGTGCGCCAGACCCTGGAGGACTGCCTGCGCGAGGCCATGGACATCGACGGGCTGAGAGACCTGATCGGCGGCATCGAGTCCGGCCGGGTCACGGTGATCGTGCGGGACACCACCGAGCCGTCGGTGCTGGCTCACGAGATCCTGAACGGGCCGCCGTTCACGTTCCTGGACGACGCGCCGCTGGAGGAGCGCCGGTCCCGGGCAGTGCCGCTGCGCCGGGGCCTGCCGGTCGAGGCGGGCGAGCTGGCGCGGCTGGACCCGGCGGCGATCGAGCGGGTGGCCGAGCAGGTCCGCCCCGACCCGCGCGACGCCGACGAGCTGCACGACCTGCTGATGACGGTGGTGACGCTGCGCCCGGCGCCGGACTGGCGGCCGATGTTCGACACGCTGGTGGCCGGCCGCCGCGCGGCCGCCGTGCACGGCCCGGCCGGCGAACTATGGTGCGCCGTGGAACGGCGGCCCGTCATCGAGGTGCTGTTCCCCGACGCCGCGATCGTGCCGGACCACCCGTGCCCGGTCGCCTCTCGCGGGGAGCCGCCCGACGAGGACGCCGCCGCCGCCGGCCTGCTCCGCGGCCACCTGGACGGCCGGGGACCGTCGACCACCGCCGACCTGGCCCAGGCGACCGGGCTGCCGGAAAACCTGATCGTGCGCGCCCTGGCCCGGCTGGAGGAGGAGGGCTTCGCGCTCCGCGGCCGGTTCCGCGCGCCGGACGGAGCCGAGGAATTCTGCGCCCGGCGGCTGCTGGCCCGGATCCACGCCTACACCCGGGAGCGGAAGCGGGCCGAGATCGAGCCGGTCACCGCCCGGAACTTCATGCGGTTCCTGCTGCGCTGGCAGCACGTGGAGCCGGGCACCCGCCGCGAGGGGCGGTTCGGCGTGCTTGCGGTCATCGAGCAGCTGCAGGGCTTCGAGCTGGCCGCCGGCGCCTGGGAGAACGCGGTCCTGGCCGCTCGGGTGGAGGGCTACCGCCGCGAGTGGCTGGACGAGCTGTGCCTGTCCGGCCAGGTCACCTGGGGGCGGCTGTCGGTACGCGACCCGCAGCCCGACCCTGTCCCCCGGCGCAGCGGCCTGACCCCGTCCCGGGCCACCCCGATCACCCTGACCATCCGGGACGACCTGCCCTGGCTGCTGCGCGCCGCGCGGGGGGACCTGACCCCGGCCGAGCCGGGTCCCGGCCGCACCCGTGACGTGCTCGACGCGCTCCGCCAGCACGGTGCGCTGTTCCGGCCCGACCTCGCCGAGCTCAGCGGCCGCCTCCCGGCCGAGGTGGAGGAGGCACTCTGGGAGGGCGTGGCCCGCGGGCTGGTCACCGCGGACGGGTTCCGGGCCGTGCGGTCCCTGCTGCACCGCGGCGGCCGACCGGGCCCGCTGCCCCGCCGGGGCCTGCGGCGCGGGATGGGCGGCGGGGCCGGCTCGAACGGGCGGTGGTGCCTGCTGCCTCCCCCGGCCGCCGCGCCCGACCGCGACGAGCTGGCCGAGGCGGTAGCCGAGCAGCTCGCGGCCCGCTGGGGCGTGATCTTCCGCGACCTGGCCTGCCGGGAGAGCCTCGCCGTGCCGTGGCGTGACGTGTTGTGGGCGCTGCGCCGGATGGAGGCCCGGGGGACGATCCGCGGCGGCCGGTTCGTCGCCGGGTTCAGCGGCGAGCAGTTCGCCCACCCCGACGCGGTCGACCTGCTCCGCGCGGTCCGCAAGCAGCCGCACACCGGCCAGCCGATCCGGATCTCCGCGGCCGACCCGCTCAACCTCACCGCGGTCGTGCTCCCCGGCCCGCGGGTGCCGGCCATCCCGGCCAACTCCGTGACCTACACCGACGGCGCGGTCATCGACGGCACGGTTACCGAGGGCGCCGTCATCTCCGGCACGGGCGCCGCCCCCGCGTAACCTCGCGAGCTGGCCCGTTTACTCAGGGTAAGAAATACCGGCGAGAGGGGATGGCCGCCGGACGTTGTCCCCCCGGACCCGGAAATTGAACCCTTTTCATCCTCCCCATGCCTACCCTGCGTACTCTGGCCCTTACATCAGCGGACGAAGAGAGTTCCCTGGAATGATCCGCCCATGAGGGAGATTGCGGTCGGCGTCGTGGCTCCGGCCTACGTCAACATCCCGCTGTGGCTGGCACAGCAGCGCGGGTTCCTCGAGCGCCGCGGGCTGCGCGCCGCCGAGCGGGTCCTCGGCACCACCCACGGGGTGACGAACGCGCTGCGGGACGGCGAGGTCGATATCGCGCTGACCGCGCCGGAGGGCAGCATCGCGGACGCGGTGGCCGGCGGCCCGCTGCGGGTGGTGGCGGGGCTCATCGACCGCCCGCCGCTGTCGATGGTCGCGCTGCCCCGGCATCACACGTTCGGCGACCTGCGCGGCGGCCGGATCGGGACATCGTCGCTGACGGAGGGCACCCGGCACGTCGCCGAGCGGATGCTCGCCGCGCATGGCCTGGCCTACCCGGCCGACTACGACTTCGCCCTCGAAGGCTCGCACGTGGAGCGGTGGAAGGCGCTCCAGGCCGGGACGATCGACGCGGCGCTGCAGATGATCCCGTACGACTACATGGCCGCCGACGCCGGCTTCGCCGACCTCGGGCCGGTGACCGAGGACTTTGCGCTGAATGCCGCCTGCATCGGCCCGTTAGCCGAAAGGGCCTGGGTAACGCCCTTCCTGCAGGCTCTGTCCGAAGCGGCGGACTGGTTCCGCGGCAACATCGAGGAGTCGGCGGCCATCGCCGCCGCGCGCACGTCGATCGAGCCGCGCTATGCGCTGCGAGCCTGCGAGGCGCTGGCCGCCGACGGGGTCATCCCGCGGGACCTGCGATCCGGGCCTGCGGCCCTGGCCGCGGTGATCGGGGCCCTGCGGTCCAGCGGCCTGATCCCGCCGGAAGGGCCAGACCCGGTCGCCGCCGCCCTCGACTATTCGTACCTCGGATGAGCGCGTACGACGTGGCCGTGGTCGGCGGCGGCCCGGTAGGCATGTGGCTGGCGGCCGAACTGTACCGCGGCGGCGTCCGGCCGGTGGTCCTGGAACGGCGCGCGGATCGTCCGCCCCACTCCAAGGCGCTCACGATCTACCCGCGCACCGTGGAGCAGTTCGCGATGCGCGGGATCGTGGACCGCTGGCTGGCCGCGGGCACCCCGGTGCCGTCCTCGCATTTCGCGATCCTGAAGAGCCGGCTGGACTTCTCGTTCCTTGACACCCGCTACCCGTACACGCTGTTCCTGCCGCAGCGGCGTACCGAGGAACTGCTGGAGGAGCACCTGGCCGAGCTGGGCGTGCCGTACCTGAGGCAGCACGCCGTCACCGGCTTGCGGCAGGACGAGGCCGGCGTCGACCTCGACGTGGACTCCCCCGGGGGGCCGGTGGTCGTCCGCGCCGCCTACGTGGCGGGCTGCGACGGCGCCGCGAGCGTGGTCCGGGCCGCGGCGGGGATCGACTTCGCGGGGACCCCGGATACCTGGCAGACGATCCTGGGCGACATCGAGCTGACCGATCCTCCGCCGACCCCAGCGCTCACGCTGAGCCAGCCGGGCGGGTCGGTCTACATGGTGGCACTCGGCGGCGGCCGGTACCGGCTGGCCGTCATCGACCACGCCACCCTGTACGACCTGACCGACCAGCCGGTCACGTTCGCGGACCTGCGGGCCAGCGCGCTGCGCGTGGCGGGGACCGACTTCGGCATGCGGCAGACCCCCGACGCGTGGCTGAGCCGCGTGGGCAACGCGACCAGGCAGGCGGCCTGCTACCGGGCGGGGCGCGTGCTCCTGGCCGGGGACGCGGCGCACATCCACTACCCGGCCGGGGGCCAGGGCCTGAACCTCGGGCTGCAGGACGCCGGCAACCTGGCCTGGAAGCTGGCCGCCCAGATCCGCGGCTGGGCGCCGCCCGGCCTGCTGGACAGCTACCACGCCGAACGGCATCCCATCGGCCTCAACGTGATCGACGACTCGCTCGCGCAGTGCGGGCTGTTCGCCAACCCGAGCCGGGAAGGCATCGCGCTGCGCGACCGGTTCAACGCGATCCTCGGCGCGCACCCGTCCCTGTGCCGTGAGCTAGCCGTCCGGCTGTCCGGCCTGGCTATCCGGTACCCGGCCGCCGGCCAGGCGTCCGGCCAGGTCGCCGGGCGGCGGGTGCCCGACCTTGACCTGCGAGCTGCCCCGGTCCCCACGATCTTCGGCCTGCTGCCCTCAGCGAAGTTCGTCCTGCTCAACCTGGGGTCCGGGCCGGGCGCCTCCGCTGCCCCGGCCGGGTTCGCCGACCGCCTGGACGTGGTGACCGCGGAACTGGCTGCCGATCGCCCGGACTGGGCGGGGGTCCGGGCCATGCTCATCCGCCCCGACGGCTACCTGGCCTGGACTTCCCAGGGCGATGACGCGCCGCCGCTGGCCCCGTGGCTCGGCGGCGCTTAGCCTCCGCCCGGGGCGAGCGCGTGCAGGCTGGCCGGACGGCGGCGGGCCGGAAACGGATCTCGCAGCGCTACGTCGGCGACCGTCATGGATCCTCCCGTGCCAGCTGGCAGCTATGGCCTCGGCCGTTCTGTCTTCGGTGAAGATCCGGAGCAGCGGCCGGAAAAGATTCTGCGGGGTGTGTCGATATGGGCCCGATCCGTTCGTGTGAGAGGTGACAGCAACCACGCACAGCAGGAGGACGCAATGACGAGGATCGTGGTGACCGAGTTCATGTCCCTGGACGGCGTGATGGAGGAGCCCCGGTGGTCGCTCCAGTTCGACCGCGGCCAGGAAGGGGACAAGTTCAAGTACGACGAGCTGTTCGCCAGCGAGGCGCTGCTGCTCGGGCGGGTCAGCTACCAGGGATTCGCGCAGGCCTGGCCGTCGATGGGCACCGACGACTTCGGCAAGAGGATGAACAGCATCCCCAAGTACGTCGTGTCCTCGACGCTGGCCGACGCCGACGCGACCTGGGGGCCCACCACGGTGATCCGCGGCGATGCCGCGGACCAGATCGCCAAGCTCAAGGACCAGCCCGGGGGCGACCTGCTGGTCGAGGGCAGCGCCCGGCTCGTGCATACGCTGGTCCAGCATGACCTGGTGGACGAGTACCGGCTGATGGTCTTCCCGATCATCCTCGGCAGCGGCAAGCGCGTGTTCCCGGACGCGATGCCCGGCCCGGCCACGCTCGCGGTCAGCGAGGCGAAGACGCTGAGCTCCGGCGTTCAGCTGCTCACCTGCCACCCCGCCCCGGCCGAGGCGCCCGCCGCCGGCTAGACCGGGCCGCCGAGGTTCCGGCCCGCCCCGAGAGGAGAACCCCGGTGAAGCAGTACCTGCTCAGCGTGCACACGGTCGACGACGGCGCCCCGCCCCCGTCGCCCGAGGCGGCGCAGCTCGTGTACGACCGGGTGGCCGCCCTGAACACCGACATCCAGGCCGCCGGGGCCTGGGTGTTCGCCGGCGGCCTGCATCCCCCGAGCACCGCGACCGTGGTCCGGGTCGCCGACGGCGAGGTGCTGATGACCGACGGGCCGTTCGCCGAGGGCAAGGAGTACGTCGGCGGGTTCTGGGTGATCAGAGCCGAGGATCTCGACGCCGCGCTGGCCTGGGCGGCCAAGGCGACGCAGGCCTGCGGCGCGCCGATAGAGGTGCGCCCGTTCCAGCAGGAAACGCAGGACTGACGGTCCGGTGCCGCCCGTCGACCAGACGGCGATCGAGCAGGTCTTCCGCCACGAGTACGGCCGCGCCGTGGCCGTACTCGTGCGCGTGTTCGGTGACATCGACCTCGCTGAGGAGTCGGTCCAGGATGCGTTCACCGTGGCGTTGCAGCGGTGGCCGTCGGCCGGGATGCCGCCGAGCCCAGCGGGGTGGATCATCACGACGGCCCGCAACCGGGCGGTCGACCGGCTCCGCCGCGAGGCGTCCCGTCACGACCGGCACGCCCAGGCCCAGCTCCTGCACGGCGATGACGAGCCGCCCGAGGAGGTAGCCGTGCCCGACGACCGGCTGCGGCTGATCTTCACCTGCTGCCACCCGGCCCTGGCCCCGAACGTCCAGGTCGCCCTGACCCTGCGGCTGCTCGGAGGGCTGTCCACCGCCGAGATCGCGCGGGCCTTCCTGGTCCCCGAGCCGACCATGGCCCAGCGGCTGGTTCGGGCCAAGGGCAAGATCCGCGCAGCGAAGATCCCGTACCGGGTCCCCGGTGACGCCGAGCTGCCCGGCCGGCGCCGGGCCGTGCTGGCGGTCATCTACCTGGTCTTCAACGAGGGTTACACGGCGAGCTCCGGCGACCGGCTCGTCCGCGAGGACCTGTGTGCCGAGGCCATCCGGCTGGCCCGCCTGCTGGCCGAGCTGATGCCCGACGAGCCTGAGGTCATGGGGCTGCTGGCGCTCCTGCTGCTGATCCAGTCCCGCAGCGCCGCCCGCGCCGGCCCGGACGGGACCCTCGTCCTCCTCGCCGACCAGGACCGCAGCCGGTGGGATCGTGACCTCATCGCCGAAGGCCAGGCCATCGTCCGGGCCTGCCTGCGGCGCAACCAGCCCGGGCCCTACCAGATCCAGGCCGCCATCAACGCGGTGCACAGCGACGCACCCGCCGCCGCGGACACCGACTGGGGCCAGATCCTCCAGCTTTACGACCAGCTGCTACGGCTCGCGCCGACCCCGGTGGCCGCGCTGAACCGCGCCGTCGCCGTGGCCGAGGTCGACGGGCCCCAGGTGGCCCTGGCCGGCCTGGAGGATCTCGACCTGGACGGCTTTTACCTGTTCCACGCCATCCGGGCGGATCTCCTGCGGCGGCTCAGCCGGGACGCCGACGCGGCCCTGGCCTACGACGCGGCCATCGCCCGCACGGCCAACACCGCCGAGCGGGACTTCCTCCGGCGGCGGCGCCAGGAACTGTCGGGCCAGGCCGGCGGGCGCTATGAGCCGGGCACGTAGGTGCCGGTGCAGATGTTCTCGTACTGGCCGGCGTCGAAGGCCTGGCCGTGCTGCGGGAAGTACCACTCGACGGCCCGGTACATGAGCTTGCCGTCGCAGGTGCCCAGGTCGAAGGCCACCACGGTGGCGCGCTCCTCGGTACCGGCCGCGACGGACTGGCCGGGCCCCACGTAGTCGCTGATCCCGGTCGCCACGGCCCGGCCGCCGCCCCACGACGTCCAGACCACGTGCGTGACCAGGCCGGTGGGGTCGCCGCCGTTGAAGATCTTGGCCGGCTTCACCTGCCCGAAGCCCGTTCCCTGCGCGAACACGCCGGTGAGCCGGCCCAGGGTCGGGACCGCGCCCGCCGGCCCGGTGGAGGCCGGGGCGGACGGCGACGCCGGCGGCGTCGGAGCGGCCGGGGCGGACGTGGCGGCCGGCCCGCCGGTCGCGGCGGCCGTCGCCTTCGCGGTGGGCCCGGGGGCCGCAGCGGACGACGACGAGGCGGCCGAGCAGCCGGTGACCGCGGCCAGGCCGACGCACGCGAGGGCGGTAGCGGCGAGCACGGTTCGTCGCCGGGCCGGGCTCGCGGGCGTGCGGCCAGTGTCGGCGGATGGCGTGGCGTTGGGCATGGTTGTCTCCCCTGTAGGCCGCGGCCAGCGCGGCCTCGCGGCGTCCCCCGTGCCGCGGGTTGCGGCGTCTGCCTTCTAAGACGGCGTTAGCCACCGGGCGGATACGCCGGGTTGGTGATTTGGGGAGGGCTCCCCAGCCGTTACAGCTCGATCTCCGGATAGAGGCGGTGCCGGGCCAGCAGGTCGGCGCAGCGGCTCCGGCACGCCTCGGCGATCTGCGGCTCCAGCTCGTACTTGGCCTTGGCCGTGGCCGTGGCGGGCGTGGTGGCGCGCAGCGCCGTGACGATCACGTCCGCTACCTCGCCGAGTTCGTCCGGGCCGAAGCCGAGGGTGGTGAGCGCCGGGGTGCCGAGCCGGACGCCCGAGGTGTACCAGGCGCCGTTGGGATCCCTCGGCACCGAGTTGCGGTTGGTGACCACGCCCGCGTCGAGC
>Ga0318553_10000848_pt1 | contig 10430 bp, 9 predicted proteins | sample GRESIP082b2f21_FD_203686 | JGI IMG/M metagenome (GOLD analysis project Ga0318553, IMG submission 203686) | Tropical soil microbial communities from Luquillo Experimental Forest, Puerto Rico - GRE.SIPMG.082b2f21 | ecosystem: Environmental > Terrestrial > Soil > Tropical forest > Bulk soil...
CGCTGGAAGAGTCGATCGACCGCGTGATGGCCGGCCCCGAGCGCAAGAGCGTGCTCCTGTCCGAAAGGGAGCGCAAGCTCATCGCCTACCACGAGGGCGGGCACGCGCTGGTCGGCCACGCCCTGCCGAACGCCGACCCGGTGCACAAGATCACCATCATCCCGCGCGGCCGCGCGCTCGGGTACACCGCCTCGGCGCCGCAGGAGGACAAGTTCCTGGTCACCCGGTCCGAGATGATGGACCAGCTGGCGATGCTGCTCGGCGGGCGCACCGCCGAGGAGCTGGTCTTCCACGAGCCCACCACGGGCGCCGCGAACGACATCGAGAAGGCCAGCTCGATCGCCCGGGGCATGGTGACCGAGTACGGCATGAGCGAGCGGCTGGGCGCGCGCAAGTTCGGCACTGGTGACGGCGAGCCGTTCCTGGGCCGGGAGATGTCGCACACCAGGGACTACTCGGAAGAGATCGCGTCCACGATCGACGAAGAGGTGCGGCGCCTCATCGAGGCGGCCCACGACGAGGCCTGGGAGATCCTGGTCACCTACCGTGAGGTGCTCGACGACCTGGTCCTGCAGCTCATGGACAAGGAGACGCTGAGCAGGGAGGAAGTGCTCCGGATCTTCGCGCCGGTCAAGACGCGCCCGTCCCGCGGCTCTTACACCGGCTACGGGAAGCGGCTGCCCTCCGACCGCCCGCCGGTGCTGACGCCCAAGGAGCTCGCCCTGACCGCCGCCTCGGACGGCAAGGACCTGCCCTCGGCCGGCAATGGCCAGTCCGGCACGCCGGCGCTGCCGCCGTTCGGATCCGATGACGCCGTGCCCGGCGAGCCGCTTTGACCGAGCCGGTAGACCTGCCGCGGATCGAGCGGGCAGTACGGGAGATCCTGGCCGCGATCGGGGAGGACCCGGACCGGGACGGGCTGGCAGACACTCCCGCGCGGGTCGCCCGGGCCTACGCGGAACAGTTCTCCGGGCTGTCCCAGCACCCGGAGGACGTGCTGGGCACGGTGTTCGACGCCGACCATGACGAGCTGATCCTGGTCCGCGACATCGAGGTCTACAGCACCTGCGAGCATCACCTGGTGCCGTTCTTCGGCCGGGCCCACGTGGCCTACATACCGAACGAGAAGGGCCAGATCACCGGGCTGTCCAAGCTGGCCCGGCTGGTGGACATCTACGCCCGCCGGCCGCAGGTCCAGGAGCGGATGACCAGCCAGATCGCCGACGCGCTCATGCGGGTGCTGGAGCCGCGCGGGGCGCTGGTCGTGATCGAGGCGGAGCATCTGTGCATGTCCATGCGCGGGGTGCGCAAGCCGGGCGCGAAGACCGTCACGTCGGCGGTGCGCGGCATCATCAGGGACAGCGCCCGCACCCGCGCGGAGGCCATGAGCCTGCTGCTGCACCGCGGCTGAGCCGGGTGCACCGGCCGGGATGCCCCGGCCGGCACGCATGCGGGAGGCCGCACGCATGGCGGCGCCGCAGGCATGAAAAGGAGCCGGGGAAGCTAGCCTGGTAACAAAGGCCTAGGAGAGAACCTCCAGCCACGGACGGAAGTGGCGCGCTCACGGGTACTTTTGCGGACAACAGGAGATTACCCATGCACAGCGCCAGCGGGACTACGCTGTTTCCCCGTGACGCCGGGCCTGACGCACATGTCTGAAGCAGGTGACCCGAGCGCCCTGCCTGCCGCAGGCGACGAGGAGGAACATACCCGGCCGGAGCCCGGCCGGGAACCCGATCGCAGGCTGCGGCACCGGTGGGTGCCCATCACCGCGGGCTGGCTCTGCCTGCTGATCGGGCTGGCCGACGTGGTGAGCGCGGTCATTCCCCGGCTCCAGCTGGTGCACCGGCTGCACCGGATCACGCCGTTCGTCCCGGGCATGCTGACCAATGTCACCTTTACCGCGGACGTCATCATTGGGCTGTTCCTGTTGATGCTCTCCCACGGGCTGCGCCGGAGAAAGCGCCGCGCTTGGCAGGCCACTTGCCTGCTGCTCACCTTCAGCGTGCTCATTCATGTGGTGCACGCGCCCTATCTGGTGCCGGGAGTGGTCTCCGCGATCCTGCTGGGCGGCCTGCTCTTCTACCGGGACGAGTTCTACGCGGTGGGCGACCCGGTCACCCGGTGGCGCGCTGCGGGCGTCTTCGTCTGCCTGCTGATCGCGGACGTGGCCATTGGCCTGACCTACATGCTGCTGGTCCGCGGCCTGGCCGAGGACTACTCGACGTGGCAGCGGATCGTGCATACCACCTACGGCCTGGTCGGCGTGACCGGGCCGGTCAAGTTCGTGCCCGAGGGCCGGAGCGACTTCTTCAACATCCTGACCAGCTCACTTGGCGTGTTCACTGTGCTGGTCACCGTGTTCGTCTTCCTGCGCCCGGCCAAGCCGAAGGGCCGGCTCACCCCACAGGACGAGCGGGAGATCAGGGAACTGCTGCACCGGCACGGTCACCGGGACTCGCTCGGCTACTTCACGCTCCGCAACGACAAGAGCGTGATCTGGTCGCCCAGCGGCAAATCCTGCGTCGGTTACCGGGTGGTCGCCGGTGTCATGCTCGCCAGCGGTGACCCCATCGGGGATCCCGAGGCCTGGCCGGGCGCGATCCACGCGTTCCTGGACGAGGCGGCGCGGCACGCCTGGGCTCCCGCGGCTATGGGCTGCAGCGAACTCGGCGCGGAGATCTGGTGCCGGGAGAGCGGGCTGACCGCGCTGGAACTCGGTGACGAGGCAGTGGTGGAGGTGGCCGACTTCAGCCTCAAGGGCCGGCAGATGCGCAACGTCCGGCAGATGGCCGCCCGGGTATGCCGCCAGGGTTATGCGGCCCAGGTACGCCGGCTTTCCGAGGTGCCACCGGACGAGGTCGAGCGGCTGGTCCGCCGGGCGGACTCCTGGCGTGGCAGCCCCACAGAACGCGGGTTCTCGATGGCCCTCGGCCGCGTCGGCGGCCCGGGCGACGATGATTGCGTGATCGCCACGGCCACAGAGAACGGGGTGCTGCGCGGCCTGTTGCACTTCGTGCCGTGGGGTTCCGACGGCCTCTCGCTCGACCTCATGCGCCGGGAGCGGACCGCGCAGCCGGGCGTGAACGACTTCCTGATCGTGGAGACGATCAGGAAGGCCCAGGAACTCGGCATCAAGAGGTTGTCGCTCAACTTCGCGGTCTTCCGCTCGGCCCTGGCCCGCGGCGAGCGGATCGGCGCCGGGCCGGTGCTGCGCGCCTGGCGGAGCATCCTGCTGTTCGCCTCCCGGTGGTTCCAGATCGAATCGCTCTACAAGTTCAATGCCAAGTTCTGCCCGCTCTGGGTGCCGCGCTTCTTCGTGTTCTCCGGGACCAGGGACGCGCCGCGGGTCGCCCTCGCCGCCCTGGAAGCCGAGGCGTTCCTGGTCTGGCCCACGGTGGAGGTGCGCCGGATCGCCCGCCGCCTGGGGCTCACCCGGCTGGCCCGGCGGCTGCGCCGCAGCACCAGGCGCCCTGGGACGGCGCGCCGGTAAGCCTGCGCCGGCCCGGTGCCCTGCCGCTTCCATGACCGCGCGGCCCGGCGTTCCCAGCCGCTGAGCCGGCCTGTGGCGAGGTGCTCTCCGCGCATAGGGTGACCAGTGTGACAAGCGGCACACCTGCCGGGGGGCTGCCCGGCGCTGCCTGGCCGACCGGTGCTGCCGGGCCAGCGAGCGCTGCGTGGCCGGCCGGCATGCGGCGCGGCCCGGGCCCGCGCGGGCTCCCCGACCCCGGCCGGTGCCTGGTCATGGGGGTGGTGAACGTCACCCCGGACTCGTTCTCCGACGGCGGCGAATGGTTCGGGGCGGAGGCGGCGATCGGCCGCGGCCGGAAGCTCGCCGCGCAGGGCGCCGACATCGTGGACGTGGGCGGGGAGTCCACCCGGCCGGGTGCCCAGCGGATAACGGCCGACGAGGAACTGCGCCGGGTCATCCCGGTTATCACGGGCCTGGCCAGGGAGAACATCCCGGTCAGCGTGGACACCATGCGAGCCGAGGTGGCCGCCGCCGCGCTGGACGCCGGTGCCCGGCTGGTCAACGATGTGAGCGGTGGCCTGGCCGACCCGGACATGCCCCGCCTGGTGGCACAGGCGGCGGTGCCGTACGTGGTCATGCACTGGCGCGGGCACAGCCACCAGATGCAGGAACGGGCCGTCTACGCCGACGTCGTCCGGGAGGTATGCGAGGAGTTGCGCCGCCGGATCGATGTGGTGATCGCGGAAGGCGTGGATCCCTCGATGATCGTGGTGGACCCGGGGCTCGGCTTCGCCAAGCTGGCCGAGCACAACTGGGCGCTCCTGGTGAACCTGGACCGGCTGTCCCGCCTGGACGGCGCCGATCATGTCTTCCCCGTGCTGGTGGGGGCGTCGCGCAAGCGCTTCCTTGGCCGGCTGCTGGCCGCCCCGGACGGGACTCCCCGGTCCTTCGCCGGCAGCGACGACGCCACGGTCGCGGTGACCGCCCTCGCGGCCGCCGCCGGCGCCTGGTGCGCCCGCGTGCACCAGGTGCCCGCGAATTCCGACGCGGTCGGTGTCGCCGAGGCATGGCGCGCCGCCGCCAGGGAGGCCGGGCCAGCCGCCGCCGGAGAGGCCGGGCCAGCCGCAGCCGCCGCCGGAGAGGCTCGGCCAGGCGCTGCTAGAGAGGCTGGGTCATGAGCACGGACCGGATCGAGTTGCGGGGGCTGCGGGTCTTCGCCCGGCACGGCGTGCTCGACACCGAACGCCGGGCCGGCCAGGAGTTCCTCGTCGACGCGGTGCTGTGGCTGGACACCAGGCCCGCTGCGGCCGGCGATGACCTGACCCAGACCGTTGACTACGGCGCGCTTGCCGACCGGCTCGTGCGCCTGGCCGAAGAGCCGCCCGTCCGGCTTATCGAGACGCTCGCCGAGCGGCTCGCGGCCGATTGCCTGTCCGAATACCTGGTCGCGGAGGTTGAGATCACAGTCCACAAGCCCCAGGCGCCGATCGCTCACCCCTTCGGCGACGTCGCCGTCGTTATCCGCCGGGCCCGCCCGGCCCCTGGCCCGCAGCGGCCCGAAACCCACTCGCCCGGCCCAGCGCCCCCCGCACCCAGCCAGGGACCGCCCTCGCCAGATCCACGGCGGCCCGCGTGAACCGGCGCACGGTCATCGCCATGGGCAGCAATCTCGGTGACCGCATGGACTACCTGCAAGGAGGGCTGGACGGGCTGTTCGACACCCCGCGCCTCTGGTTCGTGGCCGTATCGCCGGTGTATGAGACCACCCCGGTCGGCGGGCCGGAACAGCCCGACTACCTGAACGCCGTGGTGATCGGGGAAACCTCGATGCCCGCGCAGGCCCTGCTGGAACGGTGCCACAGCCTCGAGGACGCGTTCGGCCGTGTCCGCGGCGAGCTGTGGGGGCCGCGGACGCTGGACCTCGATCTCATCGTCTACGGTGACGAGGTGAGCGACAGCCCCGGACTGACCCTGCCGCACCCCCGCGCGCACGAGCGCGCATTCGTCCTCGCCCCTTGGCACGACGCCGACCCAGAGGCGCAGTTCCCGGGGCGGGGGAGGGTGGCAGACTTGCTAGCGGCCATAGGCATGAAGGGGGTCACCCGGCTGGATGGCGCCGTCCTGCAGCCGCCGGGATGACCGCCCCCATACAAGCCTGGCGGTGAGGTCCGGGTGAAACCTACCAAGGCGCGCACCCTGGTGCTGACGGCACTGGTCAGTGCCGTTGCGATGTGGCTCGTGCTGCAGCAGGTGTACACGGCGCTGCCACCCTTGCCGTGGAGCGGGGTGCCAGCACTGGCGCTGCTCGCCATCGCCGAGGCGATCACCGGCCGCAACGTGCGGGCCCGGCTGGCGGGCCGCGGCGCTCCGATCCACCCGATCGCGGTGGCCCGGATGGCCGCGTTGGCGAAGGCCAGTTCGCTGGCCGCCACCCTTATTGGCGGACTGGCCTCCGGTTTCCTGATCTACGTCTCGGGATCCCTGGATAAGCCGGCCTACCGGTCCGACGCGCTGGTGTCCGCCGCGACGCTGCTCGCCGCGGCGCTGCTGGTCGCCGCCGCGCTGTACCTGGAGTATGGCTGCCGCGTCCCGACCAGCCCGGACCGGGCCCAAGACTCCGAACCCGGCCAGCCGCCGCACTCCGGTGCCGCGCACTAGCTGCAGCTGCCCGCTCACCGCCGGGGCGCCACGGCGAGCGGCTACCTGTCCATGTCACCCACGACGAAGAACAGGGAGCCCAGGATGGCGGCCAGGTCCGCGACCCGGTGCCCCGGCAGCAGGTCCGGCAGCACCGCCATGTTGCTGAACGACGCCGACCGCAGCTTGAGCCGCCACGGCGTTTTGCCGCCCCGCGACACCAGGTAGTAGCCGCTCAGCCCGAGCGGGCCCTCGGTCCAGGCGTAGACATGCCCCTCGGGCACCTTGAACACCTTCGGCAGCCGGGCACTCAGCGGGCCCCGGGGAAGGCTGGCGAGCCGTTCCGCGCACTCCTGGGCCAGGTCGAGGGACACCGCTAGCTGGTCGCGCAGGCACTCGAACCGGGCCAGGCAGTCCCCCTCGGTGCGGACCGGCACCCTGAGCACCCCCGCCAGCTCGCCGTAGGCCAGGTACGGCTCGTCGCGGCGCAGGTCGAAGTCCACCCCGCAGGCGCGGGCGGCGGGCCCGCTCACCCCGTACTGCCGCACCTGTTCCGGTGTCAGCACCCCGACGCCCCTGGTGCGCGCGCGGAAGCTCTCCTGGCTCACCGTGGCCCCGATCGCGGGAAGCGCCGCGCGCACCTCGTCGATGACGCGGCGGGACCTTGCCAGCCAGCCGGCCGGGATCTCCTCCTTCAGGCCGCCAACCCGGTTGAACATGTAGTGCATCCGGCCACCCGAGATCTCGTCCATGACCGATTGGATGGCCTCGCGCGCCCGGAACGCGGCCTCCGCCGCCGCTGGCTCGACCGCTCCGGCCTCCTCCGCTCCCGCCGCGATCTCCGGGGGATACGAGCTGAGGAAGGCAAGGTGACTCAGCGCACGGTTCAGTTCGGCAAGGAGCGTGCGGGCCCAGACGGCTCTGGGCGGCACCTCGATCCCGGCCAGTCGCTCCGCGGCCAGCACCACCCCCAGTTCGCTGGTGAAGGCGCCCAGCCAGTCGTGCCGGTTGGCCAGCACGATGATCTGGCGGTAGTCCCGCACCTCGAACAGCTTCTCCGCGCCCCGGTGCATGAACCCGATCTCCGGTTCGGCCGCCGTGATCAGGTCGCCGTCCAGGGCGAGCCGCAACCGCAGCATCCCGTGAGCCGACGGGTGCGACGCCCCCAGATTGATGAGGAACTCCGCCCCGCCGCCCGCCCCGGCCGGGACGGCCCCGGGCAGCCAGGCACCGGTGATCGCCTCCACCTGGTGGCCGCCCTTCCCCGGGACGTCGCGATCACGCATCCGCCCATGCTGCCACGCGCTATGCGTCTCCCGGTCCCGCGGCATTTGTTGTCGTCGTGGCAACCACGACGATCAACCCCGATCGGCCCCCGGGGGCCAGCCGGCCAGCCAGGCAACCGGCCAGCCGGGCCAGCCGGTCAGCGGGGGTCAGCCGGGCCCAGCCGGGCCAGCGGCCCGGGCATGGGAACTCCGACCGCCTGAATCAGCCAGCCGAACCCGCCCAGCCCCGCGGCGTCCATCAGTTCGGCGTCCTGGGACGCCTCGCACAGCGCCCGGGCATAACCCGCCGGATCCCTGGCCGCGAGCGCCAGCGGCGGGCGCCGCGCGTCCAGGCCGAGTTCCCGCAGCGCCGCGCGTTGCGTGATGAGCACGGCCCGGGCGGCTCCCGCCGCCGTTCCGGTCGCCGCGCACGCGTCCAGCGCCACGTGCGCGGTGATGTCCCTGGTCCCATCGGGGACCGCGGGAACCGCCCGCCCCTCCAGGTAACCGGTCAGTGTCCCGCAGGCCGGGCGGTCCGCCTTAACGTGCCCGTAGTCGACGGCGACCGCGATGCCGCGGTCGATGTTGCGGATCACCCCGGCCCAGGCCGCGCACCGGGTGCTGCCCACCTCGGCGCGCTCCCCGCAGGCCCGCAGCGGCCACCAGGCGCGGATCCAGGCCAGGTCTTCCGGAGCGGGCGGGCCCAGTGCCCGTTCCGCCCCGGTGGCCGGATCCACCTGGACCACGGCAGGCCCGGCGGGGGTCAGCTCCACCACGTTCAGCGGGATGTTGTCGAGCCATTCGCTGGCCATGACGAGCCCAGTGATGCCCGCAGGCGGCACCGGCTGCCAGCGGATCCGGGGATCGAGCCCGGCCGGCCGCGGGGCCAGCTCCACCGCGCAGGCGGCGATCCGCCCCGCCAGCCGCCGCGACGCCTGCCCCGGTCCCGCCGTCGCGGCGGCGAGCACCTGCTGCAGCAGTTCGGCCCGGCCGGCCCCGATGTCCACCAGGTCGATCCGCTCCGGCCTGCCGAGCGCGGCGTCCACCTGGCGGAGCAGTTCCAGTACCGCCCCGGCGTAGCTTGGGGAGACGTGGACCGCGGTGTGGAAATGACCGGCGGGCGGCTCTCCCCTGGCGTAGAAACCGCCCGGGCCGTAGAGCGCGGCCTGCATGGCCTGACGCCAGGTGATCCACACACCGCCGACTGTACGGCGCGCACCACGCTGCCGGGGATACGGCCGCGGCTATGCTGAGCGTTGCCGTCCGGCGTCCACTGACCTGTCGCAGGGGCCCGTTCACCGGCCACGCGTGAGGACTGGACCGAGAGGGAAACGAATCCATGGCGAGCCCGGTGGACCCGAGCCAACCGCATCCTGCCCGGCTGCGGGTGGGCGTGATCGGAGCCGGGAAGGTCGGCGTCGTCCTGGGTGCCGCGCTGGCCCGGGCCGGGCATAAGGTCGTGGCCGTCTCCGCGGTATCGGACGCCTCGGTCCGCCGCGCCGCCGCGATGCTGCCCGGTGTGCCGCTCCGCCGCCCCCTCGCGGTCGTCACCGAGTCCGATCTGGTCCTGCTGACCGTGCCCGACGACGCCCTGCCGGGGCTGATCAACGGGCTGGCGGCCACCATGGCCCCGGTTGAGGGCCGCCTGCTCGCCCACGCCAGCGGCCGCTACGGCGTCGGCGTGCTCGACGCGACCACCCGCCGGGGCGGGCTGCCGCTGGCCCTGCACCCGGTGATGACGTTCGCCGGCCGGCCCGACGACCTGGACCGGCTGTCGGGGATCAGCTTCGGGGTCACGGCCCCGGCGGCGCTGCGCCCGGTCGCGGAAGGGCTGGTCATCGAGATGGGCGGCGAGCCGGTCTTCATCGACGAGGACCAGCGTGGCCTGTACCATGCGGCCCTGGCCAGCGGCGCCAACCACCTGGTCACGCTCGTCGTCGAGGCGGCCGAACTGCTGGGCATGGCCGGGGTGCGGGACCCGGCGCGGATGCTGCGGCCGCTGCTGAGCGCCGCGCTGGACAACGCCCTGGTGCTCGGCGACGCGGGCCTGACCGGGCCCGTCGCCCGGGCCGACGCCGAGACCGTGGGCAGCCACGTGGCGGCGCTGCAGCGGGCCTCACCCGAGGCGCTGCGCGCCTACGTCGCGCTGGCCCGGCTCACCGCCGACCGGGCACTGGCCGCGGGCCTGCTGGCCGCGCCGGACGCCCAGCGCCTGCTCGACGTGCTCGCCGGAGCGCCGCGGTGACTCCGCCGGTCCTGGCCCGTACCAGGCTCGGGATGACCGCCGCGCGCAAGCTGCTCGGGTCTCCCATCGTGCTGGTGCCGACGATGGGTGCGCTCCACGACGGTCACATCGCACTGCTCCGCCGTGCCGCCGAGCTTTCGCAGCCAAACGGAAGCGTCGTGGTCTCCGTGTTCGTCAACCCGCTCCAGTTCGGCGCCGGTGAGGATCTCGACCGCTACCCGCATGACCTGGACGCGGACATGGCGATCTGCGAGCGGGAGGGGGTGGCGCTGGTCTTCGCGCCCGGCGTTGCCCAGATGTACCCGGGGGAACAGCTGATCACCGTGGACCCGGGACCGATGGGCCAGGTGCTGGAGGGCGCGTCGCGGCCGGGGTTTTTCACCGGGGTGCTCACCGTCGTGCTCAAGCTGTTCCAGCTTGTCGGCCCGCAGGCCGCGGTGTTCGGTGATAAGGACGCCCAGCAGCTTGCCCTGGTCCGGCTGATGGCCGAAGACCTTTGCCTCGGCGTCGGGATCGCCAGCGTGCCCACCGTCCGGGACCCCGACGGCCTCGCGACCTCCAGCCGGAACGCCTACCTCTCCGCAGCCGAGCGGGCCACCGCGCTGGCGCTGTCCCGCGCCCTGCAGGCCGGCCGGGCGGCGGCCGAGGCCGGCCCGGACGCGGTGCTCGGGGCCGCCCAGCGCCTGCTGGACGAGGCGGCCAAGGCCGAGCCCCCGCTCGCCCAGGACTACCTGGCCCTGGTCGAGCCGGACGCGTTCACCCCGGTGAAGCCCGGCTTCGCCGGGGAGGCGCTGCTGCTGGTGGCCGCCCG
>Ga0318553_10000849_pt1 | contig 10429 bp, 8 predicted proteins | sample GRESIP082b2f21_FD_203686 | JGI IMG/M metagenome (GOLD analysis project Ga0318553, IMG submission 203686) | Tropical soil microbial communities from Luquillo Experimental Forest, Puerto Rico - GRE.SIPMG.082b2f21 | ecosystem: Environmental > Terrestrial > Soil > Tropical forest > Bulk soil...
GACTGACCGGGCCAGGTAGAAGACGACCTGCTCGGCGGTGATCTTGCCGTTGTCGTCGATCAGGTACAGCCGGGCGCAGGGTGCGGTTGTCCCGTCGCCGAATGGGCCGCCCGCCATCGTCGGGCTGAGCAGCAGCAGCGCGTTCCGGTCATCCCCCGTGCTGGCCAGCACGTGCACGCTGCCGGGCACGATCGGCTCGGCGTAGGCGCGCAGGCCCTCCATGTACGCCTCGGGGCCGGTGAGATCGGTATCCGGCGGGTAGGGGGCCGTGGTGGTGACCCGGACCCGGACGTCGGGCGCGAGCATGTTGCGCGCGGTGTCGAAGTCGTGGCGGCCCCATGCCTCCACGTGGGCGCGGGCGATGGTGACGGCCGGTGATTCGTTCTGGGCAGACATCTCGATTCTCCTTTACGGGCTGGTGGAACTCCGGTACTGCTGATTTAGACGGCGGCCTGCAGGGAACTGGGCGGCTGGTGGGCGCCCAGTTCCCGCGCACGGGGTCGTCTGTACTAGCCCGCTCGCGCGGGATGAGGCGGTGGCGAGGGAGGGTTGCGCGGTGACGGCGGAGTTGCTGACCCGGGCGCAGGCCGGGGACGGGGAGGCATTTGCCCGGCTGGTGGAGCCGTACCGGCGCGAGCTGCAGGTGTACTGCTACCGGGTTCTCGGCTCCGTCCAGGACGCCGAGGACGCGCTGCAGGACACCTTGCTGTCAGCCTGGCAGGGCCTGGCGGGGTTCGAGGGGCGCGCGTCGGTCCGGACCTGGCTGTACAAGGTCGCCACCAGCCGGTGCCTGGACGTCCTGCGGTTGGCCCGGCGGCGGCCACCGGTCAGCACCCCGCCGCCGGGAGCGCTGCAACCGCCGCAGCCGACCCGGCTCGGCGAGCTGCTGTGGCTCGAGCCCTACCCGGACGCCCTGCTCGACAGCATTGCCGACACCGCACCAGGCCCGGAAGCCCGCTACCAGAGCACCGAGTCCATCTCGCTCGCCTTCATCACCGCCCTGCAGCTGCTGCCGCCCCGCCAGCGCGCCGCCCTCATCCTGCGGGATGTGCTGGGATTCCACGCCAGCGAAGCCGCCGGCATCCTGGACACCACGGAGGAGTCGGTGACCAGCGCGCTCAAACGTGCCCGCGCCACGCTGGAACGCCACCAGAAATCGCCGCAGCCTGAGCCGCCCCCGCCACCTCACTCCGCCGCCGAACAAACTCTGGTCAGCCAGCTGACCAGGGCATTCGAGGCAGCCGACGTGGATGGCATCATCGCCCTGCTGACCGAGGACGCCTGGCTGACCATGCCACCACTGCCACTGGAATACCAGGGACGCGACCTGGCCGCGCAGTTTCTGAGAGCCACGGCGTTCCGGCCCGGCTGGACCGCCCGGCTGATACCGGCGCAGGCCAACCGCCAGCCCGCCTTCGGCTTCTACGCCCGCGACCCGGACACCGGCAGCTTCTACACGGTCGGGCTGATGGTCATGACCCTTTCCGGCTCCCAGATCTCCGCCATGACCCGCTTTGACCCTGGCATCCTGCCCCGATTCGGGCTCCCGGCAACCCTTCCGGACTGAGCCCACAGGTCCGCGGATGCTGCGTGCCTGCTTGCCACCACGCAGCAGTCCGTCAGGACTCCCGGGCCTGGTGCGGCAGACGGCTTACCGCACCGCCAGCAACTGCCCGCGACTGCTCGGGCTGGCAGCAGGCCTGATTCAGCCCGCGACCGCCACCCACCTCGCCAGGAGTCCCACGGGGGGATCACCCGAACGCCGGTACCGTTGACGGGTGGTTGGGACTGGCTGGACTGAAGTGGTCGCGCTCGTGGCGGCGTTCGCCATCGCGGTGGTGACCACCCCGGCCGGGGTGTCCGGAGCGGTCTTACTGCTGCCCTACCAGGTCCGCGTGCTGGGCACGCCTGGCCCGTCGGTGACGCCGACGAACCTGCTGTACAACGTGGTTGCCTGCCCCGGGGCGCTGTGGCGCTACCGGCGCCAGGGGCAGACCGGCGGCACCCTGACGCGGGTGCTCCTGGCCGGGACGGTGCCGGGCGTCATCGCTGGCTCGGTTATCCGCGTCTACGTGCTGCCCGGGCCTGAGGTCTTCGAACTGGTGATCGCGGCGGTGCTGATCCCGCAGGGTGCCGTGCTCGCGCTGACCCGGGTGAACCCGGCCCGGCCCGGCCGCGGGCCACGGCTGCCGCCGGTGGCGGTCGGGCTGATCGCGGCGGCCGCGGGGTGTGTCGGCGGCATTTACGGCGTCGGGGGCGGGTCGATCGTGGCGCCGGTCCTGATCGGGGACGGGCGGCCGGCGGCGGAGGTGGCACCTGCCTCGCTGGCGTCCACCTTTGTCACCTCGGTGGCCGGGGTGGTGACGTTCTCCCTGCTGGCGTTGCGTCATCAGGGCGTGGCGCCGGACTGGGTGACTGGGATCATCCTGGGTGTCGGCGGGCTGGCAGGCGGCTACGTAGGAGCGAGGATTCAGCCCCGGCTGCCCGAGTCCGTGATCCGCCGTGCCCTCGGGGCCATCGCCGAGGTCGTCGGGGTGCTCTTCTTGGTCGACGGCCTGAGCTAAACGCGCCAAAGCCGGCCCATCCAACGACTGAACGGCCCCGCCGTCCCGTCAGAAAATGGCGATCGGGTTGACCGGTGATCCGGTCCCCATTTCGAGCCGGAGAGGGGCGATGATGCAGAGGAATGACCAGCGGTTCAGTTCCTCACACACGGCGACAAGGCCGGCGAAACTCAGCCAGTCCAGGAGATGCACACCCATCGCGTGGACTGCGAGCACGTGCACAGGAAAGTCGACGCCCTCGGCCGCGCTCGGGGCCGTATCGTTGTTGCCATCACTGCCGAGCACCGCGATCTGCCGTTCCGCTAGCAGTTCCAGAGCCAACGGATGCAGGCCAGCGCGTGCATTCGAGGAGTCCCACGGCCCGAGCGCGGTGCGGCGGCTGCGGTGGCCGACCCTTACGAAGAGCAGATCGCCCGTCTGGATCCGTACCTCCTGCGATGCTTCCGCCGCGATCAGGTCATCGGCGGTCACGTGATCACCCGGCTCCAGCCACGGCAGCCGCCGCACCCGCGGAATGTCAACCAGCAGCCCCCGGCCGACAATCCCGTCGCGGGCCACCCCGATGGAGAGCTCAGCCGCCCCCCTGGCAGTGACCGAGTCCGCGCTGACGCCGTTGAAGAGGGTGCCGTCGAAGATCACGTGACAGAGAGCATCGATATGACTGTCGGCGTTGCCGTGGATGTTCATGGCCAGCCTGTCCATGGCGAAATGGAGCCCGGACACGGGAACCGGGCTGGTTCCGGGGCGAGTCATCTGGTGGATGGCGGGATCCGGATTGTCAGGCGACGCCTGGCTCTCCACCGGCGCCGCCAGTGACACGGTACGTCCGCGCGCGACGTCACTGGCTGCCGCCACCACCTGCGCTGGCGAGATGTAGTTCAGCGCTCCCCGCCGGTCCGCCGGTCCCCAGCGGGACGTGTGCTGCACCCGCTGGTAAAGGTCCCGGAACTCGGCCGCGCTCAGCTCGAACTCGGTCATTCCACCAGCCTCACGCGCCAGGCGTCCGCAGTCATCTTCTGGCGGGGACACACCGCCAAGCTGGCTACGTTCGGTATAAGGATCGGACCACCTTGGCCGCTGTCACTGCGGGCGGTTCAGTGCTGCCCGGCCGGCGGGTCGATGATGTCCGCTGCCTGCCTCAGCGCGCGGGCTATCTGTTCCCGAAGCCCTACCTTCCCGAGTTCCGCCGCTACCTCCGCGAGCAACTCGCGCAATGGCGTCAGGTCAAGCACTCCCGGCTCGCCATCGCTGTTCACCACCCGCCGCGCCTTCGCGGCACTGGCCGTCAGGCGCGCCTGATCAGCAAGGTGGCCGACGACGGTGCCGGCCAGGCGCGCCCCGTCAAGCCCGGCGTCACCGCTGGTACCGCCGTCCGGGCCGCCAGGCGCGGCGGAAGCGGCACGCCGGGGCAGGTCCTCAGTCATCGCGATCACCCCGCTCGGCAAGGCTTGCCTGCCTCACCTGCATCATCAGCAGGAACGTCTGCCTGGCTCTGAACTCCACGGCGATCACCTCTGTCTATGCGGTCCGGATGACCCGGCCGGCGCAGTCGCGCTGCCTCCCCGGCCACAGGCGGAATCTGATGGCACAGAGACCCGCAGGTTACACCAGCTTCATCGCAGTACCACGGCGAGAGCATCACCCTGGATGGGGTGAAGCCAGCAAGCGGCGGCCTGGCTCAAGCGCCACCGGGGGTAAGACCGCGGTCGCGTTCGGACACGGCCCGCCGGGGGTAACCGGTGTCGTCCCGGGACTCATGGCCCGCCCGGGGCAGGACGGCTGGGTGGCGGGCCTGCCAGCCCGGTCTGGTAGGCGAGGACGATGGCCTGGACCCGGTCCCGGAGCTGGAGCTTGGCGAGGATGCTGGCGACATGGGTCTTGACCGTCGCCGTGCTGACCGTCAGCTCTGCGGCCAGTTCGGCGTTGCTCAGCCCGCGGGCCATCAGCCGCAGTACCTGGAGTTCGCGCGCTGTCAGGTCGGACAGGCCGGTGTGGGGCATGAACTGGCCGGGCTGATGGGGAGCGAAGCGTTCGATCAGGCGGCGGGTGATGGAGGGCGCGAGCAGTGCGTCGCCTGAGCGGACCATGCGTACCGCGGCGACGAGCTGCTCCGGTGACGTGTCCTTGAGCAGGAACCCGCTCGCCCCGGCGGTCAGTGCGGCGTAGACATACTGATCGAGGTCGAACGTGGTGAGGATGATGATCCGGCACCCGCTCCCCGGCTTGGACCCGAGGATGCGGCGGGTCGCCTCGAGCCCGTCCATCCCTGGCATCCGGATGTCCATGAGGACAACGTCCGGGCGGTGCTGGAGCACGGCGTCAACCGCTTCCTTGCCATTGGCCGCTTCGGCCGCGACGGTGATCCCAGCCTCGTTCAGGATGAGCCGGAAGCCACTGCGGACCAGTGTCTGGTCGTCGGCGATGACCACGCTGATCGGAGCGCTCACCGCGGCCGCATCGCTCATGGCGGGGTAACGTCCGCTGGTATCTGCGCTGCCGTTACCGGAATGGTGGCCTGCACCAGCCATCCCCCGCCGGGCCGTGGCCCGGCGGTGAGCTCGCCGCCGTAGAGCGCCACCCGTTCCCGCAGGCCAAGCAGGCCCATCCCAGTACTGCGGGGAACGCTGGCGTCCGGTGCCGGTGGAGCGGAGGGGATCGGCCGCCCGCTATCGGCGACCGCCACCACCACCGCCGCTGATTCATAGCTGAGCCGGACCTCGGTCGGCGGCTTTCCCGCGTGCTTGATCACATTGGTGAGCGCCTCCTGCACCACCCGGAACACGGCCAGTCCCAGGCCGGGCGGCAGGTCCCGGGCTGTGCCGGTGATGTGCAGTTCTACCGGCAGCCCGGCGGCGACGACATGGCCGACCATCTCGCGCAGCTCGTCGAGACCGGGTTGCGGCGCCAGGCCGGCGGCACCGCCCGGGCCGTTGCCGGCATCCAGCGGCGCGGCCGGTGGCCCGGCCGGCTCACCGGCATCAGCGGTCCCGGGTGGCGGGCTGAGCAGGCCGAGCAGCTGACGAAGCTCGGCCATGGCCGTCCGGCCGCTTGATTCCACCGCGCGCAACGCTTTGGTGGCCTCGGCGGGATCTTTGCTCAGCACCCGCCGGGCGGCGCCCGCCTGCACCACCATCACGCTCACGTTGTGCGTCACGACGTCGTGCATCTCGGCCGCGATGCGCGCCCGTTCCAGCGCCAGCGCGCGCCTGGTTGCCGCATCGTGCTCGGCCCGCAGGCGGCCGATCCGGTCCCTCGCCTGCATCGCGTTGGCAACCACCGCGATCAGGACCAGTGCGGCGGCGACCAGGATCCCGGGCAGCCGCCATGGATAAACGGTGGTGAACGCGGGCGGCTGCCGGACCGGCAGCGCCTGCCCGGGAATGGCAGATCCAGCGCTGGTTGCTGGTACCGCATTCCAGAAGGCAGCGGCCACGATCACACCCGCGAGGGGCACGCTGAGCAGCGCCGCGTTCCGGAAGCGGCTGTAGGCGACCGCCGAGTAGCCGGCGAAGACTATGGCCAGGAACGTGATGTCCGTCGCGTACTGCCTGGTCGCGACCGCTCCCAGCACCAGCACGCCGAACGCCGTCAACGGGAACCGCCTGCGGGCGGCGAGCGGCACCGAGAGGAAAACGATCGCCACGAGTTCCTTGTTCACCACGTCGCCGATTGACAGCACCCGGCCCGGCACGATGATCAACGCCCCGGTTCCCGGGTCGAGCACCAGATGGCCGGGCCCCCTGCTGAGCTTTGCCATGAGCAGGGAGACCACCAGCACCAGAGCCGCAATCGCGGTGTCGGTGAGTACGGCGCGACGCGACAGCGGCGCCCGTGGCTCGGCCGTCCGGGCGAATGCCAGCACCCGGGCCAGGCCGGCCCGGAGCGTCACGCGCTTGCCCTTGCTCACCAGCTCATTGTCTCCCGCGGCTCCGCCGCGTCGCATCGCCCGCGCGGCCGAGGTGGCTCCGCCTCGGGGACGACCGGCCGGGCAAAAGTCAGCCGCCGCGGCTGGCAAGTTGCGTCTTGTGGCCGAGGCAGGCCAGGACCAAGCGGGCCTACCTTGCCGGGCATGGATGCCCTGATTCGACTCGGCGAAGTCACCAAACGCTATGACAGTGACGCCGCGCCCGCGGTGGATGGCGTCAGCCTGCACATCGCGGCCGGAGAGTCGGTCGCGGTGATGGGACCGTCCGGCAGCGGCAAATCGACGGCCAGCGCATCGACCGGCTCAGCGAGACCGGTGCGGCCCGGTTCCGCCGCCAGCAGATCGGCATCATCTTCCAGTTCTTCAACCTGCTGGACGACCTGACCGTGCTGGACAACATCCTGCTTCCCGCGCAGCTGGCCGGGATGCCGCGGGGCCCTGCCCGGGCCCGGGCGGACGAGCTGCTGGCGGCGCTGCGGATCGGCCAGCACCGGCAGGCCTACCCGGCCCGGCTGTCCGGCGGGCAGCGGCAGCGGGTGGCGATCGCCCGGGCGCTGGTGAACCGCCCGGCGATGCTGCTCGCCGATGAGCCGACTGGTGCCCTGGACAGCGCTACCGGCGAGGAGATCGGGCAGTTGCTGCTCGACCTCAACCGGTCCGGCCAGACACTTGTGCTCGTCACGCACAACCCTGCGCTGGCCGCGCGGTACGCGAGCCGCACGATCCGGTTCGCCGACGGCCGGATCGTCGCCGGCGCCGAAGCCGGAGCCCGGTGATGACGGCCCGGCCGGTGATCCACGCGGTGGCGGGCGGGGTGACCCGGCGCAAGGTGCAGACGGTCGTGATCTTCACCGTGCTGCTGGTGACCACCGCCACGGCGACGCTGGGCCTGGGGCTGCTGGTCGACTCAAACGGGCCGTTCCAGCATTCCTTCGCCGCGCAGCGCGGCGCGGAGGTGACCGCTAGCATCGACGCGGCGAAGGCCACGACCGGCCAGCTGGCGTCGACCGGGCAGCTGCCCCCGGTTACCGCGGCCGCCGGGCCGTTCGCCGAGGCGACCATCACCCCGCGGATCAGCGCGCACGGCGGGATCACCCTGCCGTCGGCCACGGTGGCGGGGCGCGCATCGGCAGGCGGGCCGGTCGATGACCTGACACTGGACGCGGGCCGGTGGGTGCGGCGGCCCGGCGAGATTGTGCTCTCCCGCGACTTCCAGAGCCCCGGCTCCGCCGCGCAGCTCATCGGCAGCCAGATCACGGTGACCAGCGCGCCGGGACACCCGCTGCTGACGGTGGTCGGGGTCGCCAAATCAATCACCGACACTGCCGATGGCTGGGTGCTGCCCGCGCAGGTCGCCGCGCTCCGCGCGCCACATGCGCCGGTGGCCGCGCAGATGCTGTACCGGTTCCACCAGGCCGGCACCCAGGCACAGATCAGCGCGGACGTCGCAGCCCTGACCCGGGCGCTGCCGGCCGGCACTGTCACCGGCACCGGATCCTGGCTCGCGGTGAAGAACCAGGAAAGCGGGACGATCTCGATCATCGTGCCGTTCGTGGTGGCGTTCGGCGTCATCGGGCTGGCGATGTCGGTGGTCATCGTCGGCAATGTGGTCACCGGCGCCGTGGTGAGCGGCTACCGGCGGATTGGCGTGCTCAAAAGCATCGGCTTCACCCCCGCGCAGGTGGTCGTCGCGTACCTGGCCCAGGCCGGTATCCCCGCGCTGGCCGGGACCCTGGCCGGCGTGGCTGTGGGCAACGTGCTGGCGGTGCCGCTGCTCAGCCAGGCCGCGACCGTCTACGGGGTGGGCCGGCTGCTGGTGCCGGCGCCGGTCGACATCGCGGTCCCGCTGCTGATGTGCGTCCTGGTGGGATTGGCCGCACTGCTGCCGGCGCTGCGGGCTGGGCGGCTGAGCGCCGTGCAGGCCATCGCGACCGGGCGCGCCCCGCGGTCCGGCCGCGGCCACGCCGCGCACCGGCTGCTCGGCCGGCTGCCGCTCCCCCGCCCGGTGACGGTCGGCCTCGCCGCCCCGTTCGCACGCCCGGCCCGGACGGCGGTCACGTTCGCCGTGATCTTGTCCGGCGCCACCGCGGTGATCTTCGCCGTCGGGCTGAACTCAACGCTGGCCAAGGCCGACAACGGCCAGTCACATGCGGCCTCCGAACAGGTGCAGGTCGTCCCGGCGGTGCACTACGGCCCCGCCCCTGAAGTAGGCGCGGTCCCCGGCTTCGGCGGGCAGGCGCCGCTAGCGGCCGGCCATTACCGGACCGTGGGGTCCGCTCTCCGGGCCCAGCACGGGACGCGACGATGGGTGGCCGAGGCGATGCCCATGGTCGGCGTGTCGGGCCTGACGGACCCGGTTCCCACCGAGGCCTTCCGCGGCAGCGCGGCCTGGACCGGCTACGACATGATCAGCGGGCGGTGGTACCGGGTTCCCGGTGAGGTGGTCGTCAACACCGGCTTCCTCACCCAGACCGGCAAGTCCGTCGGCGACAGGGTCACCATCATCTTCGGCGGCAGGCAGATCCCCGCACGGATCGTCGGCGAGGCATTCGACCCGCAGGGACAAGGCCAGCCCGTCCTGCTCACCAGCTGGCAGACTCTCGGCGGCACCAGCACTGGCCTGAGCGTCCAGCAATATGACGTCGGCCTGCAGCCCGGCACAGATCCGGGCGCCTATGCGGACGAGCTCAACCACGCCCTTTTCCCGAAGTTCTTCGCCTCCGCCACCAGCGGCGATTCCTTCTACCACACCCTCACCGCCCTGATCGGCACGCTGACCCTGCTGCTGGCGCTGGCCGCCGGGCTGGGCGTACTGAACACGGTGGTCCTCAGCACCAGGGACCGGGTGCACGATCTCGGGGTGTTCAAGGCCGTCGGGATGACCCCGCGGCAGACGATCACCATGGTCGTCTGCTGGATCGCCGGGACTGGCCTGGCCGCCGGCGTGATCGCCGTGCCAGCGAGCGTGATCCTGCATTCGTCGGTGGTGCGGGCCATGGCCAGCGCCGGGGGCAGCCGGCTTCCAGGCAGCTACATCGACGTCCTCAGCCCGGCAGAACTTGTGCTCCTCGCCCTGGCCGGGCTGGCCATCGCGGCAGCCGGTGCGCTGCTCCCAGCCAGCTGGGCGGCGCGCACCCGGACCGCGTCCGCCTTGCGGGCCGAGTAATCCCTGCATAACAGGATCGGCCGGCATACCAGACCTGACCCTTGCTGGAGATCACCATGCGCACTGCCGGGTTCCCGGCCAGCACCTGGTGGACCAACGCCCGATCAATGCTGAGCTGCGCAGGCCGGCGATCCGCACTGCTCGTCATGCTGAACCTGGCCGCTGCGGCGATCTACTTCGTTCATCTCGGCCGCGGCGGCGGCCTGGGTGGCTACCGCCTCGACCTGGATGTCTACCGCACCGGCGCCAGGGTGCTGCTGCACGGTGGTGACCTGTATGGCCGGCTGCCCCGGCTCGGCGGCGGGCACGTGCTGCCGTTCACCTACCCGCCGTTCGCCGCGCTGGCCTTCATCCCGCTGGCGCTCGCCGGCTACGGCACGGCGAGCTGGCTGCTCACGGCCGTCACCATCGCCAGCGTTGCGGTCACCCTCTGGTGCTTCGCCGCCAGCACCGCTGCCGGGACGGGCACCCGGATGCGCCGGCTGCTGCCCTGGGCACTCCCTGCCGCGCTGCTGCTCGAACCCGTCCGCTCCACCCTGACCTACGGCCAGATCAACGCACTGCTGATGGCACTGGTCACCGTCGACTGCCTGACCCGCGCACCCCGCTGGCCGCGCGGGATCGGTGTCGGCATCGCCGCGGCACTGAAACTCACGCCCGGGGTCTTCGTGCTGTTCTTCCTCCTTCGCCGCGACCTGCGCAGCGCCGCCCGAGCCGGGCTGAGCTTCGCGCTCTGCACCAGTGCCGGGTTCGCCCTTGCCCCCACGACTCGCT
>Ga0318553_10000853_pt1 | contig 10410 bp, 7 predicted proteins | sample GRESIP082b2f21_FD_203686 | JGI IMG/M metagenome (GOLD analysis project Ga0318553, IMG submission 203686) | Tropical soil microbial communities from Luquillo Experimental Forest, Puerto Rico - GRE.SIPMG.082b2f21 | ecosystem: Environmental > Terrestrial > Soil > Tropical forest > Bulk soil...
CCGAGGCGGTGGCGGACCGATGAGCGCCGTCCTCACCCCCGCCGCCCCGGCACCGGCCCCGGCCCGGGTGCCCGCGCTGAAGGTGACCCAGGGCCGGGTGCTGCTCTCGGAGTTCACCAAGTTCCGGTCCCTACGGTCCACCATGTGGACGCTGCTGGCTGCCGTCGTGCTGATGATCGGCCTCGGCGCGCTGTTCTCGGCCGTGAGCGCCAGCCAGTACCACACCTTCAACTGGGCTGAAAAGGCCGCGTTCAATCCCGTTACCACCAGCCTGAACGGCGTCATCTTCGCCGTGGTGGCCTTCGGGGTGCTGGGCGTGCTGCTGACCGGCGGTGAGTACAGCACCGGGATGATCCGCTCGTCGCTGGCCGCGGTGCCGCGCCGCCTGCCGGTACTGTGGGGGAAGCTGGCCGTCTTCGCGGGCAGCATCTTCTCGGTCTCGCTGGCGGCCAGCTTCATCTCCTTCTTCCTCGGTCAGGCGCTGCTGAACAGCCACCACCTCGGGGTGCCGATCACGGCTCATGATGCCCTGCGATCGGTCATCGGCGCCGCCCTGTACCTGACCGTGGCCGGCCTGATCGGCCTCGCCCTGGGCGCGCTGCTGCGCAACACCGCGGCGGGGATCGCTACCTTCACCGCGGTGTTCTTCGTCATCCCGCTCCTGGCGACGCTGCTGCCTGCCTCGATCAGCAACCACCTGGCCCAGTACCTGCCCTCGAACGCGGGAAGCGCCATCTGGGGCGGGGCGGCTTACGTGCCTAACGCGCTCGCGCCGTGGACCGGATTCGCGCTGCTGTGCGGGTACGCCGCGGTCCTCATCGGTGCCGGGGCCTGGCGGCTGCGACGATCGGATGCCTGACCGGGGGGGACAATGGCCACCATGAGGATGCTCCGGCCAGCCGGTTACCTGGCGAACCGCGCCGCGGGCCGCTGGGCATTCGACGTGCTGCTAGCCCTGGTGGCCTGGGCAACAGCGGTGGCCTGGGCATCAGCGCCGCCGTACCAAAACGCCACCCACCACCCGCTCGGCGCGGGGAGGATCGTCGTGCTGGCCCTGGTGGTGGCGCCGCTGGTGGTCCGCCGGATCTGGCCCATCCCGGTATTCGGCGTGATGGTGGCCGCCGCCATCGGCGTCGTGTTGTGGGACAGGCGCCTAGTCGACGGGCTGGCCCTGTTCATCGCCGTGTACACGGTGGCCGCGCTGCGCCCGCGGCGGGCCGCGCTGGTGTGCGCCGGCCTGCTCGAGATCGCCGCGGTCGTCCTGGGGGTCTTGTTCCTCGGCCGCGCATGGTGGTCTAGCGCGACCTTCCATACCGGCCAGGCCGGCCTCGCCGCCGCGCTCGGGCTGGGCCTGTATTCCGCCACCCGGCGCGCCTACCTCGCCGAACTGCACGACCGCGCGGACCGGCTGGAACGCGAGCGCGATCAGCAAGGCGCGCTGGCCGCGGCCGCCGAACGCGCCCGGATCGCCCGGGAGATGCACGACGTGGTGGCCCACCACCTGACCGTCATGGTCACCTTGAGCGAGGCGGCAGCCGCCGCGTCGGCCAGCTCGCCGGACCGGGCCGCCGAGGTCATGCGCGCCGTGTCGGCGACCGGGCGGCGGGCGCTGGCCGATACCCGCCGGCTCCTCGGCGTGCTGCGTCAGAGCCCCGGCCATGACCCGGCCGCGGCGCTGGCGCCGGTGCCCGATCTCACCCGGCTCGACGCGCTCATCGAGGAGGTCCGGTCCGCGGGACTGGAGACCACGCTGGAGGTCCACGGGCAGGCGCCGGACGTGCCCGCCGGCGTGCAGTTGACGGTGTACCGGTTGGTGCAGGAGGCCCTGACCAACACGCTCAAGCACGGCGGCACAGGGGCCCGCGCCACGGTGCGGCTGGCCTACCTTCCCGGCGAACTGCGGGTCGACATCGACGATGACGGCGCGGGCGCCACCGCCCCCGCACCGGCTGGGGCGGGCGGCGGCCTGATCGGCATGCAGGAACGGATCCACGCCTACGGCGGCGACGTGAAGGCCGGCCCCCGCCAGCCCGGCGGCTGGAACGTCTCCGCGCGGCTGCGCCTGGACGGCGGCCAGGCCCGATGATCAAGGTCCTGATCGTCGATGACCAGTCCCTGCTCCGCATGGGCTTCCAGATGATCCTGGAGGCCGAACCGGACATCGAGGTGGCCGGCCAGGCCGCCGACGGGGCAACCGGGATCAGCATGACAGCGGCCCTGCACCCGGACGTGGTGCTGATGGACGTCCGGATGCCCGGCATGAACGGAATCCAGGCCACCGCCGCGATCACCGCCGCCACCCCGGCCAGCAAGGTCCTCATCTTGACCACCTTCGACCTGGACGAGTACGTCTTCGCCGGGCTCAAGGCCGGCGCCAGCGGATTCCTGCTCAAGGACGCCCCGCCCGCTGAACTGCTGACCGCCATCCGCACCGTGGCCGGCGGCGAGGCGGTGCTCGCTCCCACCGCGACCCGGCGGCTCATCGACCAGTTCGTCCCCCTGCTCCCCGGGCCCGGCCAGCAGCCCGACCGCGATGCCCTGCTCGCCAAGCTCACCGGCCGGGAACAGGCGGTCTTCGCCCGGCTGGCCGCCGGACGATCCAACCGCGAGATCGCCGACCAGATGCACCTGTCCCAGGGAACCGTCAAGATCCATGTCGGGCGGATACTGGCCAAGCTCGACCTCCGCGACCGCGTCCAGGCCGTCGTGCTGGCCTACGAATCCGGCCTCATCAAGCCAGGCAGCCACTGACGCACAGTCTTCGACCCCCGCCTGCTGCCCTGGCCCGGGGCCTCGTACGCCACCAGGACGGTGACGGACAGGCCTTGCGGCATACCAAGCTGCCCGGGTCGTGGCCGACCGATGCCCCACCAGACGGCCGGTACCTAGCTGAGTCTGGCTGCATCGACCGTGGTCTGGGGGCATTGTCACATGGTTTGTCACTGGCTTCCGGCCTCTTCAGTGTCGCCTCGGCGCTGCCGGGCGAAGGGCGACCGACAGCCGACCGACAGCGGGGTGTCGCACGATGACCTGTGCATGGCACCATCGCGGAGCGCAGAGGGGATCGTGGATGACTGGTGATTGTTCATGCAGGACCCTGCCCTGGTAGTCCCGGGGCCGCGGGCGGGCACACGGGAGTGGGTAGGGCTGAGCGTGCTCGCACTGCCCGCGTTCGTCATTGCCCTGGATTTCAGCGTGCTGAACCTGGCTGTGCCGGAGATCAGCCGTCAGTTGATGCCCTCTGCGACCGAGTTGCTGTGGATCGTGGACATCTACGGCTTCATGCTGGCCGGCTTCCTGGTGACCATGGGAACCCTGGGAGACCGCATCGGGCGTCGGCGGCTGCTGATGTTGGGCGCGGCCGGCTTCGGCCTCGCGTCGGTCTCGGCGGCCTACTCGGTGAGCGCCGGCATGCTGGTCGGGGCCCGCGCGGCCCTCGGGCTCGCCGGGGCGACGCTGATGCCGTCAACGCTGTCGCTGATCAGCAGCATGTTCCGAGAGGAGCGGCAGCGCACTGTGGCCATCGCCATCTGGTCGACCAGCCTGCCTCTCGGCGGTGCCGTCGGGCCACTCGTCGGCGGGGCGATGTTGCAGTCCTTCTGGTGGGGATCAGTCTTCCTGCTCGCGGTCCCGGTGATGGCCGTTTTGCTGGCGGCCGGCCCGGTCCTGCTGCCGGAATACCACAACGCCGCGGCCGGGCGGCCGGATTTCCTCAGCGTGGGCCTGTCGCTAGCCGCCATATTGCCGGCTGTCTACGGCCTGACGCAGATCGCTGCGGGGGGCTCGCTCCTAGTCCCGGTCGCGGCGGTCGCGGCCGGCCTGCTGGTCGGCTGGGGGTTCGTGCGACGGCAGCGGATGCTGGCCGATCCGCTCATCGACCCGCGACTGTTTCGCGAGCCGGGGTTCAGCGCGGCGCTGGGGATCAACACTCTGGCCTATTTTGTGATCCTCGGAATGCTGCTGCTGATCTCGCAGTACCTGCAACTGGTGCTCGGCATGTCGGCGCTGCGGGCGGGCCTGTGGATGCTTCCGACGATGGGCGGGCTGATCGGGGGATCGCTGGTGACCCCGTTGTCCACGCGGCGGTTGCATCCGGCTTTCGCGATGGCCGCTGGCCTGGGGGTCGCCGCCACCGGGTTCGGCCTGCTTACCCAGGCCTCCGCACTCGGGCTGGCTGCCGTGGTGATCGGCTCGGCAGTGTTCGGGCTGGGGCTTGCCCCGGTGACCAACCTGGTGGTCGGCCTGGTACTCGGGTCGGCCCCGCCGCAACTGGCGGGCGCGGCCTCCGGGCTGTCAGAGACCAGCACCGAATTCGGCGGTGCCCTCGGCATCGCCATCCTGGGCAGTGTCGGCACCGCCGTCTACCACCACCGCGTGGTGGGACACATCCCGCCGGGGATCTCCGGTCCCGCCGCGCGGGCCATCGGCGCCACCCTGGGCGATGCCACCATGACCGCGGGACGGTTGCACGGGCAAGCCGCATCCGCGGTTCTCGCGTCCGCTCGCTCGGCGTTCACGAGCGGAGTGGACGTCGTGGCCGGCGTCAGCGCGATCATCATGGCGGCCCTGGCCGTGGTCGCCGCGGCGCGCCTGCGGCGGGTTACTCCCGCCGATGAGGGCATCGAGGCAAGTGCCGCCAGCAGCAGCGTCGAGTCTGATGCGGCGCCGCCGGTCCCGGGCGCGGCCTAGGTTCACCCTCGCTAGCTCACAACCAGAGAAGGGAATGAACGCTGATGCTGCTACAGGACAAGACCGCGATTGTCTACGGCGCGGCGGGGCTGGTCGGGGCGGCGGTGGCAGGCGCGTTCGCGCGCGAGGGAGCAAGAGTCGTCCTCGCGGGACGGACCCAGCAGACCCTGGCCAAGGTCGCGGACCAGATCCGGGACGCTGGCGGCGCCGCCCAGACCGCTGTCGTGGACGTTACCGACACGGCTGCCATGCGGGCGCACGCCGCCGAGGTCGCCGCCGTGAGCGGGGGCATTGACATCGCCTTCAACGCCACCTCCAACGACGACCTGCAAGGCATCCAGTTGCTCGACATGGACCTCGGCGACTTTGCCCGCCCGGTCAGCAAGGCCATCGCTGCCCACTTCACCATCGCCACCGTGACCGCGCGGCACATGCTGGGCCGCGGTGGCGTCATCCTGGCCATGGGCGGCGGGCGGGAAGCCATCCCCCTGCTCGGCGGCTCCCACGTCGCCTGGTCCGCGCTGGCCGGACTGTGCAGGCAACTGGCGGCTGAGCTCGGGCCTCACGGAATCCGCGTCGCCTGGCTGCTGTCCCCCGGATCACCCGACCCGCGAGCTGTCACGCCTGGCGATGGCGACCCGCTCGCCGACGGCACGCTTATCGGCCGTCGTCCCAGCTATCAGGAGGTCGCCGACGCCGCTGTGTTCGCCGCCTCGGGGTGGGCCGCCACCATGACCGCAGCCGAGATCAACCTCACGGGCGGCGCCGTCCCTGACTGAAGGTTCCTGGCGGCGCGCCAGCCCGACCGAGCCGCTACCATCGAGATCCGGCCATAACGGTCACTGGAAGGGCAGGGCTGCGGCCTCCTCTGGCCTCAGCCGACGACCTTTTTCGAACTCGTCGTCAAAAGCAGCCTTGCCCAGTGCCTGACGTGCCACGCTGGTTATGCGCTGGGCGTCGGGGCTGTCACCAGATGGAAAACTGGCCCCGGCCGAGCGCCTGGCAGTCTCCGCCGCTCCGAGCAACCGGGCGGCGCGGCCGGCCTGGCCGCCGAGCGCCTGCACGCCGGCAAGGCCGGTGAGTGCCTGGGCTACAGCCTGGGGGTCGCCAAGTTTCGTCGCCGCAGCGAGGGATCGCAGATGATATGAGCGGGCGATCACCGGCTCGCCGCGCTGCTCGTCGATGAAGCCGAGTTCGGACAACGCGACGACGCGAGCCACGTCCGGCTCAGACCCGGTCCGCTGGCTTGCTTGCAGCACGTTGCGCAGGTGAGCCTCGGCGCGGCCGAGCTGGCCGGCCTTGCGCGCGGTCTGGCCGAGGCCAAGCTCGGCGAAAACCTGCCCTGGCCGGTAGCTCTGCTCGGCCGCGAGCCGCAGGCCGCGCTGGAGAAGTTCCCGCGCCTGGCCTAGGTCACCGGCGCGTAGCGCGCTCCTGCCCAGCCAGGACAGGGCATCGGCCGCCTGAGGCCATAGGCCGAGCTCCTCAGCCATCCGCAAGCCGTCGCGCTGCAGCCGTTCTGCCCGTGCGCGGTCCACGGGGGCTACCGCGGCGCCGAGCCATTCGATGGCTTGCAGTTGTCCCCAGCGATCACCGAGCTCGCCGAACATCGCCAGGCTCTGCTGGGCGAGCCGCTGGGTCGCGGCCTTGTCGCCGCGAATCATCGCTAGCTTGGCGCGGGTGCTCAGGGCCGCCGCCATCCCCCACTGGTCGCCGGTCGCCCGGAAGCTGGCGACCGCGTCGCCAAGCATGGCCTCGGCCACGGATGGGTCACCGAAATCCGACGCGACGAAGGCATGAAACCATTGCAGGAGAGCTCGTGTGCCAGGGTCATCGATCTCATCGAGCGGCGGGGCGGCGTGGCCACGGGGCTCCCCCGCAAGGGTCGCGAAACCGCTGTGCCACGCGACGGCGGTGGCTCGCTCGGAGGCTGATCCGCCGGGGGTCGCAAGTGCCTCCTCCAGAGTGCGCCGTGCCTGCGCCAGCCGGCCGCTGAGCAGCCAGTACCAGGCCAGCGCGTTGGCCATCCGGAGCGCGGCGGTATCACCGTCGTGGGTCGCGGAACCGATCGCGGCGTGCAGGTTCGCGGCCTCAGCGTCCAGGCACCTGAGCCAGGACCGCTGGTCGTACCCGCGTAGGCGTCTCGCCGCGCGCTCGGCGAGATCGCCATAGAACTGACGGTGACGCCGCAGCACCTGACGGTGCTCGCCTGCCTCCCGCAGGCGGCGCAAGCTGTACGCTGCTACGCTCTCCAGCAACCGGTAGCGCGGGCCGTCTGGCTGGTCGGCGACCACAACGAGAGAGCGGTCCACCAGCCGGGCTAGCAGGCCGAGGATGTCCAGGTCATCCTCGCCGCAGATCGCCTCAGCGGCCAGCAGTTCGCAGCCGTCCGCCACCACTGCCAGCCGCCGCAGGACGATCCGCTCCGGCTCGGTGAGCAGTTCCCAGCTCCAGTCGATGACACCCCACAGGGTCTGCTGGCGCGGTGGCGCGTTCCGGTGCCCGGTGGCCAGCAGCCGGAACCGGTCGTCGAGCCGGGCGAGGAGCTCATGGACGCCTAGCGTCCTGACGCGGGTCGCCGCGAGCTCCAGCGCCAGCGGAATCCCGTCAAGCCGCCGGCACAGCCCTGCGACAGCCTGGGCATTGCCCTCATCCAGACGGAAGCCCGGGGCGGACGCCTCGGCGCGCATGGTAAACAGCCGAACAGAGCTGAAGCGCGCCAGGGCGGCGGGTTCATGCCCGGCGTCCGGGTCGGGCAGGTCCAGCGGAGGTACCGCCCAGATGACTTCGCCGGCGATCATCAGCGGTTCCCTGCTGGTCACCATGACGCGCAGTTCGGGAGCGGACTGGAGCAGCCGTACGGCCAGCTTGGCGACTTGGCCGATCAGGTGCTCGCAGTTGTCGAGGACCAGCAGCAAACGGCTGTCGCGCAAAGCGTCGCCAAGCAGGTCAGCTGGGGATATGGAGCTGTCGTTCCTGATGCCCATGACCGACAAGACCTCGTCCGCAGGACTAAGCGCCGTGGCGGGCGAGGGGCCGGCCATCTCGACCAGCCAGGTGCCATCGGGGAAGGCAGCCGCCGACTGAGCCGCGGTCTCGATGGCCAGCCGCGTCTTGCCCACGCCGCCCGGCCCGGTGAGGGTCACCAGCCGGTGTTCGCTCAGCAGGCCGCGCAGCTCGGCGATCGCCGGGGCTCGGCCGACCAGGTCGGTGAGCATGGCCGGAAGGTTGGTCCGCGGGCGAGTCGCCAGGGTCGGCGGGGGCGGTACGGCCTGCAGAGCCGGGGATTGCTCAAGCATGGCCTGATACAGCGCGGCCAGGCTCGGCCCGGGATCCAGGCCGAGGTCGTCGGCCAGCTTGCCGCGCAGCGCGTTATAGCTCCACACCGCCTCGGCCTGCCGACCGGACTGGTAAAGGGCAATCATGTGCGCGGCGCGGAGCCGCTCCCGCAGCGGATGACGGGCTACAAGCTCGCTGAGCTCGCCGGCCAGCAGGCTGTGCTCTCCCAGCGCCAGCCGGGCCTCGGCCTGCTCTTCCAGCGCGGTCAGTCGCTGCTCCTCTAGGCGCGCGATCGCCGGCTGGGCGAATAGCTCATCGGCGAAGTCCGCCAGCGCCGGACCCCGCCACAATCCCAGTGCCTCTGCCAGCAGCCCGGCCCGGTCCCGGAGATCCTTGGCCGCGCCTGCCCGCCGCACGAGAGCCGCGAACCGGCGCTCGTCCAGCGCGTCATCACCGGCCTGAAGCAGATAGCCCGATGACCGGAACGCTATCAGCGCGCCGCTGCCCGGCTCGCCGGCTTCCAGCGCCTGCCGCAGCCTGCTGACCTTCCCCTGCAGGGCACCGGCGGGATGGACGGGAAGGTCCGCTCCCCACAGGTCATCGATGAGCTGGCCGACCGGCACCGGCCGCCCCGCGCTCAAAAGGAGGACTGCCAGCAGGGCACGCACCTTCGACTCGCGAACCTCGACTTTCCTGCCGTCCCTGGTCCAGGCCGCCACTGCCCCGAGCACGCCGAAGTGCACCAGGTCAGGATAACCGGGCACATCACCCGCGGCGGGGCACCCGGGTTCGCCCGGCCGCTACGGAAGCCGGGCGACAGCAGACCGACAGCTGGCTCCGGCAAGGTAAGGCTCGCATCTCGCCACCTCTGCTAAGTGCCCTTCAGCCAGTGAAACCATCAGTGAAGGAGACTCATCCGTGTCGCACCACTTCGATAGCGCCGCCGACCGCGCCGACGGGCGCATCAACCCCTGCGACCTGTACGTGTTCCCCGGGTCACCGGGCACCACCGCGTTCATCCTCACCGTGAACCCCGATGCCGGGCGCTCCTCCCGTACGACGTTCCGGCCCGACGCCGCCTACGAATTCGTCCTGGCCAGCGATGCCGGCGCCGTGGAGGACATCGCCTTCCGGGTAAGCTTCACCGATCCGGGCGACGACGGGCAGCAGCACGTCCGGGTCCTGCGCGCCGACGGCCCGGCTGCCCGCGAGGGCGGCGAGGGAGCGCTCCTGGGCCAGGGCCACACCGGTAACGTGTTCCCCCTCAGCGGCAACGGCAGCGGCGGTGAAGGGCTGGCGTGGGCCGGGCTTGCCGCCGATCCGTTCACTGCCGATGGCGCCGCTCTCGGCGCGTTCCTCCAAGCTGTGCGCGAAGGGCGCTACGACCCCAATATCTTCACCATCTCGCCCAGCAACGTGTTCGCGGGCCGCGATGTGACTGCCATCGCGCTGCAGCTGCCGGACATCGCCCTCGGCGGCACATCGTTGAGCGTGTGGGCCCGGATCAGCGTCCTGGACCACGTTCCGCCCCGCCAAGTCAACCGCATCGGCCAGGCGATGTTCCGCCCGCTGTTCTTCAACGCGCCGGACAGCGAGACGGAGATGGACGCCCTGAACGCCGGGTCGCCGGCCCTCGACCGGGACACCTACGGCGAGCGGGTCCACGCGATCGCAGGCACCATCGCCCGGCTGGCCGGACTGCCGGACCCTGACGGGCACGCCGCCACGGTGGCAGAGGCATTCCTGCCGGACCTAGTGACCTATAGGCCTGGTCAGCCGGCCGCGTTCCATCCCGGCGACGGCAACGGGAGGGCACTGAGCGACAACGCCTTTGACCACGCCGTGGCCGTACTCGCCGGGTCGGACCTCGGGAACTCCTCTACCCCGCCGTCGGCCACCGAGGCGTTCCCCTACTTGTCCGTACCCCAGCCAGCCGACCTGCCGCCCCTCATCGGCGGCGCGCCGACAGCCGGATGACAGCGGCACCCGAAGATGAGACCGGTGCGGTAACGAATTCCCGGTCGTATTGGCGTTCCTCTTGCAGATACGAGCCTGGAGACTACCGCTGGCGATATCCGGTGCGGCGGCCCTTATGGCCGTAGCGGCCTGAAGGCGTCGCGCAGCGCCTGGGCGAGCAATCGCGGTTCGGCGACGGCGGGGAAGTGACCGCCGCGGTCGTACTCGGCCCAGCTCGTGACATGGAAGTAGCGTTCGGCAAGTTCGCGGGGCGGTTTGGGGAAGGGGACCCGTTCGCCGCCGAAGATGGTGATCGCGGTGGGCACCGGCGCCGGTTCTCCTGCTGGCAGCGCGGCGCCGGGCACATGCCGGTAGGCCCAGTAGGGCAGCAGAGACGAGGTGAGGGTCCCGGTGGCCCAGTACAGAGTCAAGGTGCCCAGCAGCAGGTCCCGGGAGAACGCGGGCTGGCCGCCGGCGCTGGTGCTGCTC
>Ga0318553_10000864_pt1 | contig 10356 bp, 24 predicted proteins | sample GRESIP082b2f21_FD_203686 | JGI IMG/M metagenome (GOLD analysis project Ga0318553, IMG submission 203686) | Tropical soil microbial communities from Luquillo Experimental Forest, Puerto Rico - GRE.SIPMG.082b2f21 | ecosystem: Environmental > Terrestrial > Soil > Tropical forest > Bulk soil...
GAGCTCGGCCGCGGCGGCGCCCGAGCTCGCGGCGGCCGCGGCCGAGCTCGCCGCCGAGCCCGAGCTCCCGGGTAGGAACGCGGTCGTGCGGTTGAGCAGGTCGATGATCGTCTTACCGGCGGCGCCGCCGACGATCGCGCCCAGGCCGACGACGGCGGCGATCGCCGACGCGATCCGGGCCGCCTGCCCGCCGGTCTCGGCGGCCAACGCGAGCAGGCCGTAGAACACGAACACGGCGGCGACCACCGACGGCCGCGGCAGCGAACGGCCGCCCTTGACCTCGCCGACCACCTGGCCGATCAAGGTCACGGTCTCGAACGCGGCGATCCGCTTCTGCTCGGCGTTAGGCATTGAACGCCCCCCACGGGTTCGTCACGTACTGTCCGCCGTTCTTCAACGCGGCCACGACGAGCAGGTAGCCGATAAAGAGCTCGGCGGACGCGACGAGCCCCACCGGGTCAGCCGAGGCCGATCCGTCCGAGCACGCGGCCGCCGAACAGGGCGCCGACGAAGAAACCGATCACGCCCCACCAATGCTTCGCGCTCACGACTCACCTCCGAGGTTCGATTTGACGCCTGCGAGCCAAAGTCGCAGGTCTGAGACCGGGTTCTGGAGCTCCGCCGCGACCCACAGTCCGGCGGCGACGGCCGCCCCGATCAGTAGGGCTCCGGCCGCCATTCTGAACACGTCCATCCGCCTAGCCGCCGTGCTGCCTGCGGAACGTCTGCCGAAGCAGACCGGTGAACACGAGCTCCAGGACCACGAGCAGGAGCAGGGCGTGCCCCTCCGGGGTGCCTCCGGCGCGGGCGGCGGCACCGACCAGGCCGCCGGACTGGGCGCCGACGCCCATCGGGGCGCCGGTCGCCTGGTAGCCGCCCTGGTAGGACGTCGGGCCGAGCCCGACCGTGCGGGCCACCGTCTACACCCCTTCCAGGTTCGGCGGCAGCATCGTCCCGGGAGCGATCGCGAGCTGGTCGTAGATGATCTGCATTGACCCGGGGGCGTTGGCGCCCAGGTCTCCGCCTGCGACCTCGATCTGCAACAGCGACTGTTCGACGGTCTGGAGCCAGTATTCGCCTGCGAGGGCGCCGGGGTCGAGGAACCGGGGGATCGCGTACACGCCGGTCTCGCGGGTGAACGCGGTCGACAGGAGCTCCTGGTAGAACGTGTACATCTCCTCGATGATCTGGCTCGGACGCATCGTCCAGAGCACGCGGTTGTCGAGGCGGAACCGCAGGCCCCCGGCGTTCGTGTCGGTCAGGTCGATGCGCTGCCCGAGGCTGTTGCGGAAGATCAGGATCAGGCCGCGGATCTCGTTGCCGGTCAGCGTGAACCGGAATACGTTGTTGCCGGTGTTGAACACGGGCCGCTCGTTCATCACGAACCTTGAGCAGGCGATCCCGTCCGGCACCTGCGCGATCGGGTTCCCCATCAGGTCGACCTGGTCGGGTTGCGACCACGCGTCGACGTACAACGCGGCCGTCACGGTCGGCGCCGTCGCCGTCCCCAACGAGCTCAACAGGCCCGGGGATGAGGCGGTCGCGACGATCGGCTGCGCGGTCAGACGGATGCGGTACTGAGCTCGCGCGTCCGTGTTCGCCAGGACGCCGAGCGTGTTCCGCACTTCCACCCCGAATTTGAGGGTGAACGCGGGGTTGATCGTGTTCGAGAAGCCGGGCCGGGTCTGCGGGTCGCCGACCCACGGCCGCAGGTACTTCTGCGCCACCGTGTACTCGAACGAGCCCATCGGGTAGAGGATCGGGGCGCCGCCCGTGTCCTCGATCGTGCAGCCGGTGAACAGGTCGAGGGCGCCGTTCCCGCCCGGGCTCGTCGCCGGCGACGACACGACCCCGGTGCCGATCGCGCCGCCCGTCGACGTCACCTGCAACGTGACCGCCCGCAGGAAGTTGCCGGGGGTGATCTGGAACACGAACGGTTGCGCGGACGCGCCCGGCGTGAACGTCTGCGTCGCGAACGGGACCTCCCGGTAGAGGTTCGATCCGACCTCGAACGGGATCAGGGTCGCGGGCGCTGCGGCCTGAGCTCCAGGCGCCGCGGCCGCCGCTGTCGGTGCTGCTGCTGCCATAGCCACGACCTCCTAGTACTGGAACAGGGCGGCGCGGGCGATCGCCTGCCAGAACGGACGCGTCGCGCGTGCGGCGACGTGGAGCCAGGAGAGGCGCCACAACGTACCCGCGAGCACGACGCCCAGGAACACGCTGAGCAGGTGCGTGCCGGAGCCGAAGTGAGTGTGCATTGATCCTCCCGCGTGGGATTTGGACCCTGCACCGTTTACCGGACCCGCGGCCCGGTGTCTATGTCAGACGTCTGTCAGGTGAGCCGTGTTCGAGCTCGGCGGCGTGCTCGTCGAGCTCGGGCCGGAGCTCGATTGCGAGCTCGCGAGCCCACGGTGGCAAGGGTTCGCCGACCAGGAGCCGGAACGCGATCCTGAGCAGGACCGACGGGCCCTCGCCGGACCGGTCGGCGAGCTCGTCGAGGCGGTCCGCCTCGCCGACCGACAGGTACACCGTCCGGGTCGGCACTAGGCCAGTCGCACGTAACTGATCCGGGTCGCCAGGTTGCCGCCCGAATTGAACGAGGCGGCCGCCTTTATCACCGCGCCCGCAGTGGCGCTATCGGGGGCGCCGCTGATCTTGAACGTCGCCGCTCCTGCCAAGGTGACGATCGCGTGTAGGTGCCCCTGGATAAACGACGCGGCCGCGACGATCGCCTGGAACCCCTCGTTATAGGTGGTCGTCCCGTCCCAAATCCTGTACGTGTATCTCGCCGTACTGGCGCCGCAGTTCCAGACAATGTCGGCGAGGATCAGGAACACCTGCCCGGCGGCTCCGATCGCGCCGGTGTTCGGCCCGTCGGCGAACGTGTTAGCGGTCGCGTTGGCGACGTCGGCGCCGAGTGCCGCGGTTCCGTTCGTGCCGCCGCCCGCCCCGATTTGCGTCCAGGTGCCGGGCGTACCGGCGGCCGTGCATAGCCAGAGCTTCCCGGTCTGGTCGGCGACGATGTCGTTGAGGGCGTGAGTGCCCGATACCGGGGCGCCTGAGGCGGTGCCGCCCCTGAGCCGTGCCTGTTGCGGGGCGCCCGGGACGCCGATCGCGTTCAGGTCGGGGGCGGCGACCTCGGCCGTGAAAAGCTGTTGCGAGCCGGAGCTCTTGTCGGCCGCGTTCGTGACCAGGGCCGCCGTGTAGTCACCGGCCTGCGCGACGACGGCGCCGACCCGGGTGAACACGCTGGAGACGGCCCCGGCGCCGCCCTGCGGCGGGCCCGGTTGGACGGTCACGGCCGGCCGACCGCCGTCCGGGCTACCTCTAGGGCGGCCTGGAACTGGCAGACCACGAGCCCGCCCGCCGGGCCGTTCACGACCTGCGCGATCACTTGCGAGCTCGGCCGGATGATCGGCGCGTCGTTCGACCCATACGAGAACAGGGTCGGGAAGATCGCCGGGTTCACCGTGAAATCCAGAACGGGCGTGTTCGGGTCGTCGCGGCGGTAGGCGACGTACGCGCCCGCCGCGGAGTACGGGGCCCCGGGGGTCCCGGCGGGTGACTCGAACGTGATCCGCGATACCCGCATGTTGAAACCGGGCGGGCACTCGGCGATCACCCACGACGCCGTCCCGGCCGCCGACAGGACGGCCTGAGACGGGTTCAGGTAGGTCTCGTCGACGGAGAGAACGAACCGGTCGGCGACCCGGTCGAGAAGGTGGCGGAGCTCGTCGGGCGACAGTGTCTCGACCGTCTCACCCGCTCGCAGCACGAACTTCACGAGCTCCGCCCGCCCCCCTCTACTTCTTCCCCGTCGGCTTCGCCTGCTCTTCGTCGGGCGCCGCTTCGGTGCCGTCCGCCGGGTCGACCTCGTCGCCGTCGTCCGCCTCGGGCTCGGGCTCGACGGGTTGCGTCGGGTCGAGCAGGTCGGCGGGCTTGTTCTCGATCGGCTCCAGGTGGTCGACGTTCGGGTGGTCGACCGAACACGATCCGTCCTCGGGGTACTCGCGCCCGCAGGACGGACAGTAGAACGCGGCAGGAGCATCGGCCGACGGGGGCCCGGATGCTGTCTGTTCGCTCATGGTCGCGGAGTGTAGCCGAGGCCGAGCTCGGGCTCCGGCCCGGGTTCGTCGTCGTCGAGCTCGGGCTCCGGGTCTGCGCGGGTCTCGCGGTAGACGGCGACCGTCGCGCCGATCGCGCCCACGAGCCCGAACAGGGCCGCCCGCCTCGCTGCTGCCGGATTGTCTCGGGCGAGACGGCGGACGGGCCAGGAGGCGAACCGGTAGCCGAGATAGGCGGTCGCCAACGCGACGACCAGGAGCGCGGCGGCGATGCCGAGGGCGGCCCGGCCCGCCCGGTTCACCACCCAGACGATCATTCGCGGGCTCGTTCCCGCAGGCCGAACACGAGCTCCAGGTAGCCCAGGTGGTCGACGTGGAACACGCGCCCGTCGAGGCGGGCCGCGTGCCGGATCGCCTCTAGGCGGGCGTGGTGGCCGGTGCCGACGTCGACGTACTCGCGGACGGTGCGGCCGGCCGCGTCGACGACACGGTAGACGGGCGTCAGCGTCACGTGTCGTCCGTCCCCGTGTCACGCCGCGCGTGCTGCTTGAGCTCCGCCACCCGCCGCCGCTGCGCGGCCTGCTGCGCGACCAGGCGGCGGGCCCGGGCCGCTTCTATTTCGACCCGGTCGGCCCGGACGGCGGTCGCGTCGAGTCGGGCGCGGCGCCACCGGCGGCGGAGCTCCAGAAGGTAGAGCACGATCACCGGCCCCGCCGGTCGAGCTCGACCTGCGACACGACCGCCCACCGCTCCGGCCGACGTCGCAGGAGCAGGAACTCGTGCGTCTCCAGTTGCGGGACGACGTCGAGCACGAGCGCCTTATGTCCGGACAGTTGCGCGACGCGTTTCAGATCTTCTTCGTCCTCGGGCCGGAAGATCACGAGCCAGTACGCCTCCGTCCACATCGCGACCGGGACCCGGCGCGGCCGTTGCGTCGACGCGACCATGCTGATACCGGAGCTCCTGGAGACCTGCCAGTACTGAGACAGGGCGGCGGCGAGTCCGAGGCCCTCGGGCGGGTACTCGGTGAAGTAGGCGGCCTCGTCGACGTAGACGACCTGGTTCCCGGCCGGAAGTATCTCGCGGAGCACGTGCACGAACACGCCGCGCTGACGGCGGGCGGCCGTCGCCGGGTCGCCGTACGTCGGCCAGACGAGACAGTGTTCTTCGCCGTAGCCGGTCGGCCACTGTTCGGGTTTCGTGACCCGCGGCCACCCGGTACGCGACAGGGTCGCGTCGCGGGGTTTCGTGCCGAACACGGCGACGCGGGTCGGGCGGCCGTCGCGGGCGCGGCGGGCTCCGCGCTCGCGCAGGAGCTCCAGCATCGCCGTGCTCTTGCCGCTGCCGGTGGGTCCGACGCAGGAGACGTGCTCGCCGAGCCGGTGCCGTCTGCGGAACGTGTCGAGGATCGTCTGCCAGTCGACGACCCGGACACGGTCGGTCTCAGGTGAGCGGCGGGAGGCCACCGTCGGGGTGGGCGTCGTACCATCCCTCGGCCGGGTCGAGGCGGTATTCGAGCTCGACGTCACGGCCGGTCTGCGGGCTGAACACGGTCACCCGCTGGCCGGCCGTGTACGGGCCCGCCCCGGCCGCGTCCAGCAGGGCCCGCTCGAACTGTAAGGCGAGCTCGTCGCGCTGCTGCCGGATCGACCGGAGCCGGTGCATGACGGCTCGCGCGATCGGGCCGAACGCCCGCAGGAACGACAGGGGGCCCCCGGCGCCCATCAGGTGATCCATTGCCACCGCGAGCGGCTGAAACCGGTCGGCGGCGGCGGCGAGGGTTTCGGCCATGAGCTCGGCGTCTCGGCGGCCGACGTCGGCGACGTCGAGCGGGTCGGCGCCGTTGCCGCGGCCGCGGAACGCGTCCATCACGTCGACGAGCTCCAGGATCGTTTCTTGTGCCTGCCGTTTGCGGCGGCCGCGTTTCGAGTGATCGCCGGAGCTCTTGCTCGTCGAGCTCGTGCTCCGAGACCTCGGCGGCGGCTCCTGCTTCGGCGGCTTCGGCTTCGGCGGCTTCTCGGCCGGGCCTTCGTCGCGGGGGTCGTCGAACAGGCCGCCGCTCACCGCTCGCCGCCTCTCCAGGCTTGCCCGAGCTGGCGGGGGACGGCGATCGGCGACGAGTGGCCGCCGCGGGCGACGTCGGCCTGGAACGTCTCGAAGAACGACGGCGGCATCCTGACCGCGATCTGACCGGGGGCGGCGAGGCCGAACGACCCGTCCGGGAGCAGGACGACCGGGGTCACGTACATGACGACCTCTCCCGCGTCGCCGTGCTGCCAGTGGATCAGGTATTGAGACAGGAACAGCGTCGACGGTGATCCGGGCGGCGCCTCGTCGCGGTGATTCTCGGCCTGGTCGGTCACGCTGCCCCCTTGCCGCCGCCGCCGCCGTCGCCGTCCGGGTCGTCCGCCCACCGGTCGCCGAGGCCCTTGCGCCTGCGCGGGGCGGGCTCCGGGTCGGGCTCGGGCTCCGGGTCGGGGTCGAACTCGTCCAGGTCGTTCCGGTCCAAGAGGCCGAGGCGGAGGCCGCGCCGTACGGCGTGTTCGTCGGACAGGTCTATGTAGACGTCGACGTTGCCGCCGCGGCCGCCGGGGTCGTCGGGTGCCTGCTGCTTCTGCGTCAGGCGGTCGAGCTCCGCCTGTTCCTGCTCGGTGAGTCTTGCCACTGATTCCCCCTGTTCACTTGCGCCGCTTCCGCTTCGCGGGGCGGGTTTCGCCCATGATCGTACGGCCCCCGTGCGGGCCGGGCTTGCGGACAACGTAGACGTTGGCGATCTTGCCGTTCGGCAGGCGGACGGTGCGGACGCGGACGACTCCGCCTCGTTTCCTGAGCTCCGCCGGGCTCGGCACGCCCGCGATCGTACCAGTGTCTCAACTTGACACGGGTGTTTCAGTGTGAGACACTAGGGGGGTGGCGAACAGTGTCCCCTCACGAAAGGTAGGTGCCACAATGCAGGACGTATCCTGGGAAGTCAGGTACGAGGTGGCCGGGCTCGTCGGAGCCCTGGCCGCCGCCCGCCGCACCGATTCATCAGGTCTCCACCTGACGGTCGCCGGGCCGATGATCGACCGCCTCGCCGAGCTCTGCGGCATCGAGCCGTACAAGCTGCCGGACGAGGACGAGCGCGAGGGCGCCGAGCTCGACGCGGTCGCATCCCGCAAGGCTCCCGAGGCTCCCGAGGCCGACCGTGCAGAGTGGTACGACACGGACGACACGACACGCCGGACGGTAAGCGTGCAATGGTGGAGCTTCAATCGCAACCTTGGCCTTGGCTCCACGTACGTAACCCGGCGGGAGCATCCCGGGACGTGGTCGGTCCCCGAGCTCGTCGGCACGGAGAACGTGACCCGGGCGTGGGCCCTGGGATTCGCGGCCCGCTACCTGAGCCGGCACGACCTCGTGGACGGAGCGCCAGAGTGGAGGTTCAAGAGTTTTGACGACGCTGCCGATTACCACGCCGGTTATGCGGCCGGCGTGAGCGAACTCCTGCGCGTAGGGCTAGAGCAGGAGCAGGCGGGGGGGCGATCACATGACCGGCCGTGACCGGCACCCGCTGGAGCGCGAGCTAGCTCGGCGGATGGAGCGCGAGCTCGGCGACCTGGGACTGGAGCTCGAACGGCTCCAGGGCCGCCGCGCCTACCTGCTCGCGTACCTGGCCCGGTGCGAGGGCCGCTCGACGCGGGAGCTCGCCGTCGCCTGCGGCCTGTCGGCCGCGACCGTGTCTAGGATCGTCCGAGGGGTACCGGCTGATGCCGTTGGAACACCTGGAGGACCTGCTCGCGAGGGGGCCGCGTCGTGAAGTGGCGCCACCCTCACTCGGTCTGCCTCGGTCTCCTGTCCGGGGCCCTGATCACCCGCGGCGTCCTGGGCGGGTTCGTGCTGTTCTCGGCCGGGCTCGTGCTCGGGCTCGCCGCCGCGTTCCTGATCCGACGGGCCCGCCGCCTGACCCGGGCCGCCGCCGAGCTCCTGCGGACGCGGGAGCGGCGGGCGAACGTGAACGCGGTCGCTCGGCGGCGGGCGGGTGAGCGGGCCGATTCGCGGCTCGCGCTCCAGTGGGCGCGTGAGCGCGAGCGGCGCCAGCGGACGAGCTCAGGGCCGGGGGAGCTACCGCCCGGCTACTGAATCCGGCCGCCTGTTGAGCGGCCCGTGGCGGCCTCCCGGTCTCACCACCCGGGAGGCCGTTTCCACGTGAAAACCGCGCTATGCGGCGGGCGTGATCTCGGTTGGCGCGTCCGCGGCGGGCGGCGCCGCCTGCGGGAACAGGCTTGCGAGCGGGATCGTCACCGTCTGCGTGACGACCACCGGATCGGTGAGTTTCGTTGCCTGGACGCTGCCGTCGTCGGCGATCTCGACTAGCACGAAGCTACTCATCGCGGGTTCCTCCCTGGGTCGACGCGGCCGAGTCTACCCGGCTAGGCGCGGCGGCGCCGTCGGCGGTACGCGGGCTCCAGAGCCGCGCCCTGCACCGGGTACGCGAGCATCGTCCGGACGGTCGGCGTGTAGTTCAGGTCGACGCGTGAGGCGATCCCGCGTACGAGGCCGTGCCACGAGTACTGATGCGCCGTCCAGTGTTTCCACGGCGGCGGGCAGGGCGCCGACCCGGGGACGCCGTTCGGGTAGGCGAACACGAGCCCGGCCCCGATCGGCTGCCGCAGGTGCATCCCGTCGATCGCCGCGCCGTAGCAGTAGAACAGGGGAGCCACCCCCAACCGCTCCCGAACACGGGTATTCCAGGCGCGAGCCCACGCCTGGTCGAACGGCGCCGTCTCGAAGTCGAGCATCGGCCGCCACTCCCCCGGCCGCACCTGCCCGACGACCTGGCAGAAGTGGTCGGCCTCCGCCTCCGCCCCGGCGGTTCCGGGGTTCACGTCCGGCCGGGCGAAGTGGTAGGCGAACGTGCGCAGGCCCCACCGCTCCCCCTCGTCTCGCCACCCTGCATACATGCCGTCGACGAAGTGGGTCCCCTCACTGGCCTTGAGCTCGGCCGCGGTGATGCCGGTCGAGCGGGAGTCGTGCGCGACCTGCCGCAGATTGACAGCCTTCCCGTTGTTGTTCGACAGGTCGACGAAGTGGGTAGTCCAGACCGTGACCGTCCGGCGGTCGGGCTCCCGCGTGATGGCGACCCCGAGCGTGTCCGGCCGGGCCGCAGTTTGCGAACGATTCGTAACGTCGCCCACGGCAGGAGTCTAGCCGCGCCCGGCGTACCTGATAGGGTCGCGGGTCCCCTCACCCCCGACAGGAAGGAGCCCCGATGCCCCTACCGCTCGGCCGTCGCCGACGACCTCGCCCGCCGCGGCGGGTCTGCTCGGTCTGCGGCGGCACCGTCTACACCTACCGCGTGCCACCCGTCCACCCTGCCTGCTTGATGGAGCCCGGTCTCGCCGACGAGCTCAAGCGGGCGCGGCTGGAGCGGTGGCGCGAGAGGGGGTGAGGCGGCCCGCCCGAGCCCCGATGCGACGAGGGCGGACCGCACACCCGTGCATCCCCTCTCGGTGAGCGTACCAGGTACCTGCAACAGACACCTAACAGACTGGAGAAAACGCAAATGGCAGACCAGACCGAGAACACGACCACGACGGAGCTCGCGCTCGCGAGCTCGGCGGAGCTCGAAGCGGCCGCGGCCGCGATCCTGGACGGGAAGGAGCTCCCCGGCGGCGGCGGCGACCCCGAGGCCGTCTCCCGCATGATCCTGGAGCGCATCCTCGCCAGTGATCCCGCCGACCTGTTCAAGCCGCAGAACCTGGAGCCCTGGCGGGAGTCGATCGACCGTCCGGCCGAGGTGTCCGGGTTCCACCTGAACCGGAGCTCGTTCGAGGGCGGCTCGTCGGTGTACGCGATCGTCGACCTGACCTGGCTCGACGACGGCGAGTCGGAGTCGGTCACCTGCGGCGGCCGTAACGTCATGGCGCAGTTGCTCGCGGCGATGCGTCACGGCCTGCTGCCCGTCCGCGTGAAGCTGGTCGGGAACCGCACCGCCGAGGGGTATCAGGCCCTCTGGCTGGAAGCCGTCTAGGAGCTCGCAGGAGCCTCTGAGAGACGACGAGGGCCCGCCCCGTGGCATCCGCAGCATGGGAGCAACGGAACGAGCGGGCGCGGGCCCTCGGGTACGACTCCTACTACGACTACCGCGCCCACGATTACGGCCGGTCCGAGTCGAAGCTGTCCGGTGAGCGGCTACGGGCCGCCCGCGGCCACGCCGGTTTCGAGGACCTGCGGGCGTGGGCGCGTGAGGGCGGCGAGACCGTCTCCAGGATCGTCGAGCGCGACTCGAAGGGCCGCCGGAAGGTGGTCG
>Ga0318553_10000878_pt1 | contig 10272 bp, 11 predicted proteins | sample GRESIP082b2f21_FD_203686 | JGI IMG/M metagenome (GOLD analysis project Ga0318553, IMG submission 203686) | Tropical soil microbial communities from Luquillo Experimental Forest, Puerto Rico - GRE.SIPMG.082b2f21 | ecosystem: Environmental > Terrestrial > Soil > Tropical forest > Bulk soil...
GGGCTTGAGCGTCTGGCCGTTGGAGAACTTGATCCCGCGGCGGATGTGGAAGACGTAGGTCTTGCCGCCGTTGGTCGGCTGGGGGAGGGACGTGGCCAGGTCAGGCACGATCGTGTTGCCGGCGGCGCCGTTCAGCTTCCCGAACCCCGTCAGGCCGTCGTGGGTGTCGATGAGCAGCTGCCACTCCTCCGCCGTATAGTTCTGCGCCGGGTCGGCGACGCCAAACGCGGAGTTGGCGAGGATCGTGAAGGTACCGCCCTTGTGGCCGGTGGCCTGGGTGCTGCTGGTGCTTGACCCGCCACATGCGGCGGCGGTGACAGCGAGGGCGGCGACCGCCGCCCCGAGGCTCAGCTTGCGCAGCGGGCGTGCCCTGCGGCGCGCCGCGATGGTCTCTATGGGGGGAAGTTTCACGGGGACGCCTCCTTGCGGGCAGCCTATATTCATGCGGACATTTGATATCAGATCCGGACAGGTAACGCTTTGGACTCAGATAACCGGGTCAGCCGGCCGGTAGCCACCGTGTATGCGCAGGTCAGCCGGTCCACAGCGCGCTCAGGTCGGCGTCGACGCGGGCGCGGAGCTGGCCAGCGGCGGGCAGCAGCGGCCGGGGCGGGGCGGCCTCGATGGTCTCGCATGCCGCCAGGGCGCCGGGCCCGAGGAACCGGGTCAGCTGCCCGTAACCGTGCCGGTCGTCGCAGCCGAGCCGGTGATGGTGCAGCCGCATCGGCGCGTACAGATAAAGATGGTCGCGGGCTCTGGTAATGGATACGTAAAAAAGTCGCTGTTCCTCGGCGAGCCCGGCGGGGGAGCCAAGCGCCATGTCGCTGGGCACGGCACCGTCGACCAACTGGGGCAGGTGCACCACGGGCCACTCCAGGCCCTTGGCCGAGTGCACGGTCGAGATCACCAGGAAGTCGTCGTCGAGCCGGGGCGGCCCGGCGAGGTCCGAGGCCGACACCGGCGGGTCAAGCGCCAGCTCGACGAGCGCGTCGTGCAGGGACGGCCTGCTGGCCGCCGCGTCGGCGAGCCGTTGCAGGTCGGCGATGCGGATGCCGGCGTCGGGGTACCGCGCGCGCAGCGGGCCGTCCAGGGCGGTCAGGATGCTGGCCGCCCGCTCCGGCGCCTCCGCTTCGGCGGCGGTGCTGGCCAGGCTGGTCACGGTGGCGGTCAGGGCGTCGCGCGCCCGCCGGGGCACCGCGGCGGCGGCGGCGGGCCACCGGTCGAACGGGCCGGGCTCGGCGGGGTCCAGGATGTCCAGGGCCCGGCGCGCGCTGACCGCCCCGACGCCCTCGTGCAGCCGCAGCACCCGGAACCAGGCGATGTCGTCGGCGGGATTGGCCACGATCCGGGCGGCGGCCAGGAAGTCCTTCACGTGGGCCGCCTCGGTGAAGCGCAGCCCGCCGTACTTCACGAACGGGATGCCCCGGGCGGCCAGCTCGATCTCGAGCACGTCACTGTGGTGCGCGGTGCGGACCAGGACCGCCTGATCGCGCAGATCTGTCCCGGCCTCGTGCGCCTCCAGGACCTGGCCGCAGATCTCGCGAGCCTGGGTCGCCTCGTCGTAGCAGCGCACCAGCACCGGCGCGGGCCCGGCCTCGCGCACGGCGGTGAGCGCGAGCTCCAGCCCGGAGGACTGCGGGCGCACCGCGTTGGCCAGCCGCAGCACCGCCTGCCGGGACCGGTAGTTGCGGCCCAGCCGCACCACGGTCAGCCCGGGGAAGGTGACCGACAGCTGGCGCAGGTGCTCCGGGTCGGCGCCCCGGAAGCCGTAGATTGCCTGGGCGTCGTCGCCGACGCAGGTCAGGCAGCCGCCGTCGGGCATCAGCAGCCGGACGATGTCGGCCTGGACCGTGTTGACGTCCTGGTACTCATCGACGAGGACCGCGTCGAACATGCCGCGTAGCACCGGCCCGGCGGCCGGATCGCCCAGCGCGGCCCGCCACAGCAGCAGCAGGTCGTCGAAGTCGACGAGGCCGTGGCTGCGCTTGTGCGCGACGTAGCCGCCGAACAGCTCGCCGAGCTGGCCGGCGTAGTCGGCGCACCACGGGTAATCGGCGCGCACCACCTCGGTGACCGTCTTCTGCGCGTTCACGCACCGGGTGTAGATGTCCGCGCACACCCCGGCCCGCGGTGCCCGGCGCTGGGTGCCGGCCAGGCCGTGATCGGCGCGGCGGGCGTCGAGCAGGTCGGCCGTGTCCCCGGGATCTAGGACGGTGAAGGCGGGCGGCAGCGAGAAGGACTCCGCGTGCTGGCGGATGATCCGGTGGGCGATCGCGTGGAAGGTTCCCCCGGTGAGCCGCTCGCCGGCCGGCCGGGCCCGCGCGGCGGCGCGGGACAGCATGTCATCGGCGGCCCGCCGGGTGAACGTCAGCAACAGGATGCGGGAGGGCGCCATGCCCTGCTCACACAGCCAGGCCGCCCGGGCCACCAGCGTGCGCGTCTTCCCGGTGCCCGCGCCGGCCAGCACCAGCAGCGGCCCGCCGGGGTGCGCGGCCGCGCGGCGCTGCTCATCGTTCAGCCCGTCCAGCACATCCGGTGGCTCGAACATACAGACGAATGTAACCAGGCCGCCCATCAAGGCCGGGACGCCACGCCGCCCTGCCCGGGTGGCCGGCGAGTAAAGTCTTGCCGGTGGACGGCATCCATGACCTTGGCGGCATGCAGGGCTTCGGCGCGGTGGCGCATACGCCCGCCGAGCCGGTCTTCGCTGAGCCGTGGGAGGCGCGGGCCCGGGCGCTGGTTGAGGCCGTGGCCGGCGCGGTGCGGCCGACCGGGGGCGAGTTCCGGCACGCGATCGAGCGGATGGCACCGGGGCACTACCTGACGTCGAGCTACTACGAGCACTGGCTGACCGCGGCGGCCACCATGGCCGTCGAGCACGGCCTGCTCACCCGCGAGGACCTCGAGGCGCGGGCGGGCGGGCCGTTCCCGCTCAGCGGGCCGGTGCTCGGGCCGCGGGTCACCGACCCCGGTGCCGACGCCGGCGAGCCCCGGTTCGGCACCGGTGACCAGGTACGGGTGCGCGAGTGGCATCCGCCCGGCCACACCCGCTGCCCTCGCTACGTGCGGGGCAAGACCGGTGTGGTGGTGCGGCTGGACGGCAGCTACCCGGTGCCCGACGTCGAGGCGCACGGCGGCGGCCGCCGGCCCGAGCCGACCTATTCGGTGCGGTTCGACGCCGCGCAGCTGTGGTCCGACGGGCAGCCCGGCGTGTGCGTGCACGTGGACCTGTGGGAAAGCTACCTGGAGCCGGCATGAACAGCGAGGACGCCCACCGCCCGGCGGCGATGACACCGGTGGAGCAGCGGGTCGCGGCGCTGGAGGCGCTGCTGACCGAGCGGGGGCTGGTGCCTGAGGGGTTCATCGAGGAGACCGTCCGGCGCTACGAATCCGAGATCGGCCCGATGAACGGGGCCAAGGTGGTGGCCCGGGCCTGGACCGACCCGCAATACAAGCAGCGCCTGCTGGCCGATGGGACGGCGGCGATCGCCGAGCTTGGCTTCGGCGGCGCGGAAGGCCATCACATGGTGGTGGTGGAGAACACGCCCGCGGTCCACAACGTCATCGTGTGCACGCTGTGCTCCTGTTATCCGTGGCCCACGCTGGGGCTGCCGCCCGCGTGGTACAAGGACCCGCCGTACCGGGCCAGGATGGTCCGGGAGCCCCGGGCGCTGCTCGCCGAGATGGGCTGCCGGCCGCCCGAAGAGACCGAGATCCGGGTGTGGGACTCCTCCGCGGAGGTCCGGTACCTGGTCTTGCCGCAGCGCCCGCCGGGGACCGAGGGCCTGACCGAGGCCGAGCTGGCCGGACTGGTGACCCGGGATTCGATGATCGGCGTGGCCCGCCTGTGAACCTGGGGTCCGGGTAGCCCGCACCCGCCCCGCTGGTCGGGGCGGACCAGGTGCATGAGATGCCGGTGGCCGTGGTGAGCCTGGGGGAGCCGGGGCCCGCGCTGCAGGCGGGCGGTCCCGCCGCGACCGGCGGGGTCGATCGCGCGCCGGTCGAGTTCCCCCTGGTCACGGCCGCGCAGCGGGCCGGGGAACGGGACAGTCTCGGGCCGCCGCTGGACCGGGGGCACCCCGGTGAGCATCCCGGTGACCCCCGGCCGCAGGCGTCACGGACGGGCTGCGCGGTGGCGGGCGACGAACACGTATTCGCGGCTGTCGTCGGTGAACGGCTCACCGGCGAACCCGCCGTACAGCGCCGCCACCTCCAGCCCGGCCACGTCGAGTAGCCCGAGCCACTCGTTCTTCGTCGCCCACCACAGCGAGCTTGTCCCCCCGCCGTCGAGGGTCAGGTCGATCCGGTTGTCGCCCACCCAGTACCGGAGCGAGTGGGGGACCGGCTTGTCCTGGTGGCTGCCGTCTAGGCGGGCGCCGACCTGGTGGTCGAAGGCAAAGGCGTTCCAGGCGAAACGCCCGTCCGGGCGGAGCGAGGCCGCCACGCGCTCGAAGGTGCGGCGCCGGTCGGCCCAGGACCTCAGGTGCAGCAGCGCGCGGTACGGGCAGTAGATCAGCCCGGCCGGCTCGTCCAGGGTCAGGTCGCGCATGTCGCCCGCGCGCAGGTCGAGGCGGACGCCGGCCGCCGCGGCCGCCGCGCGGGCCTTGGCGAGCATCGCGGGTGATGAGTCGATGCCGATCACCGGCTTCCCGGCGGCCCGCGCGACCGGGATCGCGACCCGCCCGTTCCCGACGGCAAGCTCCACCAGGGGCCCGTCGGCCGCCCGGGCCAGGCCGGCGTAGAAGCCCATGTCGGCCGTCATCGGGGCCGACCACTCCTCGTACCGATCCGCGAATGACTCGTCCCAGCTCATCGGTCCCACGCTTCCTGGTTCGTGCTCTCGGGGGGCAGCCGGTCGCGCCCGCGCTACCCGCTGGGCGGGTGCGGTGTCAGCTGGGGCCGCACCGGCTGTTGCAGCACCGCCTGGTCCGCGAGCGCGATCGCGAGCTGCCCCGCCGCGGTCGGGTGGAACGGGGCCGCCGCCCCCGGGCCCTGCACGTACGGCAGCGGCGTGCACAGCTCGTGCCCGGCGAAGTCGGGCTGCGGCGAGGAGAACCGGAACTGCGCCGCGCCCTTGGCCAGCACCTGGTTCAGCGTGGCCAGGCGGGAGGTCAGGGTCTGCAGGTTCGCGGTGGTCATCCCGGCCCGGGTGAGGCACCCCGGCGCGGGCCCGAACGGGTTGTAGTAGCGGTTGATGATGATCTGCGGGTGGTTGGGCAGCGCGGCCAGCCTGCTCAGCAGGTCGAGGTAGTCCTTGCTGAACGAGGCGAGCTGCTGCTGGAAGTAGGCCTGCGTGGCTCGGTCGTTGCAGTTCGGCGTGACCGCACAGTAGCGAACCACGGCCGCCCAGTTCAGGTCGTCGGCGCCGACGCTGACGATGATCACCGACGCCCCGGTGGCCCGTTCCGCCTCGGCGAGCTGCGGCTGTAGCGCGACCCCGCCACGTACCTGCGGGCCGAGCAGCCCGTGGCTGATGGTGGCGCTGTCACACGCCAGGTTAAGCACCTTCCAGCCGTTGACGCTGGACAGGTCCGCCGCGTAGGAGTCGGCGCTGCGCCCGCAGGCCCGGGCGGCCGCCCCGGGTGCGGGCGCGAGCCCGGCGCCCGCCGCGGTCGAGTCGCCGATGACCACGGCCTGCACCCGGCGCAGCGGCCGGCCCGCCGGGTCGATCCGCGGCAGCCGGGCCTGGCTGCCGACCAGCGCGCTGAGCGAATGCACCTGCCGCAGCAGGGCGGGCGCCGTGTAGGTGGTGGCCATGATGGCGCCCACGTTGAGGGCCTCGGCGATCAGCAGCCCGGCGGCGAGCAGCTCGACCGTGGTGCGCCGCGGCAGGCGGCGCCAGCCCGCGAGCGCGCCCACCAGGATCAGCGTGCCCGCCCCGGTGACCACGGTCTCCCAGGCGAAGTAGCGCTTCCACCCGTCGGCGAGCCGGGCGCCGAGGATGCGTTCCGCGCGGGCGCCGTGGGCGCCCTCCACGAACGTGGTCAGCTCGCTGTTGATGGTGATCTCGGAAAGCTGCAGCCGGGGCCGCACCGGGCCGGCGAACCGGATGTTGGTCGGCAGGCTCTGGCCGAACAGGTCAATCTCGCCCGGTCCGGACAGGCTCAGGTTCGGCGCGGTCGCGCCCACCTGGATCACCTGCCCGGCGACGGTGACCGTCTGCGTGGGCGTCACCTGCAGCGCCACCGCGATCGCGCCGCACGCCACCACCACGAGCAGCACCAGACCGGCCAGCCAACGCAGGGCCGGCGCGGCCCCCCGGGCCGCCCGCGGCCTGTCTTCTGTCGCACCCATTCCCTTCCGACGCTAGCAACGGGTGGCCGGTGCGGCTACCGGGCGCCCAGGCCGAGCAGCACGCCGTCCGCAGCGACGGCGGGCGAACTGGTGATGAACATGGGGACGCCCGGCGCGGGCGCGGTCACCGTCTGGCGCACCTCCGCGCCGTCGAGACTGGTCACCGTGCCCAGCACCTGCCCCCCGGCGACCTGCTCGCCCGGGCGCACGCCCGGCTCCCACCAGCCCTCGCTGGTGGACCGCAGCCAGAGAAAGCGCCCCAGGCGGGCCGGCGGCCGGGCAGGTCCCGGCCCCGGGGCGGGATCACCGGTCATGCCGAGCAGCGCGAGCACCCGGTCCAGCCCCCGGACATGCGCATCCACCGCGGCCGCCTCGACCAGCCCGCACCCGCCCGCCTCCGCGATGATCGCCGGAATGCCGAGTTCCGCGGCCGCCGTGCTCGTCGTGCCGCCGACCGCGCGATCGGGGCCGGGCTCCTGGCGGATCACATACCCCAGCCCGTAGGCGGTCGCCAGCTCCAGCGCCCTGGCCTCGCCGGGCCCCGCGTCGTACAGCGCGAACGGTTCCAGCGCCTCCACCATGTCGCCGGCATGGGCGTCAATCACGGCATCGCTGCCCACGATAAGCTGCGTGAACGCCGCATGCGCGAGCCGGTCGGCCAGGGTCCCGTCCGGATTCCCGGGGAAGCACCTGTTGAGGTTCTTGCCGTCGTCGGGGACGAGGAACGGGGTGCGGGCGCGGAACGCCGGCAGGTTCAGCACCGGGACCGCGCGCACGCTGCCGCGCAGGTCCCGTCCGGCCAGCGCCCGCGTCCAGCGGCGCACCGCGGCCATCGGCGCGTACTCGCATCCGTGCACCCCGGCCAGGACGGTGAGCCGCGGCCCGTCCGCCGCGCCGGTCAGCTCGACCACGGGTACCTCGAAGCCAGCCAGGCTGAGCGTGTGCCGCAGCACGGTGGGTGGCATGGGTCAGTCCTCTCTGTTCTGTTTACAACGGAGTCTTCTGTCAGCATCTTCGCTAGAACAAGAGCCCGTGCTCTGAGGGTGCCTGCCTGGCGCGCGCCGGGGACCAGGCGCGGTCGGGGAAGGGAGCGGTCATGAAGGTCTTCCTGTCCAGCGACATGGAGGGCACAGCGGGCGTCGTCGCCTGGGAGCAGTGCGTCGGCGACGGGCCGGAGGCGGCCGCCGGGCGCGCGCTGCTGCTGGCCGAGGTGAACGCTGCCATCGAGGGCGCCGTCGCCGGCGGCGCCACCGAGATCGTGGTCAACGACTCGCACTCCCGCATGCGCAACCTGCCCGCTGCCGCGCTGGCCGGCGGGGCGTCCTACCTCTCCGGCAGCCACAAGCCGCTGTACATGATGCAGGGGCTGGACGACAGCTTCGGCGCCGTGCTGTTCGTGTCCTACCACGGGTCGGTGGGGGCGCCGGCCGGGCTGTCGCACACCTACAGCCCGCGCGTGGTCGTGGAGGCCAGGCTCGGCGGGGCGGTGACCGGTGAGGCGGGCATCAACGCCCTGGTGGCCGCGCACTACGGGGTGCCTGTCGTGCTGGTCACCGGCGACCGGTGTGCCTGCGAGGAGACCGCGGCGCTGATCCCCGGCGTGCACACCGCGGTGGTCAAGGAGCACGTCAGCCGGGTGGCCGCGCACAGCCTGCACCCGGCCCGCGCCTGTGCGCTGATCCGGGAGACCGCGCAGCGGGCGGTCGAGGGCGCGGCCGCCGCCAGCCCTCCGCCGGTCGGCTCGGCCCCGCTGGAGATCTCCGTCCGCAACACCGACATCGCCGAGGCGGCCAGCTGGGTCCGCGGCGTGGACCGCACCGGCCCCCGCGAACTGCGCTTCACCGGCCCGGATCCGCTGGCCGTCTACCGCAGCTTCTGCGCGGCGATCCTGCTGACCCGCGCCATTGCGGAGGTGGTATGACCGGGAATGCCCGGCAGCCACCGCCGCGGGCGGCCGCGGCGCTTGTTGCAAGCGGCCGGGCACGGAATACTTCTTGGCGTTCCCGGCGGGAGGAATGGTGGTCATGCCTGATTTCGAGCATTCCCAGGAGATAGGGGCGGCACCGGATGCCGTCTGGCGCCTCGTGTCGGATCCCAGCCGCCTGGCTGACTGGGTTCCCACGGCCACAGCCAGCGGCCCGGCGGGGGCAGGCGCGGTGCACCTGCAGGGCGAGTCCCATGGCCACGACTACGACGCCCGCGGCGGCTTCGTGGCCGACGACGCAGACCGGCGGTTGTCCTGGGACAGCCCCAGGTACCCCGGCTACCGGGGCACGCTCCTGGTGACCGAGGAGGCCGGTGGCTCGCGGGTGACGGTCCAGGTCACCATCCCTGACGCTCCCGTGCGGGCGGACGAGGAGATTACCCGCGGCCTTCGCGAGACCCTCGACCGGATCGCCCGCCTCGCCCAGGCCTGACCCGCCGGCGGGCCCGCGCGCCGCGCCACGCCGGATCCGGTGCGGCCGGCGTCGGCCATCGCGTTTTGCTACATGCTGTAACACCAGGTAGCGGTTGGCAGGTCTGCCGCCATCCCGGAGGGGTCGGCGGGACGAGCGGGAACCCAGGGTCACCATCCCAGTCGTCATCGGCGCGTCGTCCGGCCCGGAGTGCCCACGACAGCCTCCATAATGAGGTCATGGCGGGCGGGCTGATCCGGTGCGGGCACTGCGGCCAGATGAACCGGGTGCCGGCGGCGGCGGCCGGGACGCCGCGCTGCGGCAAGTGCCATCAGCCGCTGCCGTGGATCGCCGACGCCGACGACACCACCTTCAGCGATGTCGCCGAGGCCGCCAAGATCCCCGTCATCGTTGATCTGTGGGCACCCTGGTGCGGGCCCTGCCGCATGGTCAGCCCCGCGCTGGAGCAGCTCGCCCGCGACCTGGCGGGCAGGGTGAAGCTGGTCAAGGTGAACGTGGACGACTCGCCGCAGGTTTCGCAGCGGTTCGACGCTCAGGCCATCCCGACCCTGCTGGTGCTGCGCGGCGGGCGGGTGGCCGCCCGGCAGACGGGCGCCGCCCCCCTGCCCGTCCTGCGGACCTAGGTGGAGAATGCCCTCGCCGGGCCCGCTCGCTGACGGGCTAGGCGGCGTAGCCGGTGGCCTTCTCCACGGCCATCCGCACCACCACGCGGACCGCGCCGGGCCGGTCCTCGCCCGGATCCCTGCCGTCGTACTTCCATGACAGCTGGGTGTCGAGCCGCCGGCCGATGTCGGGAGCCATCGACACCCGGCCGCGCAACTCGACGTAGTTCTCCGGGTCTGCCGAGTCGATCACGGTGACGCTGACGCGCGGGTCCCGCAGCATGTTGCGGTGCTTGACGCGCCCCTCCACCGTCGAGAACACCAGGTCGCCCCCGTCCCGGCCGACCCACACCACGGAGGTCTGCGGGCTGCCGTCGGGGTTCACCGTGGCCAGGACCGCGTAGTTCTTCCCGTCAACCAGTCGCAGCGCCGCATCGCTGAGCGGGATACTCATGGCGGCACGGTAACAGCAAGCCGGGCGGCGCATTCGGCTTGCTGTGGGTCGCGGATCGTGGCCGGCGCACCGGCGAGTCAAAGGCCAGCGCGGATGCTCCGCAAGGCGAGCTGCATCTCAGCTGCGGAGGAGAAGCGATCAACGCTGGTGGGAGCGCATGCCTTGGCGAGGAAACCGGCAAGGTCCGGCCCGAGGTCAGGGCGGACCGTTCTCGCGTCGATCACCGGTTCGTCGGCCACGGGCGTCTCATTCGGGAACGGGTGATGACCGTTGCAGAGAAGCTGGTAGAGCAGCACGCCGACGGCGAACAGGTCGGTAGAGACGTCCCAGCGAGTGACGCCCGCATCGGGTGGCTGGTACGGCGGCGTTCCCGACTGCGTGTGCACCCGGTCGCCGACACGGGAGGCGATGTTGAAGTCCAGCAGTTTGGCTCCCGTGCGGGTAAGCATCACGTTGTGCGGCTTGATGTCGCGGTGGATCAGCCCCTTGTCCTTCAGTTCCGTCC
>Ga0318553_10000886_pt1 | contig 10242 bp, 8 predicted proteins | sample GRESIP082b2f21_FD_203686 | JGI IMG/M metagenome (GOLD analysis project Ga0318553, IMG submission 203686) | Tropical soil microbial communities from Luquillo Experimental Forest, Puerto Rico - GRE.SIPMG.082b2f21 | ecosystem: Environmental > Terrestrial > Soil > Tropical forest > Bulk soil...
CAGCCGCACCAGCACCTGCTTGCTGGAGCCGCGGTCCCGGGCGTCGCACAACTGAACCGGGACGTGTGCGCCGATGTCGAGGGCCTGGCGCACCTCGTCTTCCTCGTAGACGTCGGCGCCGTCGAAACAGTTCACCGCGACGATGAACGGGATGTCGCGGGACTCGAAGAAGTCGACCGCCCCGAAACAATCGCCCAGCCGTCGGGTGTCGGCGAGCACGACCGCGCCCAGCGCCCCCACCGACAGTTCCTTCCACATGAACCAGAACCGGTCCTGCCCGGGAGTGCCGAACAAGTACAGCACCACCTCGGGGTTGATGGTGATCCGGCCGAAGTCCAGCGCCACCGTGGTCGTGGTCTTCCCGGCCACCCCGGTGAGGTCGTCCACGGCTGCCCCGATTTCGGACAGCCGCTCCTCGGTCCGCAGCGGCCTGATCTCGCTGACCGCGCCGACCAGGGTCGTCTTGCCAGCCCCGAACCCGCCCGCGATCAGCAGCTTCACTGCCTGCGCGCCAGCAAGATCCGCGGCCCGGGCCGCGTCAGAGTTTGCGAACACCGTCGAGCACCGCCTGTAGCAGTTTGATGTCGGGCACGCCCGCAGCCGCTGCGGGCCGCGGCGGCCGGTGGATGAGATATCCGGCGTTGATCAGGTCGCAGACGAGCACCTTGACCGCCGCCAGCAGCAGGTTCAGGTGGGCGGCGATCTCGGCGACCGACAGCGCCCGGTGCTGGCACAGGCGCAGTATTTCCCGGTATTCCCGGTCCAGGCCCGTGATGTCCGCCTCGGCGCGGGCGGCCATGACCAGGGTGAGGATGTCCAGGCTGTGCAGGTCCTTGCCGGCACGTCCCCGGGTCATCGCGAATGGACGGACGAGCGGCCCGGGATCCTCGCCGTCGAAGGACCATCCGTCCGTCATGGCGAGCGGGGGGCCGGCGATTCCGCGGGTAGCACGCGCGGGCTGGCCGACAAGTTGCCGCCGACCTGCCGCACGATCACGTTCATCTCGTAGGCCACCATGCCGAGATCGGCGTGTGCCGAGGCGAGCAGCGCCAGGCAGGCGCCCGCGCCGGCCTCGGTCACCACCAGGTACCCGTACTCCAGCTCCACGACCGTCTGCTGCACGGCGCCCTTGCCGAACTGGCTGCCAACGCCGCGCGACAGGCTCTGGAACGCCGAGGCCATCGCCGCCAGGTGCTCGGCGTCCTCCCGGCCCAGCGTCGCCGAACGGCCCAGCGGCAGCCCGTCCCCGGACAGCACGATGGCCTGCTCGGCCCCCGCCAGCCGCCTGACCAGATCATCAAGCAGCCAGTTCAGCCGGTCTGTCCTGGCCCTGACCGTCACATCATCGTTCATTGCCTGGCCATTCGCTTTCATCTGTTGTCCCCTCCCGAGGAGTCGCGTCCCAGGCGCGTTCCCCGCTGAAATGCCGATATGGAACTGCGGGCCTCCTCGGGGCTCCGCGGCCGCCGGGGCGCAGTACTGTGCGGAGCGTCCGTTTCCAGCTGCAGCCCCGGCGCGAGGCTCGCCAGCCGGTCACGGCGAGGCAGCGGCGCACGACTTCGCCTCGGCGTGCCCGGCGGCGTGCCTGGAGCCGTCTCGTGGGGCGCCGGCGAGGCAGCGGAGGGCTGCAAGTCCGACCAGGGCGGGGACGATAGAACATGATCCGCGGGCCACTCCTGCCCCGGCTGTCCCCGCAGCTCCGCATCTGCCCTGCCGCGCGGGCGCGGCACCGGGGCTAGTCCAGCCTCGGCCGGGACCTCCTCCGGTTGCTCGTGCCGTCCGGAGCGGCCTATCGCGGACGCGTCGCCGTCGGCGGTGTCGTCGGCTTCGACGACAGCGGAGGGAATCAGCACGATCGCCTTGATGCCGCCGTAGGCCGACTCCAGCAGGCTGACAGAGATACCGTGCCGCTGGGCCAGCTGGCCCACCACGAACAGGCCCAGGTGCCGCTGCCCGGACAGCGCCATCGCCTGGAAGTCCGGCGGATTCGCCAGCGTCTCATTCAGCTGTTCCCGCTCCGCGAACTCGATGCCCAGGCCCTGGTCCTCCACCTCGACGACCACGCCCTTGCCCACCAGGTTGCCGCGCACCGTCACCGCCGCGTCGGGCGGCGAGAACGCCGTCGCGTTGTCCACCAGCTCGGCCAGCAGATGGATGAGGTCGCCCACCACGGCGCCCTGCACCCGCACGCCGGGCAGCCGGACCGTGTTCACCCGCGCGAAGTGCTCGGTCTCCGACACCGCGCTGCGCACCACGTCCTCAAGAGCCGCCGGGCGGCGCCACCTGCGGCCCGGCTGGCCGCCGCCCAGGATCAACAGGTTCTCGGCATTGCGCCGCGCCCGGGTGGCCAGATGGTCCAGCTGGAACAGCCGCTCCAGGTGCTCGGGGTCGCTTTGCTTGGCCTCCGCGACGTCGAGCAACTCCAGCTGCCGGTGCACCACCAGCTGGCTGCGGTGCGCGATGTCCAGGAACACCTTGTTGATGCCGCCCCGGGTCCTGGCCTCGGCGACGGCTGCCGCGACCGCGGTCCGCTGCGCGGTGTTGAACGCCTCGGCGACCTGCCCGATCTCGTCACTGCCATAGCCGGACAGCGCCACCTCCGACCCCACGTCGATTGGCTCACCCTCGCCGATGCGCCGCACCATCGACGGCAGCTTCTCATCGGCCAGCTCCAGCGTCTTGGCCCGCAGCCGCCGCAGCCGGCGCACCAGCCCGTTCGCCAGCACCATCGCGGCGACAAACGCGGCGACGGCCAGCACCAGCACCAGCGAACCCAGCAGAACTGACCTGGACAACGTCGCGTTCGCCGCGGCCGTGGCGGAACTCTCAGCCTGGCGGAAACTATCCCCCCACAGCCCGAGCAGGCCGCCGGACACGGTGTTCTCAGCGGTCAGCCAGTCGGCGACGGGCACTGCGAGCTCGCCGCGCTGGGCCAGGTCGTCTTCACCGGACGTGGCAAGCTGCCACGCGCCCCCCGCCACGAGCCGGTCATACGCCGCTGTCTCGGACCTGGTCAGCCGCGAGGTCAGTGCCTGGAGCTCGTTACGGTAGGCACCCGTCAGCTGCGCCACGACCAGCCGGTCGGGCTGGCTCAGCACCCCGCGCGCCTTGAACCCTGCTCCCAGCCCCATCGCGCGGGAGTGCGCGTCCAGAACCGGCAACCAGTCCAGCATGGTGATCCCGTCCACGGCGGCCGCGGAGTCGGGGGCCGAAAGCGCGAATCCCAGGAAGGCCGACGTGACGACGTCGGCAAGCCGGGTATAGAAGGCATCGACCTCGGTGGCGCTCAGCCGGCGCGCTTGCACACCCTGCCGGACCACCGGCAGCTGAGCGAGCAGCTCATGGAACGTCGCGTTGGCGCTGGCTGCGGCGCCCGGGTTGAGGCTTTGCACCGTATTGCCTATTCGGGCGGCATTGGCGAGCACCGCGTTCGTCGCGTCCCACTGCGCCTGCAGGCCAGCCAGCGCCTGGCGATCACCCCCCAGGGCTCTCAGGCTGATCGTTCGTTCTTGCGCCACGGTGGACTCGAGCTGGACGATGGGACCGACGTTTTGCTGCATGTAGCCGGAAAAGCCGCGTGCCGACAGACCTTCAGAGATCAGGTAGCCGGCGACCGAGGCGCCCGTGATGAGCAAGGCCAAGCTCGGGATCAGCACAATCAAGAGCACCCTGGTCCGGATGCTCGGGGTCCAGCTCCTGCGCCGCGCCGGTCGCCGCCGTCCTGGGCTCGCTTTCGACCGCTGGGCCCGCCTGGGGCTCGCCCCGGGCTCCCGCCCTTCACCGCCTACCGCCATCGCCTCCCCCTTCCGAACCGGCCGTCCGCCCGCAGCCTGCCTTTGACATTCGCTGTCTGGCCGGACTGAGCTGACCGGTCGTGTCTCGTGTGTCGTCCGTGACGTGACATGGCGGGCACCGAGGTTCCGGCCGTTGTGAAGTCCCCGGCACCTTGTTCGGCGATGATCATGATCACGTTTATCTCTGGCCGCGTGTTCCGCACGGGTTATCAGATCACGTCAGAACATGCGAATATGCGCATACATTAACGATGGTCGGGCGGGCGCGCAAGGGCAAACCAGGATCCGGTCGGCGGGCGCTCGCGGCGACGGCCCGCCGGATGTCCGGCGGGCCGTCGTGTTGCGATGCTGTTCAGTTGTTGTCCGGAGACTCGTCAGCTTGCGTCCGGGCTCACGAGGGGGGCACCGGGCACCTGCGATGGGGCGTAGATCTTCGAGTCACCCGGGTAGGGCACCTTCCACCCGTGGGCCTGGTACCACGTGTACCGGTTCATCTGCTCCGGGCTGGCGTAGTCGGGGAACGCGCCATTGCCGGTGGTGTGCTGTTGGGCGACCCAGGCCTGCCAGGCAGCGGCGGTGGCCCGCTCGTTCGCGGGCACCGCGGTCTGCGCGGCCTCCGCCCTGTTCAGCGCCGCCGCCGCGGCGCCGGTGCGGCCCAGGGTGTCCAGACCGCAGGCCGGCGGGGTGGTGATGGCCTCGGTGAGCGGGATCTGGTTCGGCACCGCGTTGAAGGGCGCGTAGTCGGGCCTGGGGGTGAAGGCGTCGTACATCGGCGTGGCAGCAGCGACCTTCTCGTTCAGCGGCTGGGCGCCGAGGATCTGCTCGATCGTCCGGACCGCCGAGATCTGCGAGTAGTAGGTGTCGATCACCTTGCCGTGCTGGGCCCAGGGGCTGATGACCTGGACCGGGGCGCGGTGGCCGTCGACGTGGTCGGCGCCGTCCTGGCTGTCGTCCTCGAGGACGAAGATGGCGGAGTCCTTCCAGTACTTGCTATGCGAGATCGTGTCGACGATCTGGCCCGTGGCGAGATCGTTGTCGGCCACCCCGGCCTCCGGGTCCGTCGGCCCACCGGTGTGGTCGCTGGAGAGCCAGATCATGTTGAAGTCGGCGGGACCGTTCTGCTGGAAACCCTGCTTCCAGATTTCGTAGCGGTAGATGTCCGGGATCGAGAGGTCGAACGGCGGCGACAGCGGGTCGGCGATCGCGTTCAGCGACGGGATCACCGAGCCGTAGTTGCCCTTCAGGCCGGCGGCGGTCAGCTGGGCCGGGTCACCACCGTTCATGACGCTCTTGGTCGCGCAGTAGTACTGCTGCCACGTACCGGGAGGCTTGCCCTCCATGTACTCGAACTCGCCGTAGTTCCTGGCCGTCGCGCCGGAGGACTCGACAGCGCTCCACAGGAAGCCCGAGCGCTGGTGGCCCAGCACGTCCTCCTCGGTGTCATAGCTGCGCTGGTACTCACCCGCGGACGACTCGGTGTACTCGGGGTTGTCGCCCTGCATCAGCCAGTTGTGGCCCTCGGCAGAGTTGGTGCCCACGTCGTACACGTTGTCGTAGAGACCGAACTGCTTGGCCAGCGCGTGCTGATTCGGCGTGGCCTTCTCGCCGAACTGCGTGAGCGTCGGGTCGCCGTTGCCCTTACCAATGTCGCCGAACACCTGGTCGTAGGTCCGGTTCTCCTTCACGATCAAGAAGACGTGCTTGATCGTGGACGGGTCACCGATGCGCACCGGAACCGGCACCGGCTTGGCATGCCCGTCGTGGGCGAACTTGACCGATCCGGGGGTCCAGCCGTTCTGCGCGAAGACCGTCACGGTGTAGCGCGCGATGTCCCGGTCGCTCGGAAGGGTGAAGCGCGTCAGGGATGCGGTGGTGCTGTGCGTGTCGTGGCCGGTCACGGGGACGGTTCCCTGTCCCTTGTAGGTCGTGATGCCGGGGCCGCGCGCGTCGATGCCGCGGGTGTTGGTGACGACGATCTGGTCGCCGGCGGTCGCCACGTCCGCCGGGTAGTAGTCCGTCGGCAGCAGGCCGAGGTAGCTCACCGGCTCCTTCGGCCCGCGGTTGTACTGGTAGACCGCGACGGCGTTCGCCCTCCCCAACGTGACCAGCAGGTGGCCGTCCTTGGTCATGGCGATGCCGTCGGGCTCATACCCCACCGAGGACTCCGGCCACGGCCTGGTCTCGATCGTCTGCACGACCTGGTCCTTCGTCGTGTCGATGACCGAGACGGTGTCACTGTTCGTGTTGGCGACGAACAACGCGTTGCCGCTGACATACATCGCGGTCGGGTGCAGGCCGACAGCGATCGATCCGACCGCCGCGGACGGGTTCGCGGTGTCGATGACGCTGACGGTCCCGGTCGTCGACGTGCCCAGGTACCCGTTGGCGGGCACCTGGGTGCCGTACGAGCCCATGGTCGTGTCACCGGGCTGGGCTAGGCGGCCACCCTCGTCGCTCACGTACAGCTTGCCGCCCACGAGGGCGAGCGCACGAGGGGCGATGCCGACGTTCCACGTCTGCTCGATCGCACCGGTGCTGGGGTTGAGCGCCACGACGGTGTTCTGCCCGTTGATCGCGGCGTAGAGAGTGGACCCGTCGGGCGAGTACGTGGTCTGGCCCACCAGCGCGGAGTGGCCGTTTACCGCCGGGATCGGGAAGCGGGCCGGTGTACCAAGGGTGCCGTCGGGGTTGACCGGGAACCGGCTCAGGGCGTTTTGCTCCGGAAGCCAGAGGAACTTGCCGTCCGGCGAGTACGTCGGGCCTACCTGTCCGACAGTGCCATCGGACAGGTTCTGGTTGACCCCGGATGCGGTGCCGACCGTCCAGATGAGCTTGTAGCTCGACAGGTCGAAGATCTGCAGGACCACCGACTTGTCGGCGCTGGTCGCTGCGAGGAATCGGCCGTCCGGGCTGACCGTCGAGCCCATGAACTTGCCGATCTGGGTGAGCAGGCGGTCACCGATCGGCTTGATGATCTGGTCGTCGGAGACCTGGATCCCGTTGGGGTACTGCGTGCCGACCTGGTTGTCGCCGAAGCCCACCGTCGAGCCGTAGGCGGCCATTCCCCCGCCGACGATGAGCACGGCTGCCGCGCCGGCCACGACGATGTGGAGTCGGCGGCCGGCCCGATCCGAGAGCCCAAGACGGACTCTCGAGACTTTTCGACGTTCTCGCGTTACTTGCATACCTATCCCTTCGAGGCGGGGCCTAGCAGATCGACAAGGCCGTCGAACTGCCATAGGGGGTTGGGTGCGTCCCCGTACGGGGCGCGCAGCACGAAGTAGCCGTTCACTTGATTCGGCCCGTCGCCGTCGGCGACGTATCGGCCGTTCGGGCTGACGTCAAGCTGGTAGACGGCCTGTCCGGTCGCGTTGCTGACGCCGGGGAGATGCCAGTAGACGGAGCAGCGCCAGTCGTTTCCCGGCCCGTCCTGGGCGACCAGGCCCTGTCCCTTGGCGCAGGACGCCGTGGTCCGCAGCTGCGCCGCGGTGACACTCAGGTGGTACACCTCCTGGCTCTGCACCACGTACAGGTGCCCGAACGACGTGGCGAGCGACCGCTGCAACTTGCCGGCGTCGATCCCGGAGCCCGTGGCCCCGGTCGCCGCGGCCACCACCCCCGCCGAAAGCACCCACACCGCGAGCAGCGGCAGGATTCCCAGGGTGATCGCGCGCCGCACCGAGCCATCGTTCGCCGGGCTGGTGAAATCGCGCCGCATGAAGATCACGTACGCAAGCGCGGTCGCGGTGGCGGCCCACGCCAGGCTGACGGCGATGCCCGCGATTAGCGAGCCGAGCTGCGGCGGGCTGGTGAACAGGCCATTCCAGGAGAGGAACGCGAAGCTGGGCAGTGCCACCCGGACAGCGGCCGGCATCGGCAGCACCTGGGACGCCAGCTGCATCCCCAGCCCTGCGAAGGCGGCCAGCAGCAACCCGATCGGGGACCGCCCGAAGATGACGGCAGCGAGCAGCTGGCACGCACATCAGGAGCACGGTGAGGCTCGCCAGCGCCTTGGCGAGGAAGATCCGCCGCGGCGAGCGCACCGCCACGAGCAGGTGGCTCCAGGTGCCGAGCCGGTCCTCGGCGGAGAACACGTCGCCGGCGATGACCGGGGTAAGCAACGGGAAGAACCAGCTGCCAGCGAAGGACAGCACCACAAGCGCTCCGGCCCAGCCCGTGGCGTGCATCTGGCGGCCGAACAGGGTGTCGGCCGGAAGCGAGTTCTGCCCGCTCACGACGATGACGGCGACCGCCGGCCCGATCCAGCACAAACCGATCAGGATGCGCACCCACCACTGCGCCAGCAGCTTGACCAGCTCGAAGCGGTACCCGCGCCACACCGACACGGAGGGAGGCGCCAGCCCTTCGCCGGAGGCGGTCGTCGCGGTCACGGTCATCGGCTGGACTCCCGCTCCTGCTGATCGGTGAGGGCGAGGAACGCGGACTCAAGCGGCGAGGTCACGGGCGCCAGTTCGCGCACCGCGATGTCCGCGCGGACGAGTCGCGGCACCAGCTCGTCGAGATCGGACACCAGCGCGCGCACCACGATCACCTCGGGGTCCGGCCGGGGCCCGGCGTCGTCGACCACGCTGATTCCGTCCGTCTCGGCGGCCACCCGGCGCGCGGCGCCGGTGTCGGAGGTCCGCAGCCGGTAGTCGAGCTCACGGTTCTCGCCGGCGAGCTTATTCAGCGGGCCGGAGAAGACGACCCGTCCGGTCGCGAGGATGGTGACCTCGGAGCACATCGCCGCGAGGTCGTCCATCCGGTGGCTGGACAAGATGATGGTGGCCCCGTCCGCCGCGAGGCGGACGAGGGTGTTGTGCACGTGCCTCTTGCCGGCCGGGTCGAGGCCGTTGGCGGGCTCGTCGAGCACGAGCAGGCGCGGCTTGGTGATCAGCGCGGCAGCGAGCCCGAGCCGCTGGCGCATGCCGAGAGAAAAGCCGCGCACCCTGTCGTCGGCGACATCGGTGAGCCCGACCTGCTGGAGGACCTCGTCGACCCCCGCCGTGCGCGCACCGGGACCGCGGAGAGCGGCCAGCGCGGCAAGATTTCCCCGGGCGGTCAGTGCGGGGTACAGACCAGGGCCGTCGACAAAGCCCGCGACACCATCGGGCGCCGCGAGGGCCCGCCCGACCGGCACGCCCAAGACCTCAAGGGTGCCGCTGTCCGCGGCGGCAAGGCCAAGCAGGATGCCGAGCAGTGTCGTCTTACCCGCGCCGTTCGGGCCGACGATCCCGTGAATCTGCCCGGCCTCGGCATCCAGGTCCACGCCGTCGAGCGCGACGACGTCACCGAAGCATTTTGTGAGCCCCTGAGCCCGCACCGTGCGGGATTTACTCAAGATGTCGTCAGTAAGCACACAGAAACGCTCATGGATGCAACTTACGTGTGCGTTGATGGTGATTTAAGACTGAGCAAACGGAACATGTGAATTGGCGGCATGTCCCGCAGCAGCGCCCCCCAGTAACCCTGAGCGCGCCGCTATGCATTCCATAGAAGATGAATCCGAATATCTACGTTCCACAGCATGGATGGTAAGGTGGCCGTGTGCCCCCGGGAAGCAGGCCTCGCGCTGCCAGCGCGGCGCCTGGGTTGCGCCGCCTGTTCAGCGAGCTGGTCCGGCTTGAGACCGAGCTGTGGGACGCAGTCGAGAGAAGGATGCGTGCGGACCACGACCTGCCGCTGCCCAATTTCGAGTTCATGGAGGTCATCTCCCGGACCCCGAACTGCCGAGTGCAGGACATCGCGGCGGAGATAAGCATCACCATCGGCGGCACCAGCAAGATCGTCGACCGCATCGAGGCGGCGGGGCACTGCACGCGCCGCGCCAACCCCGATGATCGGCGCTCCTCGATTATCGAGCTCACGCCGGCCGGCAAACGGCTGCTGGCCAAGGCCGCGGTGACGTTCGAGGATGAGCTTCGCAAGCGGCTAGGTCCGGCGCTGTCGGACAGCTCATCGGCCCAGTTCACCAAGACTCTCACCAGGCTCCGGGCCGCGGTGCGGGCCGCGGACATGAACCAGAAGACTGCCTAGCGTCGCGTAATCCATTCCACGGAAGCTAGTGGCGTGGAGGGAGACGCGCACGTTCCGTTCGGGATCAAATTCGATTTTCCAGAACGGACGGTGAGTGACTGACATGGTAGATGAGAAACCGCCGCCGGTACGCCAGGCCGGTCAACCGCGAGATCATCCAGATATATTCTATCTAACATAGTTCCATGGAATGTTATAAGCTGTCAGCAACCGCATAGCGTCCACCCGTTCCTGCTCAGATAAGGAGCGCTAGGCATGACCACCATCGGGATCATCGGCAGCGGGCACGTCGGCGGCAATCTGGCCAAGGCGGCGATCGCCCACGGCTATGACGTCGTGCTCAGCAACACCCAGGGACCGGATTCGCTGGCCGGCCTGGCCAAGGAGCTCGGGCCGCACGCCAGTGCGGCCA
>Ga0318553_10000887_pt1 | contig 10241 bp, 8 predicted proteins | sample GRESIP082b2f21_FD_203686 | JGI IMG/M metagenome (GOLD analysis project Ga0318553, IMG submission 203686) | Tropical soil microbial communities from Luquillo Experimental Forest, Puerto Rico - GRE.SIPMG.082b2f21 | ecosystem: Environmental > Terrestrial > Soil > Tropical forest > Bulk soil...
CAGCGCATCCGGCAGGCTCATGTCCCGCGTGGCGTCGATGGCGTTCTTGCCCAGGCGCATGAGCAGCGGTGACTTCCTCGCCACCTTGTGCGCCCATTCACGAACCACCTCCTCGAAGCTCTCGGCCGGGGCGACGGCGTTGACGATGTTCAGCCGGTGCGCCTCTGCGGCGTCGATCGGCTCGCCGAGCATCATCAGTTCGTTGGCCTTCAGCCGGTCGATGTTGCGGTAGATCAGCGCGGAGATCATGAACGGGAACACGCCCACATTGATCTCCGGACACCCGAAACGGACACCTTCCCGGGCTATGACGAGGTCACAGGCGAGGGCGAGGCCGAAGGCGCCGGCCAGCACGTCGCCGTTCGCGGCACAGATCACGGGCTTGCCCAGGCCGCCGATGAGCTTGTACAGCCGCGGGAAGCGGTCCAGTCCGGCGTACTTGCCGATGGCCGGGGCATCGCCGGCGAACGCCTTCAGGTCACCTCCGGCGGAGAACACCCGGTCGTGTGAAGAGGTGAGCACCACGACGCGGACGGCGTCATCGGCACGGGCTCGCTCGAGCGCGCCGAGGAGATCGTCGAGAAGCTCGTCGCTCAAGGCGTTGCGAGACTCCGGGGCGTCAAGGGTCACGAAGGCCACTCCTTGATCGTCCACCTCGTAGCACACGCTGCCGGTCATGGGTCCTCTTTCCTCGGCGGGGATATTTCGTGGCCGGCATTCAAGCGGTCTCGAGAACGACCTTGCCGAAGCCGGCGCCGGTCTCGAGATAGGCGTGTGCGGCGGCGGCTTCGTCCAGGGAGAACGTCCGGTCGATGACGGGGGGACGAACGTCATAGGTGCCGAGCAAGGCGAGCAGGCCGGCGAAGTCACGGGTACTCCCCATGGTGGTGCCGAGCAGGTCGAACTGGCCGAAGTAGAAGCGCCGCACGTCGAGGTTTGCCTGCTCGGCTCGGGAGGCGCCCAGGACCACGAGCCGACCGCCCGGGCGCAGCGCGCCGATCGACTGCTGCCAGGTCCCGACCGAGTCGAGGACCACGTCGAAGCCGCGTCCACCGGGTGACAGTTCCCGCGCCGCCTGCGGCCACGACGGGTCGCCGTAGAGGACCCCCGCGGAGGCCCCCAGCTCCTGGGACCGGCTCACCTTGTCCTGCGAGGACGAGGTGACCACGACGGTGCACCCCACTGCCGAGGCGAGCGAGACGGCCATCGTGGCGACGCCACCACCGGCCCCGAGGACCAGTAGTGACTCGCCCGGCGAGAGCCGGGCACGGGGAAACAGCGCCCGGTAGGTGGTGAGACCCACCAGCGGCAGCGCGGCCGCCTCCGGCCACGACAGCCGGGCCGGCTTGGGCACGACACACTCGCGAGGGACGCGCACCATCTCGGCGTAGGTGCCGGGGCGATGGTCACCGAGGATCTCCCAGGAGGGACCCGGTGCCGACTCGTCGTCGCCCCACCATAGTGACGGCACGACGAGGACGTCCTCCCCGGTCTCCATATCGGTCCCCGCGCCGTCCGCCCCTGGGACGTGGGGCAGAGAGGACTGGTACCTGCCCTGGCGCACGAGGACGTCGTGCCAGTTGAGGGCCGCAGCGTGCAGCCGCACCACCGCGCAGCCCGGGTCCGCGACGGGGTCTGGCTGCTCGGCCGGCCCGAGGCACTCCGGGCCGCCGTACTCCTGCATGACGATCGCGCGCACGTTGGCCTCCTCAGCCGGCCGTCGCGAATTCGGCCTGGAGCAGGCGACGCACCTCCGCGGCCAGGTCGATGCCGTCGTGGACGGAGCCGGCGACCGTGATGATCGTCAGGTGCTCGGCACCCGCCTCGACGAAGGGAGCGAGCTTCTCGGCGACCTGCAGGGGCGTCCCTGCGGCCGTGACGTGCTGGAACCTCTCCGGCGGCTGGTTGTAGAGCGCCTGCATCCGCCGGCCGAGCAGCTCGCGGGCACGGTCCCCGTCGGAGCCGAGGCCGCACCACATGCTCAGCCCGAACCACGACGGGGCCCGACGCCCCAGCTCGGCCGTGGCGTCGCGGATGCGCTCGACGGTTTCGCCGAGCCGGCGAGCCGAGCAGAAGATGCCCAGCCAGCCGTCGCCGTACGCGGCGGCGCGGCGGACCGCGGCGTCGCCCGAGCCGCCGATGACCAGCGGGACCCGCGGGTCCGGCGGGGGCAGGATGCGGGCGTCGCGGAGCGAGTAGAACTGTCCCTGGTGGTCGACGGCCTCGCCGGTGGCCAGCTGGCCAAGTACCTCGAGCGTCTCGTCCAGCCTGCGGCCTCGCGTCGCGGGGTCCACGCCGGCGTTCGAGATCTCGCTACGGTCCTCTCCCCCGACACCGACTCCGAGTATCAGCCGGGCGGGGGCTATCTGGGAGATGGTGGCGAGCTGCCTCGCCGTCACTATGGGGTGCCGCAGTCCCGCGAGGTAGACACCGACGAGCACGGCGAGGGTGTCGTTGGCGGCGAGGATCGACGTTGCCGACACCAGGCCGTCGAAGCCGGTGCCGCCCTGGAAGCTGATGTGATCACCGGTGGTGACGTGGTCCAGGCCGACACCGGCGATGTGATCGAGGATCCGCCGCCGCGCCGCCGGGTCGGGGACGAGCAGAGCCTCGTTGACCGCCACGCCCAGCTTCGGAGTCACGGCCGACGTCACTACGGCCGTCACTGCGCTGCCACCTTGCCCATCATCGCCCTGGCGATGATCCGCTTCTGGATGCCGGCGGTCCCGTCGGCGATCAGGTAGCTGGCGACGTCGCGGTACCTCTGTTGGAGAGGCATCTCGGTCGAGTACCCGAGATTGCCGAACGTGACGATCGCCGTCTCGATCGCGTCCTTGGCCACAATCGGCGGCCACCACTTGGACATCGCGGCGAAGTGCGTGTGCTTGTCCCCGGCCTGCCGAGCCCACAGCGAGCGGTAACACAGCCAGCGGGCAGCCTCCATGTACGTCGCCTGCTCCGCAAGGGGAAAGGAGACACCCTGGAAAGCGGCCAACGGACGGTCGAAGGCCTCGCGCTGGACGGCCCACTCACATGCCTCGTCGAGGCTCGCCTGGGCCGCGCCGAGGCACAGGAGGCCGAGCGCAGGCCGACTGAAGTCGAAGTGCTCCATGGCACCGGCGAAGCCCTGGCCCGGCTCCCCCACGACGTGGTCCTCCGGCACGAAGACGTCGTCGAAGGACAGCTGACCCCAGCACAGCGGGAGGCACCCCATGCCCGGGGTGTGCGTGCGGGTGACACCCTCGGCGTCGAGCGGGACCGCGAAACAGCTGATACCCCGGTACCCCTCTGAGCCAGGCTCCCGGGCGTAGACCAGGGCCACCGATGCCGCCGTGGCGAGGGTGATCGCAATCTTCTCGCCGCGGATCCGCCAGCCACCATGGACTCTCCGCGCCTCGGTACGCAGGCGAGAGACGTCGGAACCGCCCGAGGGCTCGGTGACGGCGATCGCCGCAACCACGTCGCCAGCGACCATCTGAGGCAGCCACTCATCGACGACGGCGTCCTGCCCGTTTTCCGCGAGCTGAGAGGCGACGAGACCGGAGAGCACCGGAGCGGACGCGACGTTCACATCACCGTAGGCGAGAGCCTCCGTGGCAAGCCCCAGCGTCACGGGGTCAGGTGCCCCGGTCCCGCCGTACTTCTCGGGAAGGCCGATGCCGAGGACGCCGAGGCTGGCCAGCTGCCGATGTGCCTCCCAGCAGAACTCCGAGCGCGCGGCGCGCTGGATGTAATGGGGCGCGAGCTCAGCGGCGGCGAACCTCCGCAGCTGGACGCGGAAGTCTTCCTGCTCCGGACCGAAGGCGAAGGACAGCATGCCAGACTCCCATACGAATGGACAGACCAAATGTACTCTCGCTGGGCCCAGGATGTCGAGCCAGCGCCCGATGGTTAGTCCCGGTCAGAGCCGCTGGCCCGGCCCTTGGTCTTCGGCCCGCGGCCCACGCTCAGCAGCCGCTCTTCCAGCTCTGCCAACTTGCTGCTCCATTGTGCGAGCGGGCCGAGGATCTGCTCCAGCACCGCAAGCTGCTCGTCGAACGAGGACAGCTGGGCTTTCAGCGCTTCGATGCTGCGCCGCTGCGCGGCGATGCTGTCTGCGATCGATCTCAGCTGTGCCGCCGAAAGGGTGCCAGGCAGCGGAAGCACGCCGCCCGCCGACGGGAGATGCTCACCGAATCTGGCCAGGCCCTCCAGCCCTTCGGTTATCCCGCGGAGCTGAGCAATGAACCCCTGGACCAAGCTGGGAACCATGCCGGATGTGCTCTGCTCATTATCGGTCATCGGCTTGGTCCTTTCCGGGAAGCCCGCAGCCGTTCCTACCGCCATGCCTGCCACTGCCGTCTCTCGGCGGTGGTCACGGGTGGGTCTGGCGGCTCGCGATGCCGGCGATCTCGGCGACGTGTCGCCGCGCCTCGCGAAGTTCATCGGCGAAGGCCCTTCGGCGTTTGCCGAGGGTTGGATCGTCGGACTCGATGAGCCCGCGGTACCGAGCCAGCTTCAGCGCCGTCCGGAACATCTCGGCCGAGACTGACTCCTCGCTGGCCAGCCGGCGCTGGAGCGCCCACTGCCGGCCCACGCGCAGGCACCCGGCGAGGAACTCCTGCTCGCCGAACTCCTCGGAGGCATCGGCCGCGGCCAGTTGCTCGGCGACCACCGAGTAGGCGTCGAGGAACGGGCGCAGTACCAGGTGCGCCACGTGCGGCCGGAGGCGTTCCAGCCACCGCTGCGCGTCGTCCGGGCTCACCTCGGCGCCCACCTCGCCGCCGTCCGGGTCGATCAGCGCCAGTTCCGCTCGCAGCTCGATGGCGAACTCGCGCCGCCGGGCGAAGAAGAAGTCGAACTTCAGCAGGTCCCGCAGGCGCAATGCCTCGTCCCAGGCGTTCCGCCCGGATCCGTCCTTGCGGCGCGCCACGGCCACCAGCGCGAGCTCGGCGATCGCCCGCACCACCAGCACGTGGATCGCACTGTTGCGGTACACGGCCGCCACCAGGTGCTGGTCGGCGCCTATCCCCCACACCGTCTCCGGACCGCCGGAGTAGCAGGTCAGCACCCCAGAGGCCACGAGCTCCTGCAGCGCTCGGCGCACAGTGGAGCGGTCGTTGAGGTTAGCCGCGCCGGCTACCGGCCAGCCGCGGCGCCGCAGGTAGTCGGCCAGCGGCGCGACGGTGGCCAGCACCTCGGACATGGTCAGTGCCCGGTCGGCAGCGAGCAGCGCCACGCACACAGCCGCGGTGGGCGTCACGGGCGTCGCCTGGTTGATCCGGTGCGATACCTCCAGCGCGATCCGCTCGACGGCATGCGTCTCCGCCGGGTCGTCGACGCGCAGCTCGGCCAGCCGCTCCCGCAGTCGCAGCGGCTGCCCGAGGTCGACGTATACCCGGCCGAGACGGTCGTGCAGCCCCCGGGCATAGCCGAGGAGCCACCGCACGTTCTCGGGCTGCTTGCCCAGTCCCCTGGCCTCGGAGATCATCAGCGAGACCTCGTGCGCCGGCAGCTGGTCGTAGACGATCGACACCGGCACGACCAGGGCTTCTGGCACATCGGCCGCCTCCACCGCGTCCACCACGTAGCGCAGGAGACCGAACCGGGGCGGGCGAAGCTTGCCGGTGCGGGAACGGCCACCCTCGATCGACCAGACGAGGTTCGCCCGGTTAGCCACGAGCTGGCCGATGTACGCCCGCAGGGCCAGCCGGTACACCGGTGCGCCGCTCGTGGACCGGCGGATGTGGACGACGCCGGTGCGCCGGGCCACCGTGCCAAGCGGGAAGAAGTTCAGGTTCGCTCCGGCCAGCCCGTAGGGGGGCGCGATGCCAGAGGAAAGCAGCGCGGGCAGCAGCACCCACTCGTCAAGGTAGGAGCGGTGCGAGATCAAGAAGATCAGGGGGTGCCTGCGGTCCAGCTCGCGCAGCCCCGCGAGCGCGGCCTCGTTGTGCGTGGCCGACATCTCCCGCAGGTCGCCGGCCGCCTCGGCCAGCACGTCCTCCTCCGGTCGGCCGAGCCGTCCGGCCAGGTCACGCACCTGGCTCTGGAAGGCCGGCGCCCCGAGCAGGTGGGCGATCTCGGCGGAATCCGACGGCAGCGGTTCCGCCGACGCACCAAGCAGGCCGACGCGGTGCATGAGGCCCCGTGCGCCGATCCGGTGGCGGACGCCTTCGCCGAAGTGATCCAGGGCGTGGGTGCCGCTCATGACCCGCCTGCCGCGTCGATAGGCATCCGCCGGTTTTGGCCTGCCCGGGCCGCTGCCGGCCAGTCCTCGAGGGTGTCGACGTAGAGCTGCCGGACCTTCGCCACGGCCGCGTCGAGGTCTTCTCGCGTCCAGCCGTCGGTGGGGATCGGCGGGTGCACGATCACGTCGATGGTGCCGCTCTGCGCGATCTTGGCGTCCCGCCACATGATCTCCCCCGCGTTGCGGATGACGATCGGCACGATGGGCACGCCGGCGTGCATCGCCAGGTGGAAGCCGCCTTTCTTGAACGGGCCGACCGCCGGGGTCACCGACCGCGTGCCCTCCGGCGAGATCACCACCGACGTGCCCGCGCGCAACCTGTCCACGGCCGGCTGCAAGGCCGCGATTGCCTTGGTGCGGTCCGCCCGGTCGAGGAACGCGACGTCCGCCATCCGGAACAGCGGCCCGATCACCGGGACCTGCGCGATCTCCTTCTTGGCCACGAAGGTGAACCCGTCGCGCAGCAGCCTGCTGGTGACGACCAGGTCGATCAGCGCGCTCTGATGGTTGATGAAGAACACCGCGGGACGGTGTGACCACAGGTGCTGCTGTCCGACGGCGTCGATCTTGATGTCGCCGATGGCGCCGGCCAGATCCCCGAATACGGAGGTGGCCACGTCCACGCCCTGCCGCCGGTCGCGGTTCAGCATGCCCATGGTCAGGCCTGTTCCGCTGGCCGCCAGCAGGCTGCTGTAAATGGCCGCGGTGCGGAGGGCCGGCGTCGGGTCCAGCCGACGTGACCGCCTCCTGAAGTTCAGCACCGGCCAGCCGCGGGCGGCGGCTACCTTGGCCAGCCGCTTCTGCGGGTTGACCGGATGGGGGTGCCCGACGGCCTGCAAGAAAGGCACGTCCTCGTCGCCGTTGGCGTAACCGTGGCTGGCGGCCAGGTCGATGCCGTGGCCGACGGCGAACGCTCGCACCGCGGCGATCTTGCCGGGACCCCACAGCGTCCGGCCGGCCAGCCGGCCGGTGAGGATACCGTCCTCGGTTTCCAGCTCGGTGCAGAGCAGGTGCTCGACCCCGAGCCGCCTCGCCAGCGGATGGGCCTGGAACCGGGTGGCCGAGGTGGCGATCACCACCGTGTGGCCACGCCGTTGGTGCGCCTTGATCAACCGCCACGCGTCGTGGAACAGCGCGCTGGCAATGCTCTGGACGAACAGCCGCTCTCCCAGCTCGGCCAGATCGTCGTCGGTTCGGCCTGCCCACCCTCGGATGCCGCGCTCCACCAGCTGGGCGAACTGGTCTTCGCTGAGGGGGCCGCGCAGGCCGGCGAGCACCGTGTGCGCAGCCTCGGCGGGCCCGATCTCGAAGTTGCGCAGCCGGTGTGAGTAGAGCGCCGCTGCCGAATAGCCATCGATCAGCGTGCCGTCGAAGTCGAAGAAGGCGGCGGTCCGCGGGCCGGATGGGCCGGTACGGATCTCCCCCAGCAACGTGTCGAGTGCGGTCACTGGACTGCCCTTCACGATGGTGCAGGCCCTGCTCTGGGTAGCCCTGGAGGGTTGGTCACCGCGTCGGAGCCTGGCGGGTACCTCGTCATTACTGGCCGTTGGTGGACGCAGCCATCCTAGCGCAATTTGGTCTATCCATTCAAGCATTTGTGCTCTACGCTAGTGGCCAGGGCGCCAGCCGCCCTGCATGCCGGTGCTGGACGAGGCGAGCCCGTCGCCGGCCTCGGCCGCTTCAGACTGATGAAGTGCATCTGGCATGGCGTGCGGTGAACGGGCCGAGCCGTTCGCGGTCGGCGATGCCCTGGACTGATAAGGGAGGTGAGTTGAGGGATGGACCGTAGGCAACCTCGGGTAGCTGTTCTGGGTGGCGGTTCCTGGGGGACGACGGTGGCGTCGATCGTGGCCAGGAGCGCCCCGGCGGTGCTGTGGGCCCGCTCGCCTGAGGTCGCGGAGGAGGTCGACGGGCAGGGCCGGAACAGTCGCTACCTGGGTGACATCCCGCTGACGGAGGGCCTGCGGGCGACCGACTCGCTGGCGCAGGCCGTGCAGGATGCCGACGTCCTGGTCATGGGTGTCCCCTCGCACGGTTTCCGGGGCGTTCTCGAACAGGTTGTGTCCCACGTGCGTCCGTGGATCCCGGTCGTCAGCCTGGTCAAGGGGCTGGAACAGGTCACCGATCACCGGATGACCGAGATCGTGGCGGAGGTGCTGCCGGGGCACCCGGCCGGCGTGCTCGCGGGACCCAACATCGCTAAGGAGGTCATGGCCGGCTACGCCGCGGCCGCCACGATCGCGATGCCGGACCAGAACCTGGCGGCCCGGTTGGCCGACCTCTTCCGCACCACCAGGTTCCGGATCTACTCCACGACCGACGTGGTGGGCGTGGAGATCGCCGGCGCGCTGAAGAACGTCTTCGCGATCGCGGCCGGGATGGGAGACGGGGCCGGAGCCGGCTATAACACCAAGGCGATGGTGATCACTCGGGCGGTGCGCGAGATGCGCCGTCTTGGTGAGGCGCTCGGCGGTGATCCGCTGACCTTTTCCGGTCTCGCCGGCACGGGTGACCTCATCGTGACCTGCACCAGCCCGCTGAGCCGCAACCGGCACGTCGGCGAGGAACTGGGCCGGGGCAAGTCCATCGCCGAGGTGCTGGCCGGGATGAAGCAGGTCGCGGAGGGTGTCAAGGCCGCCCCGGTGGTCATGAAGCTGGCCGCCGAGGCCGGGGTTGACATGCCGATCGCCCAGGAGGTGGACAACGTGCTGTGGCACGGCGCCACCGTCCAGGATGCCTATCGCGGCCTGCTCAGGGCCGCGCCCGGACACGAACTCCACGGGGAGGGCTGGTGAAGGGCCGACGCTCAGGCTCACCGCTGACCAGGCTGCTCACCAGGGCCGCTCTGCTCGCTGCGGTGTGGGCGGTTGCCGTCGCCCTGCTGCGGCGCCGTCGGCGTCCGGCGCCGGAAGCGGTGCTGGAGGCCATTCCGGTGACGTCCTCGTACGCCAGCGGTTCCGGTACGCCGCTGGTGCTCCTGCATGGCGTCGGCGGCACCTGGCGGGTGTGGTGCCCGGTGTTGCCGCTGCTGGAGCGCTGGCACGCGGTGTTCGCACCAACCCTGCCCGGCCACTGCGGAGCGGAGCTGCTCGCCGCGGACGTGGCCCCGTCTATCCGCGCGCTCGCCGACGGGGTCGTCGAGCAGCTCGATCGGGCTGGGATCGATCGAGCGCACATCGCGGGCAACTCGCTCGGCGGGTGGATCGCCCTGGAGCTGGCCCGCCGCGGACGGGCCCGGTCGGTCGTCCTGTTCGGCCCGGCCGGCGCGTGGCGATCGGCAGCGCGGATGACCGCCGTCGCCATGGGGATGCGCCTCTCGTTCGTCCTGCTCGCCAGGCAGGCCGACCGCGCGGACGCGATCGCCCGCCGACGGTGGGCGCGGCGGCTGCTGCTCGCGACGCAGGTCGAACACCCCGACCGCGTCGACCCGGCCGAGTTCGCAGCCTCGATCCGGGCGATGAAGGACTCCCCGGTGGTCGCCCCGCTGCTGCGGGTGATCACGAAACATCCGCTGGAATACCTGCCCGCGGACCCGGACTGCCCGATCCGGGTGGTCTGGGCGGAGCGAGACCGGATCATCCCGTTCGAGCGCAACGGCGTTCCCCTGCTGGAACGCGTCCCGGGCGGCGAGCTCGTCAGGCTGGCCGACGTGGGCCACGTTCCGATGTCCGACGACCCCGAGCAGGTCGCCCGCCTCATTCTCGAGGTCACCGGTGCCGCCGACCGCGCCCACGAGAAGGATCGCGGGGCCACCTCAAGGGCGCCCGGCGTTCAACCGAGCGAGGCGAGCTGAATGCCGCACGATGCGAACGGCGCCGCGTGGGGCGGCCCGGCGGACATGAGCGCCTGGGAGGCACTCATGTGGCGGGCCGAGGCCGATCCCCGTACACGGTCGACAGGGGTGCTGCTGGAGATCCTTGACCGGGAGCCGGACTGGGATCGGCTGGTCGCCGCGCACGACCGCGTCAGCCAGCAGATTCCCCGGCTGCGCGAGCGGGCCGTCGAACCGCTGCTG
>Ga0318553_10000896_pt1 | contig 10203 bp, 10 predicted proteins | sample GRESIP082b2f21_FD_203686 | JGI IMG/M metagenome (GOLD analysis project Ga0318553, IMG submission 203686) | Tropical soil microbial communities from Luquillo Experimental Forest, Puerto Rico - GRE.SIPMG.082b2f21 | ecosystem: Environmental > Terrestrial > Soil > Tropical forest > Bulk soil...
GTCGGAGGAATGCGGCAGCGTCAGCACATTTCGGTCGGCGTCCACCCGTCAAGTGTCGCTCAGCGCGGGTGCTCTGAGCGGCCAGGCGTGATGCAGGCCCGGCATAGGCGTGATGCCCAGACGGCATTTCCCTTCCCGGCCGGCCGGGGCAACGCTGGCTAGGTGGTCAGATCACGCCAAGCCACAGCGACCAGATGGGAGGCCGACATGACCCAGGCAGCCAGCGGACCCGGGGACCGCATCGTGGTCGGTAACATCTCGCTGTCTCTGGACGGCCGCACCGCTGGTCCCGGCGGGGAGTACGACATGGGCTGGATCGTGCCCCACGCGCTGACCGACGGGGCACGCGACCACATGGTGAAGGTCACCAGCACGGCCACCACGGCACTGCTTGGCCGCAAGAACTACCAAGGCTTTGCCTCGTTCTGGCCCGCCGTCGCCGAGGACGAGGAAGCCGACCCCAGAGACCGGGCCTTCGCCCAGTGGCTCAATGCGGTCGAGAAGCTCGTCTTCTCCCGCACCCTCCAGCAGGCGGACTGGCGCAACTCCCGCATCGTGCGGGCCGATCCGGCCGCCACCGTCCGGCAGCTCCGCAGCGAGCCGGGCGGCGACATCATCGTCTTGGCCAGCGGCAGCGTCATCCGCGGCCTGCTGGAGGCCGGGGAGCTGGACCGGCTCAGCATCACCTTGTGCCCCGAACTGCCCGGCGGCGGTGACCGCCTGTTCGGCGACGGCCCGGGCGGCTCGTCCTGGTCCCTGACACAGACCGGCAGCACCGGAAGCGGAGCGCTCTGCCTGATCTACGACCGGATCCGGCCAGCGTAGCGACGCATGCCGAGCACCAGGAGCAGGGCCGGCCGCGCCCGAAGGAGGAACCCACCATGATCCCGTATGTAGCCGACGACATGGCCGCGAGCATGGGCGATTGGTTCGAGTGCGCTGATGCGTTTCTGCTGGGACGTATGACCTCCAAGCTGCTCGCCTCGGAACGCCCGGAAGCTGACCGGGTGGCCCAGGCGGGCGCCGGCGAGGGCTTGGCTCTAGAACTTGTGCCGGGTGTGGCTGAAGTTGCCCTTGCCGAACGCCAGGACCTTGCTGGGCTTGACCGAGAACACCAGGACCGGTGAATCGCTGCCGGAGTGGCGGAAGCAGCCGTCGCCCACCTCGTACTGCCATTGCCCGGTCCACTTCGTGGTCCACGCCTTGGCGAGGCGGTTGAGCAGGCCCGCGTCGGTGACCCGGACGGCGTCTCCCTCAACGACCACGTCCAGGCCGGTGTCCCAGTCGTTGCGGCCGGTCATCACGATCACGTGCGGGTTGCCCTGGAGGTTGACGGCCTTCTGCTCCTCGGCGCCGGTGCAGAAGTGGATGGCCCCCTCGGCCCACACGGCCACCAGCGGGGTGACATGCGGCCTGCCGTCGGCCCGGACGGTGACAACCCAGAACAGCTGGGCCTGCTCCAGCACCTCGCGGGTCTGCGCCCAGTCGGTGGCGACCGCGTCCGGGGCGCTGAAGCGCTGGTCCAGGGTGGTTACCGGAGTAGTCATCGACGTACCTCTTTCCCGATCGAGTGGCGTGCGGCCGGTGTCGGCGAAGGCGGCTCAGCGTGGAGCCTGACCATAGAGACGGACCAGCGCGCGCGTACTCATCTGTGCCCGCGCGAAAGCGCGTTATCCGGGATCGCGGCCCAGGTAGGCGACGAGCTGATCGCTGGGGATGGCCTGCGGCGGCACGGTGACCGGCGGCCCGAACAGCGGGTGCCGGCCGGTACGGGGGACCAGCAGCGGCGAGATGTCCAGCAGGCAGGTGGCCAGGGTCCCGGGGATGGGCGCGCGGTCGCCGCAGGCCCGGGAAAGGTCCCAGCCGTGGACGGCCAGTTCGAGAGCGCCCACCCCGATCAGCGCGCCGAGGGTTAGCTGGCGGTCGGCAATGGCGATGATCTCTTCCCGCCCGTCGGGCCAGGCGGCGAGCAGCCGCCCTGCCCGGTCGCGGAAGATCTGGGCGGGGTCACCGGCCGGGTCGTCCGGCGCCGGGCGCAGGCCAACGCGCCCGGCGTCGATGCCCTCGTGCAGCGCGACCAGTGACTCGCTGGCGTGCCGCAGCAGCATCCGCACGTCCCAGCCCTGGCACGGCGTCGGCCGCGGCAGCACCTCCGGCGTGATGGCCTGGACGACCGCCAGCGCGTAGCCGAGGGCTGGTTCCAGCAGCCCGGGCCACGCTGCCAGCACCGGCGCCGGGCCGGGTCCGGTCATCCGCTCGGCTCCGGCGCGGTAGCAGGGAAGGTGGGCGGCAGCCCGAACGCGGGGAACAACCCGGAGTCGTTGAACGACACCAGGCGCGCGATCTGCCCCGCGCTGACGGTAAGCACCTGAATCGCGTGTGCGCGGAACACGCCGTCGCTGTCGCGCAGATAGGCCGCGAACGCGGGCTGGCCGTTGGCCGCGACGGGGACCATGCGGAAGGCGTTCCCAGACAGAACCCGGGAGGCCAGGAACCGCCCGATCAGGTCCCGGCCAGTGAACCAGGTCGGCTGTGGCGGCATCTCGAACACCGCGTCGGCACGCAGCAGCCTGGTGAGCGCGGCCACGTCGGCGGTCTCGAAAGCGGCGGCGTACCGGTCGAGCAGCTCGCGCTGGCCGGCGTCGGCCGGCTCGCGCATCGCCTCCTGCGCCGGGGCCGCCTCCCGGAGCTGGTCACGGGCCCGCTGCAGCACGCTGTTCACCGCGGTGGTCGTGGTGCCAAGCAGGTCAGCGACCTCGGCCGCGCGCCAGGCCAGCACGTCGCGCAGGAGCAGCACGGCCCGTTGCCGGGGCGGCAGGTATTGCAGCGCGGCGATCAGGGCCAGCCGCACGCTTTCCCGGGCGACGGCGACCGCGGCCGGGTCCGCCGCACCGTCACCCAGCAGCGCGTCGGGCAAGGGCTGCAGCCAGGGCACCTCCGGCTGCGTGGTGGCCAGCGGCGCGTGCGGGTCATCGCTGGGGCCGCCCAGGCCGGACGGCAGCGGCCGGCGGCCGCGGTTCTCGATGGCCCGCAGGCACGCGTTGGTCGCGATCCGGTACAGCCAGGTCCGCAGCGATGCCCTGCCCTGAAACTCTCCGTAGGACCGCCAGGCCCGGACCAGGGTCTCCTGGACCTGGTCCTCGGCGTCGTAGACCGACCCGAGCATCCGGTAGCAGTACGCCAGCAACTCGGGCCGGAACGGCTCGGTGAGACGGGCGAATTCGTCGCTGCCCGCGACCACGGCCACCCCCCGCGCGCCGGTGCGCCCGCCCTGGTCACCGCCGCCCGGCTGGCCACCGTCGGGCAGAAGGGTATCCGGCTGCCGGTTCGCCGCTGCTGGCATGACTGCTCCCTGCGTTGCCGCGTTATTCGATCGCGCACGAGGCCTTACCAATACAGATCCGCCAGCGGTGCAAAAGTCATCGGCCTTTCGGCCAGTGAGTTTCCCGGGCCGCCCGGATCACTTCAGGTGAACACGTCAGGGGCGAACCCGGCGGGCGCGCCGGGCCCGCTGGCCCGGACGGTTCGCCGGCCGCGGCCGGCTGCCGGAATTACCACACAGAGAAGAGAAATCGGCATGCGAGAAATGTTTGCTACCCGGCCCGGCGGCGGCCGGGCCAGCGTGGCCGCAGGTCCTGGATCCCGGCCGGTGCGCCGGGGCTGGACGCTCGCGCTGGCGTCGCTCGGGGCGTTCATGTCCGCCCTGGATGTGGTGGTCGTGGCGACCGCCCTGCCGACGCTGCGCACCCACCTCGGGGCGAGCCTGTCGGACCTGGAGTGGACGATCAACGCCTACAACCTCGTCTTCGGCTGCCTGATGCTGACCGGTGCCGCGCTGGGCGACCGGTTCGGGCGCCGCCGCATATACGTGCTCGGGCTGGGCGTGTTCGTCCTTGGCTCGGCGATGGCGGCGCTGTCGCCCAGCGCCGGCCTGCTCATCGTGGCGCGCGTGGTGCAGGGCGCCGGCGGTGCCGCGGTGGTGCCGCTGACCCTGACCCTGATCAGCGACGCGTTCCCGGTCGAGAAGCGAGGCACCGCCATCGGGATCTGGGGCGGAGTCACCGGGCTTGGCGTAGCCGCGGGGCCGGTGGTCGGCGGCGCGATCGTGCAGGGCCTGTCCTGGCAGTGGATCTTCTGGCTCAACGTCCCGATCGGGGTGCTCACCGCGGCGCTGTCCGCGTCCCGGCTGACCGAGAGCCGCGGCCCACGGCCGCAGCTCGACATCACCGGACTGGTCCTGGCCGGGGCCGGGCTGTTCGCCCTGACCTGGGCCCCGGTCCGGGCGCCGTCCGTCGGCTGGAGCAGCCCGGAGGTGATCGGCGCGCTTGCCGCGGGCGCCCTGCTGATGGCCGGGTTCCTGGCCTGGGAACGGCGGGCGCGGTATCCGATGCTGCCGCTGGCCTACTTCCGGCGGCGCGGCTTCTCCACCGCCAACGCGGTGATCTTCTTCCAGTTCATCTCCCTCATCGGGTCGCTGTTCTTCATCACCCAGCTGTTCCAGATCGGGCTTGGCTACTCCCCGCTCGGGGCCGGCCTGCGGATCCTGGTCTGGATGGCCACGCCCATGCTGGTAGCCCCCGCGGCGGGCGCGCTGGCCGACAAGATCGGCAACAAGCCGTTCATGCTCATCGGCCTGGTCCTCCAGGCGGCCGGGCTGGGCTGGCTGGCGGCGGTCACCACGCCCGGGGTGAGCTACGGCACCCTGGTCGCGCCGCTCATCATGGCGGGCATCGGCATATCGATGTGCTTCCCCACCGTCGCCAACGCGGTGACGGCGTCCGTCCCGCCCGCCGACGTTGGTGTGGCAGCCGGCACGAACAACGCGCTGAACGCGCTGGGCGGCGTGTTCGGCATCGCGATCCTCGCGGCCGTGTTCGTCGCGCACGGCAGCTACGCCTCGCCGGCGTCGTTCATCGCCGGGTTCCGGCCGGCCGAGTGGGTCGCGGCCGCGGTGGCCGCCACCGGAGTGATAGCCGCCGCGCTGGCGCCGGGCAAGGCCCGGGCCGCCGGCCCCGCCCAGCGGGAGCCCCAGCCGGTCCCGCTGGCGCCCGCCGCCCGGCAGCCGCAGTGATCACCGGGTGGCCGCCCGCACCGGGCGGCCACCCGCATCACGCCACGCCCAGCGCGCGCAGCGCCGCCGCGGCGCCCGCCGCCACGACGATGACCACGAGAAACGGCGCCCGGAGCAGCAGCGCGAGTACCGCCGCGCCCAGGCCCGCCAGCCGCGCCAGGTCAAGCGACAGCGACTGCCCCGCGCCGAAGGTCTGCACCGCCGTCAGCGCGGCAAGCAGGGCAACCGGGACAAGCTCGGCGAACCGGCGCACCCGTGGATTGTCGAGCACACTACGCGGGACGGTTAGCCCGGTCAGCTTGAGCGCGTAACATCCGGCGGCGGTCACCAGCACCGCCACCCAGGTCCCCGTCACGGCAGCCCCGCCGCGGCGGGACCTGGCTCTGGAGGCGGCGGCTCCGCCGGCCGGGCCGGGGTAACCAGGGCCCCGGCCAGCGCCGCCGTAGCCGCCAGGATCACCGGCACGCCCGGCGGCAGGAACGGCGTCGCCGTCAGGGCTATCGCCGCGCCGAGCAGGCCGACGGCGCGCTCGGTCCGTCCGGCACGCAGCTGGGGCCAGATCAGCGCGAGGAAGGCGGCGGGCCCGACCACATCGAGGCCGAGCGACTGCGGCGAGCCGAGCCTGCCCGCGCCGTACGCGCCGAGCAGCGTGCTGAGGTTCCAGGTGAGGTACAGCGTCGCGAAGGTCGCGCGGAAGGCCAGCCGGGCCGAGGCGGCGTCGGGCTGGGCCAGCGTGACCGCCGTGGTTTCGTCGATCACGCCGTGCGCGATGAGCAGCCTGCGGGCGCCGCGCGGCGCCAGCACTCCGGTCATCCGCAGCCCGTACAGCGCGTTCCTGCTGCCCAGCAGGACGGCCCCGGCGACGCCGCCGATCAGGCTGCCCCCGGTCGCGATCGACCCGGCCAGGGCGAACTGGGAAGCCCCGGTGAACGCGATCAAGGACAGCACGCAGGCCTGGGCAACGCTCAGCCCGGAGCCAACGGCCGCGGCGCCGAAGGCAAGCCCGGAGGTGCCCACCGCGAGCCCGAGGCCCACGCCGTCCCGTATCGGCCGGGCCGTGGGCCCGCCGCCAGCCGCGGGCAGCGCGCTGGCCGCCGCCGGGCCGCTGGCCGTAGGCACGTCAACTGATGCTGCGGGCCCACCGCTCGCGGCCGCGAGCCCGCTGGTCTTTTCGGTCACGCTGGGAGACTAGGCGGCCAGCCGATCCCGGTCTTGTACGTTCTTGCCGCCGATCCGCGCTCGCGCTGGTAGGCCCCCGGCGGCACGCCCACGATCCGCTTGAAATGCCTGGTCAGGTGCGCCTGGTCGGCGAAACCGACCTCCGCCGCGACGTCGGCGGGAGGCATCCCGCGATCGAGCAGCGCGCGGGCGTGCCGCACCCGCACCTGGTTGAGGTAGGCGTGCGGCGGCAGGCCGGTCGCGCTGCGGAAGGCCCGCAGCAGGGTGAACGGGCTCATCCCGGTGGCCAGGGCCAGATCGTCCAGGCTGGGTGGATCGGCCAGGCGCTCGGTCAGCAGGTCGCGCACCGCGCCCACCGCGGCGGGGGAACCGCGGTACGCCCGGTCCGGCGACCGGACCAGGCGGCCGGGCCCGGCGTGCGCGCGGAGCAGCCCGGCCAGCGCGGCGCGCAGCAGGCTCGACGAGGCGAGCCGGTCGCCGTGCTCGGCCGCGATATGGGCCGCGCGCAGCAGCCGGGCGCCGCGGGAGTCGTAGACCACCGTCTCGGGGAACGACGGGGTGCCCCGCCGCCAGCCCAGGTCGGCGGCGACGCCGGCCACCACGTCCGGGGTGGGGTAGAGCACCCGGTACGCCCAGCCGGCCGGGGTTTCCGCCTGGCCGGTGTGCACGACCTCGGGGTTCAGCAGCGCCACCGCGCCCGTTTCGGCGCGCAGCAGGCTGCTGCCATACTCGAACACCTCGGTCCCGGCCTCGATGAGGGCGAAGGTGTACGTCTCGTGCGCGTGCCTGCTGTACCGGTGCGTGACGAACCTGGCGCGCAACAGGTCGACGCCGGGGACTCCGGCGTGCCGCCAGTACCGCGCCACCTCGGGCCAAGGCCGGCTATCGCGGGGTTCCGGGCCATCGGGGCCCGGGGTGCCCCCGGGTCGTGCTGTGCTCCCCCGGGCTGGCGCCGCCATACCGCCATGCCTACCTGACGCCGGCGTCCCCCCGCTATTCAGCCGGGCCAGCGCACGGTAACATCCGTAGTTACCCGTGAGTAGGGAGATGCCGTGGGATTGGCCTACGAACGAAGCGGATCGGGCCCGCCGATGGTCCTGCTGCACGGTGTCGGGCACCGGCGCCAGGCATGGGGGGCCGTGCTTGACCGGCTTACGCCGCACCGGGACGTGATCGCCGTCGACCTGCCCGGGCACGGCGAGTCCCCGCCCCTGCCTGACGGGACGCCGATGCTGGCGGGGATGCTCGGCGAGGTGGCCGCCCTGCTCGACGACCTCGGCCTGGACCGGCCGCACTTCGCGGGGAACTCGCTGGGTGGCAGGCTCGCCCTGGAGGCAGCGGTGGCCGGCCGCGCCGCGTCGGTCACGGCGCTGTCCCCCGCCGGGTTCTGGCGCAACGGTCGCGAGGTCCAGTACGCCCGTGCGATCTTCCGGGTCATGGAGACTGCCGGAAGCGTCCTGCAGCCGCTGGCGCCGGTCCTGACGCGGTCCGTCGCGGGCCGCGCCCTGGTCTACGGTGCGGTGATTAGCCGGCCGTCGCGGATGACCGCGGAGCAAGCGCTCGGCGACATGGCCGCGTTCATGGCGGCCCGGCCCACCATGGACGCCGTCCTCGCGCAGATGACCCAGTTCGCGGGCACCGTGCCCGACGGCATCCCGGTCACGATCGCCTGGGGGACCAAGGACCGGCTGCTGCCGCCGCGCCAGGTGCTGGTGGCCAAGGCGATCTTGCCGCGGGCCAGGTTCCTGCCGCTGCGCGGCTGCGGGCACGTGCCGATGACCGACGATCCGGCCCTGGTCGCCGACGTCCTGCTGCATGGCAGCAGCCGCCGCCTGGAGAGCCAGGCCAGCTAAGAGCACCCGGCGAGGACTGCCTGATCCAGCGCCCTACTGCCGGGCGCTCCAAGCCCGGACGGCGGCCGGGCAGCGAGCCCGGCCGCCGTCCACACCTTAGTGGCGCTGCGCGGCGAGGACCGCGGCCTGGCCGATAAGCCGGTCGCCCCGCCGGATCAGCGAGCGGGCCTTCGCCACGTTCAGCGTCTGGCCATGGAACGCCGCACCGAGCAGCAGCGCACGCATCTGCCCGCCGACGGCATCGCGCTCGTTGCCGAGGCGCTGCAACGCGTTCTCGATCTTGGTGTAGGTGGCGTCCCTGGCCGAGCTGCTGGCCAGGGCGTGGGTGGACGCGCGCAAGGTGTCCAGGCCGAACGCGCCGATCGGCGCCTCGAGCTGCGTATAGACGCGGCCAAGTGCCAGCAGCGTGCCGCGGTGCGCGCGCATGCCGCCCGGCAGGGCCGCCGGGTTGAAGATCTCACCAAGCACCCGGCCATCCGGCGTGTAGTCGTCGCGCAGCCGCAGCAGCGCCATCATCGTCGGCTCGATGCTGGTGTGGTCGGACCAGACCGAGTTGTCGACGCCGAGGTGCGCGACCCCCGGGCCGACCATGCCCAGCCAGGTCGTATTGATCTGCGAACCAACGTCGCCGTGGTTCCAGGCCTCGGTCGGGTCCTCGCCGAAACAGGATTTGCCGCAGGTCGGCTTGCCGCTCGACAAGTAGAAATCGGGCTTGGCGAAGTCGATCAGCGTCGGGGTTCGTTTCGGGTCGCCGGTGATCAAGTGCAGGATCTTCAGCTCGATCGGATCGGCCAGGTAGTTGGTCAGCCGGACGGTATGCCCAGTAACCAGGTCGTTTCCGGTGAGCCCGGCGGCCGCCCGCTCGAGTGACCGGACCGAGCCGGTGGACCGCCCGGGCTGGCCGTGCACGTAGATGACCGGCGCGGAGTCCGCGTTCACGTCGAACGGAGTGGTGATGCCCTTGGCCGCCAGCAGCCCCGTCAGGTTGCCGGTCACCTCGCCGATCTTGGAGTACGTGCACGGTACGGTCACGCCGTTGCAGTTGGCCGGGCTCGGCGCACTGCCGACAAAGTGATCGCCCTCGTCCGCGGTGATCACGAACAAGGTGTTCGCCCGGGTGATCCCGTGGGCGGCCAGGCCGGCGAAGAATTTGCCGAACGCCGCGTTCTCCAGCCGCGCCTGCCGCACGTAAGCGGCCTGGCCCGGGCCGAACGGGTTCCCGGTCTTCCACGACTCGTGCAGATCGCTCAGGTACGTCATGGTGACCGGGACCCCGTGCGTCTGCATGTCGAGCGTGTAGGCGAGCGCGTTCGTGCCGATCATGCCGTTGTACCCGGGGAACCCGATGTCGCCGCTGGAGTCCTTGATGACGGCCCCGTTGAGGTTGCGCACCGGGCCGGACGGGCTGATCGCCGGAGCCACGAACTTGCTGCCGAACAGCCCCTGGTACCCCTGGTACCCGCCGGGCTCAGCGGGCAGCCGGTCGGGACGGCCGCCCGGCGAGGCCCCGCAGACCGCCGAACCGTGGGCGCAGTGGATGATCAGGCCCTCGAAGTCGGCGGCCGCCTTGTTCGCCAGCTTGGGGTTCTCCGCCTCCTTGGCCTCCGGCGAGTGGGCGCCGTACACCAGCGGCACGTCGGGAACGAGGTTCTCCAGGTCGGTGTTGGCTGCCGCGACGGACCCGTAGTTGCAGCCGGCCCGGGTGTAGGGCACCCACGGCGCGGGCGCCATGCGGCCGTTCTGGCCGACCATCGTGGGGGTGTTGTCGCCCACCGGCTTGCTGTTGGAGGTGTCGTAGTCGACGATCGGGTCGTTCCAGGCCGCGAACGAGCCGGCCGTGTCGGTGCTGCCGGACGGCGTGTAGTAGCGGTACTCGTTGGCGATCGGGATGCCCTGGTCGCTGCCGTAGAGGCCGGATTCCGAGGTGACGATGTCGTCCGCGGTGTGCGCGATAAGCGGCGTGTGCTCGTGGGTGATCATCGTGCCGCTGCCGGTGATGAAATGCAGCAGGTTGGGCATCTGCTGCAGGTCGCTCGGCACGTTCGGGTTGTCCCGCGTGTAGTGCGTGTTGTCGAACTGGAGATAGATGACGTGCTTGAT
>Ga0318553_10000910_pt1 | contig 10157 bp, 9 predicted proteins | sample GRESIP082b2f21_FD_203686 | JGI IMG/M metagenome (GOLD analysis project Ga0318553, IMG submission 203686) | Tropical soil microbial communities from Luquillo Experimental Forest, Puerto Rico - GRE.SIPMG.082b2f21 | ecosystem: Environmental > Terrestrial > Soil > Tropical forest > Bulk soil...
CATCCCGGTCAGCAGCGTGAGCGCTGCCCCGGAGGCCGGCGGACCCGGAAACCTGCTGGGCGGCATGCCGCTGGCCGGCGCGGGCTCGGGTACCGCCGGTGGTGCCGGTCCCCGCTACGGATTCCGGCCGACCGTCATGGCCCGGCCGCCCCTCGGCGGGTAGCTCTGGGGGATTGCTGTGACCGTCCTGAGAAGCCAGCGATGCGGGTCAGACGCTGTTACTGTGTCGTTACCGAAGGTGAATTCGCCGTGCCATCCAGTGAACAATTGAGAACGGGTGGCCTCATAGTCAAGTTGAAATGGATGCCGTCATCTAGTGTTTTGCACAGAGCTGTGCGGGACGAAATCGAGGAGGGAAAAGCATGTCGTTTGTGACCACACAACCGGAGGCCATTGCCGCGGCGGCCGGGAGCCTGCAGGGTATCGGCTCGGCGTTGACCGCCCAAAACGCGGCTGCGGCGGCTCCGACGACCGGGGTGATTCCAGCGGCAATGGACGAGGTGTCGGCGCTGACCGCCGCCCAGTTCGCCGCGCACGCGCAGATGTACCAGGCAGTCAGCGCCCAGGCCACCGCGATCCACGAGGCGTTCGTCGCCACCCTGGGCATGAGCGGGGCGTCGTATCTGGCGGCCGAGGTCGCCAACGCGGCCTCTGCTCTTTGATCGGGGCCTGACGGCTGCATGAGAGAAGCGCCCCGGGATGCGATGAGCGCTTCGTGGGGGGATTCGTATGTATTGGGCTCGGCGGTGCGGCTAGCGCGTAACCGGTCGGGCCATCGTCGTTCATGACAAAACAATCACCGCAGTAACTAGTAATAAGGAGACAGCCAACATGGCAACACGTTTTATGACTGACCCGCACTCGATGCGGGCGATGGCGGGTCGCTTCGAGATGCACGCGCAGACCGTTGAGGACGAGGCCCGCAAGATGTGGGCGTCCTCGATGAACATCGCCGGCGCCGGCTGGAGCGGTCAGGCCCAGGCGACGTCCTACGACACCATGGGTCAGGTCAACCAGGCGTTCCGCAACATCGTGAACATGCTGCACGGGGTGCGTGACGGTCTGGTCCGCGACGCCAACAACTACGAGACGCAAGAGCAGGCTTCCGGGACGGCCCTGTCCAGCTAGCTTTAACGGCGGCGGAAAGCGCTGCTGTCCAAAAACTTTCAATTCAGGAGGACGCAAGCATGAGCATTAACTACCAGTTCGGCGACGTGGACGCCCACGGCGCTTTGATTCGCGCGCAGGCGGCGTCGTTGGAGGCCGAGCACCAGTCCATCGTCCGCGATGTGCTGGCCGCCGGTGACTTCTGGGGTGGCGCCGGTTCGGTGGCCTGCCAGGAGTTCATCACCCAGTTGGGTCGTAACTTCCAGGTGATCTACGAGCAGGCCAACGCCCACGGTCAGAAGGTGCAGACCGCCGGCAACAACATGTTCAACACCGACAGCTCCGTCGGGTCCAGCTGGGCCTGACGCCGCACCTTCGGCCGGGGCCGCACACCGATCGGTGTGCGGCCCCGGTTTTTGTGTGCCTTCGTCCCTAATCTCTTAGTTGGGTTTGCTGGCCTGGTGGCGTGCGGCCCGCTATGCGGCCCTCGGTCGGCCGCGGGCCACCGGTGCGGAGCGGCACTGCTGGTGAAACCGGCGAGGCCGCGCAGCAAGCGCGATCGGGATCGCCGGGTCCCGCGCAGCGGGTGGTTGGATTCGCGGACGTCCCCGTCGGCAACTGTCAGCATCACCCGCTCGAGGCGAGCCGGTCGGCCTTCAGAATTGACGAAAGTCAGGACACCATCGTCCTCAGCCGTCGTGCGTACGTGTCGAGCTCCGACAGCATCCGCTGAAGTGCAGCGCCGCACAACCAGCGAAATCCATAAGCATGCCGATGATTTGGGCAACTATCCCTTGGACCGGCCCGGCCCTGACAAACCAACGGCATTGTATCCCAGTATTTTTGGTAAATGCGTTCACCTCGAATTGGCCGATATAACACATAGAGAACACATATGCGCGCGCGACCGGAGGTGAGCTGGGGAACCGGCTTTTATTTGAGGTTTCTATGAAGTCCGTGACAACGGTATATGCGGTTGCGAGAATATCGGAGCATGACGGCAATGACGGGATACGCGACCAGCCAGCGGCCACGCCAGGCCATCCTTGGGCAGCTGCCCCGGATTCACCGTGCCGACGGATCACCGATCCGGGTTTTGCTGGTGGATGACGAGCCGGCGCTGACCAACCTGGTGAAGATGGCATTGCATTACGAGGGCTGGGTCGTCGACGTCGCCCACGACGGACGCGACGCCATAGCGAAGTTCGAGAATGTCAGCCCAGACGTGCTGGTCCTCGACATCATGCTGCCGGACGTGGACGGGCTGCGGATCCTGCAGCGGATCCGTGAATCCGACGCCTATACCCCCACGCTGTTCCTCACCGCACGGGATTCGGTCGTGGACCGGGTCACCGGCCTCACCGCGGGCGCCGACGACTACATGACCAAGCCGTTCAGCCTCGAGGAGCTGGTCGCCAGGCTGCGGGGGTTGTTGCGCCGCTCCACCCAGCTGACCCCGCCCGCCGCCGAATCCCTCAAAGTCGGCGACCTGCAAATCGACTCCGCCAGCCGCGAGGTGACCCGCGACGGCACCCCGATCTCGCTTTCCTCGACCGAGTTCGAATTGCTTCGGTTCCTCATGCGCAATCCCCGCCGCGCGCTGAGCCGCACCGAAATCCTCGACCGGGTCTGGAACTACGACTTTGCCGGGCGCACCAGCATCGTCGATCTGTACATTTCATATGTGAGGAAGAAGATCGACTCTGGCAGGGAGCCGATGATCCACACCGTCCGCGGAGTTGGGTACATGCTGCGGCCACCGGAATGACCCGTGAGGGCGGCACCGCATCCAGGGACCTTCCGCGGTGGCTGCCCCGTTCGTTACGCCGCCAGTTGCTGTTGGGCGTACTGGTTGTCGTCAGCACCGTGCTGGTGACGGTCGGAATCGTCTCCGTGCTGAACCTGCGGGGCTATGTCACCGCGATGAGCGACGCCGACGTCGCGCAATCCCTTGACGCACTGACCAACTCGTACAAGAAGTACCACGACAGCGAACGTAGTTCGGCACAACACGGCGGCGCTCGGCCGGTGGCGCAGGCAATGCTCGAGTTCACAGATCAAATGCCGGGCAACGTCATCGCCGTCCTGCACGACGGCGTCGTGATCGGCTCGGCGGTCTTTTCCGAAGCCGAAGCCCGACCCGCGCCGGCCGAGGTGGTCCGCACCCTCGAAGCGCAGTCGTGGCCCGAGCCCGACGCCCCGCCCCGGACCGAACGACTGGGCGATTTGGGTTTGTACCGGGTTGACAACCGCGACGAAGGATCCGACGTGCTGATTGTCGGCGTGTCGCTGGACCGCGCCAACCAGATCATCGCCCGCAAGAACATCATTACGACGGCGCTCGTCGCGGCAGCCCTGGCGGTCACCGCGGGGCTCACCGTGTGGGTGGTCGGATTCACCCTTCGCCCGCTGCGCCGGCTCGCGGCGACCGCCGCCGAGGTCGCCGCGATGCCGCTCACCGACGGCGACCAGCGGATCAGCGCCAGGGTGCAGCCACGGGACACCGACCCGGACAACGAGGTCGGAATCGTCGGACACACGCTGAATCGGTTGCTGGACAACGTGGATAGCGCGCTGGCGCATCGCGCCGAATCCGACTTGCGGATGCGGCAATTCATCACCGACGCCAGCCACGAATTGCGAACCCCACTGGCGGCGATTCAGGGATATGCCGAACTGACCCGCCAGGACAGTTCGGCATTACCGCCGACCACGGAATACGCGCTGGCCCGCATCGAGTCGGAAGCCCAGCGCATGGCGCTGCTCGTCGACGAGCTGCTACTGCTCTCGCGCCTGGGCGAGGGTGAAGATCTTTATACCCAAGACGTCGACCTGGCCGACCTCGTCAGCAATGCGGTGAACGACGCCGCGGTCGCGGCGCCGACACACCGTTGGGTCAAGGACCTGCCCGACGAGCCGCTGTGGGTCCGCGGCGATCATGCCCGGCTTCACCAGTTGGTCAGCAACCTGCTCGGCAATGCCTGGGTGCATACGCCGCCCGGTGTCACGGTGACGACGGGAATCACCCGCCACCGCAATGGCGCAGAGCCGACGTACGCGGATTTGACCGTGGCCGACGACGGGCCCGGCATCGACGCGGATCTGGTACCTCGATTGTTCGAGCGGTTCGCCCGCGCGGACACTTCCCGATCCAACGGTTCGGGCATCGGGCTGGGCCTGGCCATCGTGAGTTCGATCGTCAAGGCCCATCAGGGCTCTGTTACCGCCGAATCCGCCAATGGCCGAACGGTTTTCCGCGTACGGCTGCCGATTATCGAGGATCCGACCAGTCACACCGGTTAGCCGGACGCGGGCAAGTGCACGCACAGTCCGACGTTCGTTTTCCTCATCGTGGGTGCGACCCTGATCATCGTCGGGCTGGAGTATCTGCCCGCGCTGGCGCTCGGCCCAGCGCTGACGCACTGCCGAGATAGGCGGTTCCCGCTCGTGCTAGTGCGGTGGTCGCCGAGCAGGCCGAAATTGGGAGCGGTGGCTCCCCGGACGCCGCCTTCCCAGGTAGTAGACGGTCAGCAACACCGATGCCGCCGCGACGGCCTCCGGAATCTGCGAAAGCGTGTCAGACATGGCTGATCGCCCCGAGCCGGTCGTAGGCCTTCCACCAGCTGGCCTCGTGCTCGACCAATGAGGTCGCACCGGTCGCCTGCATACGGTCGGCCGTGGTGAGCATGTGGACCAGCATTCGCCATTCGGCGTACCTGCATAGCTCGCGAACGTCGGCGCCTTTGGGCATGAGGATGATCGACATGGACCTGACGCGCACGCGGGCGGGTCCGGCGCGCAGGAAGAGCAGTGCGCCTATGCCCACGTATCCGGCCACGGCGTATTCCAGCACCGTGGTAGGTGGGGCAACCACGTTGCCGAACAGCATGAAGGCGAGCAGGGCGAGCACAGCGCCAGTTATCGGCCACCCCCGCCACAGCCGCGCCAACCGCCGATCGGCGGCAGTGCTTCCAGGCGGGTACACGATCAACCGATAACGCTGAATCCCGTACCGGCCGACCGTGGCATCGAACGATCCCCACGGGTGGGCGCCGTCGAGCAGCCGCGACCACCACCGCGGTTCTGCCGGTGCCTCCTGGGTCAGCCGCCGATCATCCGTTTCAGCACGTCGGTACGGTGTCCTTCGCATGAACTCGGGTGTACCTGAGCGCTCACAACGCCGGCCCTAATCCAAACAGCATCCATACGCGCGACGGGCCAACATTTACGGAACCTTATCGACTTGCGCTTATCGGAGCCCGTCAGTTAGATATCCGCCGTGGCAGTGTGGCCGCATTGGCGCCGAGAAGAGCTGCGGACCAATTTGTGGCTGGTTCCGACGGTATTGGTACTCGGAGGGCTCGGCCTTTTCGTGGTTACCCTGCGGCTGGACCGAGCCGCTTATCAAGGTCGGTTACGACCTCCCACGTGGGTGATCAGCGGCACCGCCGACGCGGCCCGTCAGATCCTCACCTCGATCGCAGCGTCGGTGATCACGGTCGTGGGCATCGTCTTTTCCATCACGATCGTGACGCTGACGCTGGCGTCGACGCAGTTCGGTCCGCGGATGCTGCGCAACTTCATCCGCGACCGCGGCACCCAGCTCACGCTGGGAACGTTCGTGGCAACGTTTGTATATTGCGTTGTGGTGCTGGTGTCGATCGGACCCGGCGATCGGGGAGACTTCGTCCCGCACATCTCCATCACGACGGCTTTCGGTCTGGTGCTGATCGATCTCGCGCTGCTGATCTATTTCATCAACCACATCGCGACCCAGATCCAGCTGCCCCAGGTGATCGCCAGCATCGCCAAGGACCTGGCCCGAGCCGTCGCGCTGCAGAGCAGCGACCACGCGCGGTTCGGTTCGCGAAAGCCCGCGCAAGGTCCCTCGCTCGACGAGCTGCTCGCCCGGATCGAAACCTCCGGAAGTGTCATCCCAACCCCCAAAAGTGGTTACCTGCAATTCATCCGACATCAGACGCTGGTGCGGGTCGCCACCGAGGCGGACGCGGTGATCCGGTTGCCCTATCGACCCGGGCACTTCCTCGTCGGAGGCCGCGAACTGGCCAGCGTGTGGCCGCCGGAAGCCGCCGAGCGGGTGGCCGAGTACCTGGCCCGTGCTCAGGCAACCGGACCGCACCGCACCCTGACACAGGACGTCGCGTTCGGCGTCGATCAGCTCGTCGAGATCGCCATCCGGGCGCTATCGCCGGCCGTCAACGACACCTTCACCGCATTGACGTGCATCGACTGGCTGGGCGACAGCCTGTGCAAGATCGCGCCGGTGTGGACGCCCACCCAAGTTCATCGCGACCATCGCGGGGTCATCCGCGTCATCTCCGATCAAGTCACCTATGAGCGGCTGGTGCAGCGCGCCTTTGAAAAGATCCGCGAGGCCAGCCGGGGGATGCCGGCGGTGATGATCCGCCAGCTGGAGGCGTTGACGACGATCATGGAACAAACGACGGATCCGCAACGGGCGCAAGTCCTAATGGATCAAGCGGCCATGATCCACCGCGCGAATGTGGAATCGGTTCCCGAGGAATCCGATCGCGCCGACGTCGATCGCCGATACGTCGCACTTCGAGCCCTCCACGAACGTCTTGACGAGTAGAACCTGTCGTTCGCGGTGGGTGATTGAGGGCGTAAGGAAACCGTAAAGGTGGAATGGACCGCCGTTAGGAAAGCGTCAACCAAAAGGGGCTAGCCAACCGGCCCCGTTAGGTTTCAAGCTGACCTCGCCTCCGAGGACTGCATTGTGGCTGACTTCGATGAGGGCATTAGGCATGCGCAAAACTGGCGCGGAACGGAGACAAGATGGGCGTGTTGGTCTATGTCTTGCTGACGATTGCGGTGTTCGCCGTGCTCGGCGTGACGCAGAAGTTGGTAGAGCGGCTATGAGCTACGAAAATATTGTCGGCCTGGTGCTTTCCGTCCTTCTTGCGCTGTACCTCGGGGGCGCCCTGCTGTTTCCGGAGAGGTTCTAGTGAGCACAACAACAGCGGGGATCATCTTCCTCGTCGTCGTCGTCGCGGCACTGGTAGTGGTGCACGTGCCCTTCGGCGACTACATGTATCGGGTGTACACGTCGGAGAAGGACCTGTACGCCGAGCGGGTGATCTATCGGCTGATCGGTGTCGATGCGCGCTCGGAGCAGACGTGGGCCGCGTACGCCCGAAGCGTCTTGGCGTTCTCGTCGATCAGCATCCTCTTCCTGTTCGTGTTCCAGCTCGTACAGGACAAGTTGCCATTGCACCTGCACGACCCGGCCACGAAGATGACGCCGGCGCTGGCGTGGAACACCGCGGTCAGCTTCGTCACCAACACCAACTGGCAGGCCTACTCCGGTGAGTCCACCGACGGTCACCTGGTGCAGATGGCAGGGCTGGCGGTGCAGAACTTCGCCTCGGCCGCGGTCGGCATGGCGGTGGCGATCGCGGTGGTACGCGGGTTCGCCCGCAAGCGCACCGGCGAGCTGGGCAACTTCTGGGTCGACCTGGTGCGCACGGTGCTGCGCATCCTGCTGCCGATCTCCGTCATCGGCGCGATCCTGCTGATCGCAGGTGGGGCGATCCAGAACTTCCATCTGCATGACCAGGTCGTCAACACGCTGGGCGGTGCCCAGCAGACGATCACCGGCGGCCCGGTGGCCAGCCAGGAGGTGATCAAGGAGCTCGGCACCAACGGCGGCGGGTTCTACAACGCGAATTCCTCCCACCCGTTTGAGAACCCGACGACGTGGACGAACTGGTTCGAGATTTTCCTGCTGCTGGTGATCAGCTTCTCGCTGCCGCGCACGTTCGGGCGGATGGTGGGCAGCACCAAGCAGGGCTACGCGATCGCATCGGTCATGGCGACGCTGTACCTGATCAGCGTGTCGTTCATGCTGTGGTTCCAGTTGCAACACCACGGCACGGTGCCGACCGCGATCGGCTCGGCCATGGAGGGAGTCGAGCAGCGGTTCGGCATCGCCAACTCGGCGGTGTTCGCCGACTCGACGACGCTCACCTCCACCGGCGCCGTCGACTCGTTCCACGATTCCTACACCAGCCTCGGCGGGATGATCGCGCTGTTCAACATGCAGCTCGGGGAGGTCGCCCCCGGTGGCACCGGTACCGGCCTCTACGGGATGCTGGTCTTGGCAGTGATCACCGTTTTCGTCGCCGGGCTGATGGTCGGTCGCACTCCGGAATACCTCGGCAAGAAGATCAACCCTCGCGAAATCAAGCTGGCCGCAAGCTATTTCCTGGTCATGCCGGTGGTCGTGCTGATCGGCACCGCGATCGCGATGGCGCTGCCGGGCGAACGCGCTGCGATGCTCAACACCGGCCCGCACGGGCTGTCGGAGGTCTTGTACGCGTTCACCTCCGCGACCAACAACAATGGCTCGGCATTCGCGGGAATCAGCGTCAACACCAACTGGTACAACACCGCCCTGGGCCTGGCCATGGTCTTCGGCAGATTCCTGCCGATCGTGCTGGTGCTCGCCCTGGCCGGCTCGCTGGCCAAACAGGGCCACACGCCGGAGTCGGCGGGCACACTGCCCACCCATCGGCCACAGTTCGTCGGAATGGTCGCCGGCGTCACTGTGATCCTCGTTGCCCTCACTTTCCTGCCCATGCTCGCGCTCGGGCCCCTCGCTGAAGGAATCCACTGATGACCGCGACAACCATCGATCCGGCTGCGGAGGCGCAGCTCGAGACCGCCGCAGGCAAGAAACGGGTACAGGGCGGCTTGCTCGACCCGAAGATGCTGTTGAAGGCCACGCCGGACGCGCTGCGCAAGCTCGACCCGCGCACCCTGTGGCGCAACCCGGTGATGTTCATCGTCGAGATCGGAGCCGTCTGGGCCACCTATTTGGCGATCGCCAACGAAACGTGGTTCGCGTGGTTGATCGTGGTCTGGCTATGGCTGACCGTGCTGTTCGCGAACCTCGCGGAGGCGGTGGCCGAGGGCCGCGGCAAGGCCCAGGCCGAGACGCTGCGCAAAGCGAAAACCAGCACGATGGCCCGGCGACTCAAGAACTGGAAACCGGACGCTCCTGGCGTGGAGGAAGAGGTCGCCGCGCCGCTGCTGCAACAGGGCGACATCGTGGTGGTCGAGGCCGGCCAGGTGATACCGGGCGACGGCGACGTGGTCGAAGGCATTGCCTCCGTTGACGAATCGGCGATCACCGGCGAATCGGCGCCGGTGATCCGCGAGTCCGGCGGTGACCGTTCGGCGGTCACAGGCGGCACCACCGTGCTGAGCGACCGAATCGTCGTGCAGATCACCCAGAAGCCCGGGGAAAGCTTCATCGACCGGATGATCGCGCTCGTCGAGGGCGCGAACCGGCAGAAGACACCCAACGAGATCGCGCTGAACATCCTCCTGGCAGCGTTGACGATCATCTTCGTCTTCGCCGTCGCGACCCTGCAGCCGCTGGCGATCTACTCCAAGATGAACAACCCCGGCGTCCCGGATACCCAGGCGCTCAACGCAAGTGGCGTCACCGGAATCGTGATGGTGTCGCTGCTGGTGTGCCTGATCCCCACAACGATCGGCGCGCTGCTGTCGGCCATCGGCATCGCCGGCATGGACCGGCTGGTGCAGCGCAACGTGCTTGCGATGTCCGGTCGCGCGGTGGAAGCCGCCGGGGACGTCAACACGTTGCTGCTCGACAAGACGGGCACCATCACCCTGGGCAACCGGCAGGCCGGCGCCTTCATCCCCCTTGACGGGGTCACCAGCGAGCAGCTGGCCGATGCCGCGCAGCTGTCCAGCCTCGCCGACGAAACACCCGAAGGACGCTCCATCGTCGTGTTCGCCAAGCAGCACTTCGGGCTGCGCGCGCGCACCCCGGGCGAACTCGCGCACGCCCAATGGGTCGAATTCTCCGCCGCGACGCGGATGTCGGGCGTCGACCTCGATGGGCACCTGCTGCGCAAGGGCGCGGCCAACTCGGTCGCGGAATGGGTTCGTGGACAAGGCGGCAAGGTTACAGAGCAGCTCGGCGTCATCGTCGACGGCATCTCGGCCGGCGGCGGCACCCCGCTGGTCGTCGGGGAGTG
>Ga0318553_10000911_pt1 | contig 10150 bp, 7 predicted proteins | sample GRESIP082b2f21_FD_203686 | JGI IMG/M metagenome (GOLD analysis project Ga0318553, IMG submission 203686) | Tropical soil microbial communities from Luquillo Experimental Forest, Puerto Rico - GRE.SIPMG.082b2f21 | ecosystem: Environmental > Terrestrial > Soil > Tropical forest > Bulk soil...
ACCCATCCCCGACATGATCGTCCGGACGTCCGCGAAGTCGAGGTTGATGACCCCGGGAACGAGGATCAGGTCGGAGATTCCCTGGACGGCGTGCTGGAGGACGGAGTCGGCGACCTTGAAGGCTTCCTGGAGGGAGATCCCCTTCTCGACCACGGCGAGCAGCCGCTGGTTGGGGATGGTCAGGAGCGTGTCGACGATCCCGCGAAGCTCCTGGATCCCCGCCTCGGCCTGGCGCATCCGGCGCGCCCCCTCGAAGCCGAAGGGCTTCGTCACGACCGCCACCGTCAGGGCCCCCAGCTCCTTGGCGATCGACGCCACCACCGGTGCCGAGCCGGTCCCAGTCCCGCCGCCCATGCCGGCCGTGAGGAAGACCATGTCGGCCCCCGCGAGCGTCTGCTGGAGCAACTCCCGGTCCTCGGTGGCCGCCCGACGGCCGATCTCCGGATCCGATCCAGCGCCCAGCCCCCCCGTCAGCTTGGCTCCGAGCTGGATCTTGTAGGGCGCGGGCGAGTTCCGGAGGGCCTGGGCGTCGGTGTTGGCCACGGCGAAGGTGACGCCGGAGAATCGCGAGGCGATCATGCGGTTCACGGCGTTGGAGCCCCCGCCGCCGAGGCCGACGACCCGGATCTTCGCCGCGAGCGGCGTCTCTTCCTCGTCGAGCCGAAAGATCAGCTCATCCCCCATTTGTGCGGTTCCCCCCTGACCCGGCGTCGTCGGCCGAGCCCCTCGATGCGTCTCAGAAGACTGCGCCCAGCCACTCGCGGAGCCGGCGCACCATTCGCCCCACACCCGGCACCCCTTCGCCGAACGGCCTCGGCTGGCGGGTCACGCTGGCCTGGCGACGCCGTCGCGCCCCCGCCAGCACCAGTCCGACTCCCGTCGCGAAGGTCGGGCTCTCGACCTCTTCGTACAGGCCGCCCACCCACTTCGGCACGCCTCGCCGAACCGGCATGTCAAAGATGGCCTCGGCCACGTCGGGCACCCCCTCCATGAGCGTCGCGCCGCCAGTGACCACGACCCCGGCGGTGGCCGCGTCGTTCAGCCCCGCCTCCGCGATGCCCTTGGCGACCAGCGTCAGGATCTCCTCGACCCGGGCCTGAACGATCCGCGAGAGCGTCTGCCGGGACAGCACGCGCGGCTTGCGACCGCCGATCGAGGGCACCTCGACCGTCTCGTCCTCCAGGACGAGGCTGGCCAGCGCGCAGCCGAACGTCTTCTTCAGCTCCTCGGCTTCGGTGGGAGGCGTGCGGAGCCCCACGGCGATGTCGTTCGTGATGTGATCGCCACCCAACGGGACCACGGCCGTGTGCCAGACCGCTCCCTCCCGGTAGAGCGCCACGTCGGTGGTGCCTCCCCCGATGTCGAGCAGGATCACGCCGAGGTCCCGCTCGTCCGGCGTGAGGACCGACTCGCCGGACGCGAGCGGCTGGAGCACCACGTCCTCGACGGTGAGCCCTGCGCGGTTCACGCTCCGCACGACGTTCTGCGCGGCGGTGACGGTGCCGGTGACCAGGTGGACGGCCACTCCCAGCCGGCTCCCGAGCATCCCGACGGGCTCTCGCACTCCGTCCTGGTCGTCCACCGAGAACCCCTGGGTGAGCGCGTGGAGGATCTCCCGGTCGGGCGGGAGGTTGATCGCCCGGGCGGCGTCGACGGCGCGCGCCACGTCGGCTGCCGAGATCTCGCGCGTCTTGCCCTGGACCGCGACCACCCCCTGGCTGTTGAACCCCCGGAGGTGTCCCCCGCCGATGGACGCCAGGACCGACTCGACCTCGACCCCGGCCATCTGCTCGGCGTCGGCCACCGTCTGCTTGATCGCCTCGACGGTGGCCTCGATGTTGGCCACGACCCCCTTGCGAAGGCCCCGCGAGGGACGCTGGCCGATGCCGACCACGTCGACCCCGGAGGGGGTGAGCTCCCCGATCACCGTGCACACCTTCGTGGTGCCGACGTCCAGACCGGTGACGATCGAGGGCTTAGACATGGCGATGGCTCGGGCCTGGGCTTGGCTTTGGCATGATCAACGCCGCTCCCGCGCGATGGCTCGTGGCTTGAGGACGACGAGGTCCCGGAACCGGAGGTCGACCGACGACACGCGCTCGCCGCGGCGCTCGAGGTCAGCCAGGACACCGTCCAGCCGGGTCAATCGCTCGCTCCAGTCGGTGTCGCCCACCCGGACCTCAGCGCCGTCGGTGGTGTAGAGGACAGGTCCGTCGTCGGGGGCGAGGTCGATCTCGGAGATTCGCCCCGCCATCTGACCGCCGGCCCGCTGGACGGCGCGTACGAGGGCCAGGCCGGCCACGATCCGGGACGAGGGCGCCCGCCCGCCGACCACGCCGTTCCGCGCGATCCCGCTCAGAATGGGAAGCCCCGGCGCCCCGGGACGACGCTCGGGACCGACCAGGTAGCCTTCGGCGTCGATCCAGACGAGACCCTCAGCGTTCACCAGGGCGTAGGGCTCGCGCTCCTCGACCCGCACGGTGACCCGCCGGGGGAGCCCGCGGATCACCCGCGCCTGCTTGACGCCGGGCAGGGCCTCCACCCGCGCCGCGACCGCCCGCGGGTCGACGGCCAGGAGGCTCGTCCCTGGGGTCACGCCGGCGGCCTGGCGCACTGTTTCCTCGGACACGCGGGAGAGCCCCTCCACCTCCACCGCCGCGACCGCGAGCGCAGGGGTGTGGTGGATCCAGTCGAGCGCCACCCGGCCCGCCATGACGATCGCTCCGGCCACCAGCGCGATCGCCAGGCCGCGCGCCGCCAGCCGGACGGAACGGCGCACCCGTCGCGCCCGGGTGGCCCGGTGGCGCTGGTTGCCGATGAGGGAGGCGCGGGTCGCGACGTCGGCCGCCCGGTCCGGACGGATCCGCGGGGCGAGGAGACGGCCGGTCATGGCGTCGGTCTAGTCTCCGAGCACGCGCAACTCGGGGGTGAGCCGCGTGCCGGTCAGGTGGGCGAGCTTGTTGAAGGCTAGCTCTATCAGGGCGAGGATGTCCTCCGCGGTGGCCCCCCCCCGGTTCACCACGAAGTTCGCGTGCTTGGCCGAGATCTCCGCCGCGCCGATCCGCTTGCCCCGCAGCCCCGCCTGCTCCAGCATCCGCCCCGCCTGATCGGCCCCGGGGTGCTTCCAGATCAGTCCGGCGGCGGCCAGTGCCATGGGCTGGGTCGCCTTCTTCCGCTTGAGCCGCGCTTTGATCTCAGCCAGGATCTCCTTCTGCGGCTTCCGGTGGAGCGTCAGGCGCGCGCCGAGTAGGATGGCCCCGGGGGGAAAGTGTAGCGCTCGATACGCGAATGCGCCCGGGACTGGCTTCAGCTCGCCGATCGTCCCATCGGCGTGGAGGAAGTAGACGGCAGAGACGAAGTCGCCGATGGCGCCGTCGGGTCCGCCCGCGTTCATGGCGAGGGCCCCGCCGATGGTCGCCGGTATCCCGACGAGGCACTCGAGACCACCGAGACCGAGCGCGGCCGCCTCCCGGATCATCGTCGAGAGCCCGGCCCCACCGCCGATGGTCACCTCCTCGCCGTGGAACTCCATCCGACCGAGACAGCCCTCGAGCTTGATGATCATGCCCCGGAAGCCCCGATCCTTGACGAGCACGTTGTTCCCGCCGCCGAGCACGCAGACCGGCAGCTTCTCCTTGTCGGCAAACATCAGGGCCTTGCGGACGTCGTCGACGTCCTGGGGCATGACGAAGATGTCAGCGGGACCTCCGCAGCGGAGGGAGGTGTGGAAGGCCAAGGGCTCCTTGAACCGGACCTCACCGCGTATCTCACCCAGCATGCTGGTCTCCTTCTGCGCTCTGGCCAGCGGACGGCTCGGGGTCAGTCCCGTCCAGGCCCCTCTCCAGTCGGCGGAGCAACTGGTCGGCGATCCCGCCCACGTCCCCGGCCCCCAGCGTGAGGACCAAGTCGCCGGGCCGGACGGTGCGGAGGAGGAACTCCACCACTTCCGTCCGGTCGTTCACGTATCGGACCTCCCGGCCGCCCCCGGCTGCGATCCCCTCGGCCAGGGTCCGTGCGTGGACCCCGGGGATCGGCGGCTCGCCGGCCGGATAGATGTCGATGACCACGAGGACATCGGCGTCGTCGAACGCGGCCAGGAAGTCGGCGTGGAGGTGCCGGGTCCGCGTGTACCGGTGGGGCTGGAAGACGACGACTCGCCGCCGCCCGAACCCCGCCCGCGCAGCCGCCAGCGTGGCGCGGATCTCGGCCGGGTGATGCCCGTAGTCGTCCACGACCAGCACGCCGGCCACCTCGCCCTTGACCTGGAATCGCCGCTGCACCCCGCTGAACGCCGACAGCGCCTTCTGGATCACCCCGAACGGCACCTCGAGGTCGAGGCCCACCGCGGTGGCGGCGAGCGCGTTGGCCACGTTGTGGAGCCCGGGGACCTGGAGGTGCAGCTCTCCGAGCGAGTCGCCGCGGTGGAGCACCTCGAAGCGGGTGTGGAGCTCTCGGAGGCGGACGGAGGCGGCCAGGAGGTCGGCCGGCCGCGCGAGCCCGTAGGTCACGACGCGCTTCTCCACCCGGGGCAGGAGCGCCTGGATCTCGGCCTGATCGGCGCAGAGGACGGCGGCACCGTAGAACGGCACCTGGTTGATGAAGGCCAGGAAGGCGTCGCGGATGTGGGCGAGATCCCGATAGTAGTCGAGATGCTCGGCGTCGATCGTCGTCACCACCGCGATCGTCGGCGTCAGCTTGAGGAACGAGCCGTCCGACTCGTCCGCCTCGGCGACCAGGAACTCGCCCTGCCCGAGCCGGGCGTTGGCCCCGAGGGCGGAGACCCGACCCCCGACGACCAGCGTGGGATCAAACCCCGCCTCGGCCAGGACCGCGCCGACCATCGAGGTCGTGGTGGTCTTGCCGTGGGTGCCAGCGATCGCGATCCCCTGCTTGACCCGCATCAGCTCGGCCAGCATCTCGGCGCGCGGGATGACGGGGATGCTCCGCTGGCGGGCGGCCTGGAGCTCGGGATTGTCCCGCGCGACCGCCGACGAGTAGACGACCACGTGGGCGCCCTCGACGTGGCTGGCCGAGTGGCCGACGAAGACCTTGGCTCCCAGTCGCTCGAGCCGCTCCAGGGCCTCTCCGCGCCTCGCGTCGGAGCCGGTCACGCGATAGCCGAGGGTCAGGATGACCTCGGCGAGGCCGCTCATCCCGGCGCCGCCGATTCCCACGAAGTGGACCTGCTGGTAGCGCTTGAAGATGCGGGTTCCCGTCATCGCGCGTCAGACCTCGGCCCGCTGGGACACGTTCAGGAGCAGGCCGACGCTGGCCATGGCCACGAGCAGAGAGGAGCCGCCGAACGACACGAACGGAAGCGGCAGACCCTTCGTCGGAAAGAGCCCGACCACCACGCCCAGGTTGACGAGCCCCTGCGTGGTCAGGAGGGCCGTCACGCCGAAGGCCAGGAGGGCGCCGAACGGATCGCTGACCCGGAGCCCGATCCGCATGCCACGCCACAGGAGGAGCGCGAAGAGGGCGACGGTAAAGACCGCCCCGACGAAGCCGAGCTCCTCGGCCACGACGGCGAAGATGAAGTCGGTGTGGGGCTCGGGCAGGTAAAAGAGCTTCTGCTTGGAGCCGCCCAGGCCGCGCCCGAATAGCCCGCCGCCGCCCAGCGCGAGGTATGACTGGATGATCTGGAAGCCCGCGCCCCGCGGGTCGGCCCAAGGATCGAGGAAGGTGAGGATACGCCGGAGGCGATAGCTCGCTCCCGTCACCGCGAGGATCGCGACCGGAACGGCGGCCGCGCCGATCAGCGCGAGGTGCTTCACCTGAGCCCCTGCCACGAAGATCATGCAGATCACCACGGCCACCAGCGCCACACTCGACCCGAGGTCCGGCTGGAGGAGGATCAGGCCCGCCACCATTCCGGTAACCAGGAGCGGGGGGGCCACGCCGCGCCACAAGCTGGTCACGACGGCTTGCCGTCGGGACAGGAAGTCGGCCAGGTAGAGGACGAGGGCCAGCTTGGCGAGCTCCGTGGGCTGCATCGACACCGGCCCCCACCGCAGCCAGCGCCGGGTCCCGTTGATGGAGTGCCCGAACGGAGGGATCAGCACGAGGACCAGGAGCAGCGCCGTCACGATCAGGAGCGGGAGCACGAACGGCCGCCAGCGGCGGTACTCCACGCTCATCGCGAGCCACAGGAGCGCCCCCCCCAGCACCGCCCAGAAGAGCTGCTTCTTCAGGAAGAAGTAGGGATCGTGGAAGCGGTCGGTGGCCACGATGGCGCTCGCCGAGTAGACCATGACCACGCCCAGCCCCAGCAGGGCGCAGACGACCAGGAACAGGCCGTAGTCGGGGCTCACCTTGCGCGGCACCTACGGAAGCTCCGGGAGGGCGCGGACCTCGCTCTTGAAGACCTCGCCCCGGTGCTCGTAGTCGCGGAACATGTCGAACGAGGCGCACGCCGGCGACAGGAGGACGACGTCCCCTGGCCCAGCCAGCGCGGCGGCGCGGGCCACCGCCTCCGCCATCGAGCCGGCCTCGTCGACGGCGGTCACGGAGCGCAGCGGCGGGCCGAGCGTGGCCCGCCCCTCGCCGATGAGGACGGCGGCCTTCACGTGTCCGCGAGCCGCCTCGACCAGCGCCTCGAAGCGCTGGCCCTTGTCTCGCCCGCCGGCGATCAGCACGATTGGCTCCGGAAACGCCGCCAGCGCCTTCAGGGTCGCGTCGACGTTGGTCCCCTTGGAGTCGTTGTAGTAAGCCACGCCGGCCCGCTCCCGGACCAGCTCGAGGCGATGGGCGACGGCGCGGAAGCCGCGGATGCCCGCCCGAAGGCGCTCGGGCGACACGCCGAGGGCCCCGGCGCCGGCGGTGGCGGCCAGGACGTTCTCCAGGTTGTGCGTCCCCCGGAGGCCGATCTCGGCGACGGGGACCACCGGCGACTCCCAGCGGCCGAGTCGGAGCGTCACCCACGCGTTCTCGACGAACGCGCCCTCGCGCACCTCGTGCTGACGACTCGTCCAGAGGAGACGCCCCGGAGCACGCCCGGCGAGGGCGGCTGCGCCTGGATCGTCAGCGTTGACGACGGCCCAGTCGGCCGCGGTCTGGCGCGCGAAGATCCGGGCCTTGGCCGCCCGGTACACCTCGAGCGTCCCGTGGCGGTCCAGGTGGTCGGGGGTCAGGTTGAGGAGCATCGCCACCCGCGGTCGGAAGCGGTCGACGGTCTCGAGCTGGAAGCTCGACACCTCGGCGACGATGATCCCGTCCTCGGGAAAGGCGAGCGCCTCGCCAGCCAGGGGGTGACCGATGTTGCCGCCCACCAGCACCTGTCGCCCGCCCTCCCCGAGGAGGGCGCCGACCAGGCTGGTGGTCGTCGTCTTACCGTTGGTTCCCGTGATCGCCACCACGTCGGCCGTCGTCACCCGGTAGGCCAGCTCCACCTCGCCGATGACCGGAACGCCCCGTCCGCGGCACTCGACGAGCCGCGGATGGTCGAGCGGCACGCCGGGGCTCACGACCACCAGCTCGGCCTCCCCGAACGCCTCGGGAGGGTTCGCCCCCAGGTGCAGGCGCACCCCCTCCTGGGCGAGCGCCGAGGCGTCGGCGCTCCGCCGGTCCGGGTGGCCGGTGTCGGTGCCAGTGACCTCGGCCCGCAGCGTCCGGAGCAGGCGACAGGCGGCCACACCGCTGCGGGCCAGCCCCACCACCGTGACGCGCCGGCCCGCGAGGACGGCCCGCGCGGGCTGGCCTCGGCCCGCATCGGCCCACGCGCGCCCCAGGCCCCGGTCGACCACACTCGTCATCGGCGTCATGGGCCCGGCCGCCTCACCGGAGCTTGAGAGTCGTGAGGGCCACGAGCGCCATGAGGAAGGCCAGGATCCAAAAGCGTATGACGACCCTCGACTCGGGCCATCCGATCAGCTCGAAGTGGTGGTGGAGCGGGGCCATCCGAAAGATCCGGCGGCCGGTCAGGCGGAACGACGCGACCTGGAGGATGACCGACACCGCCTCGACGACGAAGATTCCGCCCACGAAGGGCAGGAGCAGCTCGGCCTTGGAGAGGATGGCGAGGGTCCCGATGGCGCCCCCGAGCGCCAGCGAGCCGACGTCGCCCATGAAGACGTCGGCGGGATGACTGTTGAACCACAGAAAGCCGACGCTCGCCCCGATCAGGGCGCCGGCCACGACTGTCAGCTCGCCGACCCCCTTCACCTTCAGGACGAACAGGTACTCGGAGAGCCGGGCGTTCCCGGTCACGTACGCGATGATCCCGAAGGCCATCGTCGCCACGATGACGGGACCCATGGCCAGGCCGTCCAGACCATCGGTCAGGTTCACGGCGTTCGACGCGCCGACCACGATCAGGCCGACGAAGAGCACGTAGAACGGGCCCAGGTCGGGCACCCACTCCTTCACGAACGGGACCACGAGCTGGGTCGTCACCCCGTCGGACGGGAACCGGTAGAGGTAGGCGCCCAGACTCAGGCCGACCACCGACTGGGCGAGGAACTTCTCCCGGATCTTGAGGGGCCGGTGGCGCCGCAGCTTCCGCCAGTCGTCCACGAAGCCGATTGCCCCGAGCGCGAGGGTCACGGCGAGGACCGCCCACACCCAGCGGTTGCCGAGATTCCCCCACAGGAGGCAGGACAGGACGAGGACGCCCAGGATCAGGAGTCCACCCATGGTCGGCGTCCCGGCCTTGGTGCGGTGACGCTCGGGGCCGTCGGTGCGGATCGTTTCGCCGATCTGTCGCGAGCGGAGCGTGCGGATGACCCACGGCCCGAGCACCAGACTCACCAGCAGGGCGGTCAGGAGGGCCATCGCCGTGCGGAAGGTGATATACCGGAAGACGTTGAAGACGCTGTGGTACTTCTGGAGGCCAGCCAGAAGCGTCAGCACCGGGAGGCTTCCTGGGTCTCGAGGGCCCGGACCAGCGAGAGGAGCGCGCGCTCCATCCGCAACCCGCGTGAGCCCTTCACCAGGACCCGATCGCCGGGAGCGATCCGAGCAGCTATGAAGGCCGCAGCCCCCTCCGGCGCGTCGAAGCTCGCGACCTCGTGGCACCCGTCCCCCTGGGCCACCTCGGCCGCCCGCCGCATGGCCGGCCCGACCGTGGCCAGGCCGGCCACGGGAAGGGCCGCCACCCAGGCACCGGCCTCCCGGTGGGCAGCGTCGCTCGCGAGCCCCAGCTCCCGCATGTCCCCCAGGATGGCCCACAGACGTGAGGGCTCGCCGGCGGACCCGGTCCCCGGCCCTCGCAGGACGTCGAGCGCCGCCCAGAGAGACGTGGGGTTCGCGTTGTAGGTGTCGTCCAGCACGTGGACGCCCCCGACCTCTCGCCACACCAGGCGTCCCGGAAGGGGCGCCGCGCGCTCCAGCGCCTGGGCCGCCTCCTCCAGGGACACGCCGAGCGCCAGGCCCACCGTGACCGCGGCCGCCGCGTTCCAGGCGTTGTGGCGCGCGGCGAGCGGGAGCCGGACCGTGACCGCGCCGCCCGTTCCCTTCAGGGTCGCGGTCACGCCGCCCGTCGTCACGCTGACGTCGCCGATGCGGACGTCCGCGGCCGCCGACTGACCGAACGTCACCACGCGGGCCTGGGCCCGATCGGCCAGGGCGAGCACGAGGGGGTCGTCGGCGTTCAGGATCACCATGCCACCCGCCGGGATCGCCTCGACCAGCTCGCCTTTGGCCTTCTGGACCCCCTCGATCGACCCCACGCCTTCCAGATGCGCGGGAGCGATGGTGGTGACCACGCCCAGGGTAGGCTGGGCCAGTCGGGCGTGCGCCGCGATCTCGCCGAAGGCGTTCATCCCGAACTCGAGGACGGCGGCCTCGTGCTCGGGGTCGAGGCCGAGCAGGGTCAACGGGACGCCCCACTGGTTGTTCTGGCTCCCCGCCGCCTTCAAGACGCGAAGCCGGGTGGCGAGGACGGCGGCGGTCAGCTCCTTCGTGGTGGTCTTCCCGTTGGATCCTGTGATGCCGACCACCGGGATCGCGAAGCGCCGACGATGGAACGCCCCGAGCCGCTGGAGCGCCACCGTCGTGTCGCTCACGAGGACCACCGGGTCGTCCCCGGGAACGACGAGGTCGGCCGGCAGGTGGCGGACGACGACGGCCCCGGCGCCCCGCGCCCGCGCCTCGCCCAGGAAGGCGTGTCCGTCCTGGTGATGGCCGCGGATGGCGAAGAAGACGTCGCCTGGCC
>Ga0318553_10000914_pt1 | contig 10138 bp, 7 predicted proteins | sample GRESIP082b2f21_FD_203686 | JGI IMG/M metagenome (GOLD analysis project Ga0318553, IMG submission 203686) | Tropical soil microbial communities from Luquillo Experimental Forest, Puerto Rico - GRE.SIPMG.082b2f21 | ecosystem: Environmental > Terrestrial > Soil > Tropical forest > Bulk soil...
GCGGCGGGATCCGGCCGACCCGGCGGCCGAGTTCGGCGACGTCGGCCCGGACCGCGGGCTCGGTCAGCACCCGCAAGCCGAACGCGAGCGCGGCCGGGCTGATGTCATGCTGCCGCTCGATGCCCAGCGCCAGGGCGGCCGCGGCCAGGTCGTCCTCGGTGAACCGGCGGTGCCGGGGCGCGGGCCGCCGGGCGCCGTCACCGGCTGCCGCCCGGCTGGCAGGCGGCCGCGCCGCGGGCGGCATGATGGCGGCCACCCGCCTGCCCGGGCCTGGCTCACGTACAGGTGGCAGCAGGCCCAGCAGATCCCGGTAGCGCAGCATCCGGGCGGAGGTGCCCAGCCGCTGCGCGGCCTCGGTGATCCTCATGAGATCAAATCTAACATTTTTGTGTCAGAAACGTCGCATACGGCGTGCGCTGCGGGCTCCCCGTCCCGTACGGTCGAAACGTGCCGCCGCGCCGCTCCCGCGGTGCGGGCCGGCCCACCAGCCTCATCAGCGGCCCGTACCAGGAGTAGACATGCCAGCCGAACCCCTTCCGTTCAAGGTTGCCGACCTTTCCCTCGCCGATTTCGGGCGCAAGGAGATCAGGCTGGCCGAGCACGAGATGCCCGGCCTGATGGCGGTGCGCGAGGAGTACGCGCCCGGCCAGCCACTACGCGGGGCCAGGATCACCGGATCGCTGCACATGACCATCCAGACGGCGGTCCTGATCGAGACGCTCGCCGCGCTCGGTGCCCAGGTACGCTGGGCCAGCTGCAACATTTTCTCCACCCAGGACCACGCCGCCGCCGCGGTGGCGGTCGGGCCGGACGGGACCCCGGACAGCCCGCGGGGCATACCGGTGTTCGCATGGAAGGGCGAGACGCTCGCCGAGTACTGGTGGTGCACTGACCAGGCGCTGAGCTGGCCGGATGCGGACGGGCCCAACATGATCCTGGACGACGGCGGGGACGCGACGCTGCTGGTGCACAAGGGCGCGGAATATGAGCAGGCCGGCGCGGTCCCGTCGGCTGGCCCGGATGACCCAGCTGAACTCGCCGTCATCCTGGATCTGCTGCGCGCCAGCCTGGCCGCCGACCCGGGCCGGTTCACCCGGATGGGTGCCGGCATCGCCGGTGTCACCGAGGAGACCACCACCGGCGTGCACCGGCTCTATGACATGGCCGGGGAGGGCAGCCTGCTGTTCCCCGCCATCAATGTGAACGACTCCGTCACCAAGTCCAAGTTCGACAACAAGTACGGCTGCCGGCATTCGCTCATCGACGGCATCAAGCGCGCTACCGATGTGCTGATCGGCGGCAAGGTCGCCGTCGTCTGCGGGTACGGGGACGTTGGCAAGGGCTGCGCCGAGTCACTGCGCGGCCAGGGCGCCCGGGTGGTCGTCACCGAGATCGACCCGATCTGCGCACTGCAGGCAACGATGGACGGCTACCAGGTCGCCACCCTGGACGAGGTGATGGCCACCGCCGACATCTTCGTTACCGCCACCGGCAACCGGGACGTCATCACCGCCGAGCACATGGCTGCGATGAAGCACCAGGCGATCGTCGGCAACATCGGCCACTTCGACAACGAGATCGACATGGCCGGGCTGGAGCGGCTGCCCGGCATCCGGCGGGAGAACATCAAGCCACAGGTAGACGAGTGGTGGTTCGCGGACGGGCACGCCGTGATCGTGCTGTCCGAGGGACGGCTGCTGAACCTGGGCAACGCGACCGGCCACCCGAGTTTCGTTATGTCAAATTCGTTCACGAACCAGGTCATGGCCCAGGTCGAGCTGTTCACCAAGCCGGAGGACTACCCGGTCGGGGTGCACACGCTGGCCAAGCACCTGGACGAGAAGGTGGCCCGGCTGCACCTGGCCGCGCTCGGTGCCCGGCTGACCGAGCTGACCAAGGAGCAGGCCAGCTACCTGGGCGTGCCGGTCGAGGGCCCGTACAAGCCAGACCATTACCGCTACTGACCCATGACCGCCAGCCCCGGCGAACCGGTCTCCGACATCGCCGACCCAGGCCTGTCCGAAGCCGGGCGGGCCCGGATCGAATGGGCACAGCGGGGCATGCCGGTGCTGCGGCTGCTGGCCCGCCGGTTCGGGCAGGCCCGGCCGTTCACCGGCTGCACCCTGGCCGCCTGCCTGCACGTCACGGCCGAGACGGCGGGCCTGGTCACCGCGCTGCGGGCAGGCGGGGCGCGGGTCTTCCTGGCCGCGTCCAATCCGCTGTCCACCCAGGACGACGTGGCCGCGGCGCTGGCCGCCAGCGGCGCAGCCACCGTGTTCGCCCGGGCCGGGGTGGACCCGGCCGGCTACCGCGAGCACATCCACCGGGCCCTGGACAGCCAGCCCGACCTGGTCGTGGATGATGGCGGCGACCTGGTGAACACGCTGCACGCGCAGCGGCCGGAGCTGCTGTCCGGGGTCCGTGGCGGCTGTGAGTCCACCGCCACCGGGGTCATCCGGCTGCGCCGGATGGCCGAGGAGGGCGCGCTCGCCTTCCCGATGGTGGCCACCGACGCCACTGTCACCAAGCAGATGTTCGACAACACCCGCGGCACCGGCCAGTCGGTGATCGATGGCGTGCTGCGCGCCACCAACACCCTGCTGGCCGGGCGGGTGGTGGTGGTGGCCGGGTACGGCGCCTGCGGGCGCGGGATCGCCGACGCCGCCCGCGGCCTGGGCGCCCGGGTGATCGTCACTGAGGTGGACCCGGTGCGGGCGCTGGACGCGGTGCTGGCCGGGTTCGACGTGCTGCCGATGGCGGTGGCGGCCCCGGCCGGGGAGGTGCTCATCACCGCCACCGGTTCCCGCGATGTGATCGGTGCCGAACTGCTGCCGGTGCTGCGGGATGGCGCCATCCTGGCCAACGCGGGCCACTTCGACGTGGAGATCGACACCCGGGCACTGGCCGCCGAGGCGGTCAAGGTCACCCGTGAGGTGCGCCCGCATACCGACGAGTACCTGCTGGCCGACGGCCGCCGGCTGCTGCTGCTGGCCGAGGGCCGGGTGGTGAACCTGGTGGCGGCGGAGGGGAGCCCGCCGCAGGTGATGGACGTGTCCTTCGCCGGGCAGGCGCTGGTACTCGGCTGGCTCGCGGCCGGCCAGCCGGGACTGGACCCGGGGGTGCACGCGGTGCCGCCGGGGATCGAGGAGGAGATCGCCCGGCTCACCCTGGAATCGCTGGGCGCCGCGATCGACGAGCTGAGCCCGGCCCAGCGGGAGTACCTGAACTCGTGGCGGGCGGGACGGTAACGCCAGCGCCGGGCGGTAACGGGCGCCGATAGTGGCGCACCCGGTGCTCCCGGATCCGGGTCAGCACCAGCAGCGTGACCCCGCCGCCGAACAGGATCAGCCAGAAGCTGACCAGCCGGTAGGCGAGCACCGCGGTCAGCGCCGCGGAGGCGCTCATCCCGGTGGCCACCAGCGCGGCGGTGACGGTCACCTCCACCAGGCCGAACCCGCCCGGCATGGCCCCGGTGCTGCCCACCACCGCACCCGCGCCATAGGCCAGCAGCAGGCCGTGCCAGGGCACTGTGCTGCCGGTTGCCCGGATCGCGCAGGCCAGGCAGGCGCAGTCGGCCAGCCAGTTCACCACCGCCAGCCCGAACACCTCGGCATAGCTGAGCCAGCCGAGCTTGATGCTGGCCAGCCGGGTGAGGAACTCCTCCAGCGCGGCCGGGTCGACGCCCGGCTTGCGCACCACCCGGCGGGCCAGGTGGACGGCACCGGCCAGCAGCTGGTTGATGACCGACCGCGCCCGGGGGTAGCGCAGGGCCAGCAGCACGACCACCGCGGGCAGCACGAAGATGGCGGCCCCGGCGAAGCCGGCCGCGCTGGCCAGCGGTGTGCCGCCCGCGAGTGCGCCGGCGACCAGGACCAGCGCCAGCGCCGAGGAGGATGCGATGGCCGACACCCCGAGCGCCCAGCCGGTGAGCGCCGGGTCCAGGCCCCGGCGCCGGAACTGCCGGTAGGAGAAGACCGCGGCCAGCTGCGCGCCCGCGAACGGCACCGACATCGACAGCGCGTTCCCGGCGTAGGTGATCGCCATCACCGAGCCGAAGTCGGCCTGGTGCCCGTCCGCGCGCAGCAGCCGCCGCCGGCTGAGCCCGAAGGCGGTCAGCGAGATGGCCTCGCAGACCACTGCCAGCACGAACCAGCGGAAGTCGAGCTGGCCCAGCGCGGCCACCGATTGGCCCAGGGTGTGCCGGCCGGCCACCACCGCCCAGGCGATCGCCCCAGCGGCGAGCACCACCGCCGCCAGCCGCAGCCACCGCCGCCGGGCCGCCCGCGCGGCGGTTTCCAGCGGGGACACCCCGGCATCCAGCGGCGGGACAGGGCTGGCCGGCGGGGAGGTGCTCCCCGGCGCAGAGGTGCTGGCGGGCGGAGTGCTCCTGCCCGGCGGGGAGGCGCTGGCGAGCGGAGTGCTCCTGCCCGGCGGGGAGGCGCTGGCGGGATCCTGGCCGGGTGCGGCCGCCAGGCCAGGGACCGGCCGCGGTGGCACAGTGCCAGCCGCGGCGGGCCCGGCCAGGCGGGCTCCCATCGCCGGACAGTCGGCGGCCGCCCCGGCGGCGGGATCGGTGTCAGCCATGGGCACCGTGATCAGCTGGCGGATGCGGCGGCAGGCCCCGGTTCGCCGGCACAGTCCTGCTCACCGGGGCGGGATGAAGCCGGTGCCCGGCCCCGGCGGGCGGGCCGGCTGGGCTGGCTGGGACGTGGTTTCTGCCGCCTCCCCGGCCTGCCCGGCCGCTGCGGCGGGCACCGGCGGCGGTGCGGCACCGGCGGCGGCCCATGGTGGCAGCCACGGGCCCGGCCCGGCCGCCACTGGCGGGCCCGGGGGCGCGGTTACCAGCCGGGCGTGCTCCCGCTGGTGCCGTTCGGCCAGGACCGCGGTCAGGTAGGCCGGCACCGGGGTGCCGGGCGGTGGCGGTGGCGCGGTCTGCGCCAGCACGGCCGCCGCGATCCGGTTGCCGACCTCGGCCTGGGCGGCAGGGGTGAGCTCGGGCAGTCGGCCCAGGTAGCCGCGCGCCATCGCGGCGACCTGGTCGGTGAGGCCAGACAGTTCCAGCCCCGCCGCCCAGCTGGCCAGTTCTGGCGGCATCACCGGCGGCCTGGCCGCCACGCCCCGCCGGGCGGGCAGCCGCTGCTGGATGACGAACGTGCCTGCGAACACGTCGCCGAGCCGCTTGCTTCTGGCCGACAGCAGGGAGCAGATCAGGGCGGGCACGCCGATGAACGGCACCAGCCAGAAATCCACGATGGTAGCCAGCCCCCGGACCAGCGCCTGCCGGAAGCGCTCCGGGCCGCCGTCGTCACCCACCACCCGCAGGCCGAGCGCGAACTTGCCGGGCGACCGGCCCCGGGTGGTGGTCTCCCAGAGGATGGGGTAGCCGATCAGCGACAGCACGATCACGGTGATCACCAGGGCCGACGTGGCGGCCGTATCCAGGCCGGCGGCGGAGGTGCCCGCGCCCACGATCACCAGCAGGATGAACATCAGCGTGAACTGGATCAGCAGGTCGATGCCGAGCGCCGCCAGCCGGCTGGGAAACCGGGCGCACGGCACGTCGAGGACGACAGCCTCCCCGGTAACCACATCCGTCACGTTCGCTCCCAGCCTCCTCCTGCTGTTTGCGCTAAGGCTAATGGCAGGGCCGCCAGTAGTCTCCTGCCGTGGACGTGGACGCCTTTGTGGCCGCGCATCAGCCGGAATGGCGGCGGCTGGACGAGCTCGTCAGACGGCGGCGGCGGCTCACCGGCCCGGAGATCGACGAACTGGTCGCGCTCTACCAGCGGACCACCACTCATCTGTCGGCGGTGCAGGCCGCCGCGCACGACCCGGTCCTGGCGGCGGGCCTGTCCAGCCGGGTAGCCCGGGCCCGGGCCGCGGTGACCGGCGCGCACGCGGCGGACTGGGGTGTGGTCGGCCGGTTCGTGCTGGTGTCCTTCCCGGCCATGGCCTACCGGGCGCGCTGGTGGTGGCTGGCCTCCGCGGCCGGCTCGCTGGCGGCGGCCCTGGTCATGGGCTGGTGGCTGGCCCGGTCACCGGCACTGCAGGCCGCGCTGCTGCCCGCGTCGGCCGTCCGGCAGCTGGTGAACCATCAGTTCCAGGGCTACTACTCGCAGTACGCGGCGCCCGCGTTCGCGGCGCAGGTGTGGACGCACAACGTGTGGGCGGCGGCCCTGGCGCTCATCTTCGGGATCGCGCTGGGGCTGCCCACGCTGCTGATCCTGTTCGACAACGCCGCGAACATCGCGGTGGACGGCGCCCTGATGATCTCCCACGGCCGGGGGGTGCTGTTCTTCGCACTCATCACGCCGCACGGGATGCTGGAGCTGTCGGCGGTCTTCCTCGCCGCAGCGACCGGCCTGCGGCTGGGCTGGGCCGTGATCGACCCTGGTCCCCGGCCGCGTGGCCAGGCCCTGGCGGAGGAGGGCCGCGCGGCGGTCACCATCGCGCTCGGGCTGGTGGTAGTGCTGCTGGTGTCCGGCGCGATCGAGGCGTTCGTCACCCCGTCACCGCTGCCCACCTGGGCGCGGATCGCCATCGGCGCGGTGGCCGAAGCCGCGTTCCTGGCCTACGTGCTGGTGCTGGGCCGCCGGGCGGTCGCGGCCGGGCTGACCGCGGACATGGCCGAGGCACCCGACACCGCCCCGGTAGCTGGCTGACTCAGTGCTAGAGGCGGCCGGCGGCCTTGAGTTCCAGGTAGGCGTCGGCGAGCGCCGGTGGCAGCCGGTCCGGCGGCGCGTCCACCACCAGCGCGCCGTGCCGCTGCAGCAGCGCCGAGGTCCGCTGCCTGCCTGCCCGTGCCTGCTCGGCCGCGGCCGCCGCATAGACCTGCCCGGCGTCGGCCCGGCCGGCCGCCATCTCCGCCAGCGCCGGGTCGGCGACCGCGGCCACCAGCACCTGATTGCGGGCGGCCAGCAGCGGCAGCCGGGGCAGCAGGCCCTCCTCCACCGCGGCCGGGTTGAGGTCGGTCAGCAGCACGATGAGGCTGCGCTGGCGGGCGGTGGTGAGCGCGGCGCTGGCCAGCGCGGCGGCATCGGTCTCCACCAGTTCCGGCTCGATAGCCGCCATCGCGTCGGTGACGGCGGGCAGCACCGCCGACCGCGAGGCGCCCACCACCCTGGCCCGCAGCCGCCGGTCCACCGCCAGGAAGTCGATCCGGTCGCCGGCCCGCACGGCCAGTGCGGTCAGCAGCAGCGCCGCGTCCATCGAGGTGTCCAGCCGGGGGATGCCGGCCACCCGGCCCGCCGAGGTGCGCCCGGTGTCGAGCACGATCAGGATGCGGCGGTCGCGCTCGGGCCGCCATGTCCGCACCATGACGTCGCGCCGCCGGGCGGTGGCGCGCCAGTCGATGGACCTGACATCGTCGCCGGCCACGTACTCGCGCAGCGAGTCGAACTCGCTGCCCTGCCCGCGCAGCAGCGCCCGGTGCTGCCCGTCGAGCTGGCGCAGCCGGGACAGCTTCCCCGGCAGGTGCCGGCGGCTGCCGAACGGCGGCAGCACCCGGACCGTCCACGGCACCGGCCGCCGGGCCTGGCGGGCGGCCAGCCCGAGTGGCCCGAGCGAGCGGATAGTCACCACCGCGGCCTGCTTGTCGCCCCGCCGGGTAGGGGTCAGCGTGCTGGTGAGCGTGGCCTGGCCAGCGGCCGGCACCCGGATCCGGACGTGGTGCGGCTGGGCGCCGGCACTGGGCGGCCAGGCGTCGCGGATGTCGGCCCGCAGCGTCCGCCGTCCCCGGTTGGCGACCGTCAGCGTGACCGGCGCGCTCTGCCCGAGCAGCACCTTGGTCTCGCCCGCCCGGGTCAGCTGGAGTGGCCGGGTCGCGGCCGCCAGTGCCACGTCGGCCGCGATCGCCACCAGCAGCAGCCCGTTCACCACCAGCAGCGCCGCCCCGTCCCGGGTGGCCAGGATCACCAGCACCCCGATCAGCGCGGCCAGCGCGGACCGTCCGGTCAGGGTCATCGCGGCACGGTCATCTCGGCACGGTCATCTCGGCACGGGCACCGCGGCCAGGACGGCGTCCAGCACGCCATCGGCCGTTGCACCCTCCAGTTCGGCTTCCGGCCGCAGCTGCACCCGGTGCCGCAGCGTCGGCCGGGCCAGCGCCTTGACGTCGTCGGGAATCACATAGTCCCGGCCGGCCAGCCACGCCCAGGCCCGGCTGGTCGACTGCAGCGCGGTCGCGCCGCGCGGGGAAACGCCCAGCCGCAGGGACGGGGACCGCCGGGTGGCCCGGGCCAGATCCACGATGTACCCGGTCACCTCCGGTGTGATCGTGACCGCGGCCATCGCCGCCCGGGCCGCAGCGAGGTCGGCCGGGCCCGCCACCGGCCGGATCCCGGCCGCGGGCAGGTCACCGGGGTCGAACCCGCTGGCATGCAGGGCCAGCACCGCGATCTCCGCCTCCCGGTCCGGGACCGGCACCGACAGCTTGACCAGGAACCGGTCGAGCTGGGCCTCCGGCAGCGGGTAGGTCCCCTCATACTCGATGGGGTTCTGGGTGGCCGCGACCAGGAACGGCTCGGGCAGCGGCCGCGGCGTTCCCTCCACCGAGACCTGCCGTTCCTGCATCGCCTCCAGCAGGGCAGCCTGGGTCTTCGGCGGGGTGCGATTGATCTCATCGGCGAGCAGCAGGTTGGTGAAGACCGGGCCCTCCCGGAACTGGAACTCCGCCGTCCGCGCGTCGTAGACCAGCGAGCCGGTCACGTCGCCGGGCATGAGGTCGGCGGTGAACTGGATCCGGCTGCTGCGCAGGGACAGCGCGCTGGCTAGCGCCCGCACCAGCAGCGTCTTGGCCACCCCGGGGACGCCTTCCAGCAGTACGTGGCCCCGGCAGAGCAGGCAGATCACCAGCCCGGTGACGACCGGGTCCTGGCCGACCACTGCTTTGCCGACTTCGGCCCGGACCGCCTCCAGCGCTGACCTGAGCCCAGGGCCGGCCGCTGGCGCCGGCAGTGCCGCGGCCGCGGCCGGTGAGCCCGGCCCGGCAGCGGGCGGATATTCGGCGGTCACCGCGTCAGCACCTGCCCTTCCAGCGCGTCCAGCTCAGCCGCGAGCCGGACCAGCGCGCCGTCGTCCGCCGGGTCCGGCCCGAACAGCATGTCCCGGATCTCACCGGGAGGGCGGCCGGTTCGGCCGGCCAGGTCCTGGCAGACCGCCTCCGGCGAGGTGCCGGGGGGCAGCCCGGTACGGGCCGTGATCCGGGCCAGGGTGGCGGCGCGCAGCGCGGCGGCGGCCCGGCCCCGTGCCCGCCGGGAGCGGTACAGACGGCCGTGTCCCTCCACCGTCTCGCTGGCGCGGACCACCACCGGCAGCGGCTCGGCCACCAGCGGGCCAAACCGGCGCATCCGCCACAGCGCGGCCAGCACCGCGGCGACCGCGAGCTCGGCCAGCACCAGGTACATCGGGCTGGGGATCAGGCTGGTCACCGAGCGGCCCGCCGCCGGGGCCGCCCGGGCAGGCAGCAGCCAGATCACCCGGGCGTCGGGTGCCAGCAGGTTCAGCGCGAGCGCGGCGTTGCCGGCCGCGCTCAGGTAGCCGTTCGTCAGCGGTGCGCCGCTGCCCAGCACGGTGATGATCCGGCCGTGCCGGGCATAGCGCACCAGCGAGGCGTGCCCGGTGCCGAGCCCGGCACCGGCGCCACCGGCACTGGCCACCGGATAGCAGAGCCAGGCGCCACGGACCGCCGAGGCCAGCAGCACACCCCCGATGTCGGCGGTGCCCGCCAGCCGCGCACCCGGCCAGCCGCAGCCTGGCGGCCGGCGGTCCACCGGGGCGCGGCCGGCCAGGCTGGTCCCGGGCGCCAGCGTCCGCAGCACCGCCCGGGTGGGGGCCACGATGAGCAGGTCGGCCGGGGAGGCCGCGAGCCGGGCCAGCGATCCGCCGGTCAGCAGGCCGGGATCGGTGACGATCACCGCGCTGCGGGCCTGCCGCGCCTGGGCCAGCGCGGTGCCGGTGGTCCCGGCGGTCGTCACCCGCCTGCCCTGCCCGGCCAGCAGTGCGGCCAGCGCATGCGTGCCATCGCCGCCCGGGTTGCCCGGATCGAGCGGCCGAGTGGAGACGGCGGCGGGCTGCAGCAGCGCGATCAGCAGGCCGCCCAGCAGGATCACCGCCACCAGCGCGGCCGGTGCCCGCCACC
>Ga0318553_10000919_pt1 | contig 10101 bp, 8 predicted proteins | sample GRESIP082b2f21_FD_203686 | JGI IMG/M metagenome (GOLD analysis project Ga0318553, IMG submission 203686) | Tropical soil microbial communities from Luquillo Experimental Forest, Puerto Rico - GRE.SIPMG.082b2f21 | ecosystem: Environmental > Terrestrial > Soil > Tropical forest > Bulk soil...
TCGACGTCGTAGCCTGCCAGTTCGGCGCGATGTTCTTTCCCGACAAGGTGCAGGGTTATCGCGAGGCGCGCCGCGTGCTGAAACCGGGCGGCCATTTCTTTTTCAACGTGTGGGACCGAATCTCCGAAAACGAGTTTGCCGATGTCGTAACGCAAGCGCTGGCGACGCTCTTTCCGCAAGACCCGCCTCGCTTCATGGCCCGCATCCCGCATGGCTATCACGATGTGGAAAAAATTCGCGTGGAGCTCATGGCGGCGGGATTTAAGGGGATTTCCATCGAGACGGTCGATGGCAAAAGCCGCGCCTCTTCGCCGCGCGATCCTGCGATTGCCTACTGCGAAGGGACTCCACTGCGGAACGAAATCGAGGCCCGTGATGCATCGCGCCTGGAAAGCGCCACGACAGCGGCGGCCGAAGCGCTCGAGCGTCGATTTGGCAAGGGACCGATCGAAGGCCGCATCAGGGCGCACGTGATCGCCGCCGTTTGCTAGAATGTTTTCGATGGCCGCATGTGTGCGCGCGGCCTCTACTCCGCGGTCGGATAGGACCAGGGGCAGGCCTGCTCGTGGGTGCGGCCGAGCGGGTCCCACTCCTCGAGCGTATCCCAGATCTGCTCGGCCGCCGCCTGGGCTTGCGCGCGCAACTTGGCGAAATCGACGCCCGGAATGACGGCGCCTTCCATCACCACCTTGCCGTCGACGATGACGGTGTCGACGTCGTCGCCGACGCCGCACTCCACGATGCTCTTGACGGGATCGCGCACCGGTCCGTAGCGCAGCGTGTCGCGACCCGAGAGATCGATGACGATGATGTCGGCAAGCGCGCCGGGCGCAAGGCGCCCGATATCGTCGCGGCCGACCGAGATCGCGCCGCCGACGGTCGCGGCGCGCAACACGTCCGCCGACGTCGCGGCAAAATACGTATGGCCGGTGATTTTGCCGAGGTAGGACGCGGTGCGCATGTTCATGATCATGTCGCGCGGATAAGTATCGGAACCGAGGCACAGGTTGACGCCCGCTTGCTGGTAGCGCTGCCAGTTGTCGAGCGTGCGCGCGCGGCGAACGATGTTGATCGGGCAGTGCGATACGCTGACCTCGGCGCGGCCCATGAGCTCGAGATCGCAGTGCGCCGAATAGTTGAGGTTGGGGTTGTCCGAGATGAAGTTGCCGTGCCCGATATTGAGGGTGGGGCGCAGCATGCCGAGGTCGTCCAACAGCTCGATCGGCGTCTTCATGTGCTCTTTCACGACCTCGTAGAATTCGATCACGCTGTAGGCGGCGTGCGTTGCCATCGGTAGCTTGTGCTCGTCCGCGGCCCGCGTGGTGTCTCGCAGCAGCTCGACGCTCGAGGTCTCCACCTCGCGCGGAACCAGAATGCCGCGCACGCGGCCGTCTGCCGCGCCGTCGTTCTTTGCAATCCACGCCAGCGCGGTCTTGAGGCCCTCGCGGCCGAGCTCGTCGTTGCGCACGCGTTTGAGCCGCCCGCTCGCGTCGGCAACCCAGCGGCCGCAGTCGTATCCCGGCGCCAGATAGGCGCGGCTGCCGAGGCGGGTGACCTCGGCCAGCAGCGCATCCTGCACGCTGAGCTGGCTGCCGTATTCGACGAAGGTCGTCACCCCGTTGCGTATGAGCTCGGCCACGGTGAAGGCGGCGTTGAGCTCGAAGGCGGCCGCCGATCCGGCATCGCCATGCTTGAGGTAGCGCGGATCGCCCTTGACGACCTTGCCCTCCTTCGGAACGGAAATCTCCAGAAACGGCTGACCGTAATACATCGGCCGGCCGGTATCGGTGATGAGCCGATGCGAGGCGCGGTGGCCGGAATGGACGTGGGTGTCGATGAAGCCGGGCGAAACCAGCTTGCCCTTCGCGTTGATGACCTTGTCGACCTTGCCGTCGAATCCTTTGCCGACGTGGAGGATCTTGTTGCCCTCGAACACGAGTTCTCCGTCGCGGATGAGGGTGTGATGCCCGCGCTCATGGCCCACGATCCACGTCGCCTCGATTTTGGTGCGCATGCTGTCTCCCCTCGACCGAGCCGCAGACGTTGGAGTGCATTTCTGTGAAATGGAATCAGCGCGACGTTGTGCATCAAATACAAAGAATGCGCGTTGGTCACTGCGCCCCGATGCCCGCCGCGCGAATGAGTTTTGCCCGCTTGGCGATGTCGGTGCGGATTTGAGCCGCAAACTCCTCGGGCGTATTTCCGATCGGTTGAAAACCGAGCGCCGCCAGCTGCTCCTTCATGGTCGGCCGCGCGATGATGTCGACGACCTCGCGATGAAGGAGCGTGGTGATCTCCTTGGGCGTTCCCGCCGGCGCGAGCAGCGCGAGCCAGTCGTCGCACTCGATGTCAGGATGGCCGGCCTCCGCCATGGTCGGCACCTCCGGCAGCGCCGCCATCCGCGTCCCGCTCATCACCGCCAGCGCGCGCAGCCGGCCGTCCTTGACCTGCGGCGCCGCCGTTGCCGCGCTGGTGAAGCCGATCGGGGTGTGGCCCGCGACCATCGAGGCGATCGCCGGCCCCGAGCCGTTGAAGGGGACGTGCACGAGGTCGAGACCGAGCGTCAGGCGGAACGTTTCGCCCACGAGATGGCTGGCCTGCCCGACCCCCGCGGACGCGTAGCCGTACTTGCCGGGGCTGGCCTTGATCAACGCGATCAGCTCGTCGACGGTCCGCGCCGGCAGCGACGGGTTCACGCTGAGCGCCACCACGTTGGCGACGGCGATCGTGACGGGGTCGAAGTCCTTGTAGGGGTCATAGGGGATCGTGCTGTAGAGGCTCGGATTGACGACGTAGCTGCTGGCCACGACGAGAATCGTATAGCCGTCGGGCGCCGCCTGCGCGGCCCGGCCGATGCCGATATTGCCGCCGGCGCCCGGGATGTTCTCCACGTAGAACTGCTTGCCGGTGCTCTCAGATAGCTTTTGCGCGATGAGGCGAGCGAACACATCGGTCGGGCCGCCGGCCGCGAGCGGAACGATCATGCGCACGGGTCGCGTCGGATAGGCCTGCGACCACGCCGATCGTGCGAGGATCGGAGCGGCGACGGTGCCGCCGGCGAGCGACAGGAATCGGCGGCGAGCCAAAGTCATGGCATTTCCCGGTTCACGGAGGGCCAAGAGCGCGCGCGTGCGGCGCACAGACCCCGGCAGGAATAGTCTACGATCCCAGGCAGCTGTTGAGGAAGTCCCTGCGTTCAGCTCCACGAACTTTTTGCGCGACCGCCTGCTTCAGGCAAGCCAGCCGGGCCTCCGCCACGCAAACGAGGACGTAATCCTGCAGATCGGGACCGCGCATTCCTTTGCCCATGCCCTCTTGCCGGCACGCAAGGCGCTTCTTCTCGATTGAGGCTCGCGCACTATCGGGCTCGGACACTGCGTCCTGGGGCGCGGGTGTGGAGCGCGGCTCGGAAGAGAGCTGGCTGAGGCTGACACTCCCGGAAGTCATCGCGACCGCGGGCGGCTTCGCGTTCGCCGGCCCCGGAGTTTGCCGTGTCGACCGATCCACCGCCACTTTTGCCGCGAGCTCGTTGAGCGCGCGATAAGGGTCGACGAGACCAAAGCCGAATTGGCTGTCCCGCCCCTTCGGGCCCAAATCCTTCGCGGTCGAGAACAGAGCGTCCTCCAGCGCCGCGACATCGACGTCCGGCTTGCGCTCGATCAGGAGCGCGGCAACGCCGGTGACATGCGCAGCGGCCACCGAGGTGCCAGTGGTGAGCTGGTAGCCGGCATTGGCAGCCGGTTCCAGAACGTTGACCCCGGGGGCGGCAAGCGCGATGTGCGGCCCCTGATTGGCCTGCGGCAAGAGCCGTTCGTTGGCGTCGATCGCCGTAACCGCGATCACGTTCTCGTCTGCGGCGGGGTACAACGGCGCCGACCGCGGCCCCATGTTGCCGGCGGCGGCGATCAACACGATGCCCTTGTCGTGCGCCTTCTTGAGCGCGAGCTGGAGCATCGGGTCGTATGGTCCGGCAAAGCTCATATTTATAATGCGGGCGCCTTTTTCGATCGCCCAATCGACGCCGGCGAGGATGTGCTGCGTGGTGGCCTGCGCGGAGCTCTGCTTGTCCGGGCTGAACGCGTGGGCGGCGAGTATCCGCACCGCCGGAGCTACACCGAGAAGCTTTCGATGCGCAGCGATCGCACCGGTCATGCCGGTTCCGTGGTTGTCGGGTTTGTCGGGATTGCCGGCAGCGTCGAGCTGTTCGACGATCGCGCCGGCGAGATCGGGATGTGCGGTGTCGATCTGAGAATCGATCACGGCAACGAGCACGTCTTTTCCGGTGGCCAAGCGGTGGACCTCCCCCAGCCGCAGCTTGCTCACGGTGTATTGGGCGGGGTCGCCCGGGGGCAGCGCAGGCAACGAAGGTGTGTTTTGTTGCAGCCTGTAGACGTAGTTCGGCTGGGCGGTGCCGATCTTTTCCGCTTCGAGCGCCCGCACCACGTCGGCAACCTGCCGTCCCTCGCTCAGGCGGAAGCGAACAATCGTCCCGCCGGTGAACGTCAAACTCTGCGAAGCGAGCGGCGTGAGGCCAAGCCGGCGCGCGGCGGCATCGACCGTCTGCCGCGACACATTGGGGTCGATGTGGAGCACCATTTCATTGGAAATGAAACGCGTCTCGCCGCGAGGCGGTACGCCGGTGAAGCCGGCCTCGCCGGGAAGCGGCCGGCGCGGAAGTCCATTGCGCGCGATGGCATTCGGTCTTGGGCGGTTCAGCGCGGTTTGCGGGCGCGCATTCTTTTCTTCGCGCTGTCGGGTGGCGGCGGCGGCGGGCGGGCGGCTCGGCGGACGAACGACAGCACGGCCGGACTGGGTCGCACTCGGCACCTTGGGCGCGCTCGCCGCTGCGGCTGAATTCGTTCCACGTGGGGCGGCCGAGGCCTGATCGGCAATGCCGAGTGCGATCGCAGCGACGGCGAGCAGCAGCGGAAACAGCCGTTTCGCCGCGCGACTCATTCGATTACCTCGTCGGCGCAAGCGCGATGAATGGGCGCCTTCAATTACAAATTGGCGCCTCCCCTCGCAGCGGCGATCAAAGCCAACCACAGCATTATTCGCGACTCAACCCAGCGCCTGGCGACCGTGCGCCCGCGATCTGAACTCCGAAGCAACACTTTGATGCTAATACAGAATTTTCGGAGCAGTTGTGAGAGCGTCATTTCGAGCGCGGCCCGGGTTGTGGCGGCCATCCCGACCAATTCAATTGCCGATCGGCAGCATCATCCAACCGAGATCATCTCGTCGGCATGTCCGAGCAGCGACGGCGGAACGGTGAGGCCGAGCGCTGTGCCGGTCTGGAGGTTGAGGAAGAACCCGCCAATGTCCGTTCGAATGTTGAATAGCGAGGCCGCGAGAAGCCGCGGCCTCGCATGTTTGCAATGCGCCTGAAGGCAGGGCTTTCAGTCCACGAGCGCCTGATAGACGAGCCCTTTGAACATCTTGCGGTAATAGGCGCGGATCGGGCTCGGCGCCTGGGTCATGTAGATACCGACGATCTCTTCCTTGGGATCGACCCAGAAATAGGTGCCGGCGTAACCAGCCCACATGAATTCGCCCGCGGAGCCCGCCACACCGGCAACGCCATCCCCCTGGCGCACGGCAAAGCCGAGCCCGAACGTATAGCCGGGCGTTCCCAGCAGAAGCTCACCCGGCTGGAACGGCGCTGCGATGCGCGTGCCAAGATGGTCCGACGTCATCAGTTTGATGGTGGAGCGGCTCAGCATGCGCACGCCATCGAGCTCGCCGCCGTTCAGGAGCATCTGTGCGAACCGCAAATAATCGGTGGCGGTCGAAAGTGCGCCAGCGCCAGCGGAATCGTTCTTCGGCTCAGCCGACACATCGAGCACGCTGGTCTTCTGGCCCGAGGCTGGATCGACCGGCAGCGGCTGCGCCAGGCGCGACATCTTTTCCGCGGGGAGCCAAAAGCTCGAGTCCACCATCTTGAGCGGCTTGAACAGTCGCTCATCCAAGACGACGGCAAGCCGCTTGCCCGACGCCGCTTCGACGACACGGCCGAGAATATCAACGGCCATGCTGTACTCGCACATCGTGCCGGGCTGGTGAATGAGCGGCGCCTTGGCGATGCGCTCGACTTGCTCGGCTGGGGTCATGCCGCGGGAGTCGTATTCGTGGATGCCTGGCTGGGAGAACTTGGCCTCGACGTAGGCCGCCTTCACCGGCTCGTTCTTGGTGATCTCCGCATAGGCGAGCCCCGCGCTGTGGCGCAGAAGATCCTGCACGATGATCGGCTTGGCCGCCGGCACGTTCGCATAGGTGGTCTTGCCATCGGCACCAGTGGTTGCCACGCTCACCTGCATGTCTTTGAACGCCGGCAGGAATTTGGAGACGGGATCGGTGAGCTGGATGACGCCGTCTTCGACCAACATCATCGCCGCCACCGAGGCAAGCGGCTTGGTCATGGAGTAAATGCGGAAGATCGAATCGAGCTTCATGGGCGTATTTGCGCCCTTGTCTTGCAAGCCGATGGCGTCCGAATAGATGATCTTCCCCTTGCGCGCGACCATGACCACCACCCCCGGCAACTTGCCGTCGGCAATCTCTTTTTTGAGCATGGTGGTGATGCGCCCAAGGCGCTCCCCTGACATGCCCACCTGTTCAGGCGCTGCCGTCGCGAGCGGTTGGAGTTCGCGCGCACAGACCGGCAGCGACGCTGTCGCAGCGACCACCAGCGCGGCCAGCGCCGTCGTCGCCGCTAGTATTTTCCACCGAGACATGACGTTTCTCCCGTGACCGTTTCTGCGAGGACCGAGTTCGCTCGATCCGACAACGATCTTATCTGACATCAAGAAAATTCGCGAAGCAACGCGTCTGGGCGTTGCATCGCGCGAATTCGAAAACGAAATCGGAAACTTTCGCGCGATCGAATTTTTCCTTTCGAGGAGGCAATCGAGGCGGCGTCCCCTCTCAGGAGGCCCCGCGGCGGCGCCGCCTGCGGATCATCTGTGTCGACCATGATCAGATGCTGCCAGAAATCGGCACTGCCGAACCGGCGGCTCGCCGCGGGCCTGTGTGTTCACGGTTGGGGTGCACGGTGGGAACGGCGCGGGCAAGATCGCCCGCATGCTCGAACGACGAAGGATATCATTGATAATAATACTAAATTCCCGATAGCCTGGGAGCGAGTTGGGGGCGACCGCAGCCGCTCGGCTCGGCGCGGATTCAGAACGATTCAGGTCTCTCCCCAAGACCTGCCGGGCGCTCTGCGCTACGTTGAGCTGCCGCAAACGGTCCGCGCGAGCCGCGTCGGCGTGCTCACTCGGTGGTACGATACAATGCGGAAAGCGCCATGGTCGGCATGAGGCGGCGGGAGTTCATCACGCTGCTCGGCGGCGCCGCGGCCGCGCCTTCAATTCTTTGGCCGCTGGCGGCGCGCGCGCAGCAGCAAACGAAGATCCCGCGTGTCGGCATCATCGACGACTCGCCCCGGTGGAATGCCTTCCGCCAGGGGCTGCGCGATCTCGGCTACCTCGAAGGCCAGAACATCGCATTCGACTACGCCTATGGCGACGGAGCGCCCGAACGGCTCGCCGAAGCGGCAGCACAGCTCGTGCGCCGCCCGGTCGATGTCATCGCGACCTACGGCACCGCCGCGAGCTTCGCGGCCAAGCAAGCAACGACGACAATCCCAATCGTCATGATTTCGGTTGGCGACCCGGTGCGGGCGGGGCTGGTTACGAGCCTCGCGCGTCCGGGCGGGAACGTCACCGGCAGTACCATCCTCGGCCCGGACATCGGCGTCAAATGGGTACAGCTCCTGCAAGAGCTCATCCCGACGGTTGCGCGCGTGGCGTTTCTGTGGAATCCGAACAACGCCTCCCATGCCGCCTACCGCCAAGAGCTGCAAGCTGCGGCCCCGGCGTTGAACGCCAAGCTGGTGTTCGTCGAGGTGGGCAGTGCCGGTGAGTTCGACAGCGCCTTTGCGGGCATGATGAAAGAGCGCCCCGATGCGTTCTCGATGACCGGCGATCCCTTCCACCAGCTCCACGTCGGATGGATCATCGACTTCATGGCGAGGAACCGGCTGCCCGCCATCTACCAATTGAGCGAGAACGTGCGTGCCGGAGGGCTCATGTCCTACGGCGCGAGCCAGCCTGACTTGTTCCGCCGTGCGGCGGCGTATGTGAGCAGGATTTTACAAGGCACCAAGCCGGCAGCCCTGCCCGTGGAGCAGCCGACGAAATTCGAGTTGGCGATGAATCTCAAAGCCGCCAAGGCGATCGGATTGGCGATTCCAGACTCCTTCCTGCTGCGCGCCGACGAGGTGGTCGAATGAGGTGCCGCGAGTTCATCACGTTCATTGGCGGCGCGGCACTGTCTAAAGGTATGGAGAAGATGATGAGGCGCTTCACGCTATTGGTGTTGGTGGCGCTGCTTGGCGGAGCAGACCGCATGGCGGCTCAGGAAACCGTGGAGACACGAGGCATCACGTCGGCAATAAAAATCGACGAGGTTATCTTCGGCCACCTGACTGAGCTTAACGGTAAGTTCAAATTACGCGCCACCGAAATCACGTTTGCCCCAGACGGCTACGTCGGAGTCCATCACCACGTTGGGCCCGGAATTCGATATGTGATTTCCGGCGAGCTCACATTCGCTGAGGGGGGCCAGGAGACGGTCTATAAAGCTGGTGAGTACTATTTTGAGACCGGAAACCTCGCACACACCGCGCAGAATAAGACAAACGTGCCGCTTCGCGTATTGGTCGTGGAGATCCTTCCGAAAGATTGGACGGCCCCCGTGATGATTGCACCTAAGTCACAATGAGTACGCCTTTCGTGCTGAAACGCACCACACTTGACTCGCATGTTGCCCGGATGGGGGGAGAGATACCAACTCCGGTATTGCTGCTCGCCGACGAGGTCGCAACGAAGGCCGCAGCGCTTGGCCATAAGGCGATGGGATGAACCGGCGCGAATTCATATCGCTCCTCGCCGGCGCGGCCGTGGCGCCTTCGCTGGCTTGGCCGCTCGCCGCGCGCGCAGCAGCCGATGCCGGTGATCGGGTTTCTCAACAGTGCGTCCGCGGACGCCTATGCGCGACCCTTGGCCGCCTTTCGTCAAGGCCTCGGCACGGCCGGATATGTCGAGGGTCGCAACGTGGCGATTGAATATCGCTGGGCCGACGGCCAATACGATCGCCTTGCGGCCATGGCCGGCGAGCTGGTGGAGCGGCGGGTCGCCGTGATCGCCGCCAACGGGCCTGCCGTGCCGCTAGCAAAGGCGGCGACCGCGACGATACCGATCGTCTTCACGGCAGGGTTTGATCCGATCGAGCTCGGGCTGATCGCCAGTCTGAACCGACCGGGGGGCAACCTCACCGGGGTGAGCATCTTGAACGCGGAGCTGGGGCCGAAGCGGCTCGAGCTGCTGCGCGAACTCCTCCCCGCGGCAACCACGGTCGCGCTCCTGATCAACCCCAATAATCCCAGCGCCGAGACCGTATCCCGGGAGCTGCAGGCGGTGGCGCGCACGATCGGACTAGAGGTCCATGTCTTGCATGCAAGCACCGAGGCCGAGCTCGATGCGGCGTTTGCAGGCTTGACCCAACTGCGCGCCAGCGCGCTCGCGATCGGCAACGATCCGTTCTTCAACAGCCGAAGCGCCCGCCTTGCCGCGCTGACGAACCGGCACGCGATGCCGGCGATCTACCAGTATCGCGAGTTCGCCGCGGCCGGCGGCCTGATGAGCTACGGCGGCAGCCTGACCGACTCTTACCGCCAAGCCGGCATCTACACCGGACGCATCCTCGCCGGCGCCAAGCCGGGCGACCTGCCGGTGCAGCAATCGACCAAAGTCGAGCTGATCATCAACCTCAAGACCGCCAAGGCGCTCGGCCTCACCGTGCCGCTGCCGCTGCTCGGCCGCGCCGACGAATGAGACGGCGCGAGTTCATCACGCTTCTCGGCGGTGCGGCGGCGGCCTGGCCGCCGGCCGCGTGCGCGCAGCAGCCTGACCGCATGCGACCGCCAAATTGGGAAACGGTTTGGTGCCCCTGGCCGGACTCGAACCAGCACGATGTTGCCACCACCTGATTTTGAGTCAGGCGCGTCTACCAATTCCGCCACAGGGGCAAGTCATTGAC
>Ga0318553_10000922_pt1 | contig 10085 bp, 8 predicted proteins | sample GRESIP082b2f21_FD_203686 | JGI IMG/M metagenome (GOLD analysis project Ga0318553, IMG submission 203686) | Tropical soil microbial communities from Luquillo Experimental Forest, Puerto Rico - GRE.SIPMG.082b2f21 | ecosystem: Environmental > Terrestrial > Soil > Tropical forest > Bulk soil...
TCTGCGAGGACAAGACCTCGAGCTTCGCCTCGATGGACCAGCAGCGAGTCGAGGAGATCGGCTCCAGCCACGAGCGAGGTGCCGGGATCCGGGTCGTCGTCGGGGAGACCACGGGGTTCGCGCACACCGCCGACCTCACCGAGCGGGGGCTGCTGGATGCGGCGAGGACCGCCTCGTCGATCGCGAAGGCGGGCCAGCCCACGACGTCGCCGACTGCCGTCGGCGACCTCGCCACCCACGACGTCCGCGCGACGGTGATCCCTGACGAGGTGCCGAAGTCGCGCCGAGTCGAGCTGCTGAAGGCCGCCGACGACGCCGCGCGAGCCGCGGGCTCGTCGGTGACCCAGGTCATGGTCGGCGTCGGCGACTCGAGGCGCCGGATCCTCGTCGCCAACTCCGACGGCACCTTTGCGAGCGACGACCTCGTTCGCTCGCGGCTGAACGTGATGTGCGTCGCGAGCGGTGACACCGGGATGCAGATCGGGTTCGAGCCGATCGCAAAGACCGCCGGGTTCGAGGTCTTCGACGCCGAGGACGTGCCGGCGGTCGCGACGAAGGCCGCGCGCCAGGCGCTCACCAAGCTCCAGGCTCGCCCCGCGCCGACCGGGGAGCTGCCGGTGGTGCTCGCGGGCGGGTCCGGCGGCGTGCTCTTCCACGAGGCGTGCGGGCACGGGCTCGAGGCGGACGCGATCCTGAAGGAGGCGTCGGTCTACGCCGGGCGCGTCGGCGAGCTCGTGGCGAGCCCGCTCGTGACCCTGGTCGACGACGGCACGATGGACCTCGAGTGGGGCGCCCTCGCGATCGACGACGAGGGGCGTCCGGCGGCGCGCAACGTCCTGATCGAGAACGGCGTCCTCACCGAGTACATGTGGGACTGGCTGCAGGCGCGCAAGGACGGCCGGCGGTCCTCTGGGAACGGGCGGCGTGAGTCGTACCAGTGCCTCCCGCTCGTGCGGATGACCAACACGTTCCTGCTGGCGGGCACCGAGGACCCCGACGAGATCGTCGCGCAGACCCCCTACGGGATCTACGTCGCGAAGCTCTCGGGCGGCCAGGTGAACACGGCGACGGGCGACTTCACGTTCGGCACCTCCGAGGCGTACCTCATCGAGAACGGCAAGCTCACCGCCCCGCTGCGCGACTGCCAGCTGATCGGCAACGGCCCGGAGGTGCTCTCGCGGGTCGACGCCATCGGGACGGACTTCGCCATGATGCCGGGGACCTGCGGCAAGGACGGCCAGTCCGTGCCGGTCGGGTGCGGCCAGGCGACGATGCGGGTGACCGGCATGACCGTCGGCGGGACCGCGGCGTGACCGACCTCGCCGAGATCGCGGCCGGCGTCGTCGAGCGCGCCCAGCCGGGCGAGGCGCTCGAGGCGTACGTCGCGTTCGGGAGCGAGACCGAGGTCCGTGCGTACCAGGGGGAGGTCGAGTCGCTGACGTCGGCGACGACGTCGGGGGTCGGGGTCCGCGTGCTGCTGGAGACCCCGGACGGCGCGCGCGTCGGGTTCGCCTCGGCCGGCTCGCTGGACGAGGGCGTGGTGGAGAAGGTGCTCGCCGACGCGAGGGACAACGCGCAGTTCGGGTCGCCCGACCCCGCGGTCGTGCTCGCCGTGCCCGACGGGGTGGTCCCGGCGGAGCTGGTCCTCGAGGACCCGTCGCTCGGGGCGGTGCCCACCGACAGGAAGATCGCGCTCGCGATCGAGCTCGAGCGGGCCGCCCGCGCGGCCGACCCGCGCGTCCGCCAGATCGACGAGGCCTCCTACGGCGACGCCGTCGTCGAGTCGGCGCTCGCCTCGACGACCGGGATCCGCTCGCGGGCGCGCCGATCGATCTCGTGGCTCGCGCTCGCCGCGATCGCCGACGGCACCGGGCGCGACCAGACCGGGTACGGGAGCCTGGCGTCCCGGGGTGTCGACGGCCTCGACGTCGAGCAGGTCGCGAACGACGCCGTCGGTCGGGCCACCCGCCTGCTCGGGTCCTCCAAGCCCGCCTCGACGCGGTGCGCGGTCGTGTTCGACCCGAGGGTCACCGCCACGCTGCTCGCGGTCATCTCCACGGCGCTCTCGGGCGAGTCGGTGACGAAGGGCCGCTCGTTCTTCGCCGACCGCGTGGGCGAACCGGTCGCCGCGCCGATCGTGACGCTCGTCGACGATCCGACCGACCCGCGCCACCTGGCTGCGAGCCAGGTGGACGGCGAGGGGCTCGCCTGCCGTCGGACGGTCCTGATCGAAAAGGGCACGCTCAGCGGGTTCGTCTGGGACACCGTCTCGGCGCGCCGCGCCGGCACCGCCTCGACGGGCTCCGCGGTCCGCCCGGGCTACGCCGGCACCCCGGCGGCGGGGTGCAGGGCGCTCGCGCTCTCCCCGGGGGACCTCGAGTTCGACGGGGTGCTGCGGGCTGTGGGTGAGGGCGTGTACGTCCAGTCGGTGACCGGCGTCCACTCCGGTGTGAACCCGATCTCCGGCGACCTCTCGGTCGGCGCCGAGGGGCTCCGCGTCACCGGCGGGGTCCTCGGCGAGCCGCTCCGCGAGATGACGATCGGGACCACGCTGCAGCGCCTGCTCCTCGACGTCTCGGTCGTGGGCGCCGACGTCGAGTGGCTGCCCGGGGTGGCGGCGGGCCAGACCCTCGCGATCAGCGACGCCGCGATCTCAGGGAGCTGACGGACCGGCGCCCTTCGTGGCGGCCGGCTTGGCGGCGGGGGCCGACCCGGACGAGGTCGTCGGCGTCGCGTCCTTCCTGGCGTCCTTCTTGGTTCCGTCCTTCGTGCCGTCCTTCGTGCCGTCCCTTGCGCCGTCCCTGGCGCCGTCCTTCGACCCGTCCTTCGAGGGGCCGTCGGTCGAGGCGGACGCGCCGTCGGAGCTCGTGGTCGAGGTGGCCGACCGCGACGCGCTGGAGCGGCTGTCGGTCTTGTAGAAGCCTGAGCCCTTGAAGACGATGCCGACCGGTGCGTAGACCTTCCGGAGCGGACCGCCGCAGACCTCGCAGGTGGTGAGGGCGGCGTCCGCGAAGGACTGGACCACCTCGACGGTGGTGCTGCAGCGCTCGCAGCGGTACTCGTAGGTGGGCATGGCTCCTCGACGGCCTTGGCACTCGTGGGTACGGAGTGCCAATCCTAGTGGCGGAGGAGTGTCCCGGGCGCTCCGGGAGGTGCGGTGGCGACGCGGTGGCGGCGCGGCCACGTCGTCGCCGACCCCGCTCGCGGTCCGGTGCCGCTCGCGCCAGCGACACGATGCGTCCTCGACTCGACGGGTGCCGGCACGTGGTTCGGGCCAGGAGCGCTGGAATCGCTGCGGCGTAGACTTCGCGCGTGCCGGACCGCCATCAGCTCCACCTCGACCCGATCGGCACGCCGTTCGTCAGGGAGGTAGGGCCCTCGGAGGTCTCACCGCGGCGGGCGATGGCGCGGTGCCGGGTCTCGATGCTCCCCGAGACGACGGCGTCGATCGCGTCGAACGCGATCCACAAAGGCGACGTGCTCGGGACCGCCCGGGTGGCGGGGATCCAGGCCGCCAAGCGCGCCGCCGATCTCCTGCCGATGTGCCACCCGGTGATGGTGGGCACCGTGCTCATCAACTTCACCATTGGTGACACCTACGTCGAGGTCGAGGCGCACGTCGACACCGTGGACCGGACGGGCGTCGAGATGGAGGCGCTGAGCGCGGCCACGGTTGCGGCCCTGTGCATCTACGACATGTGCAAGTCCGCGGACCGGACGATGGCGGTCGAGCAGGTCGCCCTCTGGGAGAAGTCAGGCGGCCGCTCTGGCACCTGGCGCCGCGCGGTCGACGTCTGAGCCGCTCAGCCGAGCGGTCGCCGGGACCCCAGCCCGCGGAGCGGCGCGACCAGGCGCCGCGAGCTCGACGGGGTCACGACGGTGCACCGCCCGCCGGCGCCGGCGCGCCTCGGCCACCAACCGACGGGGACCTGACCACTCGAGCGGGAACCATGCGGTGGCGTCCCCACCGAGGCCACCCCATCGGGGCGCGGGGTCGCGGGCCGGCGTCGGGACCCCGACGAGCTGGTCGATGCGGACCGTCCGCGAGGTGCCGAGCGGGAGCCGGTAGCCCCGGGGCGTGATCGCCGCGGCGAGTCGCGTGGAGCCTCGCGTCCTCGTCGATGGTCCTGCCCGTGACCACCGACCGCCGCATCGCGGCCCTCGTCGGTCGCGTCGGCCCGGTCCAGCCGCCGGGCGGCGAGCGTAACGTGGAGCGGTCATGGGGGGCTCTGCCGGGGCGACGGCGACGCGGGTCGTCGACAAGCAGGAGCGTCAGATCAACCTGGTGCTCAGCCTGCTCCACACCACCACGCCGCTCCCGCTCTCGCGCGTGCGCGCGACGGTGCCCGGCTACGACGGCGGGCAGGACGCCGTGCGCCAGAAGTTCGAGCGCGACAAGCGGGAGCTGCGCGCGGCCGGGATCGAGATCCGCTCGGTGCCGATCGAGGGGGACGACCAGATCGGGTACCGGATCGACCCGACGACGTTCTGGCTGCCGGACCTCGGGCTCGCCGAGGACGAGGCGCGGGCCCTCGGCCTCGCCGCCGCCACGCTCGGGTTCGGGGGGGACGGCGTCTCGCGGGTGCTCCTCGACGTGCCGCCCCCCACCCCGGCCGGGACGCTCGCCTCGCTCCCCGCGCTCCCCTATCTCTTCCGGGCGATCGGGGGGCGGTGCGCGGTCACCTTCGTGCACAAGGGGAAGGAGCGCCGGGTCGCGCCCGGCGCCCTCACCCGACACGCCGACCGCTGGTACCTCGGCGCGGTGGACCTCGCGATCGGGGAGCCCCGGCACTTCCGCGTCGACCGGATCACCGGGGTCCCCAAGGTCGAGGCGCCGGGCTCCGCCCCGCTCGACGAGGACGTGATCGCTTCGCTTCGCGCGGCGAAGCCGTGGGAGACAGGTCGAGAGGGCGGCCGGCCGGTGACGGTGCTCGTGGACGCCTCGGTCGCCCCGTCGGTGCAGGCCGAGCTCGGCGCGCACGCGCAGGTCGAGCCTCGCGCCGACGGCTCGATCGTGGTCACCGTGGGGTGGGGGCTGCCCGGCCTCGCGCGCAACTGGGTGCTCGGCCAGCTCCACCACGCCGAGGTCCTCGATCCTCCGCGGGTGCGAGACGAGGTCGTCGAGTGGCTCGAGGCCGTGCGCGACGCCAAGCCGAGCAGCGCGGGAGCCGTGCGGTGGCGCCCGTTGCGCGAGCAGCCCCACGGCTCGCCGAGCGCGGCGCAGCGGCTGCTCGCGGTGCTCACGACGCTCGCCCAGCTGCAGAAGACGTCGCTGTCCGCGCTCGCCACGAGGTTCGAGCTCACGCGCGACGAGATGCGTGACCTGCTCCTCGAGGCGGCGTGCATGGGCGTCCCCCCGTTCCTGCACGGGGACCTGCTCGACATCCAGGTCCCGCTCGACGAGGAGGAGGGCGACGAGGTCCGCTGGATCGACTCCGGGCTCTACCGTCCCCAGCTCACGTGGCGGGACGGGTTCGAGCTCGCCGCCGCCGCTCGTGCGGCCCTCGCGCTGACGGACGACGGCGGCGCGCTGGAGCGGGCGGTGACGAAGCTCGAGGCGGTGACCGGTGCCCACGTGGACGTCGACGCCCAGTCCCCGCCCGCGCTCCGCGACGTCGAGGCCGCGGTCCGGGAGGGCCGCCAGCTCCTCATCACCTACTACTCAGCGTCCTCGGACTCGGTCACCGATCGGCGGATCGACCCCGTCGTGATCCGGGAGCTCGGCGGTCGGTGCTACGTGCAGGCGTGGTGCCACCTCGCGAGGGACTGGCGGACGTTCCGGGTCGACCGCATCGAGCACGTCCAGGACGTCGGCGTCCGGGACCACGACGGCTCGCCGCCCCCGCTCGACGACGGGTTCGGGTTCGCGGACGCGGATCGCGTCGAGGTGGCGCTCGCGCCGGCGGTGTGCTGGCTGATCGATGCGGCGGGCGTGGATCTCGTCGGCGACCTCGAGGACGGCCGCACGGTGGTGCGGCTCGCCGTCACCTCGACCGCGTTCCTCGCCCGCCTGCTGCTGCAGGCCGGTCCCGACGCAGAGGTGCTCGCGCCCGAGGGCCTCCGGACCACCGGCGCCGATGCCGCGCGCCGCGTGCTCGCGCGCTACCGCCGATAGCGACGCGGACGGCCGCGACGACCTTTGGGCGCGGTGCGACCGTGACGGTCCGCGTGCTCGAGTTCCGAGGCAGCGGCGCCTACTACCTGTGCGATCCGGCCCACGAGCTCGACGGGCTGCGCGACGGCGGCCCCGGCCGCGTTCGGTGGGGTGGCGACGACGTCGCCGATGCCCTGCGACGGGCCCTGCGCACCGGTGCGCCGGGCCGACGCCGTGGCCTGGACTGCGTGATCGCCGCGCCGAAGCCGGTGAGCGTGCTGCTCGCGACCGAGCCCGCGTCGACCGCACGCCGGGTGGTGGCGCTCCACGAGCGCGCGGCCGACGCCGCGCTCGCCTACCTGGTGGACGGCGCCGCCCGAGGCGTCGCCGCGGTCGGGTTCACCCACGGGGTGAACCGGCTGCTCGACCCGCACCTGCACACCCACGTGGTGGTCGCCGCCCACGACCAGGGTGGGGCGCCGGTCGACGCCCGGCGCATGCGGTGGCGTGCGCGGGCGGCGGACTCGCTCTACCTCGCGGCCCTCCGCGACGGCATGCCGGCGGCCGCGTCTCGGGCGGCGTGGGTCGGCCGGGGTGGCGCCACCCTGGTCGAGGACGTCGACCTCGGCGTCGTCGCGGCGATGACGTCGCCGCGGCGGCGTGACGGCGTGGTCGAGCGCGGCGAGGAGAAGCGGCACCCGTCGCTCGCCGAGGTGCGCGCGCGGTGGGACGCGGTGCTGCGCGGGTGCGACCGGATCGGCTCGCTGGCGCCGCGACGCGCCCGCGACGGCGCCATCGACGAGCACCGGTTCGCCGTCGAGCTCGGCGGCGAGCGAGTCGGGCACGCCGACGTGGTGCGCGCGTGGGCCGCGGCGTGCACCACCGGCGCGGCACCGGGCGACGTCATCGATGCGGTCGAGCTCGTCGCACCTGGTCTGGCGCTCGGCGGCCGCCTCTCGGCACGGGTCGTCCGGGACGACCGCGGCGTCACCGTGCTCGGGGCTCGCCCGCGGGCGCCGGAGCGGCTGGCGGCGTGGCACGTGGCGCGGGCGTCGCTCGACCGGTACCTGGCGCAGGGCCACGCCCTGGCCAGCGTGGCGGACCCGAGGGGCGCCCCCGCGGCCGCGCGCCTCGCCCTCGCCCGGCTGGACGCCGAGCTCGCCGAGCTCGGCGGCGCGCCGTGGCAGCGGCACCGCGGGGTGGAGCGCGGCCGGTCGCTCAGCTGACGGTCCGTCCGACCAGGAACCGCGCGTCGAGGTGCGCTGGCGTGAGCGAGACGTACCCCAGGCGCTTCGCGGCGTCGAGCACGAGCGCCTGCCCGGTGCGCCCGCGTGCGACCTCGTCGGGCGCGAGCCGGGGTCGCTGGACGATCGATCGCGTGACCCGCCCGCGGTGCCGGCCGTCGGTGACCGACACCGTGACCACGTCCTGGCGTCCCGCGAGATGGCTGAGGGCGTCGAGCGTCGCGCGATCGGCGATGCCCGGCAGCACGACGGTCGTCGGGAAGAGCGAGAGGAACCCGTCCGCCGCCGTGCCCCACCGCACCCGCGCCTGGCTCAGGTCCTGCAGGCACCCGAGGACCACGACCCCCTGTCCCGCCCCCTCGCTCACGATCGAGGGGAGCGAGGGGAGCGGCGCGACGTTGGCGAGCTCGTCGAGGGCGAGCAGGAGCGAGGCGCCGCTCGCCTGCCGCTCGTACGTGTGGTGGACGAGCGAGTCGAGCAGCCCTGCGATCACCGGTGCGGCGGCGACCTGGTGACGCGACGGGGCGACCACGTGCAGGGTGTTCGGCCCGCTCAGGAACCGGTCGAGGTCGATCGCGGGCAGCGACGCGACGGCCCGCGCGGCGTCGGTGCGCCACGCGCCGAGCACCCCGGCCGCCGTCGACCAGATGCCCGAGAGCTCTCGCTCGTCGGTGGCGAGCAGGCCGCCCAGGGAGGCGGGCGCCTGGTGGGCCTCTCCCTGCCCGGACACCAGGACCGAGAGGGGCTCGCGGCCCTCCCGGCGGTCCACCCACCCGGCCACGTCGCCGATCCCGAGCCCCGCGAGCGCAGCGGCGTGGAGCAGCGGCGCGAGCAGCGCGCCGGCGCGCTCGGTCCAGTGGTCCGGCGACCGCGCCGCTCTCGCCCTGAGCCGCGACGCGGCGACCATGGCGTCCGCCATCTGGACCGCCTCGTCCCACCGGGCCGACGCACCGATCGGTGACCACCCCACGGGACGCGCCCACGGCGGGCACGCGGTCGAGCCGCTCGGGTCGAAGACGAGCACGTGCCCGACCCCCGCGCGTCTCGCCGTCGCGAGCGCGACGTCGTCCTTCGTCGACGTGGTGACGACGCTCGAGCTCGTGACGAGCACGTTCGGCACGAGGAGCGAGCTGGTCTTGCCGGAGCGCGTCGGACCGAGCACGAGCGTGCTTCGACGCGCACCGCTGTACACGTGTTGCATACCCACACGACCGAGATACACCCCACGCTCGTCGACGCGCACGCGAACAACGGTCGAGCGTGCTCGACGCAAATGCTTGACATGCGTGTGACGGTCGAGTGGACTCTTAAGCGGTCCTTCCTGCGGAGGAGACGATCAATGACAGTTGGGACGACACCGGAGCTGCGCCGCGTGCGAGCTCACCGTCGTGCCCGTGAGCGCATGGGCCTCACGATGTCGCCGTCCTCCTCAGGACCGACCACGGTCTGCGATCGCGGAGCGCACTGCCGGGCGGCAGGGCGCGCGCGTGATCGAGGCCGGTCAAACGCACCGGGTGCAGCAGGGCGGACCACGGACGTCGTCGGACCTCCGTCGGCCGCGGGCTCCATCGTGCGTCAGTAGGAACAAGGAGGAAACAGTGGCGCCAGCCGCCAAGAAGGCCACGGCCAGAAAGACCACGGCCAGAAAGACCACCCGCAAGCGGGTGGCCAAGAAGGCCCCGGCCAAGAAGGCAACGGCCAGGAAGACTGCCGCTCGGAAGACGACGGCACGCAAGACGACCGCACGCAAGACGGGGGCCAAGAAGGCCGCCAAGCGTCGGCCGGCGAAGAGGACCGCCGCTCGGAAGACGACGGCACGCAAGACGACCGCACGCAAGACGGGGGCCAGGAAGGCCGCCAAGCGTCGTCCGGCGAAGAAGGCCGCCGCTCGGAAGACGACGGCCAGAAAGACCACGGCGCGCAAGACCACGCGTCGTCGCCGCACCGTCAAGAAGGCGGCGTAGCAACCGCGCTGCCGAGTGGCAGCGCAGCGCGAAGGGGGGACCCTACGGGGTCCCCCCTCGTCGCGTCGTGAGCTCCGCGAGGTCCCTCGGCTCGTCGACGTCGAAGGCGAGGTCCTCGCGCTCGAGCACCGTGACCTCGAGCGCGCGTCGCTCGCACTCCTCGAGGTGCCGCCGCAGCGAGTCGCGGCCGAACCGAGTCTGGAACCTCGAGGTCGCCGGCACCCGCAGCAGGTTGGTCCCGCGGCCGTGCCGGTCCGGAGCGATCGTCACGCCGTCGCGGTGCGCGAGCGTGCCGATCCCCGACGCGAGCGGCAGGTCGGCGTGGACCACCGTCACGTACTCGGCGCCGAGCGCGGCGAGCATGGCGATCGTCGCGGTGACCGCGCCGTTCAGCCCGAGCCCCGGTGTCCACGCGACACGGGTGCCCTGGGACTCGGCGAACGCGGCGACCTCCGGGTCGTCGCACGCCACCCAGACCTCGAGCGGCGAGGCCGCCGCGATCACGTTGGCGGCCATCGACCGGATGAGCGCCGCGCGCGCCGAGTCGTCGAGGACGCCACCGAGCCGGCCCTTCGCAGCCGCGAACGACTTGATGGGCACGAGGACGCGGCGGTCAGTCCCGCTCGCGGCCGTCGGGCTGGCCGCCACGCGCGCACCATACCGAGGCCCGGCCCTCGGTCGTTCCGTAGGATCCGCACGGTGGACGGGCCGCTCTGCGTGCTCGGCGCGGGGTCCTGGGGGACGGCGGTCGCCGCGCTCGCGTCGGGGCCGGTCCGGCTCTGG
>Ga0318553_10000925_pt1 | contig 10070 bp, 10 predicted proteins | sample GRESIP082b2f21_FD_203686 | JGI IMG/M metagenome (GOLD analysis project Ga0318553, IMG submission 203686) | Tropical soil microbial communities from Luquillo Experimental Forest, Puerto Rico - GRE.SIPMG.082b2f21 | ecosystem: Environmental > Terrestrial > Soil > Tropical forest > Bulk soil...
CCGCATATGACAAACCCTTCCGAAAGCTGGACCCGTGTCCCAGCCATCCTGAGCTTCCCCGAAACGCAGGGATTCACCGAGAGTTACGGCTTTGCCGGCGTCTCGTGAAAAGTGTGGCTCGAGGGTCAGTACCTGATCCCGCGCAAGCGACCATCAAAGACGGTCTATCTGTTCATGCACCCCTCGAGCACCTTGCATCTGCTGCCGATGCCGGGGGCGCTCGCTGGTGCGGGGCTGCATGTTCTGTGCGCGGCCAGCCGCTATCCGAAGAACGATAGCGGGCTCATCATCGAGAAGGTCGCCATCGACATGGGCGCATGGGTCAAGGACGCCCGGATGCGGGGCTACGAGAAGATCGTCCTCGTCGGCTGGTCGGGTGGCGGTTCGCTCGCGCTGTTCTATCAGGCGGAAGCCGAGGCGCCGTCGGTCACGGCTACGCCGGCGGGCGACACGGTGGACCTGACGCGCGCCAGTCTCGACCCCGCCGACGGCGTCATCTTCATCGCGGCGCATCTGTCGCGCGCCGAGACATTAACCGAATGGCTCGATCCGTCCGTGACCGACGAACTCGACCCCGACCGGCGCGAGTCGGAATTTGACATCTACGAGAGTGCCTGCCCCCATCAACCGCCCTATACGGACGAGTTCGTCACGCGCTTTCGGGCGGCCCAGATTGCACGCAACCGCAAGGTCACGGCGTGGTGCCAGGAGTGGCTCGACACACTGCGGCGGCGAGGGACGAGTGAGGTCGAGCGCTGCTTTGTCGTGCATCGGACGATGTGCGACGTGCGGTGGCTCGATCCGCGTGTCGACCCGAACGGACGGCGGCCCGGCTGGTGCTATCTCGGCGACCCGCGTACTGCGAATAACTCGCCCGCCGGCCTCGCGCGCTATTCGTCGCTGCGCTCCTGGCTGTCGCAGTGGAGCTACGACATGTCGAGCGCGAAAGGGCCGAAAAACGCGGCCCGCATCCGTCGCACGCCCGTATTGCAGGTGGAGAACCAAGCCGATGATGCCGTGCCCGCCTCGCACAATCCGACAATCCGTGCGGCCCTGGCGACACCCGACAAGGAATATATCAGGATCGAAGGCGCGACCCATTATTATCAGAACCAGCCTTCTGAACTGCACCAGTGCATCACTGCGGTGTTGGATTGGAGCCGCCGCAAAGGACTGCTTGCAGACTGACCATTCTTCGGAAGTTTTCTGGCGCCACACCAAGGCCTGTCGTCACTAGGTCTGCCCGGGCGGGATCACGCTGGATTCTGCATCGCACAAGCCAATGGGGGTTGGCTTTTCACAATGGCGAACGAGAGGAGACAGACATGGCAGGTGGCAACATTCGCCGCGTTGCGGCAATCGGCACCGGCACGATCGGCGCCAGCTGGACCGCGGTGTTCCTGGCCCGCGGGCTGACAGTGGCGGCCAGCGACCCGGCGCCCGGAGCGGAAACCTTTCTGCGTGGATTTGTCGCCGCGGCTTGGCCGAGCCTTGCTCGCCTGTCTCCACTACCTGCCGAGCCGCCCTGGACCGCGCTGAACTTCCACACCGAGCCGGAAACGGCCCTGGCTGGGGCCGAGTTCGTGCAAGAAAGCGCTCCCGAGCGTGAGGATTTGAAGCGCGCCTTGCTGGCCCGGCTCGATGCCGTCCTCGATCCGGAGATCGCCATCGCGTCGAGTTCGTCGGGGCTGTTGATGAGCCGAATGCAAATCGATTGCCGGCACCCCGAACGCTGTGTCATCGGCCACCCGTTCAATCCCCCGCATTTGGTGCCTCTGGTTGAGGTGGTCGGCGGCGAGAAGACCGGCCGCGAGGCGATCGAACGGGCGCTCGCCTTCTACACCGCGATCGGCAAGCGGCCGATACACATCTGGCGCGAGGTCCCCGGACATGTCGCCAATCGGCTGCAGGCGGCGTTGTGGCGGGAGGCGCTCCATTTGCTGGCCGAGGGCGTCGCAAGCGTTGCCGATATCGCGATACGGCGATCAGTGCCGGGCCGGGCTGCGCTGTGCCTTGATGGGGCCGCATCTGACTTTTCACCTCGCCGGCGGGGTCGGCGGCATCGGTCATTTCTTCGAGCAATTCGCCGCGCCGATGGCGAGCTGGTGGGAGACTTTGGGAAATCCGGCGCTGACCCCCGAATTGCGCGAGCGTCTCGGCAACGGCATTGCCGCCGAAACCGCCGGGCGCGGTATCGCCGAGTTGGCAGCCTGGCGTGACCGCTTCCTGGTTGATGTATTGGCTCTGAAAGCCGGGCGGAAATAGCTGCCCGCTGCAGAGCAGGGTATTTTCCGCCCGACCGGCGTGATCGTCCGGCGAGACCGGCTCCTCGAACCAGGCGATGTCGAAGGGCTCGAGCTCCTTGGCGAGCCCGATGACGGTCAGCTTCCGAAGGAATTGCAGAGAAGATGTGGCCGTCGTCAGACTGAAGTGTGTGCCCGCATCACTCACGCGCAGGCCGGCCTCGGGTATTTTGAATTCGCGGCGCGCAATTAAGCACTCATGGCTTCCGGCTAAGTTGCGCCAGCGTCGCGAGCATCGCCTCCTTTTCCGGCGAGTCCTGATAAGCTCGCACAAGGGAGTCCGCTTCGCTCAACTCCGTGTCGACGGCGCAACCGTGCTCGGCCAGCCATATCAGCGCAGAGAATTGCGCGCCATCCCCCAGCCGCGAAAGCAGTTCGCGATATGGCCTCGGATCATCAGCCTTGGGTCGATAGATCTGCGCGAACTGTCGGTGCAGCACACTTTGGGCAGTCTCACAGAGCTGCGGCGTCGCATCGAGATCAAGGACGGGCAAATATCTCAGCATTGTTTGTGCGGTGTATTCGTCTCCGCCCAGCATCTCGACAGCATCGGAGGTGCGGTGATCGAGCTTGCGCGCGCCGGCAAGTGCCTGCTCGCGTAAGCCGTCGTCATCAGCGAAGCTTAGCCAAGCCTTCAAATGCGCCTTTGGCGTCAACATCGAAAATCGGGTGGGATGCTCGCGCAGCGCCCGTCCCAAATTCTCGGGATCGCGAAGCTCGGCGAGCCGAACCACGTCGAAATTGGGGTTGCGATACGACTTGGCCATCGTCTCCCAGGTGAGCGATTCAGCATCGCAGGAACAACCATAGCCGACGAGCCAGTCCATCGCGGCGACAGCGCCGGCCACCTCGCCGGCGACCTCGGTGTAGGGCCTGGAATTGGGGCTTTTCGCCGCAAGGAGCTGAACGCGCCGGCGAAACAGATCGCGCGTTTTGTCACAAATGGCGGACGTCGGCTCGAGATCGAAAAATCCCAGGTAGAGAAGCGGAAAGTCGCCGCGATCGAGCATGACTTCGGCATCGTTCTGGCGCCGGCCGAGATGACGAATCCGGTCGAGTACGGCGTTTCGTTTGGTCTCATCCCGCGTCGCGAGAAATGGCGTCCACGCCCAAAGCGGCGAATTGGCCGGCAGTTTGGTGAAATCGGCCTCCCATTTGGTGCGCAGGGCCGCTTCTCGTTCGATCGCCGAGTCCCGAATCTGAATCATCGGCAAAATTGAGAGGCTAAGGACGAAGGTCGCGCCGCAACCGATCCCAGTAGCGATGCCCGCCGGTACGGTAGCGCGCATCGAAGGGAGCAACGCCCAGAAGCAGAACGTGACGATGAGCGGAGGACCCAGGGCCGGAATGATGATAGGCCATATGAACGGCGCAACATCTGGCGCGGCCAGGAGCTCTGCCGCAGTCATCGCGGCGAAGCCCGACGCGGGAATCAAGATGATGATCGCCAGAGCGGCCGCTCGCGGCATCGCACCTTTTATCGCTGCGAGTACAGCCAGGACTGTTAGCAGCCCCCAAAGGACGATAATTTCCAGAACGCCAAAGGCTTGCGCTAGAGCATTGCCTGCTGGGTCGCTGCGGCTCAGGTCGGAAAGCGTGGCGAGCTCTCCAACCCAGGCCAAGAGGATCAGTACGCTCAGGCCAAGGCCGGCGAGGATGGTGAGGCCGGAAGCTTTCGGGTTGGTCGACATGCGTCTTTTCGTTTCGCTCGTCCGACCCTACCCTGCACTCTCCTTATACTTCGTTTATTGGCGCCATCGGAGCATATCCTCCTATGCTCTGATCGCCGGTACGTCACCGACAACACCGAAGACTTGGCAGCAGCTTTCGCCAGCCTCTACGCGAGCCCAACCGATAGCGGAAGGAGGCCGCCGATACGCTGTTCGGCCAGCAGGTCGCTGCTGGATGCAGGTTTGAAGGCGGCGCTTTCGGGCCCTGTCGGCCCGCAAGATGGCGACCGTAAATGCACCCCGCTCCGACGGCAGCCCCTGCAGGGGCATTGCGGCTAAGTGCTCTCGAACAGGCGTTGGCCAACGAACTCGCCCTGTGCAACTCCACCCGGGCAGGCAAAGAGGCCGCCGCCGGTATGGGTCACGAACTGGTTGAGCATGTCGAACTTCGCCATCTCGCTGAAAATCTTGATAAAGCCGGTGCGGGGATCGCGCTGGTAGCACACGAAAAAAAGCCCGGCATCATACGCAATACCCTGGCGCCAAGGCGGCCAGCGCTCGATCGTGAAATCGGCGCCATCATTATACGAGTAGGGACGCCGGAAAATTTGCGCGCCATCATTGCTCACCGAAGCTGCGAGACGGACATGGGCACTTTCGGGAATGACAGGGGTGCCGTACTCATCGGCTGCATTCAGGTCGAGCGAGTCGAACTCGTTGTTCCGACCTAGTGGGGCACCGGACACTTTGTGCCGGCCAAAGGTCCGCTCCTGAAAATCTAACGGCATGCGGTCCCAATGCTCCAGCGCTATGCGAATACGGCGCAAGACGACATAGCTGCCGCCGCGCATCCAACCCGGGCCTTCGTTGCCGACCCAGACAAACTTCTCCATGGCCGCTGGATCGTGGCTCGACGGATTGCTCGTCCCGTCCTTGAACCCCATCAGGTTGCGCGGCGTCTCGTTCGGGCCGACGTGGGGAATAAACCCGGTCTGCGCCCAGCGCAGTCGAGCCACGCCATAAGCAAGCCGTACCAGCCGCCGGACGGCATCGAAGGCGACTTGCGGCTGGTCGGCGCAAGCCTGAACCGACAAATCGCCGCCGGTGCGCGTTTCGATTAATTGGTCGCCTTTGAAGCTGGGCAGGTCGACCAGCGCCTGCGGCCGATGTGACGCCAGGCCGTAGCTATCCTTCCCATCTTTCGCGAACAATCCGGCACCGAACCCGAAAGTCAGTGTCAGCCGTGCCGGGGGGAGGCCCATCGCCTCGCCGCTATCCGATACAGCTGGCACGACCCCCGGCTGCGCGGTCTGGCCGGCGCTCATCGCCGCCGCGGCCGATGTCCAGACGCGAAGCAGCCCGATCAGGTCACCGCGTTTGGCCGAAACGAGGTCGAGTGCGGCCGTGTAGGTGTGACTTTGGGCGGGCGTCGTAATGCCGCTTTGGTGCGTGCCCCAGAACGGCTCGATTAGGTTCTCTCGGCGGTCCGCGGCCGAACTGGTGCATTCGGCCTCGACGCTGGCTTCGGCGACACCGCCCTTCAGCAAACCGGCAGCTGCGGCCGCGACGCCGGCCACAGCGTGGACCAGCCGGCGCCGCGTTGGGCGCGATCCTCCGGCGGTTGTTTCACTCACCGTAACACCTTCACACGCCAGTTGTGGCACTCTTCGACGAAGGGAAACGGTCGAAGCGAACCGTGTGTGGATACGCCCAGTGGCGGCAATCAGGGTCGGCCCTGATCCCGGGAACCGCTAGGCGCGAGTCGAGGTCCTAGAGATTGGTAGGGTCGGCAATAGCCACCGCGAGGTGTTCATATTCATCGCAAACGGTTCCGCAGATCTGTTTGATCGCCTGCAGCTGGGCGTTAGCGCCTGCCGTATCACCTTTGACCAGATAGGCTTCACCGAGGTATTCGCGGACTTGGGCGTAGCGCGGATCGAGCGCGATCGACTTCAGATAGTAGCTGATCCCCTCGTCGATCCGGCCCAGTTTGCGCGCCGCATACCCGCGGTAATTGAGGGCTACCGGCGTATTAGGGTTGCTCAGGAGGTCGAGCACGCCAAGAGCTTCGCCGTAGCGTCCGGTCTTCACCAGCGCAAAAGCGTAGTCGGTTAGTTCTTGGTCCGGCAGCACGCCATTCTCCGCCTTTACGCATTTTTGGGACCTGGTGTCCCACACCTCGCCGCGTCCGCAGCTCGGCGTGCTCGACCTGTCGCTTCCGCCACCGCCGCCGTCGGCGAGGGCCGGACCGGCCGTCATCAAGCAGAGCCCAAACGCCGCGGCTAGGATTACTTCAACTCTCATGATCTGCCCCTCGTGGTGAGGATGCCGATCGTGCGCTGGATCGGCCTGTGAATCAACGACCACTTCGGACACCCTTTTATTCCGCTGGGGTGTGGCGGGAATTTTTAAGGCGCTGCGGTCTTGCTCTCCTTCAGAGACGCGGCGAAGGTCGCCCGCCCAGATCCGAGACCGCATCCCACACCGGATCTTCGCGGCGGTAAGAACACGCACATACGGGTAGCCCAGTGTACCTGCCGCGCCGTCGGGGCAGAAATGCGATTGCTGTTCCTGGCAAAGAAGCCTGGCGCCTATATTTGGATCGGCAACGGGAGGGCAGACAATGGCGGAATGCTACACAGCCCGCAAAACGAAGCCGTCGGCAAGCTGTGGACCCGCAGCCTCGCCGGCCCGGCTGTAGACTGCATGCTCGCGGTGCTCCCAGCTCTCGCTGATCAGCCGTCCGATCTCGGGGTCATACCCAGCAGCGGATAAAGCCGCATTTCGACGATCTGCTGAACGGCATGCATACAGAGCTTGGTAGCTTGTTGGCCGCTTCCTCGATGATGTCGACCTCGGCGGCGGTAAAGCGGTAACGAGCGACTTCGCCCCAATACTGTACGCCGTCCTGGGTGTAGAGGTCGAAGCCCAATGTTTCGACCTCTCCACTGCCAGGACCGCCGCGGCAATAGGGCTCGTCGGGGTTGACCGCGCAGTAGGAACGTAAGAGCCGATCAGACTGCCTCCACTATAGGCCGTGCCGCCCCGATTGACATAAACGGGTAGCGAGACGAAGCCCGGCACTCCGCTGTGCCCAGCCCGTGACCCCGCATGAACCCGACCATCGCTGGAATAAACCAATTGCCGGTGCCGTCGGGCCACCCCTAAGCCCCCGCCTAGATCGCGTTACGGTTCAGCTAGTTCGCGAGCTGGTCGAGAAGGAGGTCGCTCGCCGAAGGTCCACCGTTCCCTCATCGTGCCCAGTCGACCTCGCGACGGCGGTATTCACGCCCACAGATTGCACCAGGCTAAGTGAACCACTGCCGAAGCTCGATACGGTACCCGTTAGGATCGCAGATTTCCGCCCTCGAGTAGGTCTCGCGAACTCTTGGGCCCCAGACAATGTCGACACCCTTGGTCCTCAGATAGTCGGTCGTCTTCTGCATGTCGTCGACCTCGAGCGCAATCATCCGGTATCCCAAATGCTCGGTTTGTGGAGCCGGGTCGACTGCAGCGCCTTCGTATGCGATCAGCTCGACGACGGTGCCGCCTAGATCCAGATAGACCAAGTCGATGGGCACACCCGGACCCGAGCGTTCGATCCGGTCGCGCGTTTTCATCTTGAAACCCAACACATCGGTGTAGAACTGTACGGTGCGATCGAGCTGATCAGTGACGATCTCGACGTGGTCGATCCTCTTGAACATCAGCGCCTCCAGACCTTTGTTGTTCAAAATTCATCGCGAAAACACCTAGTCGGATCCGAGAAGCCTTTAGTCTGCAATGCCAGAGGGGGCAGTTCCGCTAGGCCCACTTCTATCGAGGCAGCTTAGGGTCCTTTCAGATCCTCGGCTACGTCAACCCGCACGCGCTGGCCCTCGTTCAGATGCGTGAGGTCCGCCCGCTCGAGCGCGGAAGCGCGCACAAAGATGTCCTTCTCGCTGCCATCGCGAACAATGAAACCGAAACCCTTGGTGGCGTTGTACCACTTTACCGTTCCCATCTCCTGAACGTTGCTTCCAAGGGCTGGTGGTCTGGTTGCGCCCCGAAGCTCCTTCGCGGCCGGGGCAGGACACCGCCGCCGCCCCAGGCGCGCTGTTTTGCGGTAGGCGGCTTGCGATCAACTATACGGCTTGCGCAGACCAAACCTTGCTCGGCAGATACGTTCCCGTCAACGCTGCAGCAGCGACCCGGGCCCGTGCGGGAGAAAACGCCCCTTCCGCGCGCACTGAGGCGGATCGTATTGTTGATAGGCGAATTCCGCGATTGAGGACTATCATGGTGACGGACCGCTACGAACTTCCCTTGTCGACAGCTTCGTCGGCCGCGCGGGACGCCTATGGCGAGGGCTGTGACGCGAAGCTCACGATGTATCCCGGCGCCATCGAGGCGTTCGATCGCGCCATCGGCGCGGATCCCAGCTTTGCCCTCGCCCATGCCGCGAAGGCACACGCGCTCATGGAACGCGGCGACGCCGTGGAGGCTCGCACGGCGATGGCGGCCGCCAATTCTCTCACTACCGGTCTGTCCGCGCGGGAAAAGAGCCATGTCGAATTTTTCGGCTTGCTGGTGATGGGCGATGCCGAGGGTGCGCTTTCGGCGGTGCACGCGCACCTCGACGCCTGGCCGCGCGATGTTGTGGTGCTGGCAACGACCGCCTTCACCAACGGCCTGATCGGCAGCTCCGGCCGCGCCGGGCAGAAGCGCCGGCTGTTGGAGCTGCTGGACCGGCTCGCCCCGAGCTATGGCCACGACTGGTGGTTCACGGCGCACCACGGGATGGCGCTCTCGGAGAACGGACAGCGCGATGCCGCCCGCCCAAAGATCGATCGCTCGCTCGCCCAAAATCCGAAAAATCCCTGGGCGGCGCACGCCCGCGCCCATCTCTGCTATGAGGAAGGCGATGCAAACGCGGCCCGCACCTTTCTGGCGTCGTGGCTTGGCAGCTATCCGCGCAACGGCTTGTTGTATAGCCACCTCAATTGGCATCTGGCCCTCGGTCACCTCGAGGGCGGCGATGCGGCGGCGGCACTCCGGCTCTTCAGGGAGACCTTCGCACCCGATGTGCACAGCGGACCGCCGCGCGGAAAGCTCAACGATGGCGTTTCCTTTTTGTGGCGCTGGGAGCTCGCCGGGCATCCCCGCGACCCCGACGCTTGGCGCGTGATGCGCGCTTTCGTGACCGCCGCCTTTCCACGCGCCGGCGTTGCTTTTTCCGATATGCACATCGCACTCACGGAGGCTGTGGCCGGCAACGAGGCGGAGCTGGACGCTCGCGAACGGCAAATCGACGAGCTCGCGCGCGACGGCCGTTATCCGTCGGGGCCGCTGGTTCCGGCGGTGTCGCGCGGCTTCGCGGCCTTCGAACGGCGCGATTTCTCCGCGACGATCGACGCGCTCGAACCGATAGCCGGCGAGCTCGAACGCATCGGCGGCAGCCGAGCCCAGCTCGATCTGGTGGAGTTCACCCTGTTAAAGGCCTATCTCGGCGCGGACCGCCTGGGCGACGCGCGCCGAATCCTGAGCGGGCGAGGTCGCGGCTCGTCGCAGCTTGCGGTCACCGGATTGGCGGCGGTGCACTGATGCGCTATGGCTTCTATTTCCCGACTCACGGTCCGACCGCGACGCGCGAGGGTATTCTCGCGCTGGTACGCGAAGGCGAGCGGCTAGGCTTGCATTCGGCGATGGTCGCCGACCACATCGTGCTCCCGGTCGAGAGCCGATCCACCTACCCGTACACGTTGGATGGCAAGCACCTGAGCGCGGGCGACGCACCGCCCGGCATGGCGACGGCTGGCACCCGGTCGGCGCCGCCGCCGCCTCGCCGTTGCCGCCGCGGGAGATGCGCGCGCATCTCGACACACTGAAGCAGTTGACCGAGGCGGAGGGGCGCGATTTCTCTGCCCTGACGATCTCCTACAAGGCGCCGCTCTACGACACCGGCATTCCATTGTCGGACGGATCACGCCGGCCCTTCTCCGGCGCACCCGAACAGATTGCCGCCGACATCCGAACTTTCGCGGGTATCGGCCTGCACGAGCTGATCTTCGATTTCCGCGGCCGGTCGATTGCGGAGAGTATCGAGCGCCTGCAATGG
>Ga0318553_10000928_pt1 | contig 10059 bp, 7 predicted proteins | sample GRESIP082b2f21_FD_203686 | JGI IMG/M metagenome (GOLD analysis project Ga0318553, IMG submission 203686) | Tropical soil microbial communities from Luquillo Experimental Forest, Puerto Rico - GRE.SIPMG.082b2f21 | ecosystem: Environmental > Terrestrial > Soil > Tropical forest > Bulk soil...
CGCGAGCTCCTCGAGCGCGCGGTTCGCGGCCGCCCGGCTCGAATCACGCGCCGCGATCGCCCACCAGAACGTCGCGCGATCCCCGGACGCGCGCGCGAACCACGACCGGGCGCGGCGCGCTCGATGCTCGGCGACCGCGAGCACGCCGAGCCGGAATTCCGCATCGTCGGCGCGCTTCCCATCGAGCCCGACGACGCGCGCGTACGCGCGCTTCGCCTCGGCCCAGCGCGAGCGCTCCTCCGCCTCGCGCGCGTACTCCCACCACGCGGACTCAGCGATGCCGTTGTCCGTGGTGCGGGCCGCGACGCGCGCGAAAGCCTGGAACGCGGAGTCCGGACGGTCGGAATCGCGCAGCACGCGCGCGCGCTCGAGCGTCACGCGCGCATGCGCCTCGCGGTCCGGCGCGAGATGATCGCAGCGCTGGAGCGTGACGCGCGCCGCGCCGAGCCGGCGCGTCAGGCGCTGCATCTCGGCGAGCCTCAAGCCCCCGCGCCAGCCGATCGGATCGGTTGGCACCGCGAACACGCGCGACAGCCGGTCGATCGCCTGCGCGCGGTCGCCGTTCAGGAACTCGACCTCGGCGCCGAGCCGCGCGTCGTCGGCGCGCGTGGAGTCCTCGCCCCGCGCCGCGAGCCGGTCGAGCAGGACGAGCGCGCTCTCGGCCGCGGACTCGGACGGGTACACGCGGATCGCCTGGCGGCAGAGCCGCGCCGCGCCCGCGGTGTCGCCGCGCGCGGCGCGCAGCGCGGCGAGCCGGTTCAGCCGCCCCGCGCTCTCCGCCGCGCCCTGGGCCCAGAGATCGGCCTTCGCGATGATCGAGTCCGCATGTGCGGAGTCCCCGAGCGTGATCGCGCGCTCCGCGAGACGGCGCGCCGCCTCCCAGGTCCAGACGCTGCGGGTGCGCGCGAGCGCGGCCCAGCAGGACTCCGAGCGGCCGGGGTCGGTCCGCTCGTACGCGCGCGCCACGTACTGGAGCCACCACGCCTCTGCGACCGGATCCGACTGCGGGCGCGGGATCGGCGGCGGGACGGCGCTCACGCGGCCCTCGCGCGCGGGCGCCGGGGCGGCCGCGAGCATCAGCGCGAGCAGCGACGCACCGCTGCCCGCGAGGCGGAAGAGGAACCGGCGTCCGGGCCGTCGTCGCATCATGCCGGGAGTCCCGTGCGCGCGGAGCGCGTCACTCCCACTCGATGGTGGCGGGAGGCTTGCTCGTGCAGTCGTACACCACGCGGTTCACGCCCCGCACTTCGTTCGCGATCCGGCTCGCGGCGCGCGCCATGAGCGACGACGGCAGGCGCGTCCAGTCCGCGGTCATTCCGTCCGAGCTGTTCACCGCGCGCAGCGCGATCACCTTCTCGTACGAACGCTCGTCGCCCTTGACGCCGACGGTGTGGATCGGGAGCAGCACCGCGAACGCCTGCCAGGTGCGCCCGTACCATTTCGCGCGCCGCAGCTCCTCGATGAAGATCGCGTCCGCTTTGCGCAGCACCTCGAGGTCTCCCGCGTTCACCGCGCCGAGCGTGCGCACCGCGAGCCCGGGGCCTGGGAACGGATGCCGGTCCACGAGATGATCCGGAAGCCCGAGCGAGCGTCCCAGCTCGCGCACCTCGTCCTTGAACAGCCAGCGCAGCGGCTCGATGAGCTTGAGGTTCATGCGTTCCGGCAGTCCGCCGACATTGTGGTGGGTCTTGATCACCTGCGCGCCCCAACCCGCGGACGCACTCTCGATCACGTCCGGGTAGAGCGTGCCCTGGGCGAGGAACTCGACCGGGCCGGCGCGCTTCGCCTCCTCCTCGAACACCGCGATGAACTCGGCGCCGATGATCTTCCGCTTCTGCTCGGGATCCGTGACGCCCGCGAGCTTCGTGAGGAACCGCTCGCGCGCGTTCACGACGCGCAGGTGGAGGCCGCGCTTCTCGCCCAGCTCGCGCCGCACTTCCTCGGCCTCGCCGGCGCGCAGCAACCCGTGATCGACGAGCACACACACGAGCCGCTCCCCGATCGCGCGATGGCAGAGCGTCGCGACCACGCTGCTGTCCACGCCGCCCGAGAGCCCGCACAGGATGTGCCCCTCGCCGACCTGGGCACGGATCTCCGCGACCGCGGACTTGAGGAACCCCTTCATGCTCCAGCCGCCCTTGAGCTTCGCGATCTTGAACAGGAAGTTCGACAGCACCTGCTTCCCGTACGGCGAGTGCACGACCTCGGGATGGAACTGGATCAGGTGGTACGGAAGCTTCTCGTGCATCGCCGCGGCGAACGCGCTGTTCGACGTGTGCGCGACCTTCTTCCATCCCGGCCCGAGCGCGCTCACCTCGTCGCCATGGCTCATCCACGCGCGGAAGCGTTTCGGCACCCCGGTGAAGAGCGGCGACTTGCCGTCCCGGATGAACGTCGAGGTCCCGTACTCCGCGCGCGCCGCCTTCTCCACCTTCCCGCCCTGGAGCTGCATCGTGGCCTGGAAGCCGTAGCAGATGCCGAGCAGCGGCTTCTTCAGCGCGTACACCCCGGCATCCGGCATCGGCGCGGCCGCGCGGTAGCCGCTGGCCGGCGAGCCGCCGAGGATGAGCGCGCTCGGATGCTTCTCGCGGATCTTCTCCGCCGGCGTGTTGCCGGGCACGATCTCGGAATAGACGCCGAGCTCGCGCACGCGGCGCGCGATGAGCTGCGTGTATTGGGAGCCGAAATCCAGGATCAGGACCAGTTCACGGGGCATGCGGGGTTTCCAGGGGTCAGGGACTCATGCGATCGGCGTCGCATCGGGCGGACACTCGAACGTGCGGCTCAGGAACTCGAGAAGCTCGCGCGCCTCGTTGCGCGCGAGCCAGCGGCCGAAGCCGAGCAGGGCGATTCCGAACAGAATCATCAGCGGCGGCAACCAGTGCGCGACCCAGACGTCCTCCGGCCGCGTGGCTCCGGCCGAGCCGCCGGGCGAGACGGCGAGCGCCAGCCACGCGACGAGAAGGATCGAGATCCACAGCGCCAGGAACGCGGGGACGAACCGGCTGACGCCGAGCTGCACCTCGATGCGCGTCCCGTTTCCCTCCGCGAACCAGCGCCCGTGCGCCTCGGTCTGAAAGGAATTGCGATAGAGAATCGTCTTGCGCACCCAGAATCCACGCTCTGTTACGCGGCCGCGCAGTGGATGGCCCCAGACCGCGAACGGGTTCCAGATCGAGCCCACCTGGGCGCGCAACCGCTCGCGGCACGACCCGGGCGAAAGGCTCGTTCTCAACTCGCGCAATTCACGCGCGAATGGATTCCTCACGGCGTCGGGTCCCTCCGATCGAACTTCCTCCGGGCCGCGCGCGGGCGGTCACTCAATGCCGGAACGTCCTGCGGTCGGTGAACAGCATCGCGACCCCGAGCTTGTCGCAGGCCGCGATCACCTCGGCGTCGCGCATCGAGCCGCCCGGCTGGACGATCGCGGTGATCCCGGCGGCCGCTGCGTGCTCGACGTTGTCCGCGAACGGGAAGAACCCGTCGCTCGCGAGCGCTCCCCCTTTCACGTCGTGGCCGGCGCGCTGCGCCTTCATGAGCGCGACGTCGACCGCGTCCACGCGGCTCGTCTGACCCGAGCCGAGTCCGATGAGCTGCGTCCCGCGCGCGATCGCGATCGCGTTCGACCGTGCGGCGGCCGCGATCTCCCACGCGAACGCGAGCGCGGCGCGCTCGCCCGCCGTCGGCTTCCGCTGCGTGACCTCGCGCCAGGCGGGAGCATCCGCCCCCGCCTCGGATTCGAGCAGCCCCCAGCGCCCGACGAGCCGCGGCGACCAGGCACCGGTGGCTTCCACATCACGCGAGGTCAGGCGCACAAGCCTCAGGTTTTTCTTGGACTTGAGGGCCTCCACGGCGGCCGGCTCCAGCTCGGGGGCGGCGATGCACTCCACGAACTGGTCGCCGAGCGCCTGCGCGGTCGCGACGTCGAGCGCGCGATTGAGCGCCACGATCCCGCCGAACGCGGACTGTGGATCGCTCGCAAGCGCGAGCGCGTACGCCTCGGCGGCGCTCTTTCCGACCGCCGCGCCGCACGGCTGATTGTGCTTGACGATGACGCACGCCGGATCGCGGAAGCGCCCGCACAGCCGCACCGCCGCCTCGAGATCGAGCAGGTTGTTGAACGAAAGCTCTTTCCCTTCCTTCCATGCCTCGAGCGCCGCCTTTTCGCCCGCGCGCGAGTAGAGCGCGGCGGCCTGATGCGGGTTCTCGCCGTACCGCAGCGTGCGCACGCGCTCGAGCGCGAGCAGGTAGAGCGGCGGCGGCGCGCCCGGATCGAGACGCCACGACAGCTCGGCCGCGATCGCGGCGTCGTAGCGCGCGGTGCGCGCGAACGTGCGCGCCGCCCACCCGCGCCGCTCTCCGGCCGACGGCCCGCCGGATTCGAGCGCGGCGAGCACCTCGGCGTATTGCGACGGATCGTCGATCACGATCACCGAGTCCGCGTTCTTCGCCGCGCCGCGCAGCAGCGCCACGCCGCCGATGTCGATCTCCTCGATCGCGCCGGCGTCATCGAGCTTCGCCGCGCGCTGCTCGAACGGGTACAGCGTGACGGCGACGAGATCGATCGGCGCGATCCCGCGCGCCTCCAGCTCCTCGAGATCGCTCGCGCTCTCGCGCCGCGCGAGGATCGGCGCGTGGACGTGCGGGTGCAGCGTCTTCACGCGCCCGCCGAGCAGCTCCGGGAAGCCCGTCAGGCTCTCGACCGTGGTCACCGCGACGCCGGCGTCCGCGAGGTGCTTTGCGGTCCCGCCCGAGGCCACGATGCGCGCGCCGTGCGCGGCGAGCGCGCGCGCGAACTCGACCGCGCCCTGCTTGTCGGACAGCGAGAGCAGCGCACTCTTCGGCCAGCTCACGCGTCGCCTCCGGTGAGCCGGCGATAGGCTTCGTGATAACGTTCCACTGTCTTTGCGACGACGTCGGGCGGCAGCGCGGGCGCGGGCGGCTCGTGATTCCAGCCCGACTGGTCGAGCCAGTCGCGCACGTACTGCTTGTCGAACGAGAGCAGGCGGCCGGCCTCGTACTCCGCGCGGTCCCAGTAGCGCGACGAGTCGGGTGAGAGCGCCTCGTCGATCAGCGTGAGCTTGCCGTCCACCCAGCCGAACTCGAACTTCGTGTCCGCGAGCACCAGGCCGCGATCCCACGCGCGCGCGCGCGCCTCCTCGTAGATCGCGATGCTGCGCGCGCGCAGCGCCTCGGCGGTCTCGCGCCCGGCGATCTCGACCATGCGCGCGAACGCGATGTTCTCGTCGTGCCCGTGATCCTCCTTCGTCGCGGGCGTGAAGATCGCGGGCTCGAGCTTCGAGCCGTCACGCAATTCCGCGGGCAGTGCGATCCCGCACACCGCACCCGACGCCTTGTATTCCTTCCAGCCCGAGCCGGTGAGATAGCCGCGCACCACGCACTCGATGTCCACCCGCTCGGCGCGGCGCACGTAGTGGCTGCGCCCCTCGAGCCGCGCGACGTGCGCGTTGAACGGCGCCGGGAACTGGCGCGGATCGTCGGAGACCAGGTGATGCGGCGAGGCGCTCTTCAGCGTGCGCATCCACCAGCCCGAGAGGCGCGTGAGAATCGCGCCCTTGCCGGGAATCGGCGTCGGCAGCACGGAGTCGTAGGCCGAGAGCCGGTCGCTCGCGACCAACACGAGGTGATCCGGGCCCGCCTCGTAAACCGAGCGCACCTTGCCGCGCCGCCACGGCGTCAAGCCGGGAATCACGCTCTCGTCCATCGCCGGCGGGGCCGCCCCCTGGGTCTGCGCGAAATCGAGCGGCCGAAGCATCGTCATGATGCGCTCCTCTCCCGCGCCCGCGCGGGATGTATGGGCGTGAATTCCTGCGGGCCGCCGCGCGGCGTCGCGAATTGCCTGGCGACGTGCGCGGGAAGCTCCGACATCGAGCGGATCGAGTCCAGCCCCTCGCCATAATCCGCGAAGGGATCCACCAGCGTGAAATGCGTTCCGGCGGCCTGAGCGACGGCCGCGTCCACCGAGCGGATGTCGCCGACGAACAGCGTGCGGTCGGGTGCGACACCGAGCCGGCCGAGCGCAAGCGCGAGGATGCGCGGATCCGGCTTCTCGATTCCGACGAGGTGCGAGTCCACGACGAACTCGAGCCCCTCGCGGACTCCGGTGTCGATCAGGTGCTGCTCGGCGCGCCCGTCGGAGTTCGAAACCACAGCGGCGCGCAGGCCGAGCGCGTTGATCCCATCCAGCGCCTCGCGCGCGCCTTCGAGCGGGCGCGTCCAGAGCCCGAGCTGCGCGTGACGCTTCTCGAACTCCCCGAGCGCCCATTCGATCGCGTCCGCCGGAACGCCCGCTGCTTCGAGCATCCCGCCGAAGTACGCATTCGTGGTTCCCGAGGAGCCGAGCGGCGGTGGCGGCTCGCCCGGCGCCGGCGCGCGGCCGCGGCTCGCGTCGTACGCGCGGCGCCCCGCGATCTCGCCGCGGCGCAGGCGCGCGACCGGGACGTCGAGAGTTCGCTGGCGCAGCAGCTCGCTCATCCACTCGAAGTCGAGCCGCACCAGCGTTCCGCCCGCATCGAAGATCACCGCCTCGAGCGCGCGACGCTCAGGCACGGTGCGCCTCCACCCCGCCGAAGATCAGTCGGCGGCCTTCGCGATGCCAGGGCAGCGTGAGGAAGCGCAGCACCGCGGCGGGATAGAGCGCGTGCTCCGCGGCATGCAGGCGCTCGGTTAGCGATTCCATCGAGTCGTCGTCGCGCACCTCGACCGCCGCCTGCGCCACGATCGGGCCGTGATCGAGCTCCGCGTCCACCAGGTGCACCGTGCAGCCGGTCACGCGCGCGCCGTGATCGAACGCGCGCTCGATGGCATGGAGGCCGGGGAACGCGGGCAACAACGAAGGGTGAACGTTGAGAATCCGGTCCCGCCAGCCATCGAGCAGCGGCGCATGCAGCCGGCGCATGAATCCGGCGAGCAGGATCGTGTCCACCTGACGCTCACGGAGCGCGGCGGTCCACGCGGTTTCGTCCTCGAGGCGGGTGCGGAACGGGCCGGTGGGCGGGCACACGACCTCGATTCCGAGCCGCTTCGCGCGCAGGATCGCCGGGGCAGCGGGTTGGTCGCAGAACAGCGCCACGATCCTTCCGCCGAGCGTGCCGTGGCGTGCGGCGAGGGCCAGCGCCTCGAAGTTGCTCCCGTGCCCCGATGCGAACACGGCGAGCCTCGGAGTAGATGCGGAGAGCACGCCGCAATCTACCAACCGACCCGAGCCGCGGCAAGTCGGCGCGCCGCTGTTTTCGCGCCCGCGCGCTACTCCTGTGGCGCGGGGATCCGCCGCGCCGCGGGCGGACCGTCGGGAGCGCGCCACGCGTCGTTCCGCCAGTCGAGGAGTTGCGCGCCGGAGTCCGACAGCTCGAACCACAGCGCTCCTTCTTCATCCGTGCGATGGAGCGTGACGCCCGAAGCGGCGAGCCGCGCGAGCGCGCCGGGATCGGGATGGCCGAAGCGATTGCGCCGCCCGACCGAGATCGCCGCGAGCCGTGGCCGCACGCTCGCGAGAAAGCCGGCGCCGCTCGAGGAGCCGGAGCCATGATGCGCGACCTTGAGCAGCGCGAGCGGCGGCGCAATCGCAAGCGCGCGCTCGACCGCGCTGTCGGCATCCGCCGCGAGCAGCGCGCGGCCGGCGCCGCGGCCGATCTCGAGCACCGCGACCGCGCCGTTGTCCGCGGACGTGACCGGCTGCTCCCAATACGACGTCAACGAGTCCGCGGGCGGCGGCCACCGCACGATCATCTCGGGCGCGCCCGCGAGCTCTTCGCCCGTGCGGATCGGCGTGCCGCGGAAGCGCGCGAGCGGACCCGGCACGCCGCGGCGCGCCGCGGGCGCGAGCAGGCGCGCGACGTGCATGCCGCGCAGCACCGCGCGCGCCCCGCCGGTGTGATCGCCGTCGTCGTGCGTGAGCACGAGGAACTCGAGCGATCGCACGCCAGCCCAACGCAGAAACGGCAGCACGACGGCCTGCCCCGCATCCGCGCGCGGTGTGCGCGGACCGCAATCCACGAGCCACCAGCGTCCACCGTTTCCGATCGCGATCGCGTCGCCCTGCCCGACGTCGAGCACCGTGATCCAGGTGCGCGCGGGCGGCGGGCGAAGCGGCGACGCGCCGGCGAGCAGGACGAGCGCCGCGAGCGCGAGCGCCGCTCCCGCGATGCGCGCGGCCTCGCACGCGGGCGGCGCCGCGAGCGCGCGCGACTCGATCGTGCGCGCGGGCGTGAACCCGAGCGCGAGCAGCGCCGCGCCGAGCGCCGCAAGCCACGCTGCCGCGGCGCCCGGTCCGCCGGAGAGCAGCGCGTGCGGAACGCGCTGCGCCGACTCCACGATCGCGCGCAGCATCCAGGCGAGCGGCTCGCAGGCGTGGAGGAACGGCGCGCCCGCGCCCGGCACGGCGAGATCGAACAGCGCGCCGATCCACGCCGCGATGAGCAGCAGCCCGGTGACCGGGACCGCGATCAGGTTCGTCGCGCCGGCGGTCCAGGCCAGCGCGTGGAAGCGCGCGAGCAGGAGCGGGAGCGAGACGAGCTGCGCGCTCGCGGTCGGTCCGAATGCGAGCGCGAGCGGTCGCGCCGGTCCGCGTGCCGCGCCGATCGCGGCGCCGATCGTGACGAGCCCCGTGGTCGCAGCCGCGGAGAGCTGGAAGCCGAGATCGCCAGCCCATCCGGGGCGCAGCGCGAGCAGCGTGACGGCCGCCACCGCGAGCGCCTGGACCGGATCGAGCGCACGCTGCGTGAAGCGCGCGAGCGCGAGCAGCAGCTCGCCGAACGCAGCGCGAGCGAGCGAAGGGATCGGCCCGGCCAGCAGCAGGTAGAGCGCGGCGCAGCCGCCGCGCGCGAGCGCCCGCCCGCGCACGCCGGCGCCGAGCGTCGCCGCAATCGCGCGCGCGACCGCCGCGAGCCACGCGACGTGGAGCCCCGAGAGCGCGAGCAGGTGCGTGAGCCCCGCGGCGCGAAACGCGGCGTCCAGGTCGGTGTCGATCGCGGAGCGGTCGCCGAACACGAGCGGCACGACGAGCTCCGCGGCGCGCTCCGAGAGCGAGCGATGCAGCACGCGCTCGATCGCGCGGCGCCACCGCATGACCGTGACGCGCGGCCACGCCGCGAGCCCGCGCGCGGCCCGCACGTCCGCGAACGGCGCGAACCCCGAGCCCGCGATGCCCGACGCGTCCGCCGCGGCGCGCAGGTCGAACCCGCCGGGATTGCGGAGCCGAGGCGGCGGATCGAGCCGCGCGAGCGCGCGCACCGAGTCGCCCCACTCGGCGACCGAGCCCTCCGGCAGACGGAGCCGCACGCGAGACCCGGCGACGAGCGCCGGGCGCCCGGCGTGCACCTCGAGGGTGACGAGCGGCGCGCCCGACTCGAGCTGCGGAGGCTCGACGATCACGCCGTCCACCCAGTACGTGTCGCTGGCCCCGAGCGCCGCGCGCGCGACCTCGATGCGCGCGCGGTGGGCAAATCCGCGCGACGCGCCGGCGAGCGCGAACGCCGCGACCAGCAGCGCGGTCGCGCCGCGCGCGCGGAACGCCGCGATCCCGCCCGCGGCCAGGGAGAGAGCGAGGAGGAGCGCGGCGAGGCGCGCGTCCGCGGCGCCGGACCGCGCGAACAGCAACCCGGCCCACAGCGCGGCAGCGACCGGGACCGCGACCCTCCCGCCCATGCGGACGCGGAATGCGAATCGCGCGCCGCGCCGCGTGCGTGGCCGCGCGCCGGTTTCTGCGTGGAGGGGATCGCGCCGCCGTCACCGGCGTGGCCGCCGGCGTCAACCGCGGGGGCGCCCGGGAATCAGTGCTTCGTCTGATCGACCTGGGCGGTCGTGATCTCGGTGAAGTACTCGTCGCCGGTCGAGGTGAGCGCGCTCAGGTAGTAGAGCGTGCTGGTCTGGCCGTCGAACACGCCGAGCGGGAACACCGTGACGCCCACCGCTCCGGTCGGCGTCCTCATGATGTCGAGCGCGTAGCGGCGCCACGGTCCGTCGGCGCCGCGCACGTGCAGCCACATCTCGTGGATGTCGGAGACGCGCACGCCATCCAGCGCGGCCGAGACGAGCGTC
>Ga0318553_10000947_pt1 | contig 10004 bp, 9 predicted proteins | sample GRESIP082b2f21_FD_203686 | JGI IMG/M metagenome (GOLD analysis project Ga0318553, IMG submission 203686) | Tropical soil microbial communities from Luquillo Experimental Forest, Puerto Rico - GRE.SIPMG.082b2f21 | ecosystem: Environmental > Terrestrial > Soil > Tropical forest > Bulk soil...
GGAGAAGACGGCACCGGGTGCTCCGCACGTGCTGATCGTCCGGACCCCCGACGGGCGGCTGACCTGGCTGCAGGCTCTCGCCTCGCGGCGCAAGGGCGATGTCACCGCGGGGATCCCGGCCGCGTTCACCGGGATCCTGATGACCGACGGCTACACCGGCTACCAGCACCTCCTGCACCGGCTGGCCGGCATCCAGCAGTGCTGCGCCCACGTGATCCGCCGCTGCCGCGCAGTCACCAAGCTCGGTCCCGGCGGCCTGCAGTCCTGGGCCGGCGACATCATCGCCGTCCTGCGCGAGGCGCACCAGGCCGTCGAAGACACCCGCGCCCGCGGCAGCACCGATCTAGGCGCGGAGATACTGGACAAGCTCCGCCAGCGCTACATCGAGGCCGCCGATTTCGGGATCATCCATAACCGGCTGCGGGACTGGCACGACGGTAACCACCCCGGCTACGCCCTCGGCTGCTGGCTGCGCCGGTATAAGGAGCAGGTCTTCCTATGTGTCCATTCACGGGGTCTCAGCGCGACCGTGACTACCAGCGATAGATGACGTTTCCCAGATTTACCTGGCGTGAGCAGAGATCGCGGGACGAGCTGCCGCTGCTCGGGGCGCTCGTACTCCTCCCTGTCCCGGTCCGGCGGTGGAAATTCGCCGGCCAGCGCGCGGCGGGGGTTGTTCAGGACCGGCTCGGGCATCACGGGTACCGGGGGTGCGGCATGCAGCCCTGGGCGTGCCGGCGGGCGTCGGGCCGGGTCTGCCCCGGAAAACCGGTAGGCGGTGCTGGACGCCGGGGCGGATACTTGCCGGGTGACCGGTGATCCGCCGGGCGCCCCGGGTGAGCCCGGACTGTCAGTTGCGGGTGCGCGTGCGCTGCTGGGGCGGGCCGGGGTTGGCACGAAGGACGTTCGGGTCAGCCTGGTCCATCGGCACAATCACGTCTGGCGCATCGGCACGGCCGGCGGCGCGTACTTCGTCAAGGCCTGGACCAAGGACTGGTATGACTGGGCCGATACGCTGACGACGGGTGCGCTGAACGCCGACCATGAGGCCGCCGCGTACCAGCTGCTGGCGGCCCGCGGCCTGGCGGTACCCGAGGTCGTGGCCGTCGACCAGACCGCCGGCAACCCGCTGGGGCGGCCGCTGCTGGTGACCCGCGAGCTGGCGGGCTCGCCGTTTCCTGAGGCGCTGGCGCAGGCCGGCGATGCTGGCGAGCGTCACGCCCTGGTGCGGGCCGTGGGGGCCTACCAGGCGCGCATGCACGGCATTGTCATGGCGGCGCCGGGCTACTTCGGGCGCCAGGGACCGTTCGGGGGCGACTGGGAGCACGGCCACCAGTCCGCCCGGGCGTATTACCGCGCCATGGAGATCTGGTGGCGCGCGGATGAGGAGGCGGGCGCGGACCCGGCGCTGGTGGCGGCGGCACGCGCCTACGCGGGGCGGATGCGGCCGCGCGTGGAGGCGGCGTTCGTGCCGCCGAGGTTCACCCAGGCCAACTGCCACGCGGTGCAGTTCTTCGCCGCGCGCACGCCGGGCGGCTGGGCGGTGACCGGGGTCGTCGACATGGAGGTCGCGCTCGGCGGCTGGCCGCTGCTGGACGTGGCGGGCATCGCGTGGGACCTGAGCCACCCCAGGTTCGGCGGCTACCGCTGGTGGCGGCCCTGGTTCGAGGGCTACGGCGAGCCGGACATCGACCTGTTCCGGCTGGTCCTGCTCACCACGGGCTCGGGCGCGGCCCGGCGCGGCACCATGCTGCGGCGCCTGCTGGCCAGCGATACCTGGGATGAACTGCTCGACGTGTCGGCATTGCACCCCGGCGGCGGGCGGGCAGCCCGCCGGCGATGACCTGCCGGCTCCACGCCAAGGGGCCCGGTGACGGCGGGCACCGAGTCGCCGTTGCGCTCCTGACGTGCAATTACATCCGGCTTCCTCAGACGGTGAGCCGCCGGAACCCCGGCCTGCACGCCTGCTGTGTCCGGGACATCACGCCGGCTGCGACACGCCCGCGTGCGCTGGTGGTTGAACTTTCAGCACAGGTTGAGCATGCTTGCGGCTCGTGCCTGATGGCCCTGGGACAGGCGGCGAGCAGGGTGACCTGGTTCCGCGGTTGCGGGCTGTCGTGGGGGCGAAGGACGAGCAGATCACGGCGCTGACGGCAAGCCTGGAGGCGGCGCTGGCTGCGCTGGCGGGCGAGCGGGAGTTGCGGCGCCGGCTGGAGCTGCGGGTCGCGGAGCTGGAGCGCAGGCTGCCGGTGGACAGCACGGACTCGGGCACGCCGAGCTCGACGGAGCGGATCGGGGCGAAAGGGGCCCGGAAAGCGCGGCAGCAGTCCGAGCGGCAGCGCCGCACGGACCGCAAGCGCGGCGGGCAGCCCGGTCATCAGGGCAAAGGCCTGGAACGGGACCCGGATCCGAACGACACGCAGACCGCGGATCCGCCGGCGGAATGCCGTTCTTGCCGCGCCTCCCTGGACGGTGCGGATGCCGTGGAGCCGCGGTGGGCGCAGGTCATTGACGTGGAGATGCTCCGGAACGTGACCGAGTGGGCGCTGCCGGGCCTGTCATGCCCGTGCTGCGGGACGGTGACGTTCGCGGGCCCGCCTCCGGGCCTGCACGCCGGCGCGGTATCGTACGGGCGGCCCTGAACGCGGCAGCGGTGCTGCTGTCGTGCCACGGGAACGTGCCGGCGGAGCGGGCCTCGCAGGTCATCGCCATGCTGCTCGGCATGAAGGTCTCGGCCGGCTGGGTCGATAAGGCCGCCGCCCGGGTGAGCGCGCAGCTGAGAGCAGCCGGGTGCGACGAGGCGATGATCGCGGCGCTGGCGGCCGAGGACGTGCTGGCCGCCGACGAGACCCCGGTGAACGTCCTGGACCAGACGGCGCCGCGGCACGCGCCGGGCGAGACCGGAGACAGCGGCCCGCGGGAGAAGGACGGCACGGATGCTGCCGGCGCGCCGCACATGCTGATCGTCCGTACTCCGGACGGGAGGCTGACGTACCTGCAGGCCATCGGCTCCCGCCGCAAGGACAGCGCCGGCGGCGGCATCCCGCCCCTGTTCCGCGGGTACCTGATGACCGACGGCTACACCGGCTACCAGCACCTCCTGACCAGGATCGCGGGCATCCAGCCATGCTGCCAGCATGTCATCCGCCGGGCTCGCGCCGTGGTGAAACCCGGCCCCGGCGGCGCCCAGAACCGGGCCGGGGACGTCATCGCGATCCTGCGCGAAGCCCACCGGGCCGTCGCCGGCGCCCGCGCCCGAGGAGACACCACCTTGGACCAGCAGGTCCTCGATGACCTGCGACAACGCTACGACACCGCCGTCAGGTCCGGGATGATCCACAACCGGCTGCGGGACCGGGACACCGGGAACCACCCCGGATACACGCTCGCCACCTGGCTCCGGGACTATAAGGAACAGGTCTTCCTGTTCACCCGCGACTTCAGCGTGGACTGGACGAACGATCGGGCTTCACACTGCACCTCCTGGGGGTGTTGCGCAGTATTCGGCTGGGGTGGCCGGTGGGGCTGGCTGGCTGATGTGATCCTGGCATGGGGTGGTGACATTTTTGGGGGTTCGCGGGCGGCCGGAGACGCGGTGCGGGTTGCGGCGGCCTGACCGGCGGGGGTCGCCGAGCTGCTGGCCGGCTTGCCTGACCTGGGCCAGGGTGGGCCGGGTCTGGCCCGGGTGGTAGAGGAAGATGCCGCGGTCGTCGGCTTGCTCGCCGGTGATCAGGCTGAGCTGGTGCCAGCGTTTGATGCTCTGGGTATGCGCGGTGAGCTGGCGGGCGATCTCGTCGAGGGTGAGCAGGCCGCGGTCGCGCAGCCGCCGGTGGTGGCTGCGGAGGCCGCGTTCTTGGCTGTATCTGGCGACGTGTTCGCCGGTCCAGGGTGTGGTGTGGCCGCCGTGGGGCGCCTTGCGGGTGTTGAGGGTGCCGGCGATCTGCGCGTAGGTGTGGTGCTCCAGTAGCTGGTCGATCAGGGTGATCACCTCGTCGGGGGTTTTGCGGAGCTGCCAGGCGTTGAGCGGGACGGGCAGGTGCAGGACGTGGTGGCTGCCGCCGGGAAAGCGGATGGCGGCGGTGATGGTGTCCTGGCCGCGGGTGAGGGTCACGTCGCTGACCAGCAGGCGCAGGAGGCGTTTACGCTCGCGCGCCGGGGTGGCCGGGTCGTTCCAGAGTGCGGGCAGGTCGGCGGCCAGGGCACGGATGCGGGCGCGTTGCTGCTCATCGAGCGCGACGGCGGCGGTCTTGGCGGCGGTGTAGTGGTCCTGGGCGTCGGCTAGCTCGCGCAGGCGGGCGTTCCAGTCGGCTTCGAGGGCGTCAGCGACCAGCCGGTTGCCGGGATCGACGGCCAGGTAGCGGCGGCGGGCCTGGTCGGCGGCGTGCTGGGCGCGCTGGACCGAGGCGGCGCGCAGCGAGTCGGCGTGCTGTGCCTGGTGGATCAGCTCGTCGCTGACCGACAAGGCGACTTCCAGGGCGAGCGGGGTGAGGGTGGCCAGGAGCAGGCCGGCGACGGCGGCGTCGATGATGGCGCCGGGCATGTGCTGGCAGATCGGGGCGGCGTTCTGGATGCCGTCGTGCTGGCAGACGTAATCAGGCACGGTGGTGCCGTCATTCCGGCAGTGATAGCGCACGGTCATGCGGCGGCCGCACCGACCGCAGATGATCAGCCCCTGGAGCAGGGCGGGGCCTTCCCGGGCCGGCCCGGCGTTGCGGTTGTGGCCGTGCGCGGCGGCGTTGGCGGCCAGCGTCTGCTGGTTGGCCTGGTATTGCGGCCAGGTCAGGTAGCCGGGATGGTGGTCGTGGATCAGCACGGTCCACTCGCCGGCGGGTTTGGCCAGGGTGTGCGGGCGCCCGTCCAGGTCAGTGGTGTGGCGGGCCCGCCCGTAGACGTAGGCGCCGGCGTAGGCGGGATTGTGCAGGACGTTCAGGACCTGGTCGTGGCACAGGCTGTTCCAGTACAGCTCGCCGGCATGGGGGCCGCTGCGGTGGCGGCCGGGGAACAGCAGCTGCTGGTCACGGAACGTCTTGACCACGGCGAACGCCGAGCCGGTGGCGGCGAAGGTTTCGAACAGCAGCGACAGGGCGCCGCGGACGCCGACGTCGGGGTCCAGGGTCACCTGGTCGCGCAGGTCGTAGACCAGCCCGATCGGCAGCTGCAGCTTCAGTTCCCCGCGGCGGGCCTTGGCCAAGATCCCGCCGCGGAGCCGGGCCCGCAGGAAATGGAGTTCGAATTCCGACATCTGGCCTTTGAGGCCCAGCAGGGCACGGTCGTTGAAACTGGTCGGGTCATACAGCCCGTCCTCGTCCAGGATCAGGGTGTCGTTGTGCGCGCAGATCTGCAGCAGCCGCTGCCAGTCGGCGTTGTTGCGCGCCAGTCTCGAGCATTCCAGGCCAAGCACGATCCCGGCCCGGCCGAGGGAGACCTCGGCGACTAGGTGCTGGAACCCTTCCCGGTCAGCGGCCGAGGCCCCGGAATGCCCCTGGTCGATGTCGATCACGTGGATCCGGTCGGTGCTCCAGCCCAGCGCGATGGCCCGGCCGCGCAGGTCGTACTGGCGGGCGGTCGACTCGGTGTTGTTAGCGACCTGGTAGAGGGTGGACTGGCGGATGTAGAGGTAGGCGTCGCGGCGGAGCCGCGCCGCGGTCACCTTGCCGGTGGTATCGGCGCTGGTCATGGGTCATCGGCTTCCTGATCGGGGGCAGGCGCGTGGCGCTGCCCGGCAGTGCGGGCATGGGCGAGCGTCATCTGGGCCAGCACCGCGACGATCTGATCGGTGCCGGCGGGCAGGAACGGCAGGCAGGCCGGCGTGGAGCCGGCATCACCTCCTCCGGTCGCGGGGGCGGACGGGGACGGGGTCGTGGTGGACAGGGACGCGTCGGCCTGCGGGGCCGTTCCTGCGGTGGCGCCGGGCTCGGGCGATGCCGCCTCCACGGCGGCCCACGCGGCCATCCAGGCGGCCATCCCCTTGGCGGCCAGCACGCCCAGCCCGTGCCGCCACCCGCCGCTGCCGCTGGCCGCGGCGGCGCGCAGCAGCTCATACCGGCCGGCGGACTGCGCCGGGCAGGCCGTGCCGCCGGCCTGGTCAGCCGCTTTTGGGGTGGTCCTGCCCGGGCTGTGCGGCATGGGAGGCCCGGGCGGCCCGGCGGCGGCCCAGCGCGCGTTCTGCTGAGCGCGGGTGCACGCTGATCCCGGTCCGCTGGCGCAGCGCGGCGGCCAGGCCGGCCGGGCGCAGCGTGGCGTCGGCGGCGAGCAGCTCCTCCAGCAGGTCCACGACCTCCTCGGTCAGCTTGTGGCCGCTCTTGGGGCCGGGCCTGGCCGGGATGAGCCCGGCCAGGCCCTGCTCGGCCAGTGCCGACTTGGCCGTATACAGCGACTGGCGGGAGAACCCGAAGGCCGCCGCGGCCGCCGCGGCCGGCACGCCGTCGATCTCCGAGCGGCGCACCATCTCGTACTTGACCTGGACCAGGTCCGCCGGATCGAAGAAGGAGCCCGGCGCGAACGCCGGATCGGTCACCTTCTCCGGACGCGGGTTCAGCGTCCTGGATGCCGCCAGCGCTCGCGTCTTGCCATCGTCTCGCCGGGTCATTCCGCCTCCAGGGAAGTCGGCTCGTCCAGGAGATTATGCCGGATGGAATCTGCGTGATGACGTCGGCGCGCCGACGAAGGAGGATATCAGCAGGACAGAGTGACACTTGCCGGATAGCCCGGCGGAGACGGCGGCCCAGTCCGGCAATACCCGGCAGAATCCGCTGGACAGTCACGGCAGAATCCTCTTGACACTCCGGCGGGCAGCACCCGAACCCGCACCCAGCTGGGCGACCAGCTCGGCAAGCACCAGCAGATCCGCCGTGCGAAACGGCGAACGCCCTGCCGACACCACCACGAACGGGTCCGCCGGCACGACATCGGTCCACTCCGCCGGCAGACTCGCCAGCTCACCGCTGTCATCGAAGAAGAAGACCCGATCGGACTGCCAGGTCCTGCGGCGTTTCACGAACTCAAACGAGCGGCCGGACAACGGATGGAACCGGTGCGTGACCCGCACCAGATCCGGATACTTCCCACCCGCCACATCACATGCAGTCGACGACTCGGTCGAACAACGGAACCGGGCGCGACATCCTGATGGCCAAGCGCCACGCCCGCGGCCGGGAGCGAGGCGGCAGTCCGTCCCGGAGGATCTGTCCCGGAGTGTCGATCCGGGGGTAGCGCCACTCGACTACGGGGAAAGACCAGCCACGAGACGGAGAGATAACGTGCCATGAAGTACCTGATGCTGCTCTATGCGGACAGCCCGATGCCCGAGCCGGGCACCCCTGAGGCGCGCAGGCTGTTCGACGACTGGGCCGAGGCCAGGCAGGCGATGACCGACGCGGGCGTGCTGATCGAATGCGCTCCGCTGCAGCCGGCCCCGGCATCCACGACCGTCCGGGTACGGGGCGGCGAGACGCTGCTCACCGACGGGCCGGCGGCGGAGATCAAGGAGGTGTTCGGCGGGCTCACGCTGATCGAGTGCGACGACCTTGACGACGCGCTGAAGTGGGCCGCGCGGCTGCCCACCGCGTCGGCTGGCAAGGTGGAGGTCCGGCCGTTTTATCAGGTGCCGGACTGAGCGACCAGTACGGCGAGCTGTTCCGCGACTGCTGGTGGTCGGCGGTCGCCGTCCTCACCCGGCTCACGGGTGACCTGGAGACGGCCGAGGACGCGGTGCAGGACGCGTGCGCGCTCGCCTTGACGAAATGGCCAGCCGAGGGGGTGCCGTCCAGCCCCCGCGGCTGGCTCGTCGGCGTGGCGCGGCACAAGGCGCTCGACCTGCTGCGCCGCGAAGCCCGGCGGGCGCCGCTGGAGGCCGCGGCGGCGCGGGACTGGCCCGGTCCTGCCGATGATGCGCCCGGCGGGGAAGAACCGGGCGACGAGGAACTCGCTCTCATCTTCATGTGCTGCCATCCCGCGCTCGATCCGCAGGCGCGTATCGCGCTGACCCTGCGCTGCGTGTGCGGCCTGGCCACGGCGGAGATCGCCGCCGCCTTCGTCGTCCCGGAGCCGACGATGGCCCAGCGCCTGGTCCGGGCCAAGCGCAAGATCCGCCAGGCCGGCATACGGCTGAGATCGCCGGGCCGTGAGGACCTGCCGCGGCGCCTGGCGGCGGTGCTCCGGGTCGTCTACCTGGTCTTCACCCAGGGCCACATGGCACCGGCCGGCCCCGACCTGGTGCGGGGCACGCTGTGTGAGCAGGCGATCCGGCTCGCCCGCGCGCTCGCCGCGCTGATGCCGGACGAGCCGGAGGTCACGGGCCTGCTGGCGCTGCTCCTGCTCACCGACGCGCGCCGGGAAGCCAGAACCAGCGACGCGGGTGAGCTCGTCCTGCTCGGCGACCAGGACCGCGGCAGATGGAATGCGGCCAAGATCACCGAGGGCACGGCCCTGCTGGGACGGGCGCTCACGGCCGGCCGCCCCGGCCCGTACCAGTGGCACGCCGCGATCGCCGCGAGCCACCTCGAGCCAGTCACCGACTGGCGGGAGGTCGCCGCGCTGTACGGTGAGCTGGCGCGGTACGAACCCACCGCGGTGACCGAGGCGAACCGGGCCGTCGCCGTCGCGATGGCCGAAGGGCCCGCCGCCGGCCTGGCGATCCTCGACTCCCTCGGCTCCCGGCTGGCCCGATGGCCGCAATTCCACATCGCGCGGGCCGAGCTGCTGCGCAGGACCGGCCGGACCGGGGAAGCGATCGCTGCCTTCCGGCAAGCGCTGGACTTGCCGCTACCCCAGCCTGAGCAAGCCTTCCTCCAGCGGCGCATCAGCGAGCTTCGCGACATCCGCGACGGGTAAACGTCCGGGCCGGGCAGCGTTCAGCCAGCGGGCCCCATTGCGGCAGACAGGCGGAGGTGCCAGGAGGAGTTTCCGCGGAACTGCGAAACTCAGGCACACAGCCACCAAAAGGGACCTATCTAGTTACATACCATCATGCGCGGCTACCCAACCGGGAATGCGCTGCTGCTATTGTATCTCTTGATAACACGATTCCTCTTTCAAGCGCAGATACGCCCATACCCCAATCGAACTGAGGAATTATATACCTGGCGATTTCGCCGTGTGATCGATCGCGACACCGATAAGCTATCTCCGAGCTTAGATCTACAGCGGCTTAACCGCTGACAACGCTATCAGGAACAAGCGTTCCTCGCACGGCGCTACGTGCCACTCTTACCTGACTTCGCTCAGACCCGATTCCGCGAGTAGGCCGGTGACATGACCCTGTAGATGTCGATAGGTGCCGCTCTGGCCTGGGATGATGATCGCTGCCAAGTGATTACCGGCCCAGTGGAGAGGACACCTATCTGGTGAGCAGGATACGTGCTGGCAGCGGCCGGCGTCGGGGGGTGCGGGCCGGCGCGCCGGATCGGTCGCTGACGGCAAATGCGGGCCTGGCCGTGGTCACCGAGTTGTGCGGGCGGCTGGGCGTGGTCGAGGCGCTGGATGCGGCGGTCGGCCCGATCAAGCAGCGGGATCGCGGGTTCGGTGCTGGGGAGATGCTGTGCGGGATCGCGGCGGCGCAGCTGGCCGGGGAGGACTTCCTGACCGGGCTGGACCGCCAGCGCGCTGATGCGGCGGGTCAGCTGATCACGCCGGTGCCGGGCCTGGCGTCCACGACCGCGGCCGGGCTGGCCCGGCGGATCACTCCGGCCCAGCGGGAAGCGGTCGAGCGCGGCCTGGCGGCGGTGACCGGGCAGATGCTGGACCTGGTGCCCGCGGAGCGGGCGGCGGCTCTGGCCGCCGGGCCGGTCACCATCGACCTGGACACCACTGACGTGGAGGTCTACGGCCGCAAGAAGCGCGGCGTGGCCTGGAACCACCAGGGCCAGCGGGTCGGGCGGCCGCACGTGGCGGCCTGGGCCGAGACGGAGGTCGTGCTGGCCGCTGAGCTGGGCGACGGCACCGATGACCCGCGCGCGACCGCGCCGGACCTGGTGCGCCGCGCCCTGGCCGCCCTGCCGGAGCGG
>Ga0318553_10000954_pt1 | contig 9980 bp, 9 predicted proteins | sample GRESIP082b2f21_FD_203686 | JGI IMG/M metagenome (GOLD analysis project Ga0318553, IMG submission 203686) | Tropical soil microbial communities from Luquillo Experimental Forest, Puerto Rico - GRE.SIPMG.082b2f21 | ecosystem: Environmental > Terrestrial > Soil > Tropical forest > Bulk soil | place...
CGTGCTGCGCAACATCGTGCGCCGCGGCGACGCGCGGGTGGTCGATGAGACCACCGAGCACCGCGAGGAGCTCCGCTCGATCGTCGTACCGCCGGGCGCGTGGGCCGTGGGTCGCAGCCTCGGCGAGGTGCGCAACCGCGGCGTCGCCGTGACCTTCACCGGGGTGCGCCGCCGCGGCATTCTCGGCCGCGAGCCTGCAGGCGACACCATCCTGCGCGATGGCGACATCGTGGTGGTCTACGGCCAGCCCGAGGAGCTCGAGCGCGCCGAGGCCGTGCTGCTCGCGGGCTGAGCGCGCGCCCGGCGCGCGCGCGGGCCGTTAGAATGCTCCTCCTGCCTCACCTGGAACGACTGAGTTGAATCGCAGCGAGATCCACTTCCCACAGAAGCACGAGCCGCTGCGCGATGACGTGCACGCGCTCGGGGCTCTGATTGGCGAGATCCTGCGCGAACAGGGTGGCGAGCAGCTGTTCGAGCTGGTCGAGCTCGATCGTGTCGCCGCCATCCGCGGCCGCGGCGGCTCGCGCCAGGCGCGCGCCGAGCTCGCGGCCTGTGTGCGCGACCGACCGCCGGCGCTGGCACGGGATCTGCTGCGCGCGTTCGCGATGTGGTTCCAGGTGGTGAATCTCGCCGAGCAGGTGCACCGCATTCGCCGCCGCCGCGATTACTTCCTCAAGGACAGCCAGCGGCCGCAGCCCGGCGGCGTCGAAGACGCCATCGCCGCACTCAAGGCCAAAGGTCTCAGCCAGCAGGAGATGCTCGAGCTGATCGGCGCGCTCTCCATCCAGCCGGTGCTCGCGCCGCACTCCACCGAGGCGAGTCGACGCACGCTGCTGCGCAAGCAGCAGCGCATCGCGCAGCGCCTGCTCGAGCGGCTCGACCCGAGCTTGACCCCCAACGAGTCGCGCAGTATCTGGAGCAACATCCGCATGGAGCTCACCGCGGCGTGGCAGACCGAGGAGCTGCCGCGCGAGCGGCTCACGGTGGCGGACGAGCGCGAGCAGATCCTGTTCTACCTGGTGGAGATTCTCTACCGCGTGGTACCGGCGTTCTACGAGGAGCTCGCCCAGGCGCTCGAGACGGTCTACGGCGCGCGCGGCGGCACGCTACGCCTGCCCGCCATCCTGCACTTCGGCTCCTGGGCTGGCGGCGACATGGACGGCAACCCCGACGTGCACGCCAAGACGATCCGCGAGACTCTGGCACGGCACCACCAGGTGATCCTGCACAGCTACTTCGCCGAGTGCCAGGAGCTCGCGCAGCGGCTCTCGCAGAGCGCGAGCCGCGTGTCGGCGTCCGCGGAGCTCGGCAAGCGCGTCGAGGAGTACATGCGGCTGCTGCCGGGAGCCCGCGCCATCACTCCGGCGCGCCACGACCGCATGCCGTATCGGGTGTTCCTCGCGCAGATCGGCGAGCGGCTGCGCAATGCTTACGAGGGACGCGCGAGCGGTTACGAGAACGCGCACCAGTTCCGCGAGGATATCGCGCTCATCGCACTCAGCCTGCGGTCCAACAAGGGCGTCAACGCCGGGCTCTTCTACGTCGAGCGGCTGCTGCGGCGCATCGAGACCTTCGGCTTCCACCTCGCGACGCTCGATGTGCGCCAAAACGCCAGCGTCCTGCACGAGGTCATTGCCCAGGGGTTCGACGATGCCCGCTGGCTCGGGCGCGACCGGCGCGAACGCCGCGATCTGCTGGCGCAGGCGCTCGAGAAGGATCGCGGCCCGGTGACCGAGCTCGGCGCCCTCGGCCGACGCACGCTCGCGGTGTTCGACGCCATCGTCCAGGGCCGCCATCGCTATGGCGCCGACGCCATCGGCTATTTCATCGTGAGCGGCGCTGCCGGCGCCGACGACCTGCTGGCGGCGCTGTTGCTCGCGCGTTGGGCGGAGGTCTACGACAAGCGTACCGGCGAGATCGCGCTCGACATCGCCCCGCAGTTCGAGACTACCGCGGCGCTCACTGCCTGCGGCAACACCATGCAGGAGCTGCTCGCCGACCCGCTCTACCGTCGTTACCTCGAGGCACACGGGCGCCGCCAGTGCGTGCTGATCGGCTACTCCGACACCAACAAGGAGACCGGGCCGTGCGCCGCGCGCTTCACCATCCACCAGGCGCAGCGCGATCTCGCCGCGGTGCTGCGCGCCGCCGGCGAGCAGCACGTGCTGTTTCACGCCCGTGGTGGCAGCGTCGCCCGTGGTGGCGGCCGCATCGAAGCGATCATCCGCGCCGCCCCCGCCGGTGCGGTGAATGGCGTGCTGCGCGTCCGCGAGCAGGGCGCGACCGTCAAGCAGGGCTACGGCCTGCGCCCGATCGCCATGCGTACGCTCGAGCGCGCCTTCAACGCGCTCAGCCTCACGACCGCCGAGCTGCGGCGCGGCGAGCTCGCCGCGGACTCACCCGCGCATGTGGAGATCGCCGCGCATCTTGCCGAGCAGAGCCGTGCCGCCTACCGGCGGCTCATCTACGGGGAGGCGCAGTTCTACCGGTTCTTCGAGGCGGTGACGCCGATCGATGTGATCGAGCGCATGCAGATCGGCGCGCGTTCGGTGCATCGCTCCGAGAAGGCTGGGCTCGAGGAGCTGCTGCCGGTGCCTTGGGTGTTCGCCTGGTCGCAGACGCGCTACATGCTGCCCGGCTGGTACGGCGCGGGTAGCGGCCTGGCGGCGGTGGTGGAGAAGTTCGGCCTGCCGCGCGTGCGCGCGGCGTTCTCCTCCTGGTTCTTCCTGCGCAATCTCCTCGATGACATCGAGACCATGCTGGCGCATGCCGACCTCGAGATCGCCCGCTACTACGATGCGCTCGCCCCCGAAGAGCTGCGCCGCTATTCCGGCGAGCTGCGCGCCGAATACCAGCGTGCCTGCACGCAGGTGCTGGCCATCCGCGACAGCCGCGAGCTGCTCGACTCCGATCCGACCATGCAGCGCTCCATCCGCCTGCGCAACCCCTACCTCGATCCCATGAACCTCATGCAGGTGGACCTGCTGCAGCGCTGGCGCGCGGGCGGCCGTGAGGACCGCGAGCTGTTCGCGGCGCTGCTCGCGAGCGTCGGCGGCATCGCCCAGGGGCTGCAGAGCACCGGTTGAACCATGGCCGACACCCTAACCATCCGTCCCGCCGCGGCGCATGAGCTGCCGCTGGTGCTCGAGTTCATCCGTGAGCTGGCGGTGTACGAGCGCCTCGAGCACGAGATGTCTGCGACCACGGCAGATCTCGCCACCTCGCTCTTCGGTCCGCGCCGGTACGCGGAGGTGGTGTTCGCCTGCCTGGACGGTACCCCGGTCGGCTTCGCCCTGTTCTTCCACAACTTCTCGACGTTCATCGGCAAGCCCGGCATCTACCTCGAGGACCTGTTCGTCCGCCCGCAGGCGCGCGGCCGCGGCATCGGCAGGCGCCTGCTGGCGTGGCTCGCGCGCACGACGCTCGAGCGCGGCTGTGCGCGGCTCGACTGGGCGGTGCTCGACTGGAACGCACCGTCGATCGCCTTCTACTGCAGCGTCGGCGCGGTCGCGCAGGATGAGTGGACCATCATGCGCGTGAGTGGCGCGGCGCTCGAGGATCTGGCGCGCGGCTGAGCGGCGCCGCGGTCAGCCCATGGCTAATCCGAAGATCCTGCCGTGCGACCAGGCGGCCATCCGTGCCGCAGCCAGCGTGCCGGCGTGTACGGCGCGGCGCACCTGGGTGCTGGTGGCCGCGGTGCTCGGATCGACGATGGCCTTCGTCGATGAGTCGGTGGTGAATGTCGCTCTGCCGAAGATCGAGAGCGATCTGCACACGACACTCGGGGCAATGCAGTGGGTCGTGAACGCCTACACGCTCTGCATGTCCGCGTTGCTGCTGGTCGGTGGTGCCGCGGCAGACCAGTTCGGTCGCCGTCGCGTGTTCGTGATCGGTGTGCTGGTGTTCGCCGCGGCTTCGCTCGTCTGCGGCCTCTCGCCCAGCGTGCAGGTGCTGATCGGCGCGCGCGTGGTGCAGGGCGTCGGGGCGGCGCTGCTCGTGCCGTGCTCGCTGGCGCTGATTGGCGCAGCGTACAGCGAGAAGGAGCGCGGAGCTGCGATCGGCATCTGGTCGGGCGCCTCGGCGATCGCCGCGGGCGTCGCGCCGCTCCTTGGCGGCACTCTGGTGGATCACCTGTCGTGGCGTGCGATCTTTCTGATCAATCCGCTGCTGGCGGTCCCGACGCTCTGGATCGCGCTGCGCCACGTGCCCGAGAGCCGCGACAACCAAGCGAGCACCGAGCTCGACTGGCGCGGCGCGGTGCTGGTGTTCGTGGGCCTGAGCGCGCTGGTGTACGGCCTGATCGCAGCCGCAGCGCGCGGCTGGACCGATGCCCGCGTGCTCGCCGGACTCGCAGCGGGCGTCCTCGGGCTGAGCCTCTTCCTGGTGGTCGAGCGGCGCGCCCGGGCGCCGATGATGCCGCTCGAGCTGTTCCGTCTGCGCACGTTCAGCGGCATCAACCTCCTGACGCTCCTGCTCTACGGCGCACTCGGTGGCGCATTTTTCTTTCTGCCCTTTCTGCTGATACAGGCGCGCGGCTACTCCGCGACCGCCGTAGGCGCGGCCTACCTGCCATTCACGCTGGTGCTGGGCGTGCTGTCGCGCTGGTCGGGTGGACTCGTCGATCGCTTCGGGGCGCGCGGGCCGCTCATCATCGGGCCAGCGCTCACGGCACTCGGCTTCCTGCTGCTCTCCATGACCCATGCGCCATTCGCCTTCGTGCTCGTGTCGATGACGGTGCTCGGGCTGGGGATGGCCATCACGGTGGCGCCGCTCACGACCGCGGTCCTCAACGCCGTGCCCGCCCAGCGCACCGGAGTCGCCTCCGGCATCAACAACGCGGTCGCTTCCGTCGGCGGTCTGTTGGTGGTTGCGCTACTCGGCACGGTGGCGCTCGGCGTGTTCGACCGCGCCCTCGACCGGCATCTGGCGGAGACACCCGTCTCGAGCGCGGTCGCGCAGGTGGTCGACAGCGCGCGGGGCGGGTTCGTCACCCCGGCGATGCCGCCCGCCCTCTCCCCCGCGGAGCGCGCACGCACTCGGGCGATCGTTGCCGCCTCGCTCGAGGACACCGTGCGTCTGGCGTTGTGGGTCGCCGCCGCTCTCGCGCTCGCCAGCGCACTGGTCACGGCCGTAACCATTGCGCCGGCAGCGGCCCTCACGGTCGCCGGTACACCACCCCGTCCTTCATGACGAACACGACGTGCTCCACCGCCGCGATGTCCTGGGTCGGATCGCCGGAGACCGCCACGAGGTCGGCGAGCATCCCCGCGCGCACGCGTCCGAGGTCGGACTCGCGGCGCAGGATCCGGGCGTCGGTCGCGGTCGCGGCAGTGAGTGCCTGGAGCGGCGTCATGCCATCGCGCACCATCCACTCGAGCTCGCGGTAGTTGGTGCCGTGGCTGAAAACTCCCACGTCGCTTCCGCAGCCGATGGTGACCCCTGCCTTGAGGGCTGCCGCGAAGGCGCGCTTCGCCAGCTCCATGTCCGGGGTTGGCGCACTCTTGCCGGGCAGGTAATGCTCGAAATACTCACCGTAGGCTTCCTCGGCCGTGAGCGTCGGCAGATACGCCACCCCGCGCGCCGCCATGAGGCGAAACACCTCGGGCGTGCCGTTGAAGCCGTGCTCGATCGTGTCCACCCCGGCCGCTACCGCGCGGCGCATCCCCTCGGCCGTCGTGGCATGGGCTGCCACCGGGCGGCCCGAGGAGTGTGCGGTGTCGACCAGCGCGCGCAGCTCCTCTTCCGAGAAGGTGGGCTGCTCCGCGCCGTCAGGTCCCCAGCGGTAGTCGGCATAGACCTTGATCCAGTCGGCACCGCGCCCCGCCTGCTCGCGCACCGCGCGAATGACCTCGGCGACGCCGCTCGCCTCCTGCGCCCCCTGCGGCGTGCAGCAGACATCGGGACGCAGGCCACGGGGCGCGGGCCCGTACGACCCGGTCGCGACGATCGCACGCGTCGCGACGAACAGGCGCGGCCCTTCGATGAGGTGCTCGTCGATCGCTCGCTTGAGCGAGAGGTCGGCGTACTCCGCCCCCTCCGTGCCGAGATCACGCAGCGTGGTAAACCCGGCAAGCAGCGTCGCCCGCGCCTGCTGCCCGGCCCGCAGCGTGCGATAGGGGACGGGCTCCTTCAGCACCTGGTCGTTCCACAGCGTCTCGTTGTAGGGATGCAGGAACAGGTGCGAGTGGATGTCCATGAGGCCGGGGAGCAGCGTCGCACCCGGCAGATCGATCACCGTCACATCGGCCGGTGCCGACACCGAGCCCGCCGCTCCCACCGCCGCGATGCGACCGCCCTCAATGAGGACCAACCAGCCCGCGTGCACCGGCTCACCGGCACTCCACACCTGCGCGGGGCGCAGCAGCAGCGCGCTGGCCTGTGCGGCGAACGGAACGAGCAGGAGAAAGGCGAGCGTGCCCGCGATCGATCGGGCCGACGTTGTTATCATTAATTCTTCTCCAACGCATCGCGTCCCCGGCGGGCGATGCGTCCGCTCACGCGCCCATCAGCACCGTCGTATCGTAGCTCTCGAAGCCCTGGATGGCGCGGGTGTACGCGTTGAACACCAGCCGCTCGGCCAGCTTGTCGGCGCGCGGCGCGAGCAGCATGCGCAGCACCACATCGTCCGCCGGCCGTGTAGCCTCCTCCGCCATCAGCTGCTCGATCACACGCGTCAGTCGATGAAAGAGCTCGTTCACGAAACGCAGATGGGCGCCATCGTGAACCTGGTCGCCCGCACCGTAGGTGCCGCGTGCCTCTTCGGCGAGCTCGTGCAGGAACAGGTTCAGCAGACGTGCCTTGTCGACCACCCGCAGCTCCGCGAAGTAGGCGATCTCGGAATTGAGGTTCATGACAGCAGCTCCCGCTATGCCGGGAAGAAATCGATCGGCTTGGTGGTAGTGATCGCGTCGACGTCCTTGGGATCGAAACGGAACAGTCGCACGAGTGCGATGATCTTGCGCTCGAGATCCGGGTCCTTGAGCTCGCTCGAGACGACGCGGCACATCGTGACCTCGCCGTTCGGTGCGATGGTGAACTCCAGCACCAGCTTGCCCTGCAGCTCCGCGTTGTCGCGCAGTGCGCGGGCGTAGATGCTGTAGATGCGCCCCTTGTTCTTGTCGAACACCAGCTCGATCTCCTCGCGCGAGCGCGCGGCCTTACCGCCGCCGCCGCTCGTTGCCGGGCCGCGTGCGTTGAGACCGGACTTGGCGATGCCGGAAGTCACCGCGGTCGTTTCGTGACCGTTGAGTGAGCCCGCGCCGGTGCCGAAGCCGCGGCTGGCATTGGCGGAGGTAATGCCGCCGCTGCCGGTGCCGACCTTGGAGGTGATGAGTGAGCGCTCGGCGTGACTGTCGGCGCCGACCGCGCCCGAGAGATTCTTGGTCTCGAGCGGTTTGAGATCCATGACATCGCGCAGGTCGGCGAGCTCGTCCTTCACCTGGTTCAGCTGCTTCTGTGCCTTCTCGTGCGCGCGCTGATGCTCATCGACCTGCGGCTTCACCACCGCCACCTTCGGCTCGATCTTCGGTTTCTCCTGCTCCTTCGGCTTCGGCGGCGGCGGCGGTGGCGGCGGCTTCGGCGTCTGCGTCATTACGCGTGCCAGCCGCTCCGGAACCTCCTCGGCCATGGTGTGCTTCGGCGAGGGCAGCAGCGGGAAGAGGATGCCGAACAGCGCCAGAATGATGAGTAGCACCCGCAGGATCTTGCGGAAGCGCTCGGTCGACTCCTCATCGCCCTCCCAGGGCAGCTCGAATTCGCGGTAATAGGGAGCGAGCAGCATGAGGTCTCTACACCGGCTTGTACTGGCCGGCGGTCACCGGCTTTTCCTTCTGGATCACCGCCAGCGAGATGCGGCCGTAGTCCGCATCGGTGCAGGTGGCCATGACGCGCTTGAGCACTTCGTAGGGGAGTGCCTTGTCGGCCATGATGGTGATCTCGCGCTGCGCGATATCGCGCTCGCTCATGTCCTGCCCGACCAGCAGCGGCCGCTTGAGCGCCGCGCGCAGCGGCTCGACCAAGGCCCCCGGGCTGGCTTTGATATCGGCGACCGTGGTGATGAACTCGCCCTGCACGAACAGATCGTTGCGCGTCACCATGACCACCACCGAGTGCTTCGGCGAGGTCTGCGCGATCGACTGCGGGATCTCGATGCCCTTGGTGTTCTGGATGATCTCCACCTCGGTCGAGTACACGAGCAGGAACGCCACCATCACCGACAGGATGTCGATGAGTGGAATGAGATTGAGCTCCGCATCGGCACGATTGCGCAGGTGGTGCTGCGCCATGCGGAGTGCGCGGTTCGAGATGCTCATGGCCGGGCTCCCTTGCCCGTCGCCGTCGCCGGCGGTGCGGCCAAGGCGACGTGTGCGACGGGCGCTGCCGTCGCCGGCGCAGCCGCCACGGGTGGCGCCCCAGGTGCGGGCGCGGGCGCATCGCCGATGGAAATATCCGGGAACAACTCCGCCTGCACCGTGTTCACTCCTTCCCCTGCCTCGAACACGCGCACGTGGTCCATGACCTGCACCAGCGTGTCATAGGCGGTGTCGGGCTCGAGCAGGATGCTCGCCTCGGTCTTCTCCGGGAACTTCGTCTTGACGAACTTCAGGTACTCGACGAGCCCATCGTAGTCATAGCCCTGGGCGTTGTTGGGAACGGCGTGCAGCGGACCGCTGTTACGGTCGGCGACCAGCAACTGGTCCTTCTGCACCATCACCTCCAGCTGCAGCCCCGGTGGCGGCTCCTTGAACTCCGTCTGCGGCGGCGGCAGGTTCAGTTGCAGGATCACCGTGCGGGAGAACACGGCGGTCATGAGCAGAAACGTCACCAGCACGGTGAAGATGTCGATCATGGGCACGAGCAGCAGCTGCGCGGGCTTGCGCGAGTGACGCTCGAGCTTGCGATATTGATAGGAACGGCGCATGCGGAACCTTCAGTCCGTCGAGGGGCGCGACCGCGAGGCGTGCCGTCAGGCCGCCGCGGGCGCTGGCTGCCGCTCGGTGATCGCGTTGAGGAATTTCACCGACGCCATCTCCAGGCTGTCGATGAGCTCGGTGGTCTTGGTCTGCAGCCAGGCGTGAATGAACAGCAGCGGCACCGCGGTCATGAGACCGAAGGCCGTGCAGTTCATGGCCACCGAGATGCTCGCCGAGAGCAGGTTGGCCTTCTCCGCCGGGTTGACGGTGGCCACCGCCGCAAACGCGCGGATGAGGCCCATGACGGTGCCCAGGAGTCCGAGCAGCGTCGCGAGGTTGGCGAAGGTCGCGAGATAGTGCGTACGCTTCTCCAGCTTCGGGACGATCTCCATCAGGCTCTCCTCCATCGCCTTCTCGATGTCATCGCGCCGCCGCGCCGACTGAATACGGGCCAGCCCGTAGTTGAGAATGTGGCCGATCGCCGAATCGGACTTCGAGGTCGCCGCTGCGACCTGACGGAAGTTGCCCTGCGCAAGCATGGGCACGATCTGGTTCCACAGCGTACGGTTACGCGCCGCGATCGACGTTAGATAGATGTAGCGTTCGATGGCGATCGCCAGACCGAACACGAACACCACCGCGATGGGGTACATGAAGTCCCCACCGCCCTGAAAGAATCGCACAATCAAGTTCCAGAGGCCCATCTGACACTCCCGCTCTCAGAGACCGACCTAGAGGCACAAACAGTGCCAAAACTGAATGACATAAGCCGAAAAAGCTGCGATCTGGCTCTCATCTGCGACGTCACGCCTTGGCATCCTCAGGGCTTCGTCTGCGAACCCTGAGCTGTGCCCGCTTTTGCATCGCCTACCCCCGGTAGGGCGTCGTAATAGCGGTTTTCCCGCTGAAAGACGTCCCGATCAAGGGGTTGCAGCACCTCGTCCAGCAGGCTGTTCACGGGCCTGCCGACCACGTCCCCGAGGTCCGAGCGCTTCCAGGGGACGATATACAGAACCTTCGGCAGCTCGCGGTTGCCGGTGATATCGGTGGTATCGAGCTCCATCCGGT
>Ga0318553_10000960_pt1 | contig 9941 bp, 11 predicted proteins | sample GRESIP082b2f21_FD_203686 | JGI IMG/M metagenome (GOLD analysis project Ga0318553, IMG submission 203686) | Tropical soil microbial communities from Luquillo Experimental Forest, Puerto Rico - GRE.SIPMG.082b2f21 | ecosystem: Environmental > Terrestrial > Soil > Tropical forest > Bulk soil...
GGCGACTTCGCTGAACGACACCGCCAGCTGCTGGCCCAGCAGGTGCGGGTCGGCGGCGCCGGCCTCTTGGGCGACGGCGACGAGGCGGCGGGTGAACTCCAGCTTGTGGGCCCGCACGATCTCGTCGGTACTGGTGAGGGACCCCGCGGATTCCACCGCGGCATTGTGAAAGGCGCAGCCGCGCACGAATTCTCGCCGCGGCAGCTCGAAGATGGCCAGCAGGCGCTCGCGGGCGGACAGCCCGGGGTCATCGAGGCGTCGCTCGGTGGGCGGGCCTCCTCGGGCGTCGATGCAGCGAAGGTAGTTGTCGACGAGGTCGTTCTTGCTGGCGAAGTGTTGGTAGAGGGTTCGTTTGGACACGTTGGCCTCTTGAGCGATGAGCTCGACGCCGGTCGCGTGGATTCCGTCGCGGTAGAAGAGGCGGGCCGCGGCACGCTCGATGCGCTCACGCGCTCCCCGCCCTCCGGGTGGACGCGTCTGCGATGTGACATCGTTCACACGCCAAATAGTACACTGATCGGTTTACATATGGTGAAAGCCTCGCTATGTTAGCCCTATCAAGTAAACCGATCAGTTTCCCGGGAAGGGTCGGCCAACTCATGACGGCTATTCATGACGCTCGCACTGCAGAACAGGCGCGATTGGTCACCTGGCATGACCCGATCAGCACACAGGCCACTGTCGCGTCGATGTCCGGCCTTGCGTATTGGCGGACGGTTGCCGACGGACACTTGCCGCCGCCGCCGGTCACCGAGCTCACCCGAACGCGGGTCGTCGACGTCGAGAACGGGCGTGTCACGTTCGCCTGCACACCCGACGCGTCCATGTACAACCCCCTTGGAACGGTTCACGGCGGCATGGTGTGCACCCTGCTAGACACGGTGACCGCTTGTGCGCTGCACACCACACTGCCCGAACGCGTGGGCTACACCTCCGTCGAAATCAAGGTCAACTATCTGAAAGCGGTCACCGTGGACAGTGGCCCGCTTACCGCGGTGGGCACCGTCGTCAAGGCGGGGTCACGGATCGGGTTCGCCGAAGGAAAGGTCACCGACGCGGCTGGAAACCTCGTCGCCACCGCGACCAGCACCCTGTTGATCTTCGAGTTGCCGCGATGAGCGCACCGATCCTGGTGATAGGCGCGACCGGCCGGCACGCCGGCACCGGCACCACCGTGGTGGACCGCCTGCTGAGCCGCGGGCGACCGGTGCGCGCGTTGGTCCACACCGACGACGCTCGAGCCGACGGGCTGCGGCGCCGCGGAGCCACGACCGTGGTCGGGGACCTGCACGACCGGGCGTCGCTCGTCGCGGCCGTAAAGGACGTTAGCGCCGTCTACTTCACCTATCCCGTTGCCGCGGGCGTGATTTCGGCCGCAGCTAACCTCGCCTCGGTTCTGGTCGACGCCGGCGCGGGCACCTGGTGGTGATGTCGATGGCCGTGTCCTCGCTCGACAGCCCCAGCCGATTGGGTCAGGCCCAGGCGGTCGCGGAGGAGATCTTCATTTGGGCCGGCCTGAACCCCACGGTGCTGCGGTTCGGCGGCCTGTTCCACGAGAATGTCCTGCTTCTGCACGAGACGACGATCAGGGAGAGCGGCCTGATCGCCAACAGTTTCGGCGAGGCCCCGGCGCCGTGGATCGGCGGTGCCGACGCGGCCGAGTTCGCCGTCGCGCACCTCCTGACCCCACCGCCGGCCTCCGCCCTGATCAGTTATCCGCCACCGGCCGAGGCGATCAATCACGCGGAGGTGGCGCGCATCATTTCGACCGAAACCGGTCGGCCCGTCCGCTACGAGCACATCTCTGCGGCCACGTGGCGGAAGGAGCTGGAGATCGCGGGCGAATCCGACCCCGCCTCGCCGATCAATACGGCCATGGCTCAACACATCTCAACGATCGGCGCGGCGCTGTCGAAACGGACCGAGCCGCTCATCGCACCCGACCCGGATGCGCTGACAACCATGCTCAACCGCCCGCCGACCCCCTTCGCAGACTTCGTCCGGCAGAACCTGCACCGCTTCGCCGCGTAAAACTCAAGGAGCACAACGCAATGTCATCCGTTCTCATCACCGGAGCCAGCCGCGGCATCGGCCGGGCCATCGCCATAGAGTTCACCCGTCGCGGGCATCGCGTCGTGGCCACCGCACGTGATCCGCGCACGCTGGCCGACCTGGACGTCAGTCGACGGCTGGCACTGGACGTCGGCGACGACGCCAGCGTCACCGCGGCTGTCGCGGCCGCCGGTGACATCGACATCGTGATCCCCAACGCCGGGGCCATCTTCTACGCCGCCGTGGAGGCCACACCGCTGGCGGAGCTGCAGCGCCTGCTCAACCTGAACACCGTCGGCGCCATCCGCGTCGCTCAGGCGGTTCTGCCACAGATGCGCACCCGTGGCGACGGGAAGCTGATGTTCATGTCCAGCGTCATGGGACGCGTCGTGCTGCCGCCCAACGCGGCCTATGCGGCGACGAAATGGGCCCTGGAAGCCCTGGTCGAGGCGCTCGCCATCGAGGTCGCAACCTTTGGTATCCAGGCGTCGCTGCTCGAGCCCGGCGCCGTGAGCTCCGGGGCACTCGACGACGTGACGACGTACACCCTGCCCGACGATCCCTACGGCGCACTCCTTCGCAACCGTGGGCCGCGCGCCGGAATGATCACACCCGAGCAGGTCGCCGCCGAGGTCGTCGACGCCGCCGAGAAGCCGCAGCTGCCGTTGCGGATTCCGATCGGTGACGCGGCTCGGGCGCTTCTGGCCACCCGTCACACGGCGCCCGACGACGTTCCGTTTCATCGCGGCCATAGCGCTGAAAACCGTGAAGATTAATCACACTCGTGTGAAAGCTTCGTTAAGAATGTGGCGGATGCCCCATCGGACCCGCACCGTGGGTATATGGCGACCTTTGGTGGGGACGCCGACCGTTGGGCAGCGGTGGCCACGCGGACATTGTCCGGCGCGGCGTCGGTGCGCATCACGGCGGCGTACGCCGTCATCCTGGTCGCGGTCTCGCTCTGGCTGACGGCGCTTGGTCAGCACGCACGCGAAGCCGTGGTGAGTCGCATGAGCACCAACCTGCACAATCTCTCGCACGGCCGCCTCAGCACGCTGGTCGGCAGCGCGTTCGTCGACGACGGCGGCGATATCTTCGTCTGGCTACCGGGGCTGGTGTGCTTGCTGGCTTTGGGTGAATTGATCTGGCGCGGAAAGGGTTTGGTCCTAACATTCGCGGTCGGTCACATCGGTGCCACGTTGATCGTTGCGGCGGGGTTGGTCGTCGCGCTCGAGGCAGGTTGGCTGCCGTTCTCCATTGCGCGCGCCACCGACGTGGGGACGAGTTACGGCGCGGTTTGTGTTCTGGGCGCGCTCACGGCATCGATACCGTCGCGCTGGCGGTGGGCCTGGGTTGGTTGGTGGCTCGGCATCGCGGTGACCGTGGCCGCGGGAGCAGACTTCACCGCAGTCGGACACGTCCTGGCGCTGCTGCTCGGCATCGGTCTGTCCTTCCGACTGCCCGCGACGGCCGACTGGACACCACCACGAATGGTTTTGCTGTCCGGCGGTGCGGCGTTCGGCTATTCCATGATGTCGGGATCATCGATGGTGGGAACGGCCGGTGGGTTGGCGGGGATGCTGGTCGCGCTGGCCGCGGTCAAGGTGTTCCGAGTCGCCCCGCCGGCACCTCAGCCAGCACCGTAGACAAGCGGTTACCCGCAGGCCCGCGATATGTGAGCATGTATCAATGGGCGCACGCAACATCGCCCGCATCCTTGCTGTCGCGGTGGCGATGACATGGGCGACGCTGGGCGCGCTCGTCGACGCTCGTTACGCCTCTGCGGGCCCGTGCCCGGACGTCGAGGTCGTGTTCGCTCGGGGCACCAACGAACCTCCTGGCGTTGGCGGGGTCGGCCAGGCGTTCATTGATTCGCTTCGGGGGCAAGTCCCGGGGCGGTCCGTCGGGGTATATGCGGTCAACTACCCCGCCACCGACGATTTCGTCAGAAGCTCGTTAGCCGGAGCCGGCGATACGGCCACACACGTCCAATCGATGACTGCGAACTGTCCCAACACCAGAATGGTGCTTGGTGGATATTCCCAGGGCGCGGGAGTCATCGATATGGCCACCAATGACCTGCCGCCCCAGGCCGCTAACCATGTCGCCGCGATCGCAGTATTCGGCAATCCGGAAAGCACATTCTCGAGGACTCTGGGAGGCGGCCGGCTCCCAACAATCAGCCCGCTCTACCGCCCCAAGCTGATCGACCTGTGCGTTCCCAACGACCCCATCTGCTCCGAAGGCAGGAACCCGGCCGCGCACGTTGCTTACGTGCAGTCCGGGATGACGAACCAGGCGGCGGCGTTCGTGGCCGGTCGGCTCTAGCGTCAGCTAGGAGTCGATGCCGTGTCGGTGCGGTCCGCGGCCTATTCTCGATCGATTGAGTGGGCCTGAATGCGGATCCGGGCGCGGGCTTCGGCGTGGAGAGCGCCCCGCCGCCGCTGCCTCCCGAGGCTGCGGACCATGTCGCCGCCGTCGCGGCCTTCGGCAATCCTGCGGACAGATTGACGGGTTCGATGGCAGCACTGCCGGTCTATGGGGCAGGACCATCGACCTGTGCAATGCGGGCGACCCGATGTGCGGCCCAGGTGACATGTCCAACCGAGGCGCGCACAACCAATACGCGGGCGCACAAACGGACCAGGCCGCATCATTTGTAGCGGGTCTGCTCTAGCTGAAGCCGAATGGTTTCCGCCATAACAGAATTCGCTACGGCGTCGGGCTCGTGAAGTCTCGGACCATGTCACCGGCTGCGGTGCCGAGGAAAAGGACTTCGATACCGCCCATCAGCGTGAGCAAGCCCACGTCCGCGACGATCGGATCACCGATCGCGTGGATGAGCCCGACGGGGTCACCGCCAACCGCTTGCGCGATTCCGTCGATGAACAGGCTCACGTCATACGCCGGGACGGAGATGACGGCGGCATTGATGACGTCCGCGGTCGGAAGTAGCACCGAGGAGGCGTCGGAGGCCGCCTTGCTGAAGGCACCGACGATATTGGTGTTGGCCGCCAGCAGCGACTCGACAGCACCGTGGATCGAAGTCGGGGACGGCAATGTGCCAGGCGACGGCAAGGGAATCGACCGCGGTGAATGTGGGATGCCCGATGGCGACAGGCTCCGTAGGGACGGACCCGATGGGGATGAATGCCCCTGGACCACAATGTCGCTCGTGGCATTGCTGATTCCCTGCTGCGTGCCGTTGATCAAATCGGGACCCAGCGCGGTGGTTGCGTTCAGCGGCGGGAAGAGTCCGAACGGCGTGGGCACATTCGCCGGTGCGGTCGAGTAGCCGTAGTTAGGGTTGCGGTAGCCCCAGTTGACGAGATAGGTCATGTCCGGTTGGAGCAGGTCGGCAAGCGGGTTCCCGATAACCGGAATGGCGCGCAGCGGATCCAACAGCGGCAGGTTCGGGGTCAGCACCATGTAGTACGTGGTGTTGGCGAGGGGCCCGGTGTAGGTGGGCTGGACGGGCAGCTGAACGATGTCCCCGGGCGGAAGCGTCGTGGGATCGATGTGCGAATACTTGGTATGCACATAGTGGATGCCGGCAATGGCGTTGAGGTCCGATAGCAAGTCGATCGGGTACCGCGGGAAGTCGGCGAAACCGTCATATTCGAGCGTGAAGATGTTGGTGGTCCACGGCGTGTTCGCGGGCGTCGCGCCGTAGAAGTCGAGGCCGAGGCTCGGGAAGTTCAGGCCGGGGAAGCGCGCCAGAAGTCCGCCGTTGGGGTTCATGGGGTCGCCGAGTAGGTTGAAGCCGAGTTGAGCGTGAGTCGGCGGGTTACCGCTGGCCAGGAGGTTTTCCATCTCCAGCGATGCGATGACGGAACTCTGCGAGTAGCCCACGACCAGAACGCTATTGCCGGCCGCGAACTCTTGCTTGATCGTGGCATCGAGAATCTGGACGCCCTGGCTCACCGACGTGCTGAGGGGCAGGCTCCTGACATCGGTGAGCGGGTATAAGCCCTCGGGGGTGAAGACGCCCTGCGCGGTGGTCCACGAGAAGTTGCCTTGAGTGGCCCACTTGAGCACGCCGTCTATGTCTCGCGGTGCCGGTATCGGTACCCGAGTGCCACCCATGACGAGGGCGACGTCGAAACGCGGGTCGGCCGCCATCGACGGCGATGCCGACATTGCGGTTGATGCTGTGCCCGCCCGGAGTGTGCCCAGCGCTTTCGAAGCAGCTGCCTCGGCTGCCGCGTACGCGCCCCCGGCGGCGGCCAAAGCCGCGGTGAACTGGCCGTGAAAGGCCGCGGCCTGTGCCGCGACAGCCTGATGCTCCAGGCCGTAAAGGTCGAACAGCTTCGTGATGGCCGCCGATACCTCATCGGCGGCAGGCGCCAGCAGGCCCGAAGTAGGCAGCGCCGCAGCAGCATTGGCGGCGTTGATGTCGGAGCCGATTGCCCCGACATCCGCTGCCGCCGCCGCGATCAGCTGTGGTTCGGCCGTCACGTAGGTCATCGCCGCACCCTTTCCGACGAGCGGGAAGCCCGAGAGCGAGCGCTGAAGTCCGCTCCTACGTCGCCCTGCCGATCTCCGGGTGCGACCCCGAGCTACCCAGCCCGGGCGGGGTAGCCGTAGTCAACTTATGTTCCGGCACGGACTGGTCCGTCGACGGACGAACCCCTAGCCCCGGCGCCTTGCCGGGCACCCGTCGCGTTCCTAGCTTTTCGGGTTGCCCGCGCAATCGAACAAAGCTGGAAAATCGGTGCACACTGGCCGGTTAACGTCAACCCAGCCCACGTTTGTGCAGATGGTATAGGGACTGCTGCCGTGCGGGCCAACTGTTCCCAAGTGGGCACACGACCCACTCGGGTCCAGTTTGAGTGGCTCGTTGACGTGGACCCAGCCGACGCTTGTGCACAGCGTGTAGGCGTTCGCTTCCTGGACGACTGTTCCTATGTCAGTACGGGCGCACGCTCCCGAGGGATACGCGGCTGCTACTGGCGGAGCCATAAGACCGGCAGCGATGAGCATCGGTGCCGCGATAGCCAGAGCGGCAAGTCTCATGGCTGCAACCACCCAGCCGGTTAGTGCAACGCAAACGACACCGATGCGTAGTTTTGTGCACCTGGTCATAAAGCCTCCCGGCAAACTCAGCCCCGAGCCCGAAAGCAGGCTAATTCCAAAGAGCCAGTCGCGCGAGGGTTTTCCGTTCACTTGGGTCACGGTTTTGACTACGCGGATTTCTCCCGGGTCAGGTCTGCTTTTTCAGATCCGTATCGCGGCTGGGCTGGACCCGCTTCGGCTCCGCGGATCTTGGGGGTGCCACAGCGCGGGCAACCATGCTCGTCTGCACTTATCCAACTCGCGGGCATCAGCCATGCGACAGGTTGTCGGGCGATTGTCGCCGCACACCTAATGCCGACCTCGGCGCTGTTCTTGACACCCCAGCCCGACAGCGCCCTCTGTCACAACAGAGTGACCGGGCCGGACGCTCCCTCGACGGCGGCGATGAGCGCCTGCGGCATGCCTTGCCGGATCTCGATGTCGGTGGAGATTGCTTGCAGCCTGGCCGAGATCATGGCCGGATCCGGGTGTATCGCGATCAGCGACAACAACGTGGCCTGCGGCAGATCCAGCGACGGGTGCCGGGTGTTACCCCAGTCGATGAGAAAGGGCACGACGCCGGTATGGCTGCCCGCCGGATCGAGTGTCAGCCGCCAGCGCAGCATGTCGCCTGCCGGTGTCGCACGTGCCATTTCCCATGCGTCCCCTGGATCGAGCCCGCGAGCTCGGGCCGAGGCAATCGCCGCGTCCATGCCGCTCACCCGCACCGCCCATGTGACCAGCCGCGGCACCGTCAGCTGGTCGATCCCGAACACCCGAGGTGGCTGCGCTTCTGGCTGCTCCGGGTCTGGTCCGATGATCTCAAGATAGCCACCATTTCCCAAGCCCAGCAGAAAGTTTCGAGTCCCGCGCCCGACATGCTGTCCGCCTTCGGCGGGTTGCATGCCCAGCAGGCGGGCCACCGTCTGAACGGTTTCAGACAGCAGTGGCGTCGCCAAGACGAGGTGGTCGAATTCGCTCATCGGCCCTGGAGCTCGGCCAAAAACACCACCCCGCCCGTCCGCAAAAGCCCGCTCATGCCCAACCCGATCCAGTCCAACTGCGGCGTCTCCGCCCGTGCATCAATCTCGCTCATGCTAGCCAGCATGCGGCCACCACGAGCCCCAAAACATGAGCGGAAACGCGCACCTCTCCCGGTGCGCAAACGCAAAATCACCGCGACAAGGCGGTCACAGGGAGCTTTTGTGTCTGCTCGCCGGAGGGCTTCACTTCTTCCGGTCGGTATCCCGCGAAGGCTGCACCCGCTTCGGCTCCCCCGGCATCTTCGGGTAGTTCGGCGGGTACGGCATGTCGCCGAGCCCCCGCTCTTCGTCGGCCTCGGCCATCTCCAGCAGAGGAGCGATCGACTGGACCACGTCATCCATGCCGGCCCACGGGTCATCCCGGCGCCTCACCAGTTCGGGCACGGTCGCCATCGTGTAGTCGTCCGGGTCGGCGCCGGCCAGCTCGTCCCACGTCAGCGGTGTCGACACCGTCGCGATCGGTGTCCGTCGCACCGAATACGCCGACGCCATGGTGCGGTCCCGGGCGTTCTGGTTGAAGTCCAGGAAGATCCGCGCACCCCGTTCTTCCTTCCACCACGACGTCGTCACCGCGTCCGGTGCGCGGCGCTGCACTTCGCGGGCCAGCGCGATGCCCGGTAGCGATGCGCAGAAAGACATGGATCCCGCGGCCCCCGGAGGTCTTCGGGTACCCGACCAAACCGAGTTCGTCGAGCAGCGGCCGCAGCACGTCGACGGCGACCGCCCGCGCCTGCTCGAAACCGGTGCCGGGCTGTGGGTCCAGGTCGATCCGCAACTCGTCGGGATGTTCGGTGTCCGGGCAGCGCACCTGCCACGGGTGCAACGTGATCGTCCCCATCTGGGCCGCCCATACGATCGCCGCGGGGTGGGTCACCTTCAGCGCGTCAGCGGTGCGTCCCGATGGAAACGTCACCCGGCAGGTCTCCAGGTAGTCGGGATGGCGCTGCGGCACCCGCTTCTGGTAGATCTCCTCGCCGTCGATGCCGTCCGGGAAGCGCTGCAGATGGGTGGGCCGATCGCGCAGCGCGGTCAGCATCGGACCGCCGGCCACGGCCAGGTAGTACTCGACGAGATGTCGCTTGGTGCCCTTCGACGACCCGAGCGCGGGGAAATACACCTTGTCCGGATTGGTCAGCCGCACCGGGATGCCGTCGACGTCGATTTCTTCTGCTGCAGCCGCCACTTCATGATTCCAGCACAATGGGCCAATGGACTTGCCTGTCATGCCGCCCGTCTCGCCGATGCTGGCCAAGCCGGTGCGGTCGATCCCGCCGGACGCATCGTATGAACCCAAATGGGATGGATTCAGGTCGATTTGCTTTCGGGACCGCGATGACGTCGAGCTGGGCAGCCGCAACGAGCGGCCGATGACCCGTTACTTTCCCGAGCTGGTCGCGGCCGTCCGGGCCGAGCTACCGGAACGCTGCGTGCTCGACGGTGAGATCGTCGTCGCCACCGACCACGGCCTGGACTTCGAGGCGCTGCAACAGCGGATTCACCCGGCAGATTCGCGGGTGCGGATGCTCGCCGAGAAGACGCCGGCTTCCTTCATCGCGTTCGACCTGCTCGCCCTCGGCGACGACGACTACACCCGGCGGCCGTTCAGTCAGCGGCGGGCCGCTCTCGTAGATGCATTGGCGGCCTCCGGACCCTCGATCCATGTCACGCCGGCAACCACCGATCTTGAAACAGCGAGACGATGGTTCGACGAGTTCGAGGGCGCCGGCCTCGACGGTGTCATCGCCAAGCCACTGTCCGTTACCTATCAGCCCGACAAGCGGGTGATGTTCA